>WNGF01004055.1_pt1 | contig 33790 bp, 32 predicted proteins | sample 5400641 | NCBI WGS metagenome assembly WNGF01 (sample SAMN13153371, study PRJNA577476) | soil metagenome | isolation source: 80 cm soil or saprolite under grassland replicate 2 | place: USA:California | collected 2016-06-15 | reverse complement strand
GCCCCCGTTGATGCTACAATAGCCTGGTCTTTGCACCGTTAGCTCAATTGGCAGAGCAAGTGACTCTTAACTGCGCTCGCTCCGAGGTAATCAGGCCAGCGCTACCGAATACGCTACGGAAATTTCGAGTGTGTTGGGTCACGCGGTCAAATCAGCGCCAAGACTCTTTACAAAATGGCCCAAATGTTACGAGCCGAGAAAGACCTACGCAGGGCAGCAGCAGCGAAACCGAGCCCACGCCGAGTGCCGAAAAGTAAAGAGTACAGAATTGCGCGGCTTTACGGACAAAAATATTTCACACCGTAGAAAATGGCCGTGAATGCAACGGGCGCGCATCGGCGTGCCAATTCCAACTCCCCCCTGACGTCAACCGCCATTCCGGGGGGCAAAACCCGCGCCCAAAAAATCAGTACTTGTATATGTCCGCGTCGCATCGGCACTGACGGTTAAAAGTGATGATCACCGGGGCCGAAAGTCCCGCCCCATGCCGCGTTTCCATGCTCGACATGTCCGCCGTGCTCGTCTCGACTTGGTGCCGGGCAGAAGGCGGCAAAGAACAACCAGCCGACAACCGGAACTAGCAGGATCACCGACCAGGCCAGCTTCCGAACGACACCCATGTTCCGGCGCATAAGCCAGAACCGAGCGATGATGCACAGACTGAATCCCTCACACACGATGAATAACGCAACAGCAAGCTTCCAGTGAAGAAGCAAGAAGTCGATGAGTGGAGTGTCGCTTGCCATCTAACGAGAAAGAGATAAGCCACGGCAGGGTGTCGTGGCAAGCATACTGGACTTATTTCGCAATGGGGGTTGGCCTTATTCTTTCGTTAGATGGCTCGTGTGAAATCAAGCGCATCACTTGATAATGATCTGCGAGACGTTCGTGACTTGGATTTCCGGTTTCCCGTGGTAAAGCGTGATCTTTCCCGATACAGCCACGGTTTTGCCCTCGTATTGCTGCGGATTAGAGAAGTCCCCGGCGCTGGCGGCTGGAATAAAGGCGGTGACGATTTGATTCGGGTTCTTGCCGCCCAGGTTCAGGAAAATGTTGCCTCTCCCGGACTGGTGAACGCCGTCCACCTTGTCTGTGATCGTTGCTATTTCGCCGACGTGTTTTCCCGCTTCCGCAGCCGTGCATGTGACTGGACGTTGGGCGATCACTAAAGCGGCAATCCCGGCGAGAAGTACCGCGAGGAAAAATTGGGTTTTCATAGCGTTGCGAGTTTAGGTAAAACGGAGCCGAAATGTCCAGCGTAAAGGTCGCCGTTTTGCTTGGCGCGACAGCCGCAATAGTGCTGCGAAGTCTTGCCGCGTTCGAACCGAGCGAGGGTGTCGAACTCAGAGACTTGAAGATGGAAGCATGGAATTGCTCCAGCAAAGACGAGGGAACTGCGCAAAGCCGAGAAGCTAGAGAGCGCAACCGAATGAAAAACCGCTGGTCCGTGAATCTCTCTGGGTTTGCTGTCGAGTATGTCGATACGGCTTCGTTCTTGAAAAAGGTACGTGAATACGATTTGCTGATTCAAGGCAGACACCGAGGTGGATTAACTGCCGCGCAGAGAGAAGAACTCGATGCCGACGAAAATCAGATCGTGTCTCTCACTGGCTGGCTCGTTCTGGCGTATGCAGGTCCGCCCGAAACAACAAACTGTGGTGATGAGACGTTTCACGACTGGCATCTTGAGATTTTTGAAAAGTCAAGCGATCATGCTCCGCAGATCGGCGACCCGACTCCCATTATTTGTGAGATTACTCCGCGAACAGAGCGGATCATCTACCGTGAAGGTGTGCGCATTCAGTCGCTCGCCGGATTTTTCCGCCTACAGGACGCGAGCTACCGGGCAACGGGACACGCGGCACAAAAAGTGCGACTGACTGGTTATCTCATGTGGGACGACGAACACAACAGTAGCGCAGAGGTAGGTTCGACGATTCAAAGGTTAGGCAGAAACGGACTTCATCAGCCGTGGCGCTCGACAGCTTGGGAGATTCATCCGGTGATGAAAATTGAAGTGCTCAAATGAAGAAAGACTGAGAAATTTCGGGTGAACCCTTTCGCAAAGGTCCTTTTCTGCACGACCTCCCTCCTGGTGGTCATCGTTGTGCTACCGCCTGCGATTTTCGCCCAGGTGGACCCCGCCACAGTGTACGCGCGGGCATGGGCTATTCTAGCGGCAGAACCCTATGTAAAACAAGGATTTCACGTGCGCGAGGATTACTGGCCAGGCGACCTCGCTTCGGGTGAAAGGAAAACGGTGCGGCAACAATTGTTTAAAGGGAATGAATATTGGTTCTGGCTGGGAACAGAAGTCGATCATGCAAAGGTGTCCGTTCATATTTATAATACGGACGGAGAACTCGCGGAACAACCAGACAGTTGGGCGAAAGACCACCTTGCGGCTGCGCACATCATTCCGAAAACCACAGGCAGTTACTTTATCATCGTTAGCGTGGAGAAATCGCCAGCAGCCCGCACGCATTGGGCGCTGGCGTATGGTTTCCGATAAAGGTGACTTCCTAGCCGGTAACTCTATGGGCGCGATGCCCGATACTACGAATTGATCATGCTTGGAACTCGGACCCTACAGTTTGAAAGGTACCGCGCTCTCCAGTCGCTCTTTGGTCTAAGTAACCGAGATGGTGTTCAGTGACCTAACGAGAAAGAGATAAGCCACGGTACGGTGTTGTGGCAACCGCGCTGACGTTGTTTCGAAATGAGGCCGTGGGCTTCGTCGCCTGGTTAAGTTCACCAGAACTCACGGGGAAGGTCGTCCCAAAAAATAGTCATGGAAGTGGGATGCGCTATTATGTGCACCCGGCCATCGCCACGTATGAAGTGATTTTCGCTCAATTGACGCCAGCCCCGGAGTTTGGAGTCCTGCCCTGTGTTGGGCACGTCGTATGCTTCGAAAATTACCTTCTTGTCCTCAACACTTAACGGCGAACCGTCGCTTTTTTCGCTGTCTAGTTTTTGTGCTTTGCCGTCGATGAACAGGACAGCCGCTTTCCAGCCACGTGTTTCGAAGTGGTATCGGTCATACTGGATGCCGGACACGTTCCCATTATCGTGACTAGATGGCTTACCAAGAACTGACGCCACTTCTTCGAACGAAGAATTCAGTAAACCTTCTTTAGCTAACACGGAAGAAAGCGGCATCGCTGCGAAGAGAACGAGAATGAGCAATTTTCTCATCAAGTAATTCAAATTTATCTTTTAATGGGATTTTGGATTTTTTTTACAAGAATTGCTAGGAGCTTTTGTGGCTCCCTGGCCTGAAGCCCCACAAATGCCGCTTGAACCTCCAGACCATCAATATTGGCAAGCTGCCGTTGGATATGTCGAACTTGGAATGTTCCAAGAAGCAAACGATCAACTCGAAAACATTGATCCGTTTAATCGCGCTGCCCCTGAAGTTCTAGCGGTCAGGATCGCCGTTTATCATGGATTGAAAAAATGGGAGTTGATGCAAGAAGTCGCCAAACGTCTGGCTGAGTTCCAGCCCAATGACATTCAATGGACGATTTCGCTAGCGTATGCGACTCGACGAGCCGATTCGCTTCAAGCAGCGAAAGAAATTCTATCGAATGCAGAATCGAAGTTTCCAAAAGACGCGATCATCAAATACAATCTTGCTTGCTATTGTTGCCAGTTGGGAGAAAGCGAAAACGCTAAAAACTATTTAAAGACAGCCTTTGAAATTGATTCGACTTGGAGATTGAAGGCGCTGGACGATGAAGATTTAAGACCCCTATGGGATTTGCTTTGATCTGATTTCATCGCCCATCGCTTCCGAGCTGACCATGCTCTTGAAGAAACTTCCCAGGCTCATATTTGCTGTGTTTAGCAAAAAATACCGGACATGGCAGCCGGGAACCAGCCGAAATTGCCGATCTCGCACGCGTGCTCGTGCGTTTCGATCACATTGCCAGCTTCCACTTGGACTAGTTGGGAGCATCGGACTTTTACCTATACATGAATCCACCGTGTGCCTGATTGTGCGATCTTTGCAGCGGACATACTACTGCCGGCGATCTTGTTTTCCAAAAATGTTCTGGGGGGAACAACCGCCTCTCATACCTGTCTGGTGTGGGGGGCGGTAATTTTTTGATCAAGAAATCGGCGGTGCACGAAGTTTCGCGATTGCATTACGCACTGCATTCGGTTCGCCATACCACAGCCGACCGAATGGCAGCGCATCGGAAATCAGATCGGAAGCCGCGATGATCTTTGCGCGGGTGCGCAAATTTGCGCTGACGCTCCTCAGGCCGAACTGCCAGGACCGTGACGGTTCCGCCTGTTACGGGCGTGCTGATCCGTGCGCGAAAAGTACCAGAGACAAGACCTGCGCGGTATTCTTTAGTTAGCGCTCAAGCTCCCCTTCTTCAAGATAAATCTCCGCAACTGCTTCTACTTGCAGGTCGAAGAATTGGTGTGCTCCAGCAGCGTGGCCCTTTCCAGCAAGTGTCTCCCCCGGCTTGATGCGTTCGGATGCCCGATTCGGTCGTCCATGGAAGGTGACGCCTACGCCACGAAGTGTTTCAGACTGGGTGAACCGGTGTGTCTCTTCGGCACTGAACTCGTGACCCGTGACGTTGACCGACACGACGTGGTCAAAATCCGGTGGCTCAGTAATCCGATGAACCAGGAATTTCTCCTGACCTTTCCCAAACAGCAAGTATTCAAGCTCGGAGCCTTTAGGGCTGGCAGCGCCTATCTCTTGAAAGTAAAGCACTTCCGTGACATGAACCTTGACGTGTTCGGAAATGCTCTCGCCGCCCCTTTCAAAATGGAACCTAAACAGACTTCCGCCGAAAGAGGTCAGCGCTGGCTTGCCAGGATCACGTGAGATCAGGTCGGTGATATGAAACTCCTTGGGCTTGAACGTGTACAGGTCATTGCGACCAAAGTGAGCACGAAAGTCGTGCAGACGCCCCGCCGCTTTGTCGTCGAGGGTCACCGCCAGGATAACTTGGAAATTATGAGGTGACATGAACATGGGTAGGTGAGAGAGGTAAAGTGTTTCGTCACCGAAAAGCAGCATGCCGTGGGTTCCGAAGGTGGCATTAGGATCACGGTGGTCGTGGCTGTGCATACCTGACATCTCGGGCATTTTGGGCATAGGGCACCTACTTATTGATGGGAATTTGCTTTTTCACCGTGAACCAGAGGATAGCCCTCCAGGAGCACCGGAACAAGGAAAAATCAATAATTGATCAGTTCCTCAAAATCCGCTGTGAAAAACTTACCACTCTTTGAACTCGTACGCGAGACTGCGACGACTTGGCATGGCTGGGCAGGTAACTGTCACTCCCTAAGAGAATTGTTCTGATTTTGTATGTAAAGGGTGTAGCCTTCCTAAACAAAATACGAAACCGAAACCAAAAAGAAAGAGATAACACTATGGACAACCCAGTATCAGGAACATCATCGGACAGTAAAGTGGCTGGTGTCAAAGGTGAATGTACGAGTGGTCGTGGCCTTGGCGTCTCGGGTATTAGCGCAACTGGAATTGGCGTTGAAGGTGATAGCACATCGTGGTTCGGCGTCGTCGGAACGAGTCAAACGGGCGTTGCGGTTTCCGGCAAGAGCACGGAAGGTGTGGGAGTGCGTGGTGAAAGCATCAAAACGCACGGTGTATTGGGCAGATGCCGTGATTCCGGTAGTGCAGGGGTATTTGGAGTCGCTGAGAATGACGGGGACGGCGTCTTCGGCAGGGGACGAAGAGGCGTGGTTGGAATTAGCGACAGTTTTCAAGGCGTTTTTGGGAAGAGCACGGAAGGTGTGGGGGTATTTGGAGAAAGCGACAATGCGCACGGCATAACGGGCATTTGCCACAACCACCTCGGAGGTGGAGTGATCGGAAGCAGCGACAAGGGAGGATGTGGCGTAATCGGGGGGAGCGATTCAGGTGTCGGTGTCTATGGCGAAAGTAATACCGGAGTTGGTGTGCGCGGAAAAGGAGGCCGGCTCGCCGGCCTTTTTGAGGGCGACGTTGAAGTAACGGGTGTCCTCAAAGTAACAGGTGTCCTCATCCTCTCTGGGCTGGATGTGGACAACCAACTCCGGAGGCATGAGATTATGATTTCCAACGGCGATCTTGTTCTCGGCAAGAGAATCGACGGGCTTGAGAAAAATTTTAGCGACCTCCAGAAACACTTGGGCCTTCCGTCATCTTACCCGTTGGCATGATCAGCAAAGGACTCAAGCTCGGTGAGTCTTTTTGCCAACAACCAGTGATGATCGGCTACTACTTCTTACGTTTGAGGAATCCGACATATTTGTCTGGGCGACTGGTGTCAACCGCGACGCCAGCAAGCTCCCAACCCTGCGTTCCCTGAGTATTCGCCTGATTGAGTAGGTCCGTTGCATTCGTCGCAGAGATCATCTGGTATTCCCATTGATCGCCAGTCGGCGAAGGCTGAGGAGTCGGAGTTGGGGTTGGGCTCGTAGCGGGAGTCGGTTGGTCCAGAAACCGGATCGAAATGATCGGGTGAATTTCAATGTTATTTGGAGCCCGTCCCGTCTGCCTGTGAGGCCGATCAAAGAAGCCGATCCCAGTGATTTCTACCTGAGCACCGGCTCCGTCATTCCATTTGCCCGATTGGTCTGCGTTCGGGAAACGCTGGTCCATCGTTTGGCGAGCGGAAGGGGGAACGGGAGGATGCGCAGTCTCATCCGTGAAGTTCAGCGTGTCATCCGTGAGCACCAGATGGTAGTCGTCATCGTCCGATTCGTGTTTCCACTTCACCAATCGCGCCTGCACCCGGTAGACGTGCGTCTCGTCGGGAACAATGCGCGTCGTGTTGTCGCCTTGGCCCGGCAGGTGCGGCTGATGAATGGTCACAAGATCTGTCACAGCCTCAGGTGTGATATTCGTTAGGTCGATGTTCGGAGCTTGTGCATCTGTGCCATCCTTTGGACCCCAACGCTCTTTACCTCCGCAGTTCTGCGCGGCGGCTGTGCCCGCTAGGAACAACATCAACAAAAACAGGCCTAACTGTCGGCCAAAGGGCACGAGGATTCGTTTCATTTGAGATCGACTCCGGTTTAGATTGTGTCCGCTTATATCATTTTATCGTTGCCATGTGAAGAGCAAAAGACGCACAATCGCCGCGTGAAGCGGTACTGGGAAATAATCGCTGACAATCTCAAGAAACGCGGTTGGAGCTACGGTTACGTCTCAGCCCTCGATTCTCAGGGACGAACAATCTGGATTGCTGACGCACATCGCGGTGACGGAAAAGCCGGAGCCGAGCCAACGAAGAGTGTAAGGCTGCCGCCATTGAACTGGCCCGCGTGCTCGTGCGCTTCGATCAGATTCCCAGCATCACCGTAAACACGAATTACGGCATCATGCGAGCGGCTGCGATGCTTTGCAAAGCCGATGGCATTGCTGACCGCATTTGGCCCGGCGTACCACAGCCGATCGAATGGGAACACATCACCGCATGGCGGCTTTTTGTTTCGCTCACTAACTATCAATCGTCCATTCCTTGTGATCCATCATGGCCGCACATGTTCCTTAGCTGGTTTTTGACGGATAGGAGTCGCGCCTTCAGTCCTCGAATATAATCATGATCAAGATTATCGGATAGCTCCCATTCTTTGAGCAGGGCTTTCAGTCCATCAATGCGCTGGCATTTTTTAATTAGCCGGTCGCTGTGGCCGTTATCTCGAATGGTTTCCATACCGTTTTTATTACGTGGCGCGAGATGTCATCGACTTTCTTCGTTCCCTTCAACCCGCGACGAAGTTACCGAGAGCCGATACCCAACGCGATAAAAAAGTGAATTCACCATTCTTTGAAATCGCCCGCGTGCTCGTGCGGCTCGGTATACCACAGGCGACCGAACGGGGCAGCACGTCGAAGGAACGTTAAGGCCTCGATTCAAGCCTAAGTGATCTCGTCCTCGGTGAGGCGGACCATGGGACATTTCCTTCTAGGCATTACAGTTTTAGGTAGCCGAGCTTGAATGCCGCGTACATCGCGCCGGCACCAATCACGAGCCCAATAATGAATTCCAGCATTTGTTTTAGTCCTTTGCGTCTAGAACCAACCATAGCATGAAACGCGAGCGGACAAACGACGCTTTACAACGACACGTCCCGTGAGCGCGAACCAGTTGTTCTCAATCCCTGTGCGCTCTGATTGCATTGTTAAATGCACGTCTATGCCCGGCCAGCCGTACACATCTGAGGGTGTCACCGATTGAATCGCGTTGACGTCTATAGGCGGAAGCGATGAATCAACTTTCACTGACCAGCGATGTTCACTGTGATTGCCCTGACATTCGCAAGGTGATTCAAACGTGACAGGCGGTTGCGGCGCTGCCAGCAGCGTACTGCAAAGAAGTACGATCGCAGAAATCGAACGCGTCACGTCGCGCCGGATATATCATTTTGTCGTTGCGGTGTGGAGAGCAAAAATGGCGATGCTATCGGTGCCGGCGGCGATGAGTCCGATGAGGCACTTGCGTAGGGTGAGGACTTGGCGACGGCGCCATTGTCGGGGTAGCTACGGGTATTGCTTTTAGTACAGGCTCAGTTGTGGGAGTTGCGATCGGGGACTGGTCCGGCGTTGGACTTGGAAGCTGAGCAGATCGCCGCGAAGCGAACAGCGAGTCCGTTAACACTTCTAAGCGCCAGACGAACATTCCTAACACGATTATCAGAGCCACTAAGATGACGGCCAGCCCAGCAGTTACTATCGCAAGGAACTTGATCCAGCCGACACACGGAGTTCCGCTTTGTGACTGAGGCATGGCGACAATTTAAGTGGGAACTCAGGGACACGCAGCCAGAAAAAATCATTGCCGTGTGGAGAACAAAACAGGCAGAATCCGCCGCGTGAAGTACTGGGAAATAATCGCTGACAATCTGAGCAAAGCCGGATGGAGTTTGGGCTGGGTGTCAGCGATTGATTCCCACGGGCGAACAATCTGGATTGCAGACGCTCATCGCGACGACGGAAAGCGTTTCATTGTCAGGGCTGATGAATTGCTGACAGCGTTTCTCGAACTTGAGAGAATGACCGCGAATCATTGCGTTTCCCAAATGCCGAGTCGATCGGCACAATTCTCGCTGTGACTCCGCTTTTTTCGGGGATCCAGCCAACCGCTGACCGGCAAGATCACAGAAATTTCGGAACTTCGCCTCACCGTTTCCGATAAAGTAATTAGAATTAATTACGAAAGGAGGTCGCTGCCGTAAGGACACTTACCTAGCGGGAATGAATTACCACGCCAATGTTTTGGCTTCTAGTGATCCCGAAATCAACTCCACCCAAATCACCAGAACGCGAAAATTCTTCACCTAAAATTTGTTGCCGCTGACTGGAAGCTCGTTTAGTGCCTCGAAGTTTTTTCACGATTGTTCTGGGGGGAACAGCCGCCCTTCACACCTATCGGGTGTGGGGGGCGGTAATTTTTTATGTCGTACAACATCGCGGGATCGAACCAACGGAGGGGTTTTCTGACCTTGTTAGTGGGGGCTCCCAAGGGGCCGTGGCCAGTGGGGGGTTTCCCCTTGGGAGTTATTTGGTAATCAGCAAGGACCTGGGGGGCGGTCATTTTTTGTCACCGCACCGAAAGCTCCAAGTTGTCGGTGATCTGAACGTGGTACGCAATCGACGGTGGATAGCATTTGTGAAACACTGCCAATGCTTCTTCTCGGCTGATGCTCATAAGTTCTTAGCCAAAACCCTTACGGCTCTTTGAAATCGCTCGCTTGCTCGTGCGTCTCGATCACGTTGCCCGTTCCGTTGTAAACGCGAATCACAGCGCGATGTGCGAACGGCTCAAAAACTTGGCAAAGCTGATGGGCATTGCTGATTGCGTTTGGCGCGGCATACCGGCGCGCCTCATCTCCAGGCATCTCTCCACATATCAGGATACCAGCGGCCCTCGTCCATCTCGATGAGGTCAAAATCCGTGAGCACGCTGCCATCATCTCTCAAACCATGCTTTTTAATCATCTCCGGGATGAATCCATCAGTCTCATCATCGTGCCAACCCCGTTTGCTCATAAAACTGTTGTAAATCAGAATCTCCTCGTCGGTGAGCCGCCGACCATTGGCGAAGCACCAGTCGAGAACTTCCACGTCGGTCTTTCCAGACAGCACCTGTGCCCTGACGTCCTCATAGCGGACTCTCAAATACCGGCATGTCCGGCCATCGAATCCTTGTCCAAGCATCTCGTGGTAATCCTTCGGAAGCTTGCCCTGCGCGTGCAGACGAATCTTGGAGCACATCCTCGCGAAATAAAACAGGCCACCAGTCTTCTCGAAACAACCTTTGATTCCTTCAACTTTCATGGTGCTCAGTCACCGCTAGGGCGAGGGCGCCCGCGAACAGTGCAAGGAACGTTTTTGTTTTCATAACGCTGCGAGATTAGGTAAAACCGAGCCGAAATGTCCAGCCATCGGTTTTTCACCCGCCGTTTCCGCCGCGCTCGTCTGCCTGCCTATTCCGGCGGTTGGGGGCGGACCAGATTTTCCGGTCCTACCGTAGGACGACTAACCCTAACTCGTAACTTTTTGGCCGATTTGTAAAGACGCTCTATCCGACTGAATGCTGTTTCAGAGAATGCCAGCCGTCAGGTCCGACATCAAATCAAGTGATTTAAGATCAGATGGTTCTGTTTTCGTTTTCTCTGCCGAAACGACAGAACGTTAACATCGTCGCTAGAATGAATCTCCGACGCTGCAACGGATATTGAGTCCGTGGTGGTGCTAACTCAGCGATTAGCTGCAGTTGCCCAACACTTGGCAAAATAAAGCGCCGTTTCCATTGGTGTTGAACCGATCGAAGTGCCCGATTCTTGCACAAATCCTCGCACAATCCGCGCACGCGGCTATCAATCACCACGGCAATCACCAGTCAGACGCGACGGACAAAGACTCCGCGGCGCAATGATTTCATCGTCAGCCACAACAGTCGCTGCTTGAAAACTCTAACCGGAAGTGAATCGCTGCCTCAGGCTGTGAATATCGTCCTGGCACGCGAGATCCTGAATAGGATGACCAAGGCGGTGGTCTTGTCGGCCTCCAATAGATTGTGCATGTAATCATTCCGAATCAGTTTGAAGATTGATCGAAGTTCCTGTCGAAGGGTGCGCACGGTGCTTTCGAGAAACTGTCGCTGATCTTGCAAGTAGCGAATGAATTCATCTATGAGCCTGTCGCCCCAGGCATCCGATTTGATCTGGATCTTGATTTCGTGCTCGAGTTGCACGCAGGCTTCCCGAATACACGTGTCGAAAAATTCAAGTTCGAACAGCCTTCGAATTTTTTCAGATATGGAGGAAGCGATATTGGGATGCTGCGACTCGATAGCTGTGTGAACGAAATTTCTTCCTAGATTGGTAACACGAATCCGCCCGCTGGGCGCAACCACAAACGGCTTCCACTCCTCATCATCCTCGTACACATCGAAAGACGGTTCATTGATCGGCACAAATTTGCCCTGCTTATCCTTGAAGCCGATCTTCGCCCCGCCTGGAATTGTGGAATAAAACTCCTTCCATCGGACCTGGTGCCATTGCCGCTCTGTGCCTGTTTCGATCCCATCAATAAACTTTTTGTTCTCAAGCTCGGTCAGGTCCTCGTGCCAAGCTGCGACGTGGAAATTGCGCGGGTCGAATGGCTCGTCTGGGTTCCCGCCTTTGACGGCTGCAAGGAAAAGCAAGCTCTTATCAATGTCGTCAATGACGGTAAACTCAGTCCCGAAGGAAACGCAGTGAACTGGAAAAGTGGTTCTAACCAGTCGTCGCCTGCCGGATATGCTGGCCAATCTGCGTGGAGTATTGTGATAAAGGTCCCTCTTACGGGGCCCAGATTGCCGGGGTGTTCGCCAAGACTCACTTAAGTTAAGAAACAACGGGGCATCCGCAGACGCAACGGACAAACACTAGTGGCGCTGACTCGCGTTCTGCGAGCTCAGCGAGCGCCAGCGAGTTGCGATTGCAGAACGCGCTGTCGCAGCTGGGGATTCCGTAGCACCCTCTCAGCGATTTTTCTTACCGGGGGTGAAAGGCGCTGCAATACTTAACTGGATCCTTCATTTCGGCGAACCGCAACTCGATGCCGGATTCGGTCAGGTTGTGCTCGAGCTCAGCAAGCATGTCAACCGAAGTTACGTCAACGCTAGTGACCGGCTCGGCGGCGACGATGATTCGCCGCACCGGAGTCGGCGATTCTGCAACGGTCTCGAGCACGCGCTGGTGGAAGAGCTCGGCGTTGGCGAAGAAGAGAGGTGCGTCCCAACGAATCAGCACTAGGCCGAGCTATTATTAGAAATTCTTCAGCTAACTCTACTCTGTCCATACTTTAAATCAGCCCTGCGTCAGCAAAACGGCCAAAGGGGACACAGTTGCAGGGCATGCTCCCATACCTCCTCATTTAGTTGTTGCAGTCTCTTGCGCCGAGCATAATCGCGCATCTCTGACACTAGCGTCACCATACTGCGACTTGCTTCCGAGAACTTTTCGTAATTATCGGGCAGGCCTTCAGCCTGCGTCTTCGCGGCCGACGCGTCCAGTAACGCGTCGAACTTATTCTCGAATTCAGGAGCGAACTCATAGGGATGCGCAATTTCTGCGACGCGTGATCGAATCCAAGTCTGGAAATTTTCCATCGTTGCTCGTCGCCAGAAATGCAATTGATCAGGAGTGTGGCCGAGCTTCCGGACGAAATCACGAAACGGCTGATCGAGATTGGGTGGATCGTATTTTAGCTCACTGTCCTGCAACCGTGCGAGCGCTGATCCATGTATTAATGTGCCATCCTGAATGTATCGGTGCCTACCACAATTAACGTAGGGAACCTTGTGTCCGCTTTGAAATGAGTACGAAAGCTTTGGAAAACACTCGGCAGGCCACCAAGCCCACGTGAGCGATTCATGTTTTGTGCCGGCCCATGGCCGTTCCGAGTCGCTGCCCGCGAGCACTCGGCTAAGGCGCTTTTGATCAATCACCAACCCTACCCTTTCTGCCTCTTTCCACATCCAATCGAATGCGACCCGCCACAGACTGCCTTGTGAAACGGGGTAGCCGCCCCCGACGTCACAATGAACGCCCGGAAACCATATCTCCACGAGGTCCTGTCGCGCTGCTGGTTTGGTAAGATTTTGTCGAAAAAAAGCCCGCCGTTCGTCAATTGAAACAGCATGACGAACGGTTCTTATCGCTGGGTTGTAAGCAGAGTAAGGAAATCTCGGCGGATCCCACACCCAGCCGACGGATGAAACAGTATCCCACACTCCAAGGAAATGTACGGGAAACTGGCGCGTCTGACTGCCCTCCACCGGTCGGGCAAAGGTCCACCGGAATTCCTCGCAAACTTTCCAGTAATCAGTCGTTCGATCACCGCGTATCGACTTAAATAACCTTAAAACATACGGAAGAAGGTTCGACCCACCCGACGGCATCAGCCCGAGAACGTTCAACAAACCCGCAAGGACTCGAACAGTGAAGGCTCCTCTGCTAAAACCAAAGAGGAACACCCTGTCGCCCGGCTGCCAATGATCCATAAGATACTGGTAGGCACGCGCGACTCTGTCCGGCAGATCGGTTGCGAATGCGAGCTCCCAGTACTCTGAAAGTCTGCGTGCCAGGGCTGTGATCGCACCGGGATTTGGCAAAGTGCCCACGCCAGGATCATAGAAGATCCGCTGCTTACCCGAGGTCCGCTCAAGGACCTCAACCAGTCTCACTACATTGGTGTTCTCTTTTCCGAACTCATTGTTAGTTCCGTCGCAGCAGATAATCAGATTACGGCCTGAGCTGGGTATCTGTTCCGGAGCTTCCGACATATGCTTCAAACAATTCTCGCTATAATTGTATCATTTCGCGTGACTTTAGACGTTTTCATAAGTTCCTTGGATAGGGTTCATCCGTACAAAACTCCGCTTTTTTGCCGCTGAAGTTTGGTCCCTCGGGATAAATGTTTCAGGAATATTGCCGTGCCGCGACTCACACGTCCGCTAGAACCGTTCTGCGCTATGGCGAGTAGCCTAAGAATTAGCTTACATCGCTCGTGTTGCCTGCAGCGGGTGCCGCACATCCAATCGATCCATGGGAAGCCGGAGGGGTTGCGTCGCTCGGCTTTGCGGAGCACGAGTCAAGCATTCACCAAAATTGCCCGTACAAGTCAACAACTTTCTGAATCCATGTTTGCAATCACCGATTCGAAACCGCTCGGTTAGGTTCGGGACGGTCAATCGCCTCACCATTCGCATCGAGCCCTCGCGCACTTCGACCGCGAAGTATCAGAACTCTAGGACTTCGTCCATTACCGGAACTGCGCCACAAACGCCACGCGCGTGTGGAAAGGTGGCATTGGCGTTAGGGGGTCGTTTCACCGGCGGCGGCGAGCAGTTTGGTCCACGTCTCGTCGGCCGGTTCGATAAGTCCGGTCACTTCGAGTGCCGAGCGGGTTTGAAACGCCTGGATGGCCGAGACGGTATGTGAGTGGGCTGCCACATGCGCGATCTTCCCGTCGATTCCTTTTGGATCAAGCGATGGATCGTTGAGCTTTTGCGCGGCGGTTTGCAGGAGGCGCTGCACGGTTGACACGTCTGCGGGTGTGTTAACGGCTCCTTTTTCCCATTGACCCACGCTCCCGTTGATTTTGGAAGGGGCGACCGGCGGAGGGGGAGAAGGCGCACCTTTCTCCCACGCGGTAATCTCGTTAGCGTCAGTATTCACTTGATCTAAGAATTGGGCTACGGCAACAGCAAGGGTGTTTGTCTTGCTTGGATCCGCTTTACCTTCCGTAAAGTATGTTGAAATACTATGGATGACGTTCGGTCCGCTTCCCACGATGGATTGAATCAAGCTCAAGGTCTTATTGTGTGCCTTGGTGCTTTCGTACTTTGTAATCGCAGCACCCATCTTCCCATAGTCTCCAGCGGTCAAATGGATTCCACTCCGTGTGGAGGTTTTACTAATCTGCCAGTAATCATCCATGGTCGCATCTTTGGCCACGGTAGGTATAACTTTCCCATTTCTATCCTTTGAAGGCAGACCGTAGTAATTGCCGGTTTCTTGTACGTTTGATCGCGTCGTGAACTTGCCTCGATAGAATTTGGTGAACGTCGTTTGTCCACCATGGATTGCGCCAAGCAGAGTCACCTCAAGAATGGCATCGTCCCAATTCTTCGTACCTTGAATCGCCCGGTACTCTTCGGCCGTGTAGATTGCGAGGAAGTTATTAGCGACGCGCTGAGTAGGAACGCCGGTGTTAGTCTTGGAGTCGTAGTTATTTTTCAGAGCCGCAAGTCCGTGAGCGTCACAGGCGCCCAGAAGTTGAATGATTGTCTGGTAAAAGTTTTTCAAATCATCTTTATCCTTCTCAACGATGACAATCGCCAGATTGTCCAAATACATCTTGTCTGACCAGTCTCCGACTTGCCCACTCGTCCAACCATAGCTACGGCCACCCTGAGCGCTTTTTGGGAAATTTTCGTGAATATTGTAATTGTTGTCATCGAGTCTAACTGCCACTCCCAATCCTTGTTCAAGGGCTTGTTGGTTTGGCACTTTCCCTGCGCTAGGAGCAAGAGACTCCATCTCCGGGGCAAGGGTTTCGTGGATGAATTTATAGAATGTATTTTTCCCTGAGTCAGAAGCCGTCGTAAGATCAAAGTTGTGTGCGAAGCTGGGCAGCTTAGCCAGCGGAAAATCATCTGCATGGACTGATGCGGTAAGGACAGCAGTGAAGAGTATTACTAAAATCAAAGCTTTATAATTCATAAGCCAGGGGTTTTTTTATCTTTAAACATGATTAACGAAAAAGGTTAAGCGTTTCTCCGCTGACCCTCTAGGCCTGCGTGATGAAACCGTTGTCAACATGCCGCGTTCGAGCACAATGTTTTGCTGAGTTCCGCCCGCTTGATTGTATGGCAAACAGTCGCAGCTAGGCAACATGCCCGCGAGTTTATCAACCGAGATCGGAAGCAGCAAGCTCAAAATTTGCGCCAAGAAGGCGATGCCGTTGCTAGCGGCTCTACAGATTGGTCTATCGACTACCCACTGATTTAATCTTCTTACGTGCGGACGCACCGTTTGTCCTTGGTGAGATCCATCGTATAGTTTTTAACCGGCGCACGGAGATATCACTATGAGCGTCCAGCAGCAACAAGCACTCGATTCCCTTTATGCAATTGGCAATGTCCTAACGATCAAGATTACGATGCCGCAAACTGATTGGGATGCGGTGCGAACCGAACAGCCAGCCGGCGGCGTGTGCAACTTCCAATGGACCGGCAACAGCCGGTTCACGTGGCGAAAGGCAACTTCGGTCGAGATATCTGGAACGAGCTTTCCCGCGCAGACCATGTTCACCCAGGGGGGCGTTAAAAAGAAATCATTCTGCGGCTCACTCAACAGCGATAAGCCATGCCTGCACATTGACTTCGGCAAATTCAGCAAGGCCAACGTCCCCGTGATCGAAGCCCTGATCGGGTCACGGTATCTGACGCTCAACAATACCATTCAGGATCGGTCTTATATTCGGCAGCCGCTGGGCTACAAATTACTCGCGATGGCCGGATTGCCCAATTCGCGTTGCAATTTTGCCCGGGTATTTGTGAATGGCACGCTGATAGGCCAAGGGGTGAGTGGCGTCAACAGTCCTGGTATCTTTGTCAATGCAGAACCGGTCATGCCGCGCTACATCGAGCGCAATTTCAATGGCAATATGAACGGAAATTTGTACGAACTTGAACATGGGGATGATCTCGTTAGCGCGAGGTTGCCATTCATGGAGCCGGAGTCGCTTTCCAAATTTAACAACAAGGCCGATTTGGAGTTTGCCGACAATCATATCGCCGCGAATGGGCTGGTCGGGGCGAACCAGATGCTGGATCTGGATCAGTTCTTTAAAGTCTATGCGATGGAGTTTTTTCTCAAGCACTGGGATGGCTATTCCAACAACACCAATAACACCTATATCTATAATGACGTGAATGCCGTCCCGGCACCCGGTGTAAACAACGTCAAGTTCAAAATTATCCTGTGGGGTATTGACCAGATTTTCCAGCCCAATAGGCATTTCAAGATGGCCAACCGTGGGCTGATCGCGAATCTCGTGCGCAACGATGCCGCACGCCTTGCGCAATTGATAAGCCAGATTCGGACTTATCGGGAGACTGTGTTCAGCCGCGAGACCCAACAGACATTGCTGAAACCAATGATCGATCAAATGGAGGCATTACTCGTGGGGTTCGGTGTGCCCAATGCTGTATCACAGATTGCGACAGTGCGGCAGCAATTGCGGTTGGCCGAATCGGCCGGTTATCTTTGTGCGGGGCTGACTGACACCAGCGCGGCGTATATTCTCGAGGATGACACCAGTGAATGCCTGCATGCCAGTACCGATGAGATTCCGGCGGGTACACCCAATTCGCTGCGCTTCGAGGTAATCCATCGTCCGCTTGCAGACAATAATGATAATTCAGATCTATGGCGCTTCAACGATCTTGGAACCGGAAAGTCGGTTACAAGTGAGGCTTACGGACGCTTTCTCCACGCCAGTAACACGCTGGTAACGGACCAGGGGCACAAATATCTCTACACGTGTGCGTCAAACAACATCGACCATGCCGAAGAATTCTCGATTGTTCCCTTTGATACACCGGACCAGTTTACCTTTAGTGGCTATTTCAAGCTTGCTAGCATCCGGACCAATCTGCGCGCTACTTATGGGTCCACTGACACCACGCCAGCATCGGGCTGGCCAAGGGTCTATCAAGATCTGGATACCAACGGGTCCAACCTTTACCTCTATTGAAGTTTTACAGTCGCTCACGTGATGCTGTGATTCGCGCTTACGATGACGCGGGCAACGTGATCGAAACGCACGAACACACGGGCGACTTCAAAGAGCCGTGAAGTTCTTTACACTGGTTCTTGGCATCTCCGTAGCAATCGCCGCATGGCTACAATGGTGGGTCGCTCTCTCGGCACACCGGCACTGTTCAATGAACAAAATCGTGGATCGGGTGAATTTCCCACGCTTTTTTCGGGCGGATATCGACCGGCTTCTTGGGGCCGACGTTGTGCGGGTTGCGATGTTCGCCGTCCCACAAAAGTGAGCCGGTCACACGGACAGGGAGCGGGTTTACAAAGAAACCTTTTTTCGTCGGGCTGGTTGCCAGCACGTTTCTGAGATTGTCGCGCAAACGAACGAACGGTTGCTGGGTCGGTTTACCCGGCGGTAACCCGGAAACCTCCGCGTTCATGAATACCGTTTCCGTGCTCCATTCCGAAGTGTCTCCCAGGAGGAGGTGGTAATCATTGTCGCTCTGATGCCCCACCCAATAGACCCACGCTTTTACCGTTACGTTTCGCTTTTCCTCGGGAATACGCGGGACGTGGTTTTGATCGTTTTGGTCTTTCGCTACCAACTCATGGTGCTGCGCTGTCATTTGTGCGTCGGTCGGCAAACTATTAAGCAAAGACTCGACATCAGTAACTTTCCCGTTGGGCGCATGGGCGTATGAAGTCTTCGCCTCTGGACGAAACTTGCCTTTGAAAACTTCCGAACGGGCAGCGGCTTGGGAATGCGCCGCCGTTCCGACCGGAGCAAACTGATAATCAATCAAGTGGATCGTGATGGAGGACTCTGCCGGTTCGTCGCGAACTTCTTGGAACTCTCCTCGCTCGGCTCGCTCCAAAAACTCTTTCCACCGGTTTGGCTGCGGCGCGCCCTTGATGTGACGTTCGGTCGCAATGGACCGCGTGGCACAACCTACAAACGCCAGTGAGAGTAGCGCTACCTGAGCAATCGACACCGACTTCGACAGTAAAAACGAATGTGCGCGGGATTTCTTCATAGGGAGTTATCGGATTTGTCCGAGAGTGATCCCGAATAGCGCATGGCCTATGTCATCTAAGGAGACAGAGATAAGCCACGGCAGGGTGTCGTGGCAAACACTGGCTTCATCGATTGTCAATCTTCAGGTGTAAACTCGACGTCGCTAATTACCCACTTTGGCGTGTTGCCGGTGTAGTCCTGCTCCTGCATGGGAATAAAGAGATGTGCGCGATGATCGACGATCCTGAGACTCCAGTGCAAGGTTTTCGCCTTCGGCGGTGCGCTGTACGGCGCATTCCCGGAGAAATGAATCTCCATGTAAACACCTCTTTTCCCTTTGGGAGTGGGAACGACTTCTCCGTTAAAGGTTTCCCTCACGGGGTTCTCGCCGTATTCTGAGCTCGCGAAAGTGCCGGTCACGCGCTTCCCCTGCACGTCCAGCGTGATCAGCGTCTCTACCTTGAGTCCTCTATTCTTGAAGGTTGTCGGCTTGGCGGAAACACACAGACCTGTGGCCAGCAGGATCGCGAAAGCGAAAGTTAGCTTCATGTTTTAACTGAAAAACCAGAGAGAAGATTAATCGTGGCTGGCGATGATGTCGAAACAAATCGGCGTCGACATAATTCCCGATATGTCGAGAACGCTCCGGTGGGCACTCCGGTCACAGCCGGTTACAGTCACAGAGTAAAGCTGATGGTTGATTCAAGTCGGGTCAGCAATTGATGCGCACGAAATCAGTCCCGCTGAAATACAAAATAATTGCTTATTTCGCGGCTTGGCTCGTCGCGTTGTTTGCCACCGATCCCAATGGCAAGTTCAGACCGTTGGTTTGGATGTTTCCGCTTGGTCTTGCTGCTTTCAACCGACGATGGGGCAATGATGGCGGCTGGGGAGTGTTACCAGCTTGCATCGCAATTTATCTTGTTCATGGGTATTTTTATTTCCGTTCCCGAAGCCTGCGTGCAACGAAAGTTCGAGGCTGCCCCATATTCGGCGCTTTACAGTTAGCCGTGAAAATCGTAGTCAACCAGCATTACCTGACTGCAGCCTGTTTTACACTAGACCAACATCCAACCCCTGTTTGGTTATGAAAAGAATATACGTTACCTGCGTTGTCATCGCCGGTGCCATGTCGGCACGAGCTGGAGTATTTCCCGATTGCAGCTATTCACCGCCTCCAGGTTGGAACCCAGCGACTGGAGACCCGGTTTTTGTATTAAGCCAAGATTATCCGACGACAGATCCCTCGTCATCCCTCGATCAGCCGTGGAAAGCCATCGACTTTCATCAGCAACCTGCTGCTTACATGCAGGCGGTTATTGACTATTGTTATGAGGGCAATCTTGAAGTGGAATTTCGCGGACAGGATAACGCTACGCGGAAATGGTATCACGCCCCTTGGCTCCATCCTGGCCCTAACGGGCGCGAGTTTACTCATGGGCTTACAGGCGAACGCCTATCGCGCGGGGGTGAACTAGCAGCGACGCAGTCAAACGGCTTCCGCAATTTCGCTGTTGGTCTTTATAATCCTGGTGGCGGTTACACGATTGGACGGGTATGGGCGGACCCAAATCATCCTGACGCAAGCAAAGCAGCATTTCCGGAGGGGACGGTCGCATTTAAGCTGCTTTTTACAATGGCAACCAAGGATCAGGTGCCCTACCTCGATGGCGCGCCTGAGTGGATCGCCGACACGGAGCGATCGAATGACGCCAACCAAATCCGCGGCACTAAAGTGCGCCTGCTCCAGATCGACATCGCTGTGAAAGACAATCGCTCCAGTGAAGGTGGTTGGGTGTTCGGCACATTCCAATTCGACAAAAGTGTCGCCGCGCCAAACTCATGGCGGCAGATCACACCTGTGACAATGATGTGGGGGAACGACCCTGCGTTTACCCCTGCAGATTACGACCCGGCGCAAGGGCATATTCCGCAAGAGTCTTGGATCAACGGTGCTGCGCCTGTCGTCGTCTATCGCTCGGGCCTCCCGCAATCTTCGAGCGCTCCGCACGTTCTTGGCTGGGCTGGTCGCGGGAACGGGCCCGTAGATAACCCTATATCTTCCTGTATGAGCTGCCACGGCGTGGCGGAACAGCCTAAAGCAAAGAACATTTTGCCGTCCGGGAACAATGATCAAGCAAAGCTACCCTGGTTTCGGAATCTGGCCCCGCTCGAGCCCTTCGACAATGATGGTCATCATACGTCACTCGATTTTTCACTCCAGCTTGCTGTTGGAATTGACAACCAAGCACATTCTCCCGCTGCACACCCGATTCTGCATTTCCTGCACCTGTTCACTCCCACCACAAGCAACATTTCGCGTGACCCTGCACATTAACCTAGATCGGTCGACCCCACGAACTAAATGTGGGATCCGCTCACCGTCGCTGATGACAAGACGTTCTTGGATCGATTTCGCGAAGAGCTTAATTTGCCTGATTACGGTAAGGCCGGCTTTCCTAAACTGTTTTAAGTGACGATCTAGCTCAATTTTCGCCTTTAGCGTGACTTCGCGAATTTGGGGCGACAAACTTAAAGCCAATATAGGCGGTCGAGCTGATCCCCAGCAACGTCATGAGGGTTGCGTCGAACTCCGGCATCTTCCATTCGAAGACCGACTGCCAGATAAAGACGACACCTAGCACGACGTTCCATACGAGCATCTGAAGACGCGAGACTTCCGGTTCGCCTTTCTCGGAAATGAGATCATTGAAAAAACCCTCTGAAGCACGCGCTGTCCGCGTGCGGGCGACCCCGGCACTTATAACCATGGTCGTCGCCTGAATTCCTAATAATAGAGGTACGGTCTTACTCAGGATATTTCGATGCTCACCCATCAACGCCCAGAGATAGGCAAATGAACCGACGCAAATAGCAAGCCACCAAGCGAACACGATGCGTGCAAGGCTCCATGGCGGTTCCTTATTTTGAGCCAAACCCAGTCCACGGCCGTCCCGTAGTGCGCGAGTACCGACACCTGCAGACACGATGGCAGCAATCGTGAAAATCACCGCGATCGCGGCGGCAGCCTGGCGCATAGGAGGGACGAGCGGCAAACTTCTCTGAATTGAATTTGCGCCTCGGCCGTAAATCGCGTCGGCATTGACCAGTGTAGGCATTCGCAATGCGTCCGATCTGCCTGTGATCGGTCGCGCTACTGAGATCTGCGCTCCGCAGTCTGTCCCCACCGCACGAATGATGGAACGCCATGTTTCAAGTTCGTCAGGGTCTTTCGGGGCCTCGAGGTGAAAAACAACCCGATTGTAAGTCTCGCCGTCGAACTCGCCCGTTCCGTAAGTTGGCGGAGCAGTGGCGTCGAACGGAGGTATCGTTGCAAAGACGTGTCCTGCGATCATGAGCCGCAAGTTTGCGCGTTCCTGAATTATCCAATGATTAATCTTCGACTGGAGCGTTTGGAGCTGCGCCTCCTGCTCTGGTGTCAACTTTGTCGATGTCCCTTTGAGGGTGCTGAGCGAGTCGTAATTTTTAAGTTCTTCGGGCTTTAGATCCGAAGGCAGTAGTCGAGGCTCATTATTCCCTTGAGCGAGCAACCAGCCATCAAAATTTTGCAAAAAAACCGTAACACTCAAAGAATCGGTGAAGAAATTGTGCGCTATCACTTTACCGTCGTTATTGCACCAGCCGAGCCGAATGTCCGACACATATCTCCCAGTTCCATAGCTTCGCGCTCGATTTGGAGGGCCTTTGTCGCCCGCTAAATACAGATCGCGATGCCGCCACCAAATGAGACTGACGGCGATCACCGCAACTATTAGTGCAGCGGACCAAACAATAAGGATGGGTTTCTTTTTCACGGTGACACCACCGATTTTCGAGGCGCTACCGATGGTGGCGTAAGGACCGTAGGGTTGTCAAGAACGGGTGAGCTGCGTGGCCCGAGTCGAAAAATGTGATAGCGATTTAGTCTGAAGACGGTCAGTGCGGCGGACTTAGAGTCAGAACGTTGCCAGCGTGAGGCAATCCACCCATCTCGGCCACGTCAACGGCGGCTTCATCAGCGGCGAAACACATGAAGCCTTTCGCCAGCAGCAACGCCAAAACCAGAATCGAGAAATCGAATTCGATTGATCCGATAGGTGTTGTTGTAGCCACTCTTTGACCACGTGTCGCCACCATCCAACGTGTGAAGAAAGCTACTAGGATAGGGAATGCCCGCAGTACCGCCGATCCAACCTTCATCCGGGCTTACGAATCCAATTCCCTGCAAGTAAAAACTGGATGATGCAAGCCCGAGCGAAGACAGGGGAATCTCCTTGAGGACCCAATTGTTCCCACCATCTGTGGTTTTATAGTAAACAATCTTAGAATAAGATCCGTTCTGCTGTAGTGAAACATATCCGATCTGCGGGGTCGGCCAGGACATTTTCCAGAGATACCCGCAGGAAATAGCTGTCGTTAATACCGGCGTCCACGTTTCGCCCCCATCGGTGGTTTTGGCAAGTCGGCCATAATAGGGAGGCGAACAATCGGCAGAAAATTTGTTAGGATCCATGCCCACAACAAATCCGTTCAATGGGTCTTTGAAATAGATATCCATGATGCCATTCATAACGCCCATCGCGGTGAGATTACGAATTGTCCAGTTGTTGCCCCCGTCCGTGCTCTTAATGAAATAAGCGGGACCGCGCACTCGTCCTCCTCCATAAATGTGATTTGCGTCAAAACTGTACATCGCACAAAGGCCCTTCATTCCTTCCTCTGCGAATCCGGGCACGTTTTTCCATGTGTCTCCACCATCGAAAGTTTGATACAGCACATTACTATCGGTGACAGCCGCGTCGTACGAGCCGACACCTAAATTGCCGGCGAAACCACGGCTAGGAGAAGCAAATCCGATGCAACGAAAATGGGTGCCCGTTTTGGTGAGCTTGAGCACCCAAGTGTTTCCGCCATCGGTTGTCTTATGAATCAATCCAGTAGCCCGAACCGACCAACCGTTGTTCTCATCGATAAAATAGATGTCATCGTGACGCAGCGTGCCGCTAGGAGATCCGGGAAATTGAGACCATGGAGACGCTTGTGTTTCGGGTTTGACTGCCCCCATGACTAACAACAGACATGTAATCAAAAAGAATTCAACGTCTTATCCTGCTTTTCACCCAAAATATTCCAATTTCGACAGGAATCATTTGTGATCACGTCCAGAGGCCAACGAGGGCAACAACGTCGGGATTTCGTAAGGCTGTAATTGAGAATCCCAGAGCTTTAGCCAACGTTTGAACGCAACCAAATTACTTCTGCCTTGGCTTCTGGAAAACGATGGCGAAATTCTCCGGCCAGCACGTCACCGCCCGCTTCGACGAGTTTTCCGACGAGCGGATGAATAAACACACTAGTCACCGTCCCAACGTCGGTCGTTTCGTCAAGGGGTCAATGTGAACGTTACCGTCCGCTTCACGCGATGCGCATGTTCAGGGTATTTTGTCACCGTAAACTTTTACGACGTGACTTAGGGTGAACCGGCTCGGCTCGTCGGCAAAACGGGCAACGAATTCGTGAACAACACGTGTTATTTTGAGTGTGATGTCGTGGTTGTGGAAATGAACTTGATCGCCGACTCGAGGAGGGAAGATCGGGACCGCCATATTCCCATAGCGCGCGATCTGAGTGGAGTCATTCGCGTAAAACTCCAAATGGTATTCGATATTAGTAATCTCCATGTCGTAGCACTTTCCCACCGAAGGTGTGGAAGCCAAGTAAAATCACATGTCCTCCGTTGCCTTTTGCACGATTGTCTTGACGTGAGTCGGCGAGGGCCAACTATGTACGTGAAGATTCACCTCTCTTTCTGCTTAGAGCTTTTGCTGAAACGCCCGGGCGGCAAGTCTCCGGCGGCCAACTCCAAAGCGCAGATTTACGTCGTCAAACCACGCGCGATTTCCGTAGGATGATAGTTTTAGCAAGGACAATAAATTATGAAAGACGAAGAGGCAGTAATTGAGACGTGTTACATAGATATAATCAAACCGATCTTTACGACTTTTTACACCGGTATGATGGACAAGAAGTTGTCAGTTGCCGATGTACAGAATCTTGAAAATCGATTCACGGCGGGCATTGCGCTGGCGCGTCAAGTGCGGGATCGAGCAATAAAGTTGCTGCCATAGCCGCGATTCCGAAGGGTCGGTAGTTCAGCGAAAAACAGGGAAATGGGGTAATTGCATAACTGCAACCCTGCTTCCTTGTCACCTTGCAGCCGTGATTCAGTGCATCTGGATACGAGGTCAAGGATGCGGCCGTAGTGCTCAAACTGGCACGCCCTCCGGAGTGCCGAAAAATGAAGAGTCACCTTCGGTCCGTCGCAACCGGATAGCCGGTCGTGTTCGCCCTTTCGCTTCAGATTATAAAAGAAATCGTCTCGTTGGCGACGCGATAGAACAGTTCTGGGTCGAGCCCAAAATTCCGAAATGGCGCTCGCCATGTCGCAACAGCGTCTGATTCAAAGTCAGTTGTCCGCCACACCGATACTGATCTCTCGCGGCTTCGGCGCTGTGGTTCCTTCATATCACTAGTTAATAGTTCCTGCTTCGCTGCGCGCTAAATAATATTAGAAAGCCGGGCCGTGTGACGGTCTTCGCCCGACTGTTGTGCAAGAATTTGTGCAAGAATGGCCGCCTTTCGCCCAGCGATGTTCGCCGTGGTTGTCGCGACATTCGCAAGGTGACTCAAACGTGACTGGCGGTTGCGGTGCTGCCGCGCTGCAAAGAAAAGCAACTGCAATCGTGAACGTCGCCCGCGTCATTGCAGGCACCTCATATCATTTTCTCGTTGCCGTGTTGAGAGCAAAAGAGGCATACTCGAAGTATGACCATCGTCCGGTTGCACTTCGCATAGAAGTCGTGCACAAAGTTGACGATCATCTAATTCTCATGAGATTAATGATAAGGGAATAAACAAATGGCGGTTGGCAAGGATGCCCCTTTGCAAAATTAAATTCGACGATCCGAACGTGATTTTCTGTCCTGCGCTTCATAGCACAAATCCTGGGACTGATATCTACGAATTACCGACTGGAGTTTCAAGAGCATCCTTTGAACAGAAGGAATGCGCCAAGGAGACAAAGAGAAACGCCAATTTTCTAGCAAAATTTAAGCAATCAACAAGCTGCTCTTACACTCCGGCGATATTAGCTTACGGAAAGGTGGCTGATGCACTCAAAATTCATGTTGATGTTCCGGCAGTTGTCTATCGAACGATGGAACAAGCAACCCACAAGGGAGTCGAAAAAATGGCCGGCGTCTATGCTCACGGTCTCATAGAGCAAACTTGGGCTGGACTCGTTAGCAAAATTGCAGCTTCAAGTCCCAAAGTGATAAAGGACGGACTTCTTTACGGAGCAATGGTCGACCATAAGGGTGGAATTGATCACCATCCTACTTTGAATCAAAGGGGTCCCGATTCCAATCCTGCAGCTCCCTTTCTTGCATCTTCAACTTGGGCCATGGCTACGAAAGGCTCAGAGATAAGGAGTCAAATTCCGCCTTCGCTGAAGACACTCGGGCAAATGATGGCCGTTCGCGATGTAGGTGAAATGGCAATTATCGATCACATATTGGCTCAACAGGACAGGTTTGGAAATGTAGCTAAAAAAGAAAAAATGTTTTGGTTGGAGCAAACAGCCGCTGGTCAAAAGCTTCATTCTGTAAAAGCTACGAAGGCAAACAAACCGATTGATGGTACCAATCAAACGACGATGCAGTATCTAAACGCGAACCATATCCCTTATGTTCAGTTTCCCGTAATGGTTCTTGCCGACAACGATTGCGGATTGCGGCAAAATAGCAATGTAGTTCAAAAAAATAATATGGTTCAGCATCTTCGTCACATCAGTTCTAGCGTCTACAAACACGTTCAGAGTTTTGCAAAAACAAATCCGGGCGATTTACTCGAGTATTTTCAAAATCAAACTCTTATGACGAGTGATGAAGCCAAGGGAGTTATTGCACGACTACAGGAAGTGGCCTCAATTCTGAAAAAAAACTGTGACAATGGAACTCTCCTATTTGATTCAGAGCCCGAAATTTTCCTAGGTATGGAGCCAATCCCACCAAAGAATTGCGAATAACTGGATAAAGGCCCGGGCAATCTTCATTGTTGACGCACACCGCGACGGAAAGCGTTTCATCGCGCGAGCGGCTGAAAAGCTGACTGCGTTTCTGGAACTCGAGGCGGCGATTCGCGCTTGCGGTGATTGTGCTTGACGAGCAGGTAAGATTTTGCCAAACTCGGCGTCGCTAAACGGATCTGAATCAGGCGGAGGACTTTTTTCCCCGCTAGGTTCTTCGCCTCCTCCCTACCCCGCAATCCCAGAATAACTGTAGCGGGGAGAAAAGAAAGGAAGAACCATGAATCCGTTGAGTCATCGCAAACAAATAATTCTGCCACTTCTCGTTACTGTCGTGCTCGGTTGTTTTGCGCTTCCATCCGCAACGCAAGCGGTGCCGTTACCCTCAAACGTAAACGTCGTCAACACCCCGAACGTCAACGTCGTCAACCCGACCACCCAGCCGGTGCCAGTGCGCGACGTGGACAATCCCGCCAGGCAGCCATTTCAAGTCCAAGTGGTTGGGGATTTCGCTGATGGCGCTTCTACGACCGGTGACATACCCATAACCACAGTGCCCGCCGGAAAGCTGCTGGTCATCGAGTACGTTTCCCTATTTGGCTCGATGCTGACAGGCCAACAGCTGGTACGTGCGAGACTGCAGACGGGGAACCCCCCAGTATATTCGGAATTAAGATTTAATATTCAAGGCGGCAATGTTGAGGTGACCAGAGACTACTTCGTAGGTAGCCAATTCTATGCTCAGCCTGGCCCGATAAGTTGTTTCGCAGAGCGCAATAGCACCGCCGGAGCCAATCCGGCCAGCGTTACATTCACAGTCTCCGGATACTTTGTGGACTGCCCCACTTGCGCCCCGTGACGCACCGTTTCCGCCGCCAAAATTTCGAGAGCAAGCTACGCGTGCCCGAGCCAACGGAAAAATTGCACTGGTTAGGCAGCTTGTAGCGGACAGGCATTGGCGTGCTCGTGGGTCTCGATCACGTTGCCAGCTTCATCGTAAACGCGAATCACAGCATCGTATGAGCGGCCGTAAAATTTTGCGTAGCCGATTGCATTCGTGATTGCGTTTGGCCCGCCGTGCACACACGACTAAAAGACAGCGCGACGCGGCTAGCAAATGAAACCGACGTAAAGCCACAAAGCAGCCATGGCAATCATCGCCGCACAATTAAACCAGCCGGCCCACTGAGCCAACGACGCGGGGACGGCCGGCCCGCACGAAGGCCGCGCGGCAGCATGTGATTGAACTAGGCAATTTTCGATGTGCTCCTGGTCATGTGCCACACGTAATGTATAGAGTGCCATTGCGCCGCTAGTGATCGCGGTTAAGAGCGTCTGAATCACAAAGACGATGGCAAGAACGTGTTTCGCGCGGGGAACTATCGCAGCGTCAGCAGGGCGCGTCAGCACCCAGCCGAGCCCGACGACGCTGACAGTCAGAAAAACGGTATAGAACTGTATGTAGAGCGACCAACTTGCCCGTACCGTCAGACTCAGATCCTCGTGTCGACGCTTAAGGATCCATTCGTCAGAAGACTCTTTCATTGACGCTCCGTGATTGTGGCACGTAAAATGGCCGTTTAACGAGAATTGTGCCGAATTCTTCCGGGTTTTAAAAGCGCAATAATTCGATCTAATCCGCTTGCCTCTTGCGCGATTCGCCCGCCAAACCGCCTTACTGGCCGCATTTGGTTCGCAGTACCACAGGCGACCAAATGGCAGCGCATCGGAAATCAGATCGACGCCGGGCTCCAGCGCATGCGTTAGGCGTTGCAGTCATTTGTAGAATTTGGTTTCGGCAGCTGTTCCGAGTGTGTGGAAGAAGTGCTCCAGCACGCTGAGACAATAGTCGAGAAATCGCTGGTGTAGAATCATGGGAGCACCCAAGTCCTTGCCTTGATAGCGGTCGATCTCTAGTCCGACGGGTTGCCCTTGCCATTTGCAGGTCTCCAAAAAGTAAATTGTGCTGCTGTGTTTCGAATGTCGCGGAATGCCTGCGTCGTGAACGATGCAATGACGGACACACGCGATCTCGTGAAGCTGAAGCCACTGCTCGTCCGCGAAGAAAGTAAGATTGGCGTGATCGCGGAAGTAAATCTTGGCAGCCTCCACGATGCCGCACCTGTTCTTGGCTCTGGGAACACGGGCTCGACGCCAGGAGCTTCAAAGCTTTCCAGCCCCACGAGTGCGGTCTGATTTGTAATTCACGAATGAAATTTCGCGCGGGTTTTCACCATGTTGCGCAGCGTCGCAGACGCTAAGCAATTCGGCCACGCAGGATTCGCAGTGCGTTACGCAGAATTGCGCACTTTTGCAGCAAAGATTCTGCAGACCGTAGAAGGCGACCGTGAAAAATTCAGCCCAGGGCGCGCGATCCTTTTCAGTTCACGCCATCCTCGCGCGCGCGGGGGGAGTTGTCTCAAAGCTTCGAGGAAGTTATACAATCGAAAAGCGCCGTCGCACTATCTTACCATTAACAATCTCGTGTGTGTACGGCAACGGAAGCCTACCGTCCTTGTCGGCCGGTGCAGCCTCTCCCCGACTCAAAACGCCTTGATCGTACGCCTTGCGTGCCTTTTCAAAGGCAGCCTTTTGTTTAGAGGTTTTTTTTCGAGATCCCCCGCTCGCCTTTCGTTTTTTGGCCATAGCCTTCGCTTGCGTAAAATGTTACGTGTCGCAGCGACCGCAGTCAAATCCGCAATCAAAACCCAGGCGCACCAATCGCACTGCTTGCCCGTCCTTGACTAGCTTGTGGGTTTTTCTCTTGGTTGGCTGCGCAAAGGGAGAAGCAAAGGCGGCGGCCCCTGTCCGTTTCTTACTAAATTCAATGCGCCCTAGTTGCAATAGGTCTTCGAAGAAATCTTTCGCGGCTTTGTCTGATGCAACGGTTGGCAATGAACCCGCCGCGAATGCAGCGCCTGTAGCGTCATAGCGGTCCTCTGCTTCGGATACGCCATGTACGAGAATAGATTCAGCGAGAAAACCATATTCAGCGCCCGGTATGGCAACCTTCTCAAGATTGTTACCGCCTTTGCCAGCTTTTGGCACAACTGCCATCATCGCTGTTTTCTTCGCTACGGCACCAGCTGCTGCGGGCAGCGATAATATGCCATGGTGCACGAAGCCCCCGGCCACAGCATTTTTGTCGGACGGATCTGCGGCATTCACCATCGCCGCTGCAACCTGGCTAAAATACGTGGGCACAACTGGTGCGCTCCGAACTGCTTTTACTAAATACGTTGCAGCTTTTTCGCTGACTTGGAGCAGCTGGGCTTCTGTTGGTGCGTTGCCGGCGACACTTACATTTAGCAGTCCCGCCAGAACGTCCAAAAACGCTCCGGTGAAAACACGAGAAAACGAGTGCGCCTCCGAAGAAAGAGCTGACGCTGGGGCACTGGGAGGCAATGTGGATGGGTCACGGTAAAAGAACAAGTTTGCCGCATTTCGCAGGCAATCCCTGTCCACCCCAGTCACGTCGATTTTGCGAATTGCAAAACCCAGTTGCTCGGCAAGGCGCGATAAACTCGAACTTCGCGAAAGATTGCCATTGGTTTCGTTTAGCACGTGCACGCGCACGGACTGCAGTTGCAGAGCTGCAAGAACGGCGCTCATGTCGCCAAAAGCTTCATGAAATGCGGCCGTTTCAATAAACCCGGCATTGAACAGCGGCGGGCGCAATGTATCCAAGACGGCATGGCCAAGTTCGTGACAAACAATGTCCGGACTTTCGCCGGAAAAGACCGTTCCGAATCCCGCGACGGCGCCGTGGAAGAACTCTAACTCACTGCGATCATAGAAGGCGTTAAAATCCACACCTGCGTCCAAAATGACGGGAAGGATCTTACCAACAGATCTGAACCATTTTGTTGCTCCCGAGATTTTATTCCAGAAATCTCCCGCCCGACGCAGAGCTTCAGCGGCGGTCCAATAACGGAACTCTGGGGTTCCTGGGCTAAACTGCCCCGCAGGTTTTGGTGGAGGCGTGCTAATTTGGATTGGCAGCGGATCCGCTGCAGTGAGAGCCGGAGCTGGGCGCAAGATAGGAGTTGCCAATAATGGTGGATCCGTAGGAACAGCTTGAGAGAATGGATCATTGTCCCACGCAAAAATTTGAATTTCTCCGACTGCACCTTTGACGCTTGCTTTGCGGACGGCTGCTTTCGCGGTTCGTTTTTTCATATGGTATCTGGGGTTGCTTGGATTTCGCGTCGCTTACATTAACAGCACAATGCGCTGCTTAATCGACACTGATGTCCGGCCTCGTTTTCGCACTATGAACATCGACTTGTAAAGCACAATAATTTCAAGGACCCACTCCGAAACCGATGACATGATTTCGTGTCAGATATTACACCTTTTACGATTTACCGTAACCAAGTACCGTAACCAAGACCCGCTCTGCCGTGATTCTGTGTTTCTTTACAAAGTGTCCGATTTGTAGCGACTCCTGGGCCGAACTCGCAGATTCTTCCCTTACCTCGCTGCACAGAAATGGCAACGAAACGGCAACTGGTCTTTTGATACCTAGCAAGATCTCGGATTTCTAATTCAAGAATGAGATGCTGGGCGTTTGTAAGTCGGGCGGGGCGGTCGCGGTCCAAGAGCCGGATTTTTCATTTCAACGCTGTTATCCGTACAGTTGGGCATATGAGCGCCTTCCAGACTTGTTCGGGTGGGAACGCCTCGATAACAATCCCAACACGCGAAACATCGTTGGCTCTGGCGCGCAACTTTTCCAATTGCACCAGGACGGGAAAATCTGGCGTTATACCGGCACGCCATGCAGTGGGGATTCTTGTCCGGGATGGCAGATGCTCGACAACAACACTCGCAGCAAAACGATCGTGGCTGCGCGCAACCAGCTATTCCAAATGCACAACGACGGGCGCATCTGGCGTTACACCGGCACCCCTTGCAGCGGCAACAGTTGCCCAGGCTGGCAGATGCTCGGCAACAACAGTAAGACGCAGGAGATCGCCGTCTACGGTACGCACATCTACCAACGCCACAATAACGGAGCGATCTGGCGATATACCGGTCCCGAGTGCTCGGGGAATAGCTGCCCAGGCTGGCGACGGCTCGATAACAATCCAAAAACAAAGCACATCGCTGTTGCCGGTTTTAATTAGAAGCGTAGACATATCCAAGCGCTTCGATCGAACGCACGGCGTCGTAGGTTTCCGGCCATGGGTCCATGATTCTATCATTGCCAGTGAGCGCCGGATGCGAGTTGTCATGTTGCTGTTGCCAAATGTGCCAAAGGCGGTCCACCTCTCCATGGTGCAGCCAGAACACCGGATCAGTCGGAGAATACATGGTGTTCGACATGATGCCGCCAGTCCAGTCATGAACATGATTGTGTGCTGGGAGTGAGGTGCCGTCCTGGCGTTTGCCCCAACCTTCTAAACCGTAGGTGAAACGAGTATAATCGTTCGTGTTAATGCCGGGCATCTGGGACGCGAAACCGCTGATGATGTAATCGACATCCGTCTGGTTTGGTTTTTCTGGTGGCGACTTTTTCCGACGTGCGGGCGGCGGCGTGTTGTTGTCGGGGCGATTCGCTGGCAGAAAGCCTTCGAGCCAGTCGGGAAAAGGATCAATCCAATGCCAGTAAGGCAAGCAGACTGGCATCGTGGCGTTCGGACGCAAAGCCTTGTCCGCCGCGAGGAGCGCACGCTCGAACTCAAGAATGTAGCGTCTGTGCCATGCGAGGAAGCGGAGCAAACCGGTAGGACCCATCGAGCCGTGCATGTTGTGAGACATGTCGGAGTGGATGTTGATGAGTGATTTGTAAGCCCCGTCAGTGACGAGTTTGCGGACCGCATTCTTGAAAGCGTCTTTCTCGGTCTGAGGCAGGTCTTTCTGATTGAGACGCTGGTTCGCCCCGGCCGCAGCAACGTCTGCTGGAGCAGCGAGCACAGAAAGCTTTTGCTTTAGCTTCAAAACATCGGCGCTGAGCGGAGGAGGAGCAGATGGAGCAGGGAGGGCTTCGATCTGCGATTTGATGTCCTTCGGGGCAAGTGTAAGCCGAGTGAAGCCGTCTTTGTGAATCTCCTCGTGCGGTATGTGGTGCCAGTGATTCATGGTCCTTTTTATTTGTTCGGCTGCCTTTTTTGCCATTCCTTCCAACTGTTGGCGAGCCTATTCGTAGGCGTGCAACATTTTATTTCAAATGCGCAGCCCGAAACCCGCGGGCGTTCTTCGTTTGTAATCTGCGTAGAACAAAAAACGCCTTGCAGGTCGCTCGGGCAATCAGACGACCGCTCAGCGTCTATCAGAACAAAAATCCGATCGCTTTGCACCCCGTGGATCCCAACCGCGCATCCAAGTTCAAACAACGTTGGGATTATGCCCGCTGATATCGATACTGGGCATGTCGGATCTTCGGATTCGTTCCACGACCGATTCAAGCAAGTTGGCGAACACCGCGCGCTAGGCAACTCGGCCCGCAGTTGAAGTGGCGCTTCCATTTGTTGAGCAGCTTGTGAAGAACCCACCGGAACGCGCAATTCCGGCAACGTGATCGAGACGCACGAGCACGCGGGCGATTTCAAAGAATGGTGAGTTCGCTTTTCGTTGCGCTGTTCGCGAGCGTTGTTAAGTCCACGAAGGCCGCCCTTGTATACGGCCGTTCATCGCTCGCTTTGCGATTAAAGAATCGGATTCATAAGATGTGGGGAGCGCGGGCGGTCGGATGACACCGCCGCCCCCCGAGGTGCCCCACTGTTCAGGGAAATATATTCGGACAGGGCAGGGGATGATCGAGGTGCAAACCTAGCAATCGTCAAACTTCGGGCGTTCCAACGGAGTTTGACTTCGTGGTTCTCTATCACCGATCACCTGTCGCTTGACAAACACTTGGCAAACACAGCGCCTTTCATCCC
>WNGF01002625.1_pt1 | contig 33791 bp, 30 predicted proteins | sample 5400641 | NCBI WGS metagenome assembly WNGF01 (sample SAMN13153371, study PRJNA577476) | soil metagenome | isolation source: 80 cm soil or saprolite under grassland replicate 2 | place: USA:California | collected 2016-06-15 | reverse complement strand
TCTTCATCATTGCCAATAATTCCGACGGCTACGGCGTCGATCGCTGTCTGGCGACGGGCGCGAGCTGCGGGGCGGCCGTTGCCACTGCCTACTGCCAATCCCGCAACTACGCGGAAGCAGCGTCCTTTCGTAAGGTCGACCGGCAGGAGATCGCGGGCGCGGAACCGGCGACGACCGGCAGCTCCGCGCGCGATCAATTCGTCGCCATCGAGTGCTTGCGCTAGGGCCGCTCACCACCCCGCGCGGCCGCAGTAGCCGGCAATCCGCTCGCGTCGCATTTTTCCTGTTGACTCGTGTAACGAGAATCTTCGAGAAAAGCGTACTCACCAAAACTGCGCCGGCCACCCGGGCGGAATGCCGCCGCGGGCTTTTTGTTGCGCAGACGCCGGCGCCCCGCGCCAGCGCTTTTGCGGTCGGAAGAAGATGACGCGCTGCACTTTTACCGGGGGCCGGAAAGCGCAAATCCTCAGGCGCCTGCTCCAGGGGCGATCTCAACCCGCGGCTGTAGAAAACGACCGCCGGCCTGGTGCCCCTGTTTCCGGCCTGTTCTTTACAGGGAACCGTGCAACTGCAGCGTGTTCCCCAGCGACACCACGGCGGCGGTTTGTTGCACGGCTCGCGATCTTCGGCCAATGTTTGCGGCAGCGCGGTCGAGCCTTGAACAGATCGCTGTACGCCGACGCGAGTAACGATGAGCTCCGGTCCAGTCCGTGACAACGCGGCGCACGCCGCGCCTTCCGAGGCGCCGCTGCTCAAGCTGGAAGACTTCCTGCCGCATCGGCTCAATGTGCTGTCCAGCCTGGTCTCGCAGGCGCTCACGCGCGTCTACGGCCGCTATGGTATTGGCATACCGGAATGGCGCGTCCTGGTCACACTCGGCGAGAACGGCGTGATGACCGGCAAGGCGGTCGGCGCCCATACCCATATGCACAAGACCAAGGTCTCGCGCGCGGTGGCGCAGCTCGAGCAACGCAAATTTGTCAGCCGGCGCGCCAATCGCGAGGACCTGCGCGAGTCCTTTCTGTCGCTGACGCCCGCCGGCCGCGCGGTCTATGAGGAACTTGCCCCGAGCGCGCTCGCGTTCATGGATCGGCTCGCCGAAGTGGTCGCGCCCGCCGACCGTCCCGCCTTCGATCGCGCCATGAAGCAGTTGACCAAGCGCTCGGCCGAGCTGGTCGCCGAAATCGAAAGCGGCAGGCCGAACGGCAAGGTCTGATCGACCGCGCCCAACCATCGGGCATCGCCCTGCAAGGAGGAGACGTGCAGCTTTATACCTACTTTCGTTCGTCCGCTGCCTACCGGGTGCGCATCGCGCTCAACCTCAAAGGCTTGAGCGCCGAGATGGTGTCGATCCACCTGCAGAAAGAAGGCGGCCTCAACAAGAAACCGGAGTACCGCACGGTCAACCCGCAAATGCGGGTGCCGGCGTTGCGGCTCGATTCCGGTGAGCTGCTCACGCAGTCGCTTGCGATCATCGAATATCTCGACGAGGTGCATCGTGAGCCGCCTTTGCTGCCGCGCGATCCCGTCGAGCGGGCGAAGGTGCGGGCGCTGGCGCAGCTGATCGCCTGCGACATCCACCCGCTCAACAACACATCGCCGCTGCGCTATCTCAAGAACGAGCTTGGGCAGGACCAGGCCAAGATCGATCGCTGGTATCATCACTGGATTCTCGAGGGCTTCGACGCAATGGAAGCCATGGTCCGTCCGGCGCCCTACACGTTCGGCAGCGCGGTCACGCTCGCCGATATTTGTCTCGTGCCGCAGGTCTACAACGCGCGGCGTCTGAAAGTGCCGCTCGATCGATTTCCCAAGCTCGTCGCGATCGATGCGGCCTGCGCAAAGCTTGCGGCTTTCGAGCGGGCGCGGCCGGAAAATCAGCCCGACGCGGAGTGACATCACCGCAATTCGCGTGCGCCTTCCTTCAGCGACGGCTCAATCGTGGCACCCAGACACCTCGTTCGCGTCGTCCTATGGATGACCGGCGCATTGCTCTCGTTCTCGGCAATGGCCGTGTCCATACGGGCGCTGGCCGAAACGCTCAGCGTCATTGAGATCCTTGCGGTGCGCTCCGGTCTGGGCTTGGCAGTCATGGCGACCTTGGCGGCCGCGCGCGCCGACCTGCGATCGACGATCTTTACCCGGCAGCTTCCCCTGCACTTTTTTCGCAACATCGTTCACCTGGCATCGCAGTATGTGTGGGCGACGAGCCTGCTGCTGTTGCCGCTCGCGACCGTGTTCGCACTGGAATTCACCGCCCCGGCCTGGGCGCTGCTGCTGGCCGTGCCGGTGCTCGGCGAGCGATTGACCGCGAGCCGCATCGGCGCCGTGGTGCTCGGCCTCGTCGGCGTGCTGGTGATCCTGCGTCCGGGCCTGGCGACGTTCCAGCCGGCCGCCCTGTTGGTGCTGCTGGCGGCGCTCGGATTCGCCAACACGCTCATCATGACCAAGAAGCTGACGCGCACCGACACCAATTTCGCGATCATCTTCTGGATGAATCTCATCCAGCTGCCGCTCGCCTTGATCGGCTCGGATCCGTTGTTCGTGACTAAGCTCGATTTGGGTCAGCTGCCCGCGCTGCTCGGGATCGGGATCTCGGGGCTCGCCTCGCACTATTGCCTTGCCAACGCATTTCGCGCCGGTGACGCGACCGTCGTGGTGCCGCTCGACTTCCTGCGCATCCCGCTGATCGCCGTGGTCGGCTGGTGGCTCTACGGCGAGCCGCTCGACATCTTCGTCTTCGCCGGCGCCGCGCTGATCATCGCCGGGATTCTGTGGAATTTGCGCAGTGAGGCCGCGCGGGCGGTCGCACCGATTGATGCAAAAAGGCGGCGCTAACGGCCGTTTTCCACGGCACCCGGAGGGCGTTAGGCGTGGATGTCGCGGCCAGCCTTCACACTTTGGTCACCATTGCAGCGCTTCCATCATCCATTGGAGGCGTCGGGCCGGGCTCCATGATTGGCACAGCGATCACGACAGTCTTGCGGACCGCAGGGGCCGTCCTGCCCATCCTCGTTCTCTGCGCCGCGCCGGCGATGGCGCAGTTCAGGTTTCCATTCTCTCCCCCTCCTCCTCCCAGTTCTGTTCCGGAAGCGCCTGCTCCCAATGCCGCCGCACCCGGCGCGCGCAACCAGGCGTGTCTACGGCTCGAAAGCCAGCTCGCGGCGCTGGACCGCGGCGCCGCAGTCGATCCCGCCAAAGCGGAGCAGATCAAGCGCTACGAGGACGCCGCGGCAAAGCAGCAGGCCGAGCTTGACCGCCTCAGCCAGCAATCGCAGCGCCTGGGTTGCCAGGGCGGCGGCTTCTTCGCCTTGTTCAGCGGCCAGTCCCCGCAATGCGGGCCGCTCAACAACCAGATCCAGCAGATGCGCGCAAACCTCGACCGCACCTTGATTGACGTCCAGCGGCTGCAGGGCAACAGCGGCGAGCGGGAGGGCCAGCGCCGCAGCATCCTGGTGGCGCTCGGTCAGAACGATTGCGGCCCGCAGTACCGACAGTACGTCACCGCCGGCCCGGGCGGTTTCTTCGAAAACCTGTTCGGCGGCGGCAACTTCTCGCCCGGTCCCAACGCACCGCTCGCGGGTACCTACCGGACGCTCTGCGTGCGAACCTGCGACGGCTACTATTTCCCGATCTCGTATTCGACGGTGCCGTCCAAATTCGCCGAGGACGAGCAGCTCTGCCGTCGCCTTTGCCCGGCCGCGGACGTCGCCCTCTATAGCCATCGCAACCCGGGCGAGGACGTCTCCCGCGCGGCGTCGATCGGCGGCAGGCTCTACACCGAGCTGCCCACGGCGTTCAGCTATCGCAAGCAGCTCAATGCGGCTTGCAATTGCCGCTTGCCCGGTCAGTCCTGGGCCGAGGCGCTGCGGCAAAGCAGCGATCAGACGGTCGAGCGCGGGGACATCGTCGTCACGGAAGAGCGAGCGAAGCAGTTGTCGCAGCCACGCTTCGACGCGCAGGGAAAACCGGTCAGCCCGACCCGAGGGCAAGCCGCAGATAGCGTGAGCAACGCGCCGCTTCCCGCGGCCGGCCCCGAGCAGCAGCCGCCCGCCCCCGCCGAGGAAAAGGTCGAGCAGGAGCCGGGCAAGCGCAAAGTGCGGGCAGTCGGGCCGACCTTCTATCCCGTGCGGTGAGGCGCGAACCGCGAACTACCGCCGCTCGCACGCTAACGACCCTTTTTGCCGGCACTCTGGCAACGACTACAAACCATCCGTCCAAATGCGGTTACGTGTAAGGAGCGCGAACGTGCGGGCCGCTCAAGGAGTCCGATTCTCCGAAGGGGGCTGTGTCGGTTCGGGCAGTCCACCGACGGGCGGTTTTTGGCCTGGTTTGTAGAAGCAATCTTCATCGGTTGCGTTATATCTTCCGTATCCAGCAAAGCCCAAAGGAGCCGGCGCCCCCTTGCTTGGCATGACCAAAGGGTTGCCGATGATTTCTATCTCGACGCAGAACTCCGTACGTCGCCTGGCGCTACTCGTGAAGACATCGTCATATTCGACCCATCCATAAATGAATCCCCGCATTTTTTTATTCATGATATCGAGCAGGTCCTGAATAGCGATATCCACCGGGAACGGAATTTTGAGTCGCGGAGCCACGAAAGCGTTTGGCGCGATCGCCTCCATCCGATCTGGATATTTGAAATCCTCGGGCAACGATCCCTTCCACATGACGATATTGGCAGTGCCCGTGAACCGTCTGGCGACGGTGGTTCCGGTATTTTCGAAAATGGCAGTGAATTCGGTAAGCGATGACCCGATCGTTTCTTACGATTGCGGTGCTTTGAAATTGTGTCGGGACGATCAAGGCGCGCTGAATATCAAGAACGGCACGGGCAGATGCGGCTGCCGACTTGGCAGCAGCATTTGCGGCCTCCTGAGCGACGGCAATGGATGCCTGCAGATCGCGCGATTGGATCGCGGAGGCTTCCTTGGTCGCGAGCCAGAGCCTCTTCGTCGAGCGAGCGAGGACCCAAGCGAAAATGAAGATACCTGCAGTGGCGACGGCTATGACAAATTCAAAAGGGTGCGCAGAAGCGGTGTGCCAAAGGGAACGAATGGCATCGGCTACGTGTTTAGCGACTTGCTCTACATATTGCTGAACGGCGTCGGGTATGTCTGCCATGATCGCGCGAGAGAAAGAGCGAACATCTGTAGACATCCGATCGTAGCCCGTTTCAGACGCGCATTGGCATCAGCATCGTGGCGGGCTGACCACCGCCGAACTACCGCCTTTTCCGCTACAGCTTTTTGATGCCGGCGCGGGAGATGATGTCCGCAAACATCGGGACTTCCCGTGCGATGCGCGCCATGTGCTCCTTGCCGGGCGTGGCAGTCACCTCGAATCCGGACTCGGTGAGCTTCGCGCGCATGTCCGGCCGCCGCAGAACGCCGAGCGCGACCTGCTCGAGGCGAGCGACGACTTCCGGCGGCGTTTTCGCCGGCGCCATCAGCGCCGTGTAGGTCTCGAACACGAAGTCGGGATATCCCGCTTCCAGCATGGTCGGAATGTCGGGCAGGTCGTGCCAGCGCGTGCGCCCGGTGACCGCGAGGCCCTTGATGGTGCCGGCCTTGATATGCGGATGCGCCGGCGCCAGTACGCCGGAACTCAGCTGCACGGTGCCGCTAAGCAGGGCCTTGAGCGCGTCGCCGCCTCCCGCAAACACCACCGTCGCCATTCCCTGGAGGCCTTCGCGCAGCTTGAGCACTTCCGCCTGCAGGTGCGGCGTAGTGCCGATCGGCGGTGTCGAGACGTTGAACTTATCGGGATTGGCTTTGGCAAGCGCGACGAACTCCTTCATCGTGGCGACGCCCAGATCGGGCTTCACCGCGAACACGTGCGGCGACACCGCAAGCTCGCAAATGGCGTTGAAATCCGCGAATGGATCGTAGGGCAGCGTCTGGTAGAGGCCGGGATTGACCGAGTAAGCGCTGGTCGACAGCAGGATGGTGTAGCCGTCGGGCTCCGCGCGCGCGACGGATCCCATGCCGATATTGCCACCGGCGCCGCCCTTGTTCTCGACGAATATCGTCCCGCCCATCGCCTCTTGCATCGCCGCCGCCATGATGCGGGCAATGATGTCGGATGGCCCACCCGGGGTGTTCGCCACCACGATCTTGATCGGGCGGTCGGGATAGCCCGCCTGCGCCGGTCGCGTGCGCACCAACGCACCGAAGCCAAGCAAGCCGGCTGCAGCGACGAAGCGGCGCCGCGTCGTCGTTCGCTCTCGTGCCATGCGTGTCATTCGAGCCTCATTGCCCTCGACAGGAATGCTGCAGCAAGAATAGCACGACGCAGGCGCTCCGGTCATAGCGGTTTGACTGAGGCATTTGGGCGCTCGGCGCTTCGCTTGCTAGCGCTCGCTCGTCCGAGACACGATGTGTTCGGAGCCCGTGCAACAAGCCGTCAATGGACCCGCGCCGTCAGCACCTGCGTTTCTTCCGGATAGGTCACCCCCTCGCCGTCGGCATAGCGCTCAAGCTGTTTCGCGACGCTCGCCGCGAATTTCGCGCGCGCGTCGGCGGGCGCCGCAGCGATGGTCTGCGCGACGGGGCTTCCGGCCAAATGCTCCAGCGTGAACTCAGCAATGCGCGGCAGGTGGATATCGATCCGATCGATGCGCACCTCCACATCGGCAAACCCTGCTTCCGTCGCGAGGCGCTGCAGGTCCTCTTTGGTCGGGACTTGCCGCGACGCGCAGAAGCGCGCGCCAGCCTCGGCCGATATGAACTGAGCAAGCCCGTCGCCGGCGGCTTGATGATAAGCGCCGACGCCCTTCCATACGCTGAGCGCGAGACGGCCGCCGCGGTCGAGCACGCGGCGCATTTCCCGCAGCGCGCGCGCTTTGTCAGGAAAGAACTGCAGGCCCTGCTGACACAGAACTGCTTCGAAGCTCGCATCCTCCAATCCAAGGTCGAGCGCGCTGCGCTCGAGCCATTCGATCGGGGCACCGTTGGGAGCAGGAAGCGAGCGCGCGACGGCGATCATTCCCGGATTCAGGTCGATGCCGATCACCCGTCCGGCGGGACCGACGCGCTCCGCCGCAATTCGTGTCACGACCCCGGTCCCGCAAGCCACGTCCAACACGCGCTCGCCATCGGACAACCGAGCGGCGTTGACCAGCGAGGGTGCGCACGGACCGAGGATGTATCGAGCGCCGCAGCGCGCGTAGCGCTCGGCGGCCTCGCCGCTGAGTTGGAATTGCTCGTTCGTGCTCAACGTTTTTCGCCCTGCCCTAGGCCTTGCCCACGGTGAGCGAGTAGCGCTGATCCGCGGCCAAGCATTGTGCCTGCGGCAGTCCCAGCTCCTTGCGCACGATGTTGGTGCCGAGCACCATGGCGACCATCTTGTAGCTGGCATGACGGCGGCCCATGCCCTCGCGGCCCATGCCGCAGTCGGACGAGATGATCAGCCGCTCCGGTGGAATATGCTTGAGCGCTTCGCGGATGAGCGCGGCGATCTCGTCCGGCCGCTCGACCTGCAGCGTGTGGTGGTCGATTACGCCGATCACCACCTTTTTGTCTTTGATGACCTCGCCGATCGCCTTGAGGTCCCCGGTGCCGGACGAGCGCGTCTCGAAGGTCAGCGCATCGGCCTCCACCTGGTTGAGCGCCTCCAGCGTCGGCTGATAGCTCTGCACGTCGGCAAAGATGCGCTGCTGCGACGGGTTGCCCCAGCAGGTGTGGCACCACACTTCGGTCTTTGCGCGCAGCCCCTTCACGGTGTTGTTGAAAATCTTCACCAGGTCGGCGACGTCGAGCTTGCCGAAGGTCTTGCCGCGCGCCGGCACCATGTGGATCTGCGGCTCCTCCAGCTGGATGACGGGACAGCCGGCATCCGCCAGCTCATTGAGCTCTTCGTTGAGCGCGTTGCTGATCGCCCATGTGCGCTCGACCGGATCCTTGTAGTGGTCGTCCTCGACCGAGGCCGCGATCAGTTCCGGCAGAATCGTTCCGAACTTGATCGGCTTCTTGGTCATGCGCTGCGCCGTCTTCCACATCGCCGTGTACTGGAGCCTGCCGCGCCCCACCGGCCCCACGATCCTGGGAAAAATGCGCGCCTCCAGGAAGTCGTGCAGGATGTGCCCGCGCGGGTAGGCGGCGGCACCGATCTTGTAGGTCATCGGCTGCGGCACTTCGGCAAAGCCGTCCATGTGGGTGAGCGGATAGCCTTGCCAACTCATGCCCCCGACCTCCTCGTCGTAGTGCGCGTCACCGTCGGTGAGGATGTCGAGGCCGGCTATTTCTTGCGCGCGCAGAAAGCAGGAGACCGCGTCCTCGTACTGCTCACGGTAGCGCGAATTGACCATGGCTTCGAGAAAGCTCTTGCGGCCCAACACCGCGGTGTACCAGGCCGGCCGCGGCAGCGAGCCGATGATCGAAGTTGGCAGCGCGATATCCGCGGAGGCTTTATACATCGCTTCCTCTCTTGCTCTTTGCCCTCGCTCAGAAATCGAAGGCTTCGCTCTTGGCCGCAACGTTCTTCACCAGCGCGCGGTCGGGCTCGGGCAGCGGTGCGCCAGAATCGCGGAAGCGGTTGACGATGGGGTAGCGGCGGTCGCGGCCGAAATTCCTCAGCGTCACCTTGACGCCGGGGGCCGCTTGCCGGCGCTTGTACTCGGCGAGATGCAGCATGCGCTCGACCTTCATGACCGTTTCGCGATCGAAGCCTTGCTCGACGATCTTGGCGACCGGCTCCTCGCGTTCGACTAGACGCTCGAGGACTTGGTCGAGCACGTCATAGGGCGGCAGCGTGTCCTGATCGGTCTGGTTCTCGCGCAGCTCGGCGCTCGGCGCACGCGTGAGAATGCTGTCGGGGATCGCCGGGCCATCGGGTCCCAACGCGCCGTCGGGCTTCCAGCCGTTGCGCAGCCGGGCCAGCCGATAGACCTCGGTCTTGTAGAGATCTTTGATCGGATTGAAGCCGCCGTTCATATCGCCGTAGAGCGTGGCATAGCCGACCGACATTTCCGATTTATTGCCGGTGGTCACCACGATGACGCCGAACTTGTTGGAGATCGCCATCAGAATGGTGCCGCGCGTGCGCGACTGCAGGTTCTCCTCGGTGACGTCGCGCGGCAGGCCTGCGAAGACCGGCGCGAGCGCTTTTTCCAATCCCGCGACCGCGCTTTCAATCGGCACCACCTCGTATCGGACGCCGAGCGCCTTGGCGACCTGCGCCGCATCGTCGAGCGATTGCTGCGCGGTGTAGCGATAAGGCAGCATCACGCAACGCACGCGGTCGGCGCCCAGCGCGTCCACCGCCAACGTGGCCACCAGGGACGAGTCGATGCCGCCTGAGAGCCCGAGCACCACGCCCTTGCACCCGATCTTGTTGATATAGTCGCGCAGTCCCAGCATGCAGGCGAAATAATCCGCCTGGTCGCCCTGCTCGATCGCAGCGACCGGTCCATCGACGCACCGCCAGCCATTGCCGGTGCGCTCCCAGCGCGTCGTCTCGACGGCTTCGCGGAAGGCCGGGAGCTGGCAGGCGAGCGTGCGATCGCCGTGCAGGGCAAACGAGGCGCCGTCGAACACGAGCTCGTCTTGCCCGCCGATCTGGTTGACATAGATCAGCGGCACGCCGCTCTCGGTCACCCGTGCCACCGCGATGTTGAGGCGAAGCTCGTCCTTGTCACGGGAATAGGGTGAGCCGTTGGGCGCGATCAAGAGTTCGGCGCCGGTCTCGGTGAGACACTCGACCACGTCCTCGTAGTCGCCCCATTCGGTCCAGATGTCCTCACAGATCGGAAGGCCGAGGCGCACGCCGCGAAAATTAACAGGACCAGGCGGCGGCCCGGATGCGAACAGGCGCCGTTCGTCGAACACGCCGTAGTTGGGCAGGTTCACCTTCAGCTGCACGGCGGCGATGGTGCCGCGATCGAGCAGGCAATACGCGTTGTAGAGCTTACGATCCTCGAGCCACGGCGTGCCGATCAAGAGTGCCGGACCGCCATCCGCGGTTTCGCGCGCAAGCTCCTCGACCTTGGCGCGGCAGGCCGCCTGGAACGCCGGCTTGAGCACGAGGTCCTCGGGCGGATACCCGGACAGGAACAGTTCCGACAATGCCACGAGATCGGCGCCGGCGGCTTCGGCGCGCGCGCGGCGCGCCTTATCTGCATTGCCGGTGATATCGCCGACGGTCGGATTGAGCTGTCCGATCGCGATGGCCAAACGGTCGGCGGGCCGCGCATTCATGGCTTAGGTCTAGCGCGTCGTGCCCGCGCCCGGCAATCGCCGCACAGCGCCGGTCAGATCAGCCCAAATCGCTCGGCAAGGGCCAGCAGCCAGACAGCGCCGGCGATCACTAGCGCGAGGCCGACCGCGGCCGAGCCCATATCCTTGACCCGGCCGATCTGGGGGTCGATGGCAAGGTTGACACGGTCGGAAAGCTTTTCGATCGCCGTGTTCAAGAGTTCGACGACGAGGACCAGAGCCACGACCGCGATGAGCGCGAGGCGCTTCCAAGCTGCCTCCGCAACGAGGAACGCCACCGGCACCGCCAGGACGAGGGCAATCAGCTCCAGGCGAAAGGCCTCCTCGCTGCGCGCGGCGGCGAGGAGGCCATGCCAAGTATTGATGGTGGCGCGCAGCAACCGTTCCATCGCGGTGGGATTGAAGTCAGTCGGGTTGGGTGACGTTGCCTACGGCTCGGCGGTACGGATCGCGGCCGGGCCTGCGCTGAGCTTGATCGATCCCGCTGGCTTGAGCTCCTTGCCGTCGAAGTCAAACACCGTGATCTCCCGTTCGACCATGCATTGGACCAGAAGCTTGCGATTGTCCTTGCTCCAGGCGATCCCCTGGCACCAGTGGCCAACCTGGGCCTCGGTCAGCGGGACCAACTCTTTGCCTTTAACGCTTAGCACCTTGACCAAGCCGTAATCGTTGAAGAAGGGACTGGTCTTGGGCTTATTGGATCCGTTTACCACGTTCACAGCGGCAAAGGCGCCGTCGGGAGACAGCGCTATCCCTTCGGGCGTTTGGCCGACGGACACGGTATGGACGACGCGCGCAGGCTTAGCCTCAAGGTCGATCAAGCTGACTGTGTCGGCGTCGCCAGTGCCGGGTCCGATATTGGCGACGACCGCAACCTTCCCGTTCGGATGGATGCCGAGCCCGTAGGGTCGCAGTCCCGCTGAGATCTCGCGCTTGGTGTCCGCGACCTTGGTGCCGTCGATCGACAGCACGGAAATCTTGTTGTCGCCGTCGCGGGTCACCAGCGCCGTCTTGCCGTCCGGTGTAATAGCGACATGGCTCGGGCCGGATTTGTCATCGCCCAAATTTATCTTGCCGACAGGCGTGAGCGTATTGCCGGCGATGGAAAAGACGGAGACCGTTCCCTCGGAGCGGTTGGCGACCAGTGCCAGCGTCCCGGCGCGGTTAATCGACACGCCGGCGGCGCCTTTGCCGGCCTGCAGTTGCGCCGAGACCTTGGGCGGCGATGCCTTGAGGTCGATCACCGAGAGCTTGTCGTCAGGGGCGGTTTTCTTGGGATCGGCCGGGTCGAGCTTGGTGGCCCCCGTGACGAGCGCGAAACTCTCGTCGCGCGCGACCGCGACGCTCAAAGGCGGACCAACGACGCTGGCCGGAGCTTGGATCTCGGCGACCACCTTGGGCGGCGTCGCATTGAGATCGATAACGGCTACGGAGTCCGCCGACGGATTGGTCGGCACGGAATTGACGCCATCGATAAGGACGGCCTTCCCGTCATTAGCGGAAAGCGCAAGCTGAGCGCTTGCACTCGACGTTATCGACATGAAGGCGGCAAGCGAAAGCGCGCCCACCCAAGGCATATGGCGATACATGAGAACCTCCCGTTGCGCGGATCATTGTGGCCTTGCGAAAGCGCCGCGCATCCGCATTTCATCATAACAAACGGTTGGGCAAAAAACTCCCACGCCGTTCCGCATGGGGCGGACGGAAATCGCCGCAGTACCGATCAGAGCCCGGCGGCGGCCGGCAGCGGCCGCGCTCTCGCGGTGCGCTCCGCCTTGAGCAGATCGGCGAGCAGAAACGCCAGATCGATCGATTGCTCGGCATTGAGCCGCGGATCACATACCGTGTGATAGCGGTCCTTGAAATCCGCGTCGGTGATCATGCGCGCGCCGCCGGTACATTCCGCGACGTTTTGTCCGGTCATCTCCAGATGCACCCCGCCGCCATGCGTCCCTTCGGCCCGGTGAACGGCAAAAAAGGTCTTCACCTCCGACAGGATGCGGTCGAACGGCCGCGTCTTGTATCCAGTTTCCGAGCTGATGGTGTTGCCGTGCATGGGATCGCACGACCACACCACGATCTTTCCCTCGCGCTGAACCGCGCGGATCATGGCCGGCAGCTGATCCCCGACCTTGTCCGCGCCCAGCCGCACGATCAGCGTCAGCCGGCCCGGCTCGTTTTCCGGATTGAGAATGTCGATCACCCGCAGCAACTCGTCGACCCTCGTGGACGGACCGCACTTGAGTCCCAGCGGGTTGATGAGGCCGCGGCAGAACTCGACATGCGCGTGATCGGGCTGGCGGGTGCGGTCGCCGATCCACAGCATGTGGGCCGAGGTGCAGCAGAAGGTGCCGGGACGCGTGGAATCCTCGCGCGTCATCGCCTGCTCGTAGCCGAGCAGCAGCGCCTCGTGGCTGGTGTAGAACTCGGTGCTCTTGAGCTCGGGGTGGCTTTCGAGATCGAGGCCGCAGGCTTGCATGAAGCCGAGCGCCTCGCTGATGCGGTCGGCGAGTTCCTCGTAATGGTGCGACTGCGGCGAGTCCTTGACGAAGCCGAGCGTCCACTGCCGGACATTCGCGAGATTGGCATAGCCGCCGTGCACGAAAGCGCGCAGCAGGTTCAGCGTCGCGGCCGAATGGCGATACGCCTCGATCTGGCGTTCCGGGTCGGGACGGCGCGCGGCTTCATCGAAGTCGACGCCGTTGATGATGTCGCCGCGGTAGCTCGGCAACTCCTTGCCGTCGCGCTTCTCCATCGGCGACGTGCGGGGCTTGGCGAATTGACCGGCGATGCGGCCGACCTTCACCACCGGCAAGGCAGCGGCGTAGGTCAGCACCACGGCCATCTGCAAAAAGACGCGCAGGAAGTCGCGGATATTGTTGGCACTGACGTTGTTGGCGCTGGGCTCGGTGAACGCTTCGGCGCAATCGCCTCCCTGCAGCAGAAAGCCCTCGCCCGCGGCAACGCGGCCGAGCGCCTTTTTCAGGCTGCGCGCTTCGCCGGCAAAAACGAGCGGCGGAAACGTCGCAATGCGCCGCTCGACGGAGGCGAGCGCCTCCTGGTCGGGATATTCGGGGACCTGCACGATCGACTTTTGCCGCCAACTGTCGCGCGTCCAACGCTCGGGCATGACCGCCCTCCACTACCCTCAAGCCCTCCTAGGGGCGATATTTTCCAGCTGAGCGCGAGCTTATACACGAGGCCCGGCAGCCCAAGCCAGATCGAATTGGATGCAGCAGCCCGCCGCGCAGAGCCGAACTTCCGCCTATTCCGCCGCCTCGCGGCGATAACTCAGCGCCTTCTCCCGCAACGTCACGAGCTCCTCGGCGGCGGTCGGATGCACCGCCATCACCGCGTCGATCTCCGCTTTCGTCGCCTTCATCGTCACTGCGATTGCGACGAGCTGGATCATCTCGCCGGCGTCAGGCCCGACGATGTGACAGCCGACAACACGATCGCTCTCGCCATCGACGACGAGCTTGAAGAACGCGCGCGTATCGCGCGCCGCGAGCGTCATCTTCAGCGGGCGGAACGAGGTCTTGTAGACATCGACTTTCGCCAGCCGCTCGCAGGCTTGCGCCTCGGTCAGGCCGATCGCGCCGACCTCGGGCTCGGAGAAGACCGCGGTCGGGACATTGGTGTGATCGACCGCCGTCGGCTTGCCGCCGAACACCGTCTCGGCGAAGGCATGGCCCTCGCGGATCGCGACCGGCGTGAGGTTGACGCGGTTGGTGACGTCGCCGATCGCGTAGATGCGCGGTACCGAGGTCTGCGACTTCGGGTCGACGGCGATGCCGCGGTTGTCGGCGAGCTGCACGCCCGCTGCCTCGAGACCGAAACCGGCGACGTTGGGCCGCCGCCCGAGCGCGAACATCACCTTGTCGACCTCGACCGAGCTGTCGTCGGACAGCTTGGCGGTAAACGTATCTTGCGTGCATTGCACGGCGCGCACCGTCTTGCCGCAAACAATCTTCACTCCCCGCTTGGTCATCTCCGCATTGAGGTGCGCGCGCAGGTCGTCGTCGAAACCGCGCAAAATATTTTCGCCGCGGTAGACCAGAGTCACCTCCGAGCCCAGCCCGTTGAAAATGGCGGCGAACTCGACCGCGATATAGCCGCCGCCCTGGATCAGGATGCGCGCGGGCAATTCCTCCAGCTGGAACGCCTCGTTCGAGGAGATGGCATGTTCGATGCCCGGGATCGCTGGACCCATCCATGGCGCTGCACCGGTGGCGATGAGAATGTACCGGGGCCGGATCGCTGTCCCACTCGCCACCAGACGCACCGTATGCGCATCTTCCAGCACGGCGCGGCTCTTGACGACCTTGACGCCGGCGCGCTCGAGCGTGGTGGTATAGGCGAGTTCAAGGCGCGCAATCTCGCGGTCCTTGTTAGCGATGAGGGTTGGCCAGTCGAACCGCGGTTCGTTAAGCGTCCAGCCGTAGCCGGCGGCGTCCTCGAAATCATCGGCAAAGCGCGAGGCGTAGACCAAGAGCTTTTTGGGGACGCAGCCGCGGATCACGCAGGTACCGCCGACCCGGTACTCCTCGGCCACAATGACGCGCGCGCCATATTCGGCTGCGATGCGTGCCGCGCGCACACCCCCCGAGCCCGCTCCGACGACGAGCAGATCGACGTCATGATCAGCCATATCGTCGGATCCGAAGCATCGCCGGGTGCCGCATCTAGATGTCGTGGCCTCGTTTCTTCATTTCGGCGCGTATCTTGGCGATGATCTCCTGCGACAGACCTTCGGCCCAAGTCTGAGCAGTTCTCATGCTCTGATCGAGGATGTTGGGCTCCTCCGTCACCAACTTACGCCCCAGTGGGGACTTGTAGAAGGCAAGCGCGTCCTTGAGCTCCTGTTCGGTGAACCGCGAGGCATAAATCTTGGCGACCTCGGTCATGAGCTCGGCGCTGCGCGTCGCATAGTCCGCGTGCAACTTGGCTGCGACTTCGTTCAAATCCTTGCTGAGCATCGGGTTGGTTTGCAGCAAGACGATCTTGGTCCTCTCGATGACGCCGGAAACCAAGGGCCTATAGAGTCCGTCGGCGCCCTTGGCGGTGATGACCTCCTTCGCGGTCGCGACCGCGGTCGCCGAAGGCTGTTGCGCCGCGGCCGCGGCGATGCCCACAGTCAGCGTGAGCCCCAGCGCAAGCAGCGTGGCGCAAAACGGCTTGGCGGTTGAATAGAAAAACATAAAGACTCTCCTCTTCGAGTGTTGGGGCTCAGCGCCGCTCGATCACGCGCACGCCGCTCGAGCCGGCGACTACCGCCGCGTGGGCGAGCCCAATGAACAGACCGTGTTCGACCACGCCGGCAATGCCGTCGAGACGCTCGGCGAGCGATTTCGGATCGGCGATCCGCTCGAATGCGGCATCCAGTATCCAGTGCCCTCCGTCCGTGACGAAAGCGTGGCCGTCCTTGACGCGCCGCAGCAGCGCGGGCCCCGTGCAACCGACCGCCGCGGCGGCCGCCTCGATCGCCCGCCGCGTCGCGCCCAATCCGAACGGCACCACCTCGACCGGCAGCGGGAAGCGGCCGAGCGAGGATACCCACTTCGATTCATCGGCAATGACGATCATGCGCGCTGAGGCTGAAGCGACGATCTTTTCCCGCAGCAGCGCGCCTCCCCCGCCCTTGATCAGGCTCAGATCGGGCGCGATCTCGTCGGCACCGTCCACGGTCAGATCAAGCTGCGGCGTCTCATCCAGACTGGTGATCGGAATTCCCAGCCGCTCGGCGTCGCTGCGAGTTGCCTCCGATGTGGCCACGGTAATGACATCGAGCCCGGCGGCGACGCGTTGCGCGAGGAGCTCGACGAAATGCTTCGCCGTCGAGCCGGTGCCGAGGCCAAGCCGCATGCCGGACCGCACGAATTCAAGGGCGCGGGCGGCGGCCGCGCGTTTTTGGGCCTCGAGGTCCATCGCGATTAAACCAATCGGCTCGGCATCGCAGCAAAAACGGGGGTCTATCTAGCGCCGTTCAGCGCGGGCGCATAGTCCACCCGCCGGGCGGAACACGCGTCAAATCTCTCCTTTTCAGGGGGACGAGCGGCAAGAGCTGTCTCAAGACGGTATCTCGCCAAGCGGCAGAGTACCGAGCCTTACTATTGGCCAATTTTCGGCTACCCATCACCAATGATGGGGGCTCCGACGGTCGTCTTCGATCTCGACGGCACGCTGGTCGACAGCGCGCCCGATCTCGTCGCCACGCTCAACACTGTCTTCGCCCGCGAGGGTCTGCCGCCGGTCGCTTACGAGACCGCGCGCAACTTGGTCGGCGGCGGCGCGCGCTCGCTGATCGAACGCTCGCTCAGAGCTGAAGGGCGCAAGCTCGGCGTGGACGAGGTGGACCGGCTCGTCAAAGAGTTCATCGCGCATTATGCGGCGCACATCGCCGATCGCTCCCGGCCGTTCCCGGGGCTCGAAGCCACGCTCGAAGAACTCGGCGCCGTCGGCTGTCGGTTTGCGGTCTGCACCAACAAGCTGGAATGGCTATCGGTGCGGCTGCTCGACGCGTTCGGCCTCTCGAAGCACTTCGTCGCCATTTGTGGAGCGGACACATTCGGATTGCGAAAGCCCAATCCGGAGTTCTTGCGGCGGACCATCGCGTGCGCTGGCGGCGAGATGGATCACGCGGTGATGGTTGGAGATTCCGGCACCGATATCGCCACCGCCCGCGCGGCAGGAGTTCCGGTCGTTGCCGTCGATTACGGCTATACCGAAACCCCGGTTGACGAATGGGGGCCTGAGCGGGTGATCAGTGCGCTGGGCGAGCTGCCAAGCGCCGTATTCGAGCTTTTGCGCGCCCCCAGTCCCACTGCCGCGGAGCAATGTTAATCCGTATTTTACCTTATGGGCGCCACACTTGGGGCAATTTAGCGCGCTAGCCACAGCCGTGGAGGCGCCCCCGGGTGGTGCGGGTTTGGCGTGCCTCTATGGTTGCGTTCTGGGGAGTGGCGGCCGTTGCCGCCGGGGGTGGGGATCATGAGCCGAGTGATTGCCGTCGTGGCCTGTGGCCTGATGCTGGCCGCGTGTTCTGCAACGATGCCGAGCCTGGATTTTCTCAAATCCGCTCCGCAGTCCGAGACGCTGGCCATTGCATCCGAACCGCCGGGAGCGGAAGCGAAAACCTCGTTGGGCCAGAGCTGTCGCACGCCTTGCCAGCTCACGGTCCAGCCCGGCAGCGAGTTCTCCGTAACGCTTGCACTCAGCGGCTATCAGTCGCAGACCGTGTCCATCCGTCCGGAAGCCGATGGCGCTACCCCGCGGCTCGCACCCAATCCGGTTCACGTCACGCTGCAGGCGGTGAAGCCGCCGAAGAAGCCAATTGCCACGAAGAAGACGCCGGTGGCGGCAGCAGTCCGTCCCGCAGCGCCGCCGCCGATGGCCTCGGCAGCACCGGCCACTACAGCGACGGCCGCGCCTGCGCTCGCCCCGCCGCCGTCCACCCCGGCCGAGTCGGCACCGTCCGCGACCGAGTACCCCTGGCCGTCGCGCTAGTTCCGGTGGAACGGCGAGACCACGGTCGCTTGCCGGCAAGCTAGACGCTCTGGCCGATATCCGTCAGAATTCCCATATGAAAGGGCGGAACGCCGTGCGCTCGGCAGGCCGATGCGCAGGCTTCCGAAGGCTGACGCAGCGCAGGACCCATGTCGCCTCCGGTCATGATGCAGGACAATCTCGCCTTCGAGCGTCAAGGAAAAGCCCACGCTTCGCTGGTCGACCCCTTTGGGCGGGCGATCACCTATTTGCGCGTGTCGGTGACGGACCGCTGCGATTTTCGCTGCGTCTATTGCATGGCGGAGAACATGACGTTCCTGCCCAAGGCCGACTTGCTCTCGCTTGAAGAACTCGATCGGCTGTGCAGCGCCTTTATCGCGCGCGGCGTCAGGAAGCTCAGGCTCACTGGCGGCGAGCCGCTGGTGCGGCGCGGCATAATGACCCTCGTCGCCTCGCTCTCCCGCCATCTCTCGAGCGGAGCGCTCGACGAGCTCACGCTTACCACCAACGGCTCGCAGTTGCCGAAATATGCGGGCGAGCTCGCGAGCTGCGGCGTCAAGCGCATCAACGTCTCGCTCGACACGCTCGATCCCGACAAGTTCCGCGCCATCACGCGCTGGGGTGAGCTGGACAAGGTCCTGGCCGGGATCGATGCCGCGCAGGCGGCCGGACTGAAGGTCAAGATCAACGCGGTGGCGCTCAAAGGCGTGAACGAGGACGAATTTCCGGCCCTGCTGCAATGGGCGCACGGGCGCGGCATGGAGCTTACGCTCATCGAGGTGATGCCGCTCGGCGACGTCGGCGAAGGCCGCCTCGATCAATACCTTCCGCTCTCGATCGTGCGGGCGCGGCTGGCCGAACGCTTCAAGCTCGAGGATATCGACTATCGCAGCGGCGGGCCTGCACGCTACGTCAAGGCTGCCGAGACCGGCGGCCGGCTCGGTTTCATCACGCCGCTCACTCACAATTTCTGCGAATCCTGCAATCGGGTGCGGGTGACCTGCACCGGTACGCTTTACATGTGCCTCGGTCAGGAAGACGCCGCTGATCTGCGCACCCCGCTGCGCGCCTCCGAAGGCAACGATCTGCTCGATGCGGCCATCGCGGAGGCGATCTCGCGCAAGCCCAAGGGCCACGATTTCATCATCGACCGCCGCCATCAGCGGCCGGCGCTCGCCCGCCACATGAGCGTGACCGGCGGCTAATCGGACAACGCGGGCTTGAAAATCGCAGGCCGGACGGCTGCCTCCCGGTGTTCATTCGTTTTACTGATTGACCTTCGCGCGGTGGTCTAGGAAGGTTCGGATGCCCCGGCGGCGCCGTCGGGTCCAACCAGGAGGCGGCACCGGCGGTTCGCCGAGCCCCCTCCCACGAGACCAAGGGGAAACGTACGTGGAGGGCTTGCTCAAGCTGAGCCGCGCCATCGATGCGGTCAATTTCCGGATCGGCAAAGTTTTGTGCTGGCTGATCCTGGTCGTGGTGATCATTTCCGCGACCAATGCCACGATCAGAAAGGTGTTCGACACCTCGTCCAACGCCTGGCTGGAACTGCAGTGGATTCTGTTCGGAGCGATATTTCTCTTGTGTTCGCCGTGGACCCTTCTGTCCAACGAGCACATTCGCATCGACATCGTCAACGGCATGCTGCCAAAGCGGTGGCGCGACAGCATCGACGTCTTCGGCCACGTATTCTTCTTGTTGCCGATGACGCTCGTCATGATCGTCACATCGGTTCCGTTTTTCATCAGATCGTTTCAGCTCAATGAACAATCGATGAATGCGGGCGGCCTGCCGCAATGGCCGGCGAAATCGCTCATCCTCATCGGCTTCGTGCTTCTGTTCTGGCAGGGCATTTCCGAGCTCATCAAGCGCGTTGCAGTGATGCGAGGCCTCATTCCCGATCCATATGCCAGCGGGGATGGAGCGCACTCGGCGGCTGAAGCGGAGGCCGAGCGGATCCTCGCCGTGGCAAAAACCGAGTAGGGCAAACGCCAGGCCCGGAGCGACGACCATGACGGCGATGCTCATTCATTACATGGCGCCGATCATGTTCGCGTCGCTGGTGATATTTCTCCTGCTCGGCTATCCGGTCGCGTTTTCGCTTGCCGCCAACGGCCTCATCTTCGGGTTGCTCGGTATCGAGCTTGGCCTGTTCCGCCCCGACTTTTTGCAGGCACTGCCCGAGCGCATCTACGGAATCATGAACAATGACATTCTGCTCGCGATTCCGTTCTTCACCTTCATGGGTCTCATTCTCGAGCGCTCGGGCATGGCGGAAGACCTGCTCGACACGATCGGTCAAATGTTCGGAACGATCCGCGGCGGCCTCGCTTATGCGGTGGTCTTCGTCGGCGCGCTGCTGGCGGCCACTACCGGGGTGGTGGCAGCCTCGGTGATCTCGATGGGGCTGATCTCGCTGCCGATCATGTTGCGCTACGGCTACGACCGGCGTCTGGCGTCGGGCGTGATCGCCGCCTCCGGAACGCTCGCGCAGATCATTCCGCCCTCGCTCGTGCTCATCGTGATGGCCGATCAACTCGGCCGCTCGGTCGGCGATATGTACGAGGGCGCATTCCTTCCCGGCCTCATGCTGGCGGGCCTTTACGCGGGTTACGTGCTGCTGGTGAGCCAGCTGTTCCCCAAAGCCGCTCCGGGTCTGCCGGTAGAGGCGATCGGCTACCGCGAGGACAACGGGAAACGCGGCCTCACCTCGCTGGCGGTTTTGGTCGTCGTCAGCGCCTTTGTCAGCGTGTTTGCGATGCGAAACTCCACCACGCGCGGCGCGGATTATGTCGTGCTCGTGATGTTCATCGGCATCGTGTTCGCCTTTTGCGTCGCGGTGGTGAATTGGGTTTGCGAGAAGATGTTGGGGATGCGTTTCCTGTCGCGCCTAGCACAACAAGTCACCTTCGTGATGGTGCCGCCGCTGTTCCTGATCTTCCTGGTGCTCGGGACCATCTTCATCGGGCTGGCGACCCCGACCGAAGGCGGGGCCATGGGTGCGAGCGGCGCCCTTATTCTTGCGCTTATCAAGCGGCGGTTGACGTGGGATTTGACGCGCCAGGCTGCGGAGGTCACCGCGAAGCTGTCGGCCTTCGTCGTATTCATCCTGATCGGTGCGCGCGTGTTCTCGCTGACGTTCTACGGCGTTGACGGGCACAAATGGGTGGAGGAGCTTCTGGTCTCGCTGCCCGGCGGGGTCATCGGCTTTCTAATCTTCGTCAATGTCTTCATTTTTTTTCTCGCATTCTTCCTCGATTTCTTTGAGATCGCCTTCATCGTGATCCCTCTGCTCGGGCCGGCGGCGGAGCGGCTCGGCATCGACCTCATCTGGTTCGGCGTCGTGCTCGGTGTGAACATGCAGACCTCGTTCATGCACCCGCCGTTCGGATTCGCGCTGTTCTATCTGCGCTCCGTCGCGCCACGAGAGCCGTATATCGACCGCGTTTCGGCCAAGCGTATGCCGCCGGTGACGACCGGAGAGATCTATTGGGGGGCGGCGCCGTTCGTGGTGATTCAATGCATCGCGGTTGGGCTCGTCATCGCCTTTCCGGCCTTGGTCATGCACTACAAGGGGACAGGAGCACAGATCGATCCGTCCAAGATCCAGATCGAAATTCCCCAACTCGACTTTCCCCCGCCGCCGCTCGACTTCGGCCCGCCGGCCAAGCCGCAATGACGTCGGAAGGCGCAGTTTGTCGCCTGCGGCGCGCCGTCATGCGCGTCCGCGCATTCGGATCATAAAGCCATCGAACGAGAGTTCGGCCACCTGGAGCCACACCAGCGAATCGCCGCGGAACGCCACCAGGCTGTCGTACAATTTTTTGAAGTGTGGATTCGTGTTCGATAAATCCGCGTAGATATCGAGCGCGGCCTTATAGCACGCTTCCATGACATCCTGCGGAAACGCGCGCAGTTGCACGCCTTGCGACATCAGTCGTTTGAGTGCGGCCGGATTGTTGTAGTCGTACCTGCCGAGAACCCACTCCCAGGCATCGCCGGAGGCGGTCAGGACCGCCGACTGATAGCTTTTTGGCAGCTCGTTCCACTTGGCGAGATTGATAATGTTGTGGGCCTGACCGCAGCCTTCCCACCAACCCGGGTAGTAGTAATACTTCGCGACCTTGTAGAAACCGAGCTTCTCGTCGTCGTAAGGCCCGACCCATTCGCAGGCGTCGAGCGTACCTTTCTCAAGCGCCGGATAGATGTCGCCGGCGGCGAGTTGCTGGGGCACAGTCCCAAGCTTGGCGACGATCGTGCCGGCAAATCCGCCGATGCGCATCTTAAGGCCCCTCAGATCGTCGACAGACTTCATCTCCTTGCGGAACCAGCCACCCATCTGAGCGCCGGTATTGGCCGCTGCCACCCCAGTGCAGTTGAAGTTCTTCAACAACTCATTCAGAAGATCCGCCCCGCCGCCGAAGCGAAGCCAGGAGTTCATCTGGCGGGCGTTCAATCCGAACGGAAGTGCCGTGCCGAAGGTGAAGGCCGGGTCCTTGCCCCAATAGTAGTAGAGGGCGGTATTGCCCATCTCGATCGTGCCGTTCTGAACGGCGTCCAGCACCTGCAGGCCTGGCACGAGCTCGCCCGCAGCAAATACCTGGATCTGGAACCTGTTGTCGGTAATCTCAGCGATGCGCTTGGCGAAGTATTCGCATCCGCCATAGAGCGTATCGAGCGACTTCGGCCAGCTCGCAGTGAGTCGCCATTTCACCTCAGGCATTGACTGTGCGATTGCCGGTGCAGCGACCGCGGACGCCGTCATGCCGATGCCCGCCGCCTTGAGAAATTCCCGTCGTTTCATGGTGGTCCTCCTTGTCGGCTCGTTGGCCTTACGTTTTACGCCGCCAATTTCCCGGCACTTGGCTCTTAGCCAGACCTGACCGGTGTGTCACGACGCTGGGCGCAATACTTATAGCCGGCCGACCGGCGGACGTATATCGCGAGGCGCAGTGCCAATCGCGCATTCTTGAAAAATTGCCGGGGCCGGCCTGCGCAGGTCTCGAGGATGCTCGTGGACCCGATCGCGATCACGTACGGGTGCGGTTGCGCACGAGATAATTGTCATAGGTCAGCTCGGCGACCTGCCACCAAAGATATTCGTCGTTGCGGAAGGCGAGCAGCGCCTCCCACACCTTCTTGAAGTCGGGATTCGTGTTCGATACTTCTGCATAGACGTCGAGCGCTGCCCGCAGCGAGGCGTCCATGACTGGCTGCGGGAAGGGCCGCAGTTGCGCACCGCCCGCCACCAGCCGCTTGAGCGCCGCCGGATTGGCGGCGTCGTATTTTGCCTGCATCCACTCGTTGGCCATCGAAGATGCAGTCCGCACCAGCGACTTGTAGGCTGGCGGCAGCGCATTCCACTTATCGATATTGATGAAGTTATGCAGCATGGGTCCGCCTTCCCACCAGCCGGGGTAGTAGTAGTACTGCGCGACTTTGTAGAAGCCGAGCTTCTCGTCGTCATAGGGCCCAACCCACTCGCAGGCGTCCAGCGTGCCCTTCTCCAGCGCCGGATAGATGTCGCCGCCGGCGATCTGCTGGGGCACCACGCCAAGCTTGGAGATGACGCGACCGGCAAACCCTCCGATCCGCATTTTCAGCCCGTTGAGGTCGGACAGCTCCTTGATCTCTTTCCGGAACCAGCCGCCCATCTGCGCCCCGGTATTGCCGGCCGGAATGCCGTAGATGTTGAACTTCCTGTATAGGTCGTTCATCAGCTCCATGCCGCCGCCGAAATACATCCAGGCGGTTTGCATGCGGCTGTTGAGTCCGAACGGCACCGCAGTACCAAACGCGAACGTCGGGTCCTTGCCGAAATAATAGTACGACGCGGTGTGGCACATCTCGACCGTGCCGCTCTGCACCGCGTCGGCGGCCTGCAGGCCCGGCACGATCTCGCCGGCGGCGAATACCTGGATCTGAAATTTGTTGTCACTCGCCTCGGCCACCGCCTTGGCGAAGGCCTCCGACGCGCCATAGAGGGTGTCGAGCGATTTCGGAAAGCTCGAGGTCAGGCGCCACTTGAGCTCCGGCATGGATTGGGCAATGGCGGGCTTGGCGACCGCGCTCACCGCAGCGGCAACGCCTGCTGCACGTAGGAACTGGCGGCGTTTCATCATTCCTCCCCTGAGCTTGTCAGCGCAGGCGCAGCCCGCGCGGGCTGCGCCTGACGACGGTCTCGCGCGTTACGCCCGTGTCCGGGTGCGGATCATGAAGCCATCGTAGGTGTATTCCGCAACCTGCCACCAGAGATACTCGTCGTTGCGGAATGCCTGCATCGAATCCAGGACCTTCTTGTAATCGGCATTTGCCGCCGATGTTTCGGCATTGATCTCGTTAGAGGCCTTCAGGCATGCCTCCATCACCGGCTGCGGGAACGGGCGCAACTGCGTGCCGGCCGCGATGAGACGCTTAAGCGCCGCCGGATTGCGAGCGTCATATCTGGCGGTTTCCTCAACATTGGCCGAGCCGGCGGCCGCGGCAACGATCGCCTGATAGTTCTTCGGCAGCTCGTTCCACTTCGCCAGGTTGATCAAGAAGTGGTTCGCGGTGCCGCCTTCCCACCAACCGGGGTAATAGTAGTACGGCGCAACCTTGTAGAAGCCGAGCTTCTCGTCATCGTAAGGACCGACCCACTCGGCCGCATCAATGGTGCCCTTCTCCAAGGCCGGATAAATATCGCCGCCGGCGATTTGCTGGGGGACGACGCCCAGCGTCTGCAGCGTCTTGCCGGCCCAGCCGCCGATGCGCATCTTGAGGCCTTTGAGATCGTCGACGGTCTTGATCTCTTTACGGAACCAGCCGCCCATCTGTGCGCCGGTGTTGCCGCCGACAAGCGAGTGCACGTTGTACTTCTTGCCAAACTCGTTCATCAATTTCATGCCGTCGCCGTCGTAGAACCACGCGTTCTGCTGACGGGTATTCAGCCCGAACGGGACGGCACAGAACAATGCCCAGGTCGGATCCTTGCCGATGTAGTAGTACGTGGCGGTGTGGCCGATCTCGACCGTGCCATTTTGGCAGGCGTCGAGCACTTGCAATGCGGGTACGATCTCGCCACTTCTGGTCGGTGGCCTCGGCCACGTATTTTGCGATCGTTTCGCAAGCGCCGTAGAGCGTATCGAGCGATTTCGGCCAACTCGCCGTCAGCCGCCATCGGACCTCCGGCATCGACTGTGCAATGGCAGGCGCAGCCAGAGCCGAGGCGGTCACTCCGGCGGCGCCAACTTTGAGAAATTCGCGGCGTTTCATGGACTTGTTTCCTCCTGATCCAAAGTCTCCCGGGCCTCAGACGCGGCCCGAGCGTGGCGTCGTGGCGGTTTGGCGCTACCCTCCCCGTCCACAAAATTGCGGCTAGATAGGCCCCCGGGCAGCGCGCGCGCAAGGGGCAAACCCGCGACACATGCTACCTTACGGCGCGACATCGACGTAAAGCTCCACCGTCGGATGGATGCCGCACGAACATTGGGGCGGCTCGCGCGATCGCGTTCTCGAATATCATTGGAGCGTGGATCACAATGAGGCAGTCCGATGAGCAACGCACCTCTCGCGGGCGTGCAGGCTTGTGTCTTCGATGCCTACGGCACGTTGTTCGATTTTGCTTCAGCGGCGAGAGGCTGCCGCGACGTCTTGGGAGACGCCATCGAGAAGCTGACCGCGCTCTGGCGCGACAAGCAGCTGCAATATACGTGGCTGCGGGCGGTCCAAGGCCGGCACGCGGATTTCTGGCAGGTCACCGGCGATGCACTCGACTTCGCCTTGGAGACTTTGGCGATCGAAAAGTCCGGCCTGCGCGATCGGCTGATGAAACTTTACCTAACGCTCGAGCCGTTTCCGGAGGTCCCGGAAGTCCTCCGACGGCTCAAGACGGCGGGCTTGCGGACCGCGATCCTGTCGAACGGCTCGCCCATGATGCTCGACGCGGCGGTCCGAGAATCGGGGCTGAGCACGCTCCTCGACGCCGTGCTCTCCGTCGAATCGGTCGGCGTCTACAAGCCTCATCCCAAGGTTTATCAACTTGCCGTCGACCGGCTCGGGACCCCGGCCGCTGCAATCGCCTTCCAGTCGTCGAACGCATGGGATGCCTATGCAGCCTCGGCGTTCGGCATGCAGGTCGTGTGGTGCAATCGCTATGGCCAGCGGCCGGAGCGGCTGCCCGGCAAGCCCGACCGGATGGTGCGATCCCTAGCCGAGCTGCCGGCACTGGTCGCAGCGTCACAGATCTGAACGTGCCGTTCGCAGCGCTTATGCCTCGATCACGATCTTTGGGGCCGCGCGGCCGGCGCCGACGCCTCTGATTTGATCGCGCACCTTGGCGGCGATCTCGCGATAGATTTGCGCATGAGGACTATCGGGCTCGGTCGCGACAACGGGCAGGCCGGCATCCGATTTTTCGCGGATCGCCATGTGCAGCGGCACCTCGCCGAGGAACGGCACGCCGAGCCGCTCTGCCTCGTGGCGCGCGCCGCCGTGGCCGAAAATGTCGGAGCGCGTGCCGCAGCGCGGGCAGAGAAAATAGCTCATGTTCTCGACGATCCCGAGCACCGGCACGTTCACCCGCTTGAACATGGACACGCCGCGCCGGGCATCGATCAGGGCGAGATCCTGCGGGGTGGAGACGATGACCGCACCCTTGAGCGGCACCTGCTGCGCCATGGTGAGCTGGGCGTCGCCGGTGCCGGGCGGCATATCGACCACCATCACGTCGAGCGTGCCCCATTCGACTTCGCGCAGCATCTGCGTGAGCGCCGAGATCACCATCGGCCCGCGCCAGATCATCGCCGTCTCCTCGTCGATGAGGAAGCCGATGGACATGACGGTGAGCCCATAGCGCGTGATCGGCTTGAGCCGTGTGCCACCGAGGGTCTGCGGCCGCTCTCGAATGGCGAGGAGCTTCGGCAAGGACGGACCGTAGATATCGGCGTCGAGGATGCCGACCTTGAGTCCGAGCGCGCTCAAGCCGAGCGCGAGATTGACGGCCGTGGTCGATTTGCCGACGCCGCCCTTGCCTGAGGCAACGGCGATGATCGCCCCGACGTCGGGCACGCCCTGCAGGGATTCGCCGCGGGGCGCGCCGCGCGCGGGCGTGGCTCGCGCGCCTTGCGGCGGGCGAGCCGATGCCGCGCCCGCCTTGCGCTCTGCCGTCAAGGCGACGAGGGCGGATTGCACGCCCGGCAGCGCGCGCACGACTTCTTCGGCGCGCTTGCGCACGGGTTCCCAGGCCTTCACCTCGGCAGCATCGACCGTGATGGAAAAGAACACCTTGCCGTCGCTTGCCACCACATCGGAAAGCACGCCGGTGCCAGGCAATGGGGCTCCCATCGGGCTTGGGACGCCTTCGAGGGCTGCGAGTATCTGCTCCTTGCTCACTGCCATCCACGGTTCTCCGCGGCATCCTTCCGTTGCAATGGACACCATAGGGGGCGCACCAGTCCGGTCAACGCGATGATGGTTGACGCAGCCGCCGCGCCGTCGCAATCACTCCCGCATATAGGTATCCGTGCGGTTGCATGGCAGTGCTCGAGGAGGACAGGATGGCGAAGGTGGCTTTTCTCGGTCTCGGCGTCATGGGGTACCCCATGGCGGGGCATCTCAAGAACAAGGGTGGCCACGACGTCACCGTGTACAACCGCACTGCGGCCAAGGCGCAGAAATGGGTTGCACAACACGGCGGGCGCAGCGCACCGACACCCAAAGCCGCGGCCGAAGGCCAGGACTTCGTCATGTGCTGCGTCGGCAACGATAACGATCTGCGCGAGGTGACGCTTGGACCGAATGGTGCCTTCCAAGGCATCAAGAGCGGCGCCGTGTTCGTCGATCACACAACGGCTTCCGCGGAGATCGCCCGCGAGCTCAACGCGCAGGCGAAGGAGCGCGGCTTCGGTTTCGTCGATGCGCCCGTCTCCGGCGGCCAGGCCGGCGCCGAGAACGGCGTGCTTACCGTCATGTGCGGTGGCGATGCCGAGGCTTATGCTCGCGCCGAGAAGGTGATCGCTTCTTACGCGCGCATGTGTAAGCTGCTCGGTCCCGCCGGGGCCGGCCAACTCACGAAAATGGTCAACCAGATCTGCATCGCCGGACTGGTGCAGGGACTGTCCGAAGGCATTCATTTCGCCAAGAAGGCCGGGCTCGACGTCGACGCGGTGATCGAGACCATCTCCAAGGGCGCGGCCCAGTCATGGCAGATGGAAAACCGCTACAAGACGATGGCGGCGGGCAAGTTCGATTTCGGCTTCGCAGTCGATTGGATGCGCAAGGATCTCGCCATTTGCCTGGGCGAGGCGCGCAAGAACGGCGCGAGCTTGCCGGTCAGCGCACTGGTCGACCAGTTCTACGCCGAGGTGCAGAAGATGGGCGGCCGGCGCTGGGATACGTCGAGTCTCATCGCGCGGCTGGAGCGGTGAACGATCGTACCGGCACGCCATTCAGCTCAGATATCGATCACCACGCCGTCCTCGGCAACGAGCACGCCTGCGGCTCTGACTTCGTCCAGATGGGCAAGCATGACCGGATTCATGTGCGTGAGCATGATCCGCCGCGCGCGTAGATCGGGCAGCCGCTTCTTGAGCACGTCCCACGTGAGATGGCCGGGCAGTTCGCCGGAATACGCGAAGCATTCGATGATGAAGAAATCGGCGCCATCGGCAACGGAGACAAGCGCCTCCACCCACTCGGTGTCGCCGGAATAGGCGAAACGCTTTTCCCCGTCGGAGAGCACGATCGCGGTGGAAGGGGCACCGGAGTAATGCAGCACCTCGGTGGTGGTGACGGAATGTCCGAGCACGTCGGTCGGACGGCCAACTTCGATCTCTATCACGTTCCAGGAAAACCGCCACTTGTTGGTGGTCGATCTCGGAAAGAACACTTCGAGGAGCTGATCGAGGCGTGCGCGGGTGCCGGGCGGCCCCGCAATCAACAGCGGCCGCTCGCGGCGCGCCAGGAACTGGGCATCCAGCAAGAGAAATGGAAGCGCGCCGAAATGGTCGCCGTGCAGGTGCGAGAGCACGATGCCGTCGATACGGTCGGGATCGAGCCCGCGCGCCTTGAGTGCCACCAGCGAGGAGGCGCCGAAGTCGACGAGCAGCGTGCCCTTGGCGGTCTCGAGAAAGAAGCAGGTGTTGAACCGGCCGCCGGAGCCGAAGGCATCGCCACATCCGACGATTGTGATCCGCATGTCAGGCCGAGGCGCTCGGCCGGGTAGCGATGTCGGCGTGCCAGCGCTTGAGATGCTTGAGTTCGTCCGGCACCGCGAGCTTTGCCGGCTTCATGAAATCGACGGCGACGAGGCCAGTGATGTCAGCCACACTGAACGCATCCCCCGCAACAAACGGGCGGTCCTTCAACTCGTCGTCGAGAACGGCGATGAACTCCTGGATGCGCGGCTTGTTGGCTTCGGCCCACGCCGGCACCTGCGGCACTTCCATCTCCTTCATTGCCGGGTGCGAGTTGCGAAACACGTGCGAGACCGGAAACAGCAAATGCAGCTCGAGGCGTCGATTCCACATCTCGATGCGCGCGAGCTCCAAGGCACCGCGTCCGAACAGCGGCGGATCGGGCTTGAGCGCCTCGAAATAGCGACAGATCGCGATTGACTCCGTGATCACCGTGCCATCGTCGAGAACGAGGGCCGGGAGGCGCTTGAGCGGATTGATCGCGGCATAGGCCGCAGACATGTGCGCCATCGCGCCGAGATCGACCTGTTCAGTCGGGACTGTGATGTCCTTCTCCGCGAGAAAAATCCGCGTGCGCCGCGGGTTGGGCGCGCGACCTCCATCGTAAAGCTTCATGGCGGCTCCCGTGCTGCGCCCGGTTATATTGGATTAACGTTGGCGGCCGGTTGTATATTCCATCGCCTGCACCCCATCACGCCCATTGGGCCCCGGTCAAGCGCTGGAGCCGAGGCCGACCATCCAGCCAGCATGTAGTTCGATGTGAATGGATTTTGGACTAGCGTGGGCTGAAGGACACCATCGTGCGCCGCCTGCTCTGGATCCTGCTTGCCATCCTGACGATCGCGCTGCTTGTGCTCGTGCTGCAGCGGAATGAAGCGGCGTTGGCAGAACTCTCCCGGTTCGATACCTCTTCGCTCGAAACGAAGATCATGGCGCTTGCGCTAGTCGGCCTAATCGCGCTCACATTGTTTCGGCATCGTTTCGCCCACGCGCTCGAATCTGCTCTCATCTGGGTCATGATCGCGGCGCTGCTCACGCTCGGATATACCTATCGCTTCGAGCTGCGCGAGGTGGCCGACCGGGTAATGGCCGAGCTCGTCCCGGGCCATGCCGCAACCAGGGGACGCACGGTCGAGATCGCGCGCGGAAGCGGCGGCGGCTTCTCGGTGGCGGCGCAAGTCAACGGCGCGCGTGTCCCGATGGTGCTCGACACCGGGGCGAGCGCCGTCGTCCTCACCCAGGAGGCCGCCAAGGCCGCGGGACTCCCGCTCGAAGTCCTCAACTATTCCGTCACCGTCGAGACCGCGAACGGACGCGCGCGCGCCGCACCGGTCACCCTCGACCGACTGTCGATCGGCGATATCACCGAGCGCTCGGTCTCCGCGCTCGTCGCGCAAGGCGGGCAGCTGCGCACCAGTCTACTCGGCATGACCTTTCTCAATCGACTGGAGAGCTGGGAGGTGCGCGGCGACAAGCTCATGCTGCGCGGCTATCCGTGATCCATCAGCCGATCAGGCTCACCGCAAATCGTGCGCATACGGCCAGCAGGAAGCAGCCGAAGGCAATCTCGAGCCGGCGCTTCGATAGCGCGTGGGCCAGTCGCGCGCCGTAAGGCGCGGTGAAGCTCGAGACCGGCGCCATCAGCGCAAACCCGATGAGCGAGACAAACCCGAGCGAGAGCGGGGGCAGCAGCGCCTGCTGCGGCAGGCCGGCGAGGATGTAACCGATCGTGCCCGCCACCGTAATCGGCACGCCGAGGCCGGCGGAGGTTGCGACCGCCTTGTGAATCGGCTTGCCGTAGAGGGTCAGGATCATGTTGGAGACGGAGCCGCCGCTGATTCCCATCAGCGAAGCGGCAAGACCAATGAACACGCCATAGGCCGCCATGCCGGCGGGTCCCGGCAGATCGTCGGCAAGCCGCCAGGTCGCGCGGCCGAACAGCAGCTTGAACGCGATCACGCTTGCGATCAGCACGAAAGCGAGCTTGAGCACCGCGCCCGGCGCAAAGGCCGCAATGGCCGAACCGGCCGCCACGCCAATGACGGCGGGCACTGCCCATGCCCGCACGACGTCCATCATCACCGCGCCCTTGTCGCGATGCGTGAAGTAAGAGAACACGTTGGTCGGGACGATGATCGCAATCGACGTGCCGACGCACAGCTGGAAGCGGACCTCGTCCGGCACGCCGAGAACCCGAAACACTTCGTACAGAACCGGCACGATGAGCGCGCCGCCGCCGATGCCGAAGAGGCCCGCGAGAATTCCCGTGACGAACCCGGCGACGATGATCAAAGCAGCGAGCAACAGGAGCTCGCTCAAGGGCACGCCCAAGACCATGTCCTGCTCCGAAGAGGCCGTCTCGGCTCAAGCCGCGGCGACGGTTTGCGCGTCGAGCTCCGCGATGAGCGCGATTGCTGCGCGGAACGTGGCTGCATCCGCCGCCGGTTTGGTTGCCTCGGTCGCCAGTTGCCGGCGGAATGCGCGCGCGCCGGGCACGCCTCGGAACAGCCCCAGCACGTGCCGCGTCACTGCGTGGAGGCGCGTGCCGCGCGCAAGCTCGCGCTCGATATAGGGCATCAGGGCCTCGGCCGCCGCCTTCGGCGATGCAAAACGCGCGGGCTCGCCAAACAGCAGCGGATCCACGTCGAGAAGCCGCCACGGCTCCTGATACGCCGCCCGCCCCATCATCACGCCATCGACGCGGTCGAGGTGCGCCAACGCCTGGTCAAGGCCCGCGATGCCACCGTTGAGCACGATGCAAAGATCGGGATGCGCGGCTTTGAGCCGATAGACGCGAGCATAATCGAGCGGGGGAATATCGCGATTGTCGCGCGGCGACAGACCGTCGAGCCACGCCTTGCGCGCGTGAACGATGAGCGCGACAGCGCCGACACGCTCGACCGCGCAGGTGAGCGCCTCGAGCGCCTCCTCCGGGTCCTGACCGTCGATGCCGATGCGACACTTGACGGTGACGGGCAGCTTGACCGCGGCCGTCATGGCGGCGACGCAATCGCCCACCAGAGCGGGCTCCGCCATGAGACAGGCGCCGAAGCGGCCTTCCTGCACGCGATCGGAGGGACAGCCGATATTGAGGTTGACCTCGTCGTAGCCGAACGCCTCGGCGATGCGCGCGCATTCGGCAAGTTGCCGCGGATCGCAGCCGCCGAGTTGCAGCGCTACCGGATGCTCGGCCGGATCGTGCGCCAGGAGCCGCACGCGCGGCCCGTGAAGCACCGCGCCGGTAGTGATCATCTCGGTATAGATCAGGGCACGGCGCGTGAGCAGGCGGTGGAAGAAGCGGCAGTGCCGATCCGTCCACTCCATCATAGGCGCAATGGCAAACCTATGTGCTTGATATGGCTTCACTTTTTTAGTACTCTCAAATCGTTAGGTCGCCTCGTGTGCACGTCTTTCTACGCCATGGCGCGACGATTTTCGCCCCTGTTCGACGCCTCAGTGCACACGGAGCGCACACGCCGTGGCGACCTTCACCAGGCTCAAATCTGGATTGTGGCGCGTCCAAGTCCGACGGAAGGGGAAGTATGTCAACAATACATTTCTTCGCCGCAGGGACGCGGAGGAATGGGCGCTCGAAACCGAGCGGCGCATCGATCGGGGCGAGCCGTCGATCGCCTGCCGGGAAACGAGGACATTCGGGGATCTCGTCCGGCTTCATCGCGCTGACCTCCAGGAGGTCGGCAAGCGCATCGGGCGCTCCAAAACCGCGAGTCTCACCTTCCTCGAACGTAGGCTTGGACGACTGAGACTTTCGGAACTCGATCGCGAATGTCTCATTCAATTCGGAAAGGAACGCGCACGAGAGGGCGCCGGTCCCGTTACCTTGGGAATTGATCTCGGATACATCAAGACGATCCTGTGCCACGCCGCGGCCGTTCACGGGATCGTTGTTTCGACGGAGAACATAAACCTCGCTCGCATCGCGCTCGCACGACTCGGCCTTGTCGGAAAGGGCGACGAACGAGACCGGCGACCAGCGCAGGATGAGCTCGACCGGCTCATCGCGGCATTCGATTCGAATCCACGGCAACAAATTCCGCTTGGCCGCATCGTCCGTTTCGCGGTCGCGACCGCCATGCGGCAGGATGAAATCTGTCGTATTGAGTGGGCAGATATCGATCGCGACAACAAGATGCTCCTCATACGGGATCGAAAGGATCCGCGAAGGAAGAATGGAAACGATCAGCGCATCCCACTATTGGATGTCAGTGGATATGACGCCTGGACAATCATTGAGGAGCAACGTAAGTTTGCGGGGAGTAATGGCGGACGCATCTTTCCGTATAATGGAAGGTCGGTCGGGACGGCCTTCCGTCGGCAATGCCGAGAGTTGAAGATCAAAAATCTTCATTTTCATGATTTGCGTCACGAAGCCACAAGTCGACTCTTCGAGGCTGGATTCTCCATTGAACAGGTCGCGCTTGTCACGGGACATAAAGATTGGAAGATGTTACGCCGTTACACACATCTAAGGCCGGAGCATTTGCATTCCGCCCCCGCCAAGAAGGCAACTGGGCTAAGCCAAGCCGACTTATCGGCGGCATAACCGACACACCGACTACTACACTGCCATCCAGACAATTCAGCCGCGTTATGCACGCAGCAACGTCATAATCGGGGGCATTGTTCAACGGGTGTGTGTATCGAAAACCTCATCCGGTTTGATTGCGTAGTAGAATCACATAACGTCAGCGCGAATGGTCGCGCTGATATCCTTCTTGCTGAACATGGTTGCCTCGCTCTTCAAGTCGAAGAGCCGGCTTGAAGCAGAGAATGCTGCGCTCCGACATCAGCTGATCGTGTTGCAACGCAAGGTGCGCGGTCGCGTCCGCTTCACGAACAGCGATCGGCTGTTCTTTGTGCAGCTGTATCGTTG
>WNGF01002022.1_pt1 | contig 33796 bp, 40 predicted proteins | sample 5400641 | NCBI WGS metagenome assembly WNGF01 (sample SAMN13153371, study PRJNA577476) | soil metagenome | isolation source: 80 cm soil or saprolite under grassland replicate 2 | place: USA:California | collected 2016-06-15 | reverse complement strand
TTCCTCGCTGAGAGAGTTGGAAAACATTAGTGTCGGTCACGGCGTATCACTCCTTTGCTGGAGAAGTGGAGGCCTCGAACACCCCCACGATACGCCGCCTTATCCTTTCACGCCGTCACCAACTTTCGTCCATAGCTCGAGTCGCTGGGGTGCGAAGTTCAAATCGACCATCAGCGCGAGTTCTTGTTTGGGCCAATTGCCTGGGTTCGCCTGCACTAGTTGCCCATAGGGTGACGGTGGAACTTGCGAGCGGACCGCCCCCTGCTTGGACTTGGCCCTCGATGCGAACAGCAGCCCCTGCTGGGCTGCACAGGCAAGCGAGCCATCCTACCGTCAACAGCATTGCGGCTATGTGGGTTCTGTCCATCTTGAACATAATGTGCTCTCCACATTCAAAAACGCTCGGGCGCATCCTACCAAAATGGCATCTTGCGGTTAGGGGCCTGTGACCCACTTCGTAGCGCATCGGGAGACCCACTGAGTGGCCGCTTCTGGCGCAAAGCGGACATAGGCTTCTGCACTGCAAATGTCCGCTTTCGGGGGTCATGCGGACATCAGCCAATGGTTGCCGGACAATCGCGATTTACGAGTACGCGCCCTAGCTGCCGTCGATCAGCTTGGGCGGCTCCCCGGACTTGATCCGGGGATCGCAGCGCGCTTCCAAGCGCGCGACCCGGATCAGCGATTCAAGCGCGTCAAGGGCGACTTTGTTGACGGTCGCATTTTCGTTGCGAAACGATTCCACCGCCGCGCCGGTCTGCCGCTGCATCTGCGAATTTTCCGTGAGCAGCCAAGGCAGAAATTTGAACGAACAACCCCACTGATCGATGATCTCCTCGCCCTGCGGGTTCTTGCCCTTGAGATTCACATAGAGCTGGCAGTCATGTTTGATGCAGGGGCCGCGCCAGAACGGGCAGCCCCGGTCTTTTTTCGCTCCGAACATCGGCTAGTCTTTCGTGGCGATGATCACATCGACATAGGCGAGGCGACATTCGATCGGCGCGGCCATATTTGTGGACGTGCCACCACTCGTAACGTCACCAGTGAGGCTGACGCCGCCCGTTAGACTGATGCCGCCCGTTAGACTGACGCCGCCACTGAGAGTAATGCCCGTGGTGCTGTCACCCGTGTTGGCAGTGGCGGCCGAGACAAACTGAGTGGCGTTCGAGCCTGTTCCTTGTGGTGCCGACAGAAAATTGTAACCACGATCATGGTGATGTCCCGGATCGCTGATGCCGAGCGTGTTATTGATGCCAAGCGTACTGTTGATCCCAAGCGTGTTATTGATCCCGAGCGTGCTTGAGAGTGTAAAGCTTTGCAGAGCACTCTGCGGCACGGTGAAACCGTCAGTTGCCGAGCGGTTTAGAAAGTTACTAAATCCGGTAAAGCCAGCACTCCCGCCAGCGGTTCCTGTCGTAACGCGCAAGGCGCGATCGTTGAACGAGGTCGATTTCGTCCACCCTGTCGGCGCGCTCGTCTGCTGAAACAGCATCGCCGTGCCGGAAGGCGCCTCGAGCATCGCGCTCGCCGGGTTGTGCAGAATCCACGCGCTGACCGCGTTGTAATAAGTCAGATGATAGATGCGATGCACGCGCATCGCGCCCGCGGGCGCCAGCGTGCCGTCGGCATCGAGCCAGATCGCCTTGGCGCCGAGACCGTCCACGTTGAGCGTCGGGCTCGCGCCGCACGTCGCATGCGGCATGACGGCAATCATCTTGCTGTCCATGTTGGCGAGCGAATCGAAGCCCTGGTTGGTGGACCACGTATAGGCCGTGGACGTGCCGCCGGTGTTCTGCGAGCCGGTGCGCGCAAGATCGTCGCGCCATTTGGCGACCGCCGCCATCATGCCGCGCGCGGAATTGTTCACCGTCGAGGGCGCCTGGCCCTCGGCCCAATTGATAAAGCCGTCGGCGTTGGCGTTGGAGTCGGCGTTCTGCGACCATTTGTAGACGGTCATTGTCGAGCCTCAAAGCAAAAGCCCCGCGAGGCGGGGCGGGGAAAGATGGATGCACGAATTTGTGTTCAGCGACGCTTGCACGCGTCGGCGCGCCGAGCGCGTGGCGCTTGCGTGTCCGCTCCCGCGCCGCCGCGATAGCGCAGTGCTATCGCGAGCTTCGAATCACTGGCTGACACCTCGCGCTTGCAGCGATATCCTTGCCCGGCGGCGGCGAGTTCCGGGCGATCAACGCGAGGAGGCGACAATGGGAACAACGACCGACGATCGATTCCGTGCCATCGGAGGCGCCAGTGGGGTGTGGAACTACATGGCGCGTGGTGTGTGCGAGGTGGGCTACACCATGCTATGGCCTGTCAACACCTTCCTCGTTGGCGGCGGGTTCAACGGCGTGGATTTCGGTGTTCACGCCACGTGCGGGCCGGTCGGCGACTTCAGTCAGATGCCGCCCGCGACTGGCTACGCGGATCCGGCCGGCGTAGAGGGGGCGTCGGCGCTGTTCACGGGCACAGCGGGCCTATCGACCTTCGGCACCGGCGTGTACGGCCACAAGAGTTTGCCCGACGAGGACATCAGTTCGATCCCGGTCGCGCAGTTCGCCGGCGTTCTCGGCACCGCGATCGCCTGGCCCGGCGTTGTCGGCTGGTCGACGATCGGGCGTGGCGTCAAGGGCCTGACCTATAGCGGCGAAGCCGGCGTGCTCGGCCAGGCGGAGCAAGGCCGCGGCGTGCTCGGCATCTCGGGGCAGGGCGCGTTCTCCGGCGTCGAAGGGCGCTCCGGCGATCGCGGCCCGCCGCCGGGCATGGGCATCCCGAATGTCGCCGGTGTCCTCGGCACCGCAGGGACCCACCCCGGCGTGATGGGCACATCGAGCGGCCTCATGGGTGTGTACGGCTTCTCGACCAACAACGCCGGCGTCGTCGGCCAGACCGCCAATCCAAATTCCTTCGGCGGGTTTTTCGCGGGCAACGTCATGGTCGTCGGCAATTTTACGGTGGTGAACGGCACGAAATCCGCCGCGGTGCCGTTCCCCGACGGCAGCCAGCGCGTGCTCTACTGCATGGAGAGCCCGGAGCTTTGGTTCGAGGATTTCGGCACCGCGCGGCTCAAGCGCGGGCGCACCGTGGTCAATCTCGACGCCGACTTCGGCAAAGTGGTCAAGCGCGGCGACTATCGCGTGTTCCTCACGCCCGAGGGCGATTGCCGCGGGCTCTATATACGCCGCAAGAGCGCGGCGAGCTTCGAGGTGCGCGAGCTCATGCGCGGCACGTCGAGCATCGCGTTCTCCTATCGCATCGTCGGCCGCCGCAAGGACGTGCGGGCGCAGCGGCGCTTCGCCAAGATCGACAGCAACCTGCCGCTGCCCGCCGCAGCGCCGAGCAAGCCGACGGCGGCGGGACTGCGCAAGTTCGTCGCCCGCCTGGACAGGGAGGAGCGGCGCCGCAAGCCGAAGGGGAAAGGCAGACGATCGCGCGAGCTTCCAAGGTATTTGCGTTTGCGGCGTCAAATCGCCGCTGCGCCAGAGCCGCCAGCGGACACGCTAAACAAGTGAATCCGCACGGCTCCACCCTCTCCCCGCTTCGCGGGGCGAGGGTGTCCGTCGCTCGTGTGACTCCTTAATCTCCGATGCTGCGCTCACCCAGTGTGCCTGGCATCGATCCGCCCGCGCTCCATTGGCGCAACTTGTCCAGCGTCGCGTTCGCGCGGGGCGAGAGCAGCGCCGGCGGCGCCTTGGCGCCGCGGCGGAATTGGGCTTGCAGCTGATCGAGGCGCGCGCCGAGAAGATCGAGGGTGCGGCCCACGGCGGCCTTGAATTCGGCCGGCGAGCGTGACGATTCCAGTGTCTGCGCCAAAGCGCGTAGCTCGCCGTCGCCGATGCCGCTCGCGCGCAGCGCCTGCGCGATGCCGGCGGCGTTGTGCGTGAGCGTCGATGCCGGCGCAGGCGGCGACGCATCGCTCCAGTCATCGGCGGCGCGCATGAACTCGCCGAGGCGACCGACCGCGGTGTTGAGCGCGGCGACCGCCGCCGTCTCGGGCGCGCGGGGCGCAGCGCGCTCGGCGCCATCGGGCTCCGCGATTGGCGTTTGGCCGGGCGCATGGGCTTTTTCGCCGAAATAGCCGGGCGCGACCGCCTTCATGACGGACGGATTCAACGCCGCCGCCTGCGCCAGCGCGTCGGGAAGACCGGCCGCCGCAAGCGCGGCATACGTTTGCGCCGGCACACGCCGCTGCTCGTCGAGGCGCGTCCCCTGCATCCAGCCCTCGAGCCCGCGGCCGATCGATTGCCCGACATTACCGCCTTGGAGCGCGCCGGCGAGGTAACCGAGGATCGCGTTGTCGTTGAGCCCGCCGAGCAGCCCGCCGCGCGGCGCAGCGCCGGTCAAATCGAGAATTCCCGCCATGGTTTATTCCTGTTATGCGAATCTGGTTGATCTAGCTCGGTGTCGGCTCTACGAAAGCGTATAGGCGCTAAGTTAAGGAACGTGTCCCGGGCGCAGCGCAGCACAAGCGATAAGCGCGTTACGCGCTTATGGCTCCACTTCGTTTCGCGCTGCACCGCATCCGGGACACCTGGCTAGGGCGTCATTCATAAATCGCGATTGTCCGGCAATCACTCGCTGATGTCCGCATCACCCCCGAAAGCGGCCGTATAGCGGACATCGGTGGATGTCTCAAAAGTGCTATTAGCGGACTCATGCGCCGCAGCAAAAGGCACAAGCAGACTGTGACGCTTCGTTGAAAGTGTATCTGCTCCCTTTCAAAAGAGTCCCGGCGGCAGGATCGCGCAACGAGTGGAAAACCGGGATAGATGCAATCCCGGATGATTCGGTTGTGGCGGATAGTCGAACCTCTCTTTCCAATTCGTGACCCCGCACCAATGTCCGCCACCGGTTTCGCCGGTATCGCCGTCGAGACTGCGATATTGAATTATGTTATTGGGCACGCGGACCCACTCGTTATCGACCAACATGTCGACGCCGGCGGACGTGATCCGGTAATGCGCCGGATGGCAATCCGTTTCGTCGCAGCAGCTCGTCTCTCCAGACCGATCCATTAGTCCGGTATAGATGTCGTGGCCTTCCGCGCGTGCGGCGGCTAGGATGAGTATCGTAATCATCATCAAGGTTCGCATTAGCTTCGCCCTTTTATGGGCCATTTGACCCATTTCAAACGGTCATCGCTCAATAGAAACAAGTGCTGTCGCCGTTGCTGGGACTAAGGAGGAAGGGAAAGAGAGTCTGTGACCGCCGTCACACTTTAGTCGAATAACAAGAAGCTATAGCGCGCCAGAGCTTCCTCACTCCGGCAGAACAGCCCATAGGAGCATGCGTTCTAAATGATGATATCGTGCCGAGATAGCAGCCAACCGGTCAGCTTTGCGAATGGCGGCGAACGAGCAGGGTGTGCCAGCGACGTGCGGCGGCGTCGTATTGCTCCAGTTCGTAAAGAGCCTCACAATGAGTCGAACAAAAACGAACGTGAACCCACCAGCGGCCGTTCCACAAATTACGGAAGCGGACACGATGCCCGCACTAGACATGCAGCAAAAAGCACATTTTGTGATCGCTATCACATCGTCAATGCAACTGCGGAGCTAATCTCTTACCCGTCGATCGATACCGCATGCGCGGTTCTCACGTTCGACGTTCCTCCTAAACTCAGCCCCGCTAACGCGGGGCTTCTTTTGCGCCCTTTGTCAGCGGCCTGTGGCCGCATCCTTCAGACAACCGCTTCGTAGCGCTCATGCGCGAAAGCGGGGACCCCATGATCTCGGGCAGGTGTTCATGCGTCCCTGCTTACGCAGGGACGACAATTGAGAGGATTCGGCATCAGCGTCCGGTGAACGAACCCGGCCCCATGAAGCCGTTGCTCAGCAGGCCGAAGAGCCCGCCGCCGAGTGCGCTCGCACCCATGCCCGCCAAACTCGTGCCGCCGGTGAGCGGCGCAAACGCGAGCGGCAACAGCGAGAGCGGGTTGAACGGTGTGGACGTCGTGGTCGCGCTCGTCTCGGTGCCTGATTTCTGCCCCGACGTGCTGCCCGCCTGCGCTCCCGTCTGCGTGCCCGCCGTCGTGGCGCTATAGGAGCTGCCCAGCCCCGCGATCGGCACGCCCATCTGCACGAGCGTTTGCAAAGTCGATAACGGGATGTTGCGGCGCGCGGCCTCGGCTGCGAGTTGCGTATTGAACGGATCGCTGGCGAAAGCCTGTCCCGTCTGCGCCACGCCGAGCCCGGCCTGGCGGTTGGCGAGCCGCGTCTGATCCAGATTTGAGAGCAATCCCGCCGTCGTGCCGCCGGCGCCATACAAGCTTCCGGCCGCGCCGAGCTGCCGCTCGCGCTCGGCGTTGTAGGGATTGGCGAACATCGGCGCCGTGCCCTCGGAAATGCCGCGCGCCAGGTTGTAGCCGTAGTTGCCGGCGCCGGACGGGTCGCGGCCCGATCCGGCATACATCGCTTTGAGGCGGTTTTCGACGTCGGTGCCGATCGTGCCGGTGACCGTGTTGAACCAGGGATTCTTGGCCGGATCGAGATAGTCGCCCTGCGCCGTCGGCGCCAAACGCGCGAGATATTGGTTGTAAGCATCAAGCGCAACCGGTGAGCGATCGGCGCCGCCGCCGGCGAGCAGGTCGGTGGCGAGCGAGGTCGCGCCCGGCAAAAACTGCCTGATATAGCCTGAGCTGTCGGCCAATCCCGTGAGCGCGCTCGATTCGGTCGGCGTGAGCGACGTCGCCGGCAATTGCCCCTGCAGCTGCGCCAGGATGCCGGAAAGATAAGGCTGCGCCGCCGCCCAGGGATTCGTCGCGCCGCTCGACGCGCCGCTGGTTGCGCCGGTGCTGCCGCTCTGGAATTGCTGCAGCGAGTTCTGGTTGAACGCGCTGTTCGTGTCTTTGGTCTGTGTCGTGCCGCCCATCAATCTTTCTCCTGTAGGGTGGGTTAGGCGCGAAGCGCCGTAACCCACCGTTCCTGCCGCGGCTCGACCGCCGCTGGGCTGCGCTTCGCTTAGCCCACCCTACGAAGCGGTTTTTCCAACAGCACCCGCGTGGTGCGATAATCCGGCAACAGCTTGAGCCAGCCGCGGCGGCCGTAGATGCGCATAGCGGCGCAGCCCTCGGCCTTGCCATAAGTCTCAAGGCCGGCGAGCAGATGCACCCATTGCCCGCGATCGCTGCCGCCGCAGGCGACGATCATGCAGAACTTCTCGCCGTTTGCTTGGCCCAATTCCGTTACGGCCGCCGCCTTGATCTTCTCGCCGTTCCAGGCGATCCACAGCAGCGCCGCGCCGTTGCGCACGGAATGCTCGACGTCGGCATAGCTCGAGAGGCGCCCCTTCTCCATCGCGGCCTTGATCAGCGGCGAGACGAAAGGCCAGAACTCGTGTACTTGCGCCGGATCGACGCAGATTAGACGACATAGCGTCATGTCGGCGGGATCCGCGCATCGAGATAGATTTTCGCGTCCGATGCCGAGCCGTTCAGCTGGATCATCGTGCAATTGCCCGCCACGAGTCCGCTCGATCCGCTAAAATCAAGGCGCGTATTGGTTTTCGTTGTTCCGCTGAAAGCCACGCCTGTACAGGCGTTCGCTGCCGAGGCGGACGCATTGACGCAGGCAAAGTCGCTGCCGGCGCTGACGCTGCCCGTCGGGGCAATCCGCATCGGCACACGGAACACGAGTGCGGCCAGCGCCTGAGTGGTCGAATATGCCTGCCCGACCGACACCGAACTGTTCGTGGCAAACACGTCGTACATCTGGAACAGCCAATCACAAAGGCGCTGTTCCAAGGGAAAGGGGCGGGCCGCGATCAGCGCCGTGCCGCTCCCGATTGAGAGGCCAACGCGTCCGATGTCCAGATTGGCCGCCTCCGCGCTGTCGGCCCAGAAGAAAACCAGCAGGTTGTTGAACGATGATCCAAGCGTCGCGTTCAGTGCGATTGTCGCAAGCGTATTCGCGCCTGGCGTCACCGAACCCGTCGCCGTGATCGTCAGGCTGGTCGATTTGAAGAAATTCCCCGCCGTGAAGGTGCCGCTCGTCCAGTCGTTGACCACATCGGTGGTCGGAGCGTCCGCCGTCCCGGTCCACTCAATGACCGCGTAACGGATCGTGTGCGCGGTGTTGATGCGGACGCGCGCCGTCAGCGTAACCGTCTGCCCACGAAGATGCTTGCACAGGTCTTTCGGGATCGGCTGGATTGCGCCAAAACGGTTCGAGCCCGCCTGCGCAAACCGCATCATGAACGGTGTGCCGTTCTCGACGTCCGTTAGCTGAGACGGTGTGATGTTGCCGCCCTGCGAGAGCGCGATCCATGGCGTCCAGGTGTAATTGTTGTCGCCGACAGCGGCGAGCGGCTTGTCGATGACCTGGCCGCTCGGATTGAGGATAGGGTTTTGATCGGCCAGATATTGCTCGGCCGCGAGCGCGTTCCCGTTTACATAGAGGCCCGTCGCGTTGAGCGTCCCGGCACCCTTGTCGCCACCGGTAGGCGCGCCGATTGCCATGCCGCCGTTGCTGTAAAGCGTGGTGTGAACAGCAGCGCGGACGTTGTCATAGAACCACCAATCGATGTTGGCCTGTGATGCCCGGACCTGAATTTGCCACTTGCTCGTTCCGCTTTTCTGCCATTGCTGAACGATGTCGAAAGAAGCGTTTTTCTGATTGAAGGACTGAAATACGCCGTTGGTGAGAGCGTCTCCCTCCATGGTCAAGTCAGCGTCCACAAAGAACGCCTGACCTTTGGAAGTCGGACTCCCTACCGCATGTGTGTTGAAGGCGAAGACTGAGGCATTGTTTGACGGCCGATTGATCGTAAATTCATCGACCAGCGCTGACCCAGCGGCCCAATACGCGCCGACAGGAGCGGTGCTGTCCCATTTCTGAATGACAAATGACAGCGGGCGAAATTCGCCGCCGGCCTTCTTCCCCACCCGGACAACGTGCGCCTCGAATTGTGGACCGATGCCAGAGCTCGGGTGGTAATGGGTCTCCCACCCCATCCCGATGCCGTCGTCGAGGCCATTTCGAGAGGACCAGTTATTGCTGAGATTGTAGCCGAAGCCCCAGACTTCGTTGTTTCGGCCATCGAACTGTCCGGGGTTCGATTGGTGCGCGAGATTTGTCCAATCACCTTGCGCCGCTGCAGTGTCCGTCTTGGGCGCGGTCTGTAGGATGCCGGCTGTGCCGCTGTTGTAGAGCGTGACGATCGTCTGGAAGGACCCGGCAACCGTGGCGTTGGTCGTGTTGGTCAACTGCCAGCTTGCTTCCGGCGCGAACTCCCCGAGCGTGGTCCCGGCTTTGTCCTTCAATGTGAAGGCGAACGCGCCAGTATTGACGATGGAAAAAGGAACGCCGACCGGCACGCTGTTGACCGCGTTCATGGCCGGCAGCGTGACCGACTTGCCCGATGCCGTCATGCTGATGAGCGATGTGGCGGCAAGCGGATTGTCGAGCGCAAGATCAACCGCAGACGTGAAGCTTTTGGTCGCTTCCTGGAACCTGGTGAACGCCGCGCGGTTGAGCACGCTCGTCAGGTTTGCCATCGTGTCGATGAAGGTGGCGCCGAGCACATAGCCGCCCGTCACCGCGCTGGCCCAAGCGGAGTTCGAGCCTTGCAGGTCGATGTGCGTCCCGTCGATAACGGTGATGGGCCAGTTGCCGTCGACATTCGCCGACCCGCTGCCGGCGACGGCCCAACGCTGGCCGGTTTGCATCCGGGCCGTCGTGGTGACGGTCAAACGGATGAGGCCGCTGCCGTTGTCCGCAGCCGCGCCGATCGAGTAGCCGTCGTGGTCGCCGATCGCGATGGCGCCGGCGCGGCCGCTGAGCCAGGTCAGAAACGCAGCCGAATTGTTGGCGATCATCCCGCCCGCGGCGGAGGAATAAACCTGCGTGGTCGGGTTCGTGTCGCCGACAATCCACATCCAATCGCTGACGTTGTAGCTCATACGTACTCGCCACCGTGGCCGTCGATGATCCCGTCGGCATTGCCGGGGAAGAAGTTCGCCCCGCCGCCCTGGGTGAAGATCGTCCCGTTGCTCTCGACCTGAAACCGGCGGCCCGTCGCCGGGCCCGAGAAAACGCTGCCGTGCGCCCTGATCTGCCCCATCACCGCATAGGCGAAGGCGAAGGCGGAAAACGATGGAGTGCCTGTCAGCGTCACCAGTTGCCCGACGCATGTAACGACGCCGCCGGTCGAGGCGCCGAAGTGCCCATAGCCGGCATTACCGTTGATGACGTACCCGCCATCGCTTGCCGGGAGGGCAATGACGATGTTGCCACCCGAGGATTCCGCGAGCAGGTGGAAGCCGCCGCAGGTGCCGAAATTGACCTTGCGGTTGATGACGACCGTGCCGGCCGTCAGAACATCGATGCAATGTCCGCCGGCGCGGAACTCGACGCCGCCGATCGCGATCGTTGCGCCGTTTTGAACGACGATCCCGCTGTTGATGATAACGTTCGCCGGCGTGGCCGGGTCGCCGACGATCGTGACCGACCCGCCGATGAACGGGAAATTGAGCGAGAAGCCAGCGAATGTGCCGCTGCGCATCTGAATGGTGACGGCGAAGCCGTTGAGATCGAGCTTGAGGATCGAATCGATGGCCTTCTGGAGGGTCAGGAAGGCGCGGCTTGCGCTGTCGGCCTGTCCGTCGTTTGCATCGCTGCCGTCCGCGCGGACGTAATAGGTGCGAGTCGCGCTCAGGACCTCGCGCGTCGTGGCGTTGGATCGTCCCTCCTGCAATTGCCGGATCGCAAAGACGATGTTGTAGAGATTTTTCTCATCCGGCGAGAGCGTGCCGACGGTCATACGCCTACGCTCCTGACGGAGCTACGGCGCACAAGTCCGCCATAGCCGAACGAAGTGAGGCGACGGCGGGTCATCGCTTACCCTCTTGCGCCACCATGGGCTCGATGCCGCTGGCGAAGCTCCACACAGTGCCGGCGGGGATGCGGATTTTCCCGCGGGCGATGCGCGTCGAGACATTGGCCGGAATGAAGCCCTTCGCGTTAAGCCCATGCTCGGTGCTGTAGGTGATGGTGTCGGCGATGAGTTCACGCGTGCCGATCGAGCCCCAGCAGGCCTGCGCGTCGACGATCGGCCGGAACCCCTTCACCCGCATGCGCCGGTCGAGCGTCTGATCCGGCGTCTCGAGCGTGGCCTCGAGGTTCGAGCCGCCGGCGATCGGGCCGCCGAAGAAGCCGAGCTTGTGCGAGCTGTCGAAGATCGAAAGCTGCGACAGCGCCGAGGTGGCGACGTCGTCGAGCGAGAAGGTCAACGCGTCGATCGAGCCCGAGATGCTATCGAGGCTTTCGAGGGTGAGTCCGGGCCGCGCCAGGGTGGCGAGGTATTCCCCGCTTTGCACGATGAGCGACGCGCGCTCGAGCACGTAGTCGTAGCAGATGATCTTGTCGAACAGTCCGGCCGAACCGGCCTGCGATTTGTAGGCCCAGTAAACCCGCGGCGCGCGCGGGTCGCTGGCGCCGATGATGAGCTGCAGCTGGCCGGTATCGACGTCGGCGAAGAACGTGCGGTCGAACCGCTCCTTGCCGATGGCTGTGGGGTAGCCGCCCGGCAGGATCATATAGAAGCCGTCGTTGCCGGCGAAGAACAGCCGGTCGCCAGCGCGCACGAGCGACAGCGGCGCGAAGATGCCCTTGTCCTGCGCCACGCGATCGATCTGGAAGACGTACGGCGCGCCCGACGCGTAGACCATGCGCCGCAGCGAGGAATCCTGCGTGATGAGCCCGGTTTCGCCACCGCCGACCGCGCGCACAATGCCGCCGTCCGGCAGATCCTGGAAGTCGCTCGAATTGACGCCCGAAGTCCAGGTCGTCACCGCATTGAGGCCGGACCATTGGATGCGATAGGGCGTCGCGGAGCCAGGCCCTGACAACACGAGGAACCGGTTGACCACCGCGACGTAGCGCGCCTGCGGCGGCGAGCCGCCGAGGTCGGCGAAGGCCGACGAAGAGGTGAGATCGAACACCTGCGGCACGGTGTTGATCTGCACCGCGATGACGAAATTGTTGAACTGCGCGAACTGCCACTGTTCGCCGTTGCCGACGGCGGTATAGCTGCCGCCGCCCTTGCTCACATCGGTCCAGGCAAACGTGGTGTTGTTGAGCTCGTAAATCTTGGTCGCGGTCGCCGCGAACACCGTGACCGACCCGTCGTTGTTGCGGGCGTAGAAGAACCCGCGACAGGCGCCGGCGAGCGCTTGGCTATATTGCGAGACGCCGGCCACCGGCCCGTAGCCGTCGCCGCGCGGGAACACGTTCTGGATCAGCTGCGAGCTTTTGCCCTTGTAAGCCGAGAGGTCGGGACGCCAATCGGCAAACGGCAGAATGTCGGCCATCCTATGCTCCTCATGCTGAGGAGCCGCGCGCAGCGCGGCGTCTCGAAGCATGTCCCGAGACCGCGCGCGGCCGTCCTTCGAGACGCATCGCTGTCGCGATGCTCCTCAGGACGAGGCTCACGGCGTGACGCCCATCACCCGCACGGCGCCGGGCGCGCCGCCGCGCGTCTTGTGGTTGAGCTTGTCGAGCTCGTCGAAGATTTCGTCGCGGCGCGCCTTCCACAATGGCGCGCGCTCGTCGTTGACTCCGAACATTTCCGCTTCGACCAGCGAGCCGAACAGATAAAGGTCAGGATGCGCGGTCAGCAGCCAGTTTGTCTGCGTGCCATCGCCCGGCGCGAGCGTGGCGAGCGCGGGGATTTTCTGGAAATAGTCGAACTCGAGCGGGGTGGCGTCGAGGGGCCGCACCTTCAAGGTCGAGCCTTCGATGGTGAAGAGGCGCGGCACGTCCGCCGGCGAGGTGGGGTAAGCCGCCTGCAGGTAGGACGGATGCACGTATTCGAGCTCGACTCGGGTCGAGCCGGTCCATGTCACGCGCCGCCAGGCAAGATAGTCGGATGGAAGCGCAACCGAGCCGTTGGACGGCGTCAGATTGGTCGAGGTCTCCTGCTGGCGCACGCGCAGCCGCCGATTGGCGCAGGCCTCGAACAGCGCGATGAACTCCGGCACGCGCGCCGTGAACAGCGTGTGGTCGAGCCAATTGCCGATCGCGGTCTGCAGCTCGGCATAGGTGGTGATGGCCATGGCGCTATCCGGTCAGTTGTCTCGGTCCTCATCCTGAGGAGCGGGCGAAGCCCGCGTCTCGAAGGATGGCCACGGGCCTCATGCTTCGAGACGCGCGCTTCCTCATGGTGAGGTGCCCGCCCCCATCCCTTCGAGACGCGGTCTTCGGACCGCTCCTCAGGATGAGGGCGGGCCTCGAACCACGCGCGGCTCCTCAGCATGAGGACGAGCCAGCAGTAGCCCGCATGAGCGAAGCGATATGCGGGGCACCCCGGATGTCGCTGGCGCTCATCCGGGCTACGAGGTCTTCAAATGCGCCCAATCCGGATCGGCGAGCTTGCGGGCGACGAGCTCGTCGAACTCGCGCGTGAACAGGCGCAGGCCAATATTGCCGCGCGCGTGCTCCTCGTTGAGCCACTGGACCAGAAGCACGTTGGGGATTTGCGCGACGTGGCGGCCCCAATCGCTGCGCTGCGGCTCTGCCCGCAGCGCCTTGTTGCGCTCGAGGATCGGCTCGACGTCCTGCGTCGTGCTGGCGATGACCGTGCCGGTATGATCGAGCAGGATGTCGGTGCGCATCCGTCTTCGCCTCGCTTTGCTCAGCTTCGCCGGACTTGTCCGCCGTAGCGCGCAGCGCGAAGGCGGGTCACGACATTTCGGTGATGCTGATCTTGCCGGCGGTCCCGGCCTGCAGCACCGCCGCCTTCTGTCCCGGCGTCACGGTGAAATAATCCACCTGGTTGGCGCCGAGCAGCATGCTCGACGTCGTCGCCGTCGGCGTCCCGTCGCCGATCTCGACGAAGGCCGGCTGGCCTTCGGTCGCGACGCGGATCTGGAACGTCTCCGCACCGAAAGCGGCCGTCGCTTGCGACGTGCCGCTCATGGTGAAGGTCGTATTGGTGCCAGCCCGCGATGCGTGCTGTTTGTCGAAAGCGGCCATTAGCCCACTCCTAGGCGCGCTCGAACACGGCGTACATCTGCCCGCCGATATTCGAGCCGGATGCACCGGAAGGCGTGAACGAGACGACGTCGTCTTCGACCACATCGCGGGCCGCCGTCGGCGCCGCGCTGAAATGCTGCCCGGCGGCCGCGCCGGAGACAGTGACGGTGATCGAGCCGCCGGTGATCGCGGTGCCGTTGATGGCGGTGGCGATGGTGGCGTCGGCGGTGCTGATCGTGCCTTGCGTAACGCAGCCGACCTTAAGGACGCGGCCGCGGAACGGGGCGCGGATATAGGCCGCCTCCGGCGAGGCGCCGATCGAGCGCGAGAACGCGTGGACGGCCGCTTCGCGCAGCGGATGATTGGCGGGAAGTGCCATGATGATCTCCTATTGGAAGGGCACCGCAGGCGGCGCCCACCACGTGACAGTCTCTCCCCCTCATGCTGAGGAGGGCGCGCAGCGCCCGTCTCGAAGCATGCGGGGCACGGTGCCCGCCCTCATCCTTCGAGACGCGGTCCTACGGACCGCTCCTCAGGACGAGGGCGGAGATAGAGCGGTGGTGCTTACGACGTGGTGTTGTCGAACACGCCGCCCGAGGATTTCTCGTTTCGGGCTACGAGCGCATATTCCGACAGCATCTGCCGGCGCTCGCTGTCGCCGGTGCGCGCGAGCGGGATCGACACCATGCGGCGCCCATTGAGGTAGGCGATCGCCCACATCTCCATCTGCAGCACGAGCACGTCGCGCGCGCGCTGGAAACGGTTGGGCACGACCTTGAGCCGACCGAAGTCGGACTCATAGACGTCGACCGCGGCGACGATCTTCTTGGCTGAGGTGTCCTCGATCGGCGTGGCGCGGCCGGTAAAGGTCGAGAACGCCTGCTTGTTGAAGCCGCCGGTCATGATGATGTCGGGCTTGCCGCCGTTGTTCCAGATCGACTGCAGCACGGCCTTGAGGTTGGCCTCGATGAACGCGCGCTGCGTGCCGTCGGTGCGAGTGCCGGCGCCGTCGGCGGCCGAAGGATCGGCACCGGAGGCACCCTTCGACGTGTTGGTCTTGATCCACGACAGCACCGAGGCGGTCTTGCGCGCGGTCGTGTCGTTGCCGGTCACCTTGGCCTGGTTGGTGCCGACGAGGATCGCCTCCATGTCGCGCTTGAGCTCGAGGCCCTTGAGCATCTCCTGGTAAGCGAGCTCGTCGTCGCGGCCGGCGTGGTCGACGGCGCGTTGCGTGCCGGTGACGCGGGCGACCTTGTCGGAGATTTGGCAGATGTTGCCGAGCCGCACGGTCGGAGTCACCGCGTCGGTGGTGGCGTCGTCGCCTTCGAGCACCGCGTTGGCGGTGTCGGCGGCGGCGAGCGCTTGCGTCTGCCATTCGTGGTTCACGGCCGACGCCTTCTCGCGCTCGATGCCGGTCATGAACGGCGTGTCGGTCGGATCGATGCGGTAGATCACATCGGAGAGATCTTCGCGGTTGCCGATCGCCTCATAGGTGGCGAACGTATTGGTGGGGAGTGCCATGGCTAAAAGTCCTTTCTGATAAGCGGACGCACCGTGTCCGCCTCATGCTGAGGAGCGGCGCGTGGTTCGAGGCCCGCCCTCATCCTTAGGAGCGGTCCGAAGGACCGCGTCTCGAAGGATAAGGGCGGGCACCTCACCATGAGGATGCGCCGCGTCTCGAAGCATGAGGCGGGGCGCCCTCGCCCTTCGAGACGCGTCGCTTTCGCGACGCTCCTCAGGACGAGGGCGGACCGATCGTCCGCAGTTCGTCGTGTGTTACCGGGCCGCCCGGCGCGCGCGCAGCAAGGCCGCGGCGTCCTTCAAGCTGCCGGTTTGTTCGAGCCGTTCGGTGAGGTGTTGAACGCGCGCCTCGTCCGTGCCTGCACGGGCGGTGGCGGCGCCGGGCCGCTGAACCGGGGGAACGGGCCTAGTGGCCGCAGCCTTGGCTTTGGCCTGCGCCTCGCGCCAGAGCGTCGCGTCGCGGATCAGGAGCTGCACGCGGTGGTCGCGAAGGGAGAGGTCCTTCTGACCGTTCCACGATTGCGCCAGCTCCGCTTCGTCGAAACCCAGGTCGCTCAGCACGGCGAGCGCCTTTTTCTGCAGCTCGGCGGCTTTCGCCTCGTCCGCCATGTCGGGGACTTTCTCCTTGAAGAGATGGTCCTCGCGTTTGGCGAAGTCGGTGAACTGGGCAAGCTTCTCGACAACCTGCCGGTGCTGCGCCGCGAGCAGCTGCTGGCCGACCTCAGCGATCTTCTTTTGCTGCAGGTCCCAGAGCAAGTAGCGCGGCCAATCCTCGCGCGCCAAGCGCTCGACATCCGCCATCGACTTGATGTCGGCGAACTCGCCCGCCTGTTGGTTCTGCAGGGTTGCGAGAAGCTGCGGCAGTGCCGCTTCGTAGTGCTGCCTTGCCTGTTCCACCGTCTGCTCTTTGGCGCTGAGGCCCTTGAGCTTTTCGGCGGCTTCGTTCTGACGGCGGAGAAAATCGCTCTCGCGTGACCGCTCGCGCTCGGCAAGACGTTCCTGCGTCGCGCGGGGGAGGCTCGCAAAGAGCTCCTTGTCCTCCTTCGTCCAAGACCTCGGCGGCTCGATGGGCGGCGGCTCGTCGGCCGCCGGATCGGTGCCTTCAGTCTTCTCACCAGGATCCTGCGCGTTCGCAGGAGTGGCGGCGTCCGTTGCATCAACGGTCGATTCTGTTGCAGCACCCGGCACTGCCGTTGCGGCGCGCTCGGAAGCTGTTGCATCTGTGTCACTCGGCTTGCGATGCCGCAATTTGGTGAGCATCGCGGCCGCTTCCGATGTGCTGATGCGTGCCGGCGTATCGGCCGGCGCGGTGACTTCAACGGCGTAAGGCACTGCGCTGTCGGCGCCCGAAGCGCCAACGTCGGTGGCAACGTCCATGATGTCCTCTCAATTTGTGTCCCGGATGCGGTGCAGCGCGACAGCGGTGCACCGCTGATCCGGGACCGTTACAGATTGTGGCGGTCCCGGGTCTGCAGCGCACCACTTCGTGCTGCGCTGCGCCCGGGACACGAGAGCATTTAAGCCGCCAATTTCGCCAGCCGATCGAGCTCGGCTTGGGCAAGCTTGCCGTTATTGGCCACGATAATGAGATGATCCTTCACCAAGCCGATGACCTGCACCGCGAGCCAAAGTCGCTCGCGCGCATCGGTGTCGCGCGCAACGGTATTGCGCCAGCCGGCGATGTAATCGGCCTCGAGCCGCGTGAAGATATCCTTCATCAAGTCGCTCCCGAGCAGCTCCTTGGCGCGCACGCCGCGCGCGATCGCAGTCTCGAGCTTGTCGTCGATCATGGTCATGGCGTTTCAAAGTCTTGTACGGCGGATTGTTTCGTAGGGTGGGCTAAGGCGCGTGAGCGCCGCAGCCCACCGGCGGTATTGCCGCGCGGATGGAACGGTGGGCTGCGCTTCGCTTAGCCCACCCTACAAGCTTTGGCGTCGCGCACGATGCGCTTGGCCGCGTCGGCACGTTTGAGCTGCTCGGTCAGCTCGAGGATCGGACGCAGCATCGGATGCTCCGCAGGCACGCCCTCGCCGGAGGCACCGCCCGCGGCAGTTGATCCGCCGCCGTTCACGAGCGTCTCGGCAAAGGATTGCGCCATGTCCTGCTGATGGCGTTCGCGCGCGATCTGCAGGTCGAGCAGCTTCAACTCCTTCTCGAGCGCGAATTTTTCCCGCTCGAAGGCGAGCTGCGCCTCGAGCTTCATCTTCTGGTGCGCGGCGTCGGTCTCGATCTTGGCCTTCTCGGCCGCCGCCTTGGCCGCGATCTCCGCCTGCTTCGGGTCGGCCGGGGGCGTCAACGGCGCTGAGGCTCTATCTGTGGGGTTCACCGGCGCCCCCGGCGCCGTGAAGAAAGCGTCCACGTTCTTGTGGCCGGCGAGCTTCACCAGCTCCTTGGCCGAATGGTAGAGGTTTTTGGCGCTGACCAGACCGGCGGCGATCGCCTCCTTCTGCGCGGCGATGATCAGCTGCAGATGCGCCAGCTGCTCGCTCTTCGACCCGGTGCCGAGCCCGACATTGATGGTCATATCGGCCCGCGCTCTCCAGTCTCTCGGATCAACAGTGACCCACTGATTGCGCAGCCGCACGGTCTGCGCCTGCGAGCCGTGCTTGCGGATCGTGGCGTGCAACAGCGAGAAGAGATCGCGGATGCCCGTCTCGGCGAAGATGCGGGCGATCAGCTTCACCTTGGCCTGGCTCGCGTTGAACATCTGGTTGGCGATGGTCGCCACCTGGTTCTGCAGCGCGTTGGGATCGACCCCCTGCCCTTGCCGCGACACGCCGGTGCGCCACTCGCGCGTGGCGTCCTGATATTGCAGCAGCGGAAAGACGTCGCCGCCGATGTCGGGATGCTTGAGCACGGTGAGCCCGCCCGGCATCTTGGTGCGCACGATCCCGCCCGGGCGCGAGACGAGAAGATCATCGAGCGTGGTCTCGGTGGCGTGGCTCTCCGGCACTTCGGTGCGCGGGTTGTTGGCGAGATAGGCGTTGTCGAGCAGGGCGCGCAGCAGCGCCGTCTTGATGCGCTGGATGTCCATCACCAGATCGGCGATCGAGCGGCCGAAAAATCGGTGTGTGACGATGACCGGCGTCATCGCCGCGAACGGGATGACGTCCTCGCGCACCACGTCGGGCCGCCCATCCCGCAAGAGAACTTCGCCCTCCTCGCCGGCCGTGGTGACGCGGTAGAGCGCAGCCTCGCCGGCGCCGTCATAGTCCATGCGCACATAGTGCTCGGTGATGCGGATCAGCCGGCTCGCCTCGTTGAGCCCGTCGTCGCCTTGGCGCAGCGTCGACTCGTTGACCGTGTCGCGCGCCTGCTCCTCGATGGTGTGCGACTGCGTATAAGACGGCAGTTTTTGCACCTGCTCGCGGTCGTAGCCTTGGGCGATGAGTTGCGACTGCGTGCGGAACACGTCGTGGAAGCAATAGTCCGCGTCCTTGATCGAGCGTGCGCGCCGGCTGATGCCGAACTCCTCGGGCGTGACGCCCTCGACCCGGGCGCATTCCTTGGTGCGGCGGATTTCGATGGTGACATCGTGCAGCTTGGGGCGCGGCGCGGCCTGTTCGTGCCCGGATGAGCGCCAGCGACATCCGGGGCAGTTTCGCCGCGCGGCACGAGTCCCGGATTTCCGCCCGCTTGCGCGGGCGTCATCCGGGCTACAAGCGGAGCATCGCGCTCCGTGTGCTCTACAATCTCCACTCCCGGCTGCGCAACGATCAGCGCAAAGGCATCGTCGGGCTGGTCGAGATAGGTCTCGCGCTCGACCTCCGTCCGGCACTCCCACCACACCTTGACCACGCCGACTTTCGACAGCAGCGCATCCTTGATGAAGGAATAGAGCACCAGGAAGCCGTTGTTCTGCTGCATGAAGACGTGGTTGACGTAATCGGTCTCCTGCTCGGCGGCGGCCACGTCCTCCGGCCCGACCGGGGCAAACCGCACCACCTCGTCGCCCGAGGCGAAAATCTCCATCAGCGGCGGCATCAGGCCTTCGATGGTGTCGGCGACGTCGCTCGAGACGGCTTTGGAACGTCCGTCCGGGGCCGGCATGTCTTTCGACATGTCGCCCATGTAATAGTTGAGCGCAGACGCGCGTTCGTCGGAGAGCTTCGATGCGGCCATCGCCGAAAGCGCGTCATAGCGCTCGGCGGACAGCAGCGCCTTGAGATCGATCGCGGACATTTTCGGCATGGCTATTTCCGGCTATCGGCGCAGCCTGTCGTGCTCGAGAGTCATCGGGAGGATCGGCGCCGCAAGGAGCCGGCGGCGCAAAGCGATCCTCCCGCGCCGACGCCCGCGGGAGGAGCAGGCATCGAAAACGGTGCTTAACGCATATTTTCGGTGAATACGCTTTTCTGGAAGATTCCCGTTACACGAGTCAAGCGAAAAATGCGGGCGTATCCCGGTTCGCCTGTGGCGGAAGACGATTCGGGGGTCGCTTGTGCCAAACGCGATTGAAAAAACACGGGATTACCGGATCGCTACGGTCCACGACCAGCTCCCAGTCCGGATGCAGACGGTAGCTATGGATGGTCAGGTCGGTCCCATCGCTGGGATTTTTCCAGGCCTTGAACTGCTTGAGAAAGATGTGTCCGCGCGACAGTCGCTGAAACTCGGTGAGATAGAGATCGACCTGATCCTGGCGCATCTCCGGCAGCGTGCTGATCGATACCATGACATCGAAGTAGTTGTCCGGGAACTTGCGGATCTGGTTCGCGGTGAAGAGCGCGACGGAAGCCCGATCGATCTCGTCCTGCACATCCTCGATCCTGTCGAAGTGGCGAAAGCGAAAGACCCGTTCGCGACCAAGGGTCTGCTCCAGGTACCATTGCGCGACGGCCAAGGCCGGCGGAATGTCGAAGATAAAATATCGGCCCGGCAACGAGCTGGCGTAGGCATGGGCAACACGGCCGTATCCTGCGCCGAGTTCGCCGATGCGCGGCGCCGATACGCCCTCCGTAACATCTGCGAGCACGTTGCATTCCATGATCGAGCTCGCGAGATCCTGGCTCAAGAGCTTCCGGCCGCATCGCAGCGGAAACGGATTGCCGATCTCCGGCTCGGCAACTCTCAACCGCAGCCGATGGCGGTCAAGTCGGCGCATGATCGTCCAAACGAAGCATACGTAGAGGCGATAGGTGTGGCGCTGCCTTGCGCTCAATTCGACGCGGCCATCGACCGTATTGGTTCGCAAACGCCGGGTTTCCTCCAAGCGGGTCAGCAGCGGCAACAGGTTGGGACGGCGGCACCATTGCCGAAACACGTGACGGAAGAGATCAGACTTGCGGTCGGCGACGAGCCAATTGAAGTAGTTTTGCGATACCGTGCGCTTGAAGTTCGCCAGCCCCTCTTCCTCCAACATGCGCCGGTTCTTGTCGTTGAGATCGCGCCAAAAGGCAGACGGCAAGAACACGGGATCATCGGCTTCGAGCTCGGCCGCCATGTCGATCGCGGCGACTTCGCTCGATCTCATGCTTGCAACGTGCTGCGCGTCTGGCAATTTACGCACTCACGTGGGGCGGCAGCGCCAAGGGAGCGATCCCGGCGGCGGCGGTACGATGGTCCATGCGTATTTTCGGTGAATACGCTTTTCTGGAAGATTCTCGTTACGTGAGTCAAGTGAAAAATTCATGATTTTGATTTGTCGTGCCGCGATAACAGTTTAGCATCCGTTGTAGCCCGGATGTCGCCCGCGCAGCGGGCGGACATCCGGGAGTCTCTGCCAACGCGGTCCTGCATGTCGCCATATCAGTTTGTAGCCCGGGTTGAGCCCTGCGAAAGCGGGGGGAAACCCCGGGGCGGTCTCGCCGCACTCCATCCATTCCCGCATGCCGCTACGCTCCGTCCGGCCTACGTAGCTTGGGGCTGAATCCTCGTCCTGAGGAGGGCGCGTTAGCGCCCGTCTCGAAGGACGGCCCCGGCTCATGCTTCGAGACGCCGCGCTCCTCATGGTGAGGTGCCAGCCCTCTTCCTTCGAGACGCGGTCCTTTTGGACCGCTCCTCAGGATGAGGGCTGGTCTCGAACCACGCGCGGCTCCTCAGCATGAGCGGCCGTTAGAGCCGATGCGCAATTTCGGTGAATAATCTTTTCTGGAAGATTCTCGTTACACGAGTCAAGCGAAAAATTCGCAAGCGAGAATTCTCGTGTCATTGCTGCGGTTTGGCAGGATTCAGCCGCGCCGCTTCGACCTTTTCGTAGGTTTCGCCCGCGCAGCCGTCCTGCGGCGTCGCGCGGCGGCGGTCGGCGAGTTTTCCGCGCTCGATGATGACGATGAGCGTGATCGGCTGCGGCTGACCATTGATCGCCCCGGCGACGACCGCCTTCACGCAAACGCTTAAGCCGCGCCCGGTGATGCGCTTGGGCCGCGCGACGGCGAGCGCGCTGGGATGCGCGGTGAAAAGCGTGTCGGCGTTGGCGCGGATCAACTCTTTGACGTCGAGCTCGGGCTCGGCCGGGGGCGGCGGCGGCTCCGGTTGCCGAAAGGCCTTCGGCATAAGGCTCGCCGCCTGGTCGGCCAGTTTCGGCATGAAGCTCGCCGCCTGGTCGGTCAGGTCGCACGCCGCGAGCGCCATGGCGCAAGCAACGAGCATCGTTGCGATCTTCATCGCTGGCATGGCAGCACCGGTCGCGCGCTTGCGCGGTGATTGGCCAATCAGATCAGCTCGGGCGCGACGGGCGCAAGACCTTGCGCGTGGGCGAGCGCCACTGGCAGCCGTACGGCCACGGCTCCTGCGGACAGGCCCAGGCCGACGTGATTGGACGAGGCTCCGGCTTGTGACGGCGAATGGCGAGTCGATCGCTCTTGGCGGTGACGGGCGCGGCGTTTGCTGCGGTCATGGGCGGGGCGGCCGGCGGCCTTACCTCGGGGCTGGCGGCGAGCGCGGTCACCACGGCGGCGCCGATGGCGAGCACGATCGAACCGGCGGCAAGCCTGAAAGCGGACATTGACCCACCCACCCAGCCGCCCCCGTTGCGCCACAGGCGCGTTCGGGGGTTCTTTGGCCGTTAGTCGCGCCGGCGCAGCAAAAGGTTCACCGGCGCGGGGAAGTTTTCCCCGCCGCACCGGTCATTTCGGGGCGCGGGCAGCGCAGGCAAGTGTACGCAGCCTGCGCAAGCTTGGCTGCGTGTGCCCGCAAGCCCGGAATCCTTAAGTACTGCCGGTGGTTATGGGTTGCAGCCCTCGCCGCTATCGCGCTTCGGCCGTGCGCGACCGCGTCGGCGCCGCCGCGTGAGGGGATCGAAACAGGCCTCGCCCGTGCTGAGATCGTATCGAATGTCCAGACCAGACATCATGCCGGCGAAACGCTTGCGAGGCTGTCCAGCGAGCCCGCTACATGACACTGGAAACCATCAGCCAAATGAGCGAGAGGTGGTTTCTGGCTTGTGCTTGATGCCGTCGTAGAAGGCCTGAATGATGTCTTCCTTGAAACGGGGCATGCGGGGATAAGCCGTGACCGCAGCCTCGCGTTGCGCGTCCGTGAACTCCTCATAGGCGATGCCGAGCACATCCATCTCGACGCTGCGCGTCCCAAGCCGCGTCACGCGCTGGCCTTCAGGCTGGAATGTAGAACGACAGAAGCATGACTACGAGGACCAGGACTGAATAAAACGCGACTTCCGCGATGTTGAGACCCCACCGCCGCCGCTCCTGTGCAGCTTGCTGGTTCATGGTCGATCTCCTTCGGTCGTAAACAGACGCGCCGATCTCCGCGCCATCAGCCCGTTGCCACCAAAATCTAAAATGTTCTGAATCGCTGCCGGGGCCTCCTGTGGCGCCGGAGACCCTGCAGCAAATGTCGTCATGGCTTGGTAATCCAATGCAATCAGAGGCCGATATTGTGTTGCTTCGAGGCTGTTCACCATCACCATCGTGAGGTTATCGAGCAGCAGCCATTCCTCGTCCAAATGGACGGCAAGCACGGCGTGAATGGTCCTGCGTCGCGGGTAGCTTACGATTAGGAGGCGCAGGTCATCGGGGCTGATACCTGCTTCGCGTAGCGCCAGGTATTTCAATATTGCGTAGTCCTCACAGTCGCCCGCTCCCTTTTCAAGGGTAGCGAGTGGCGCCGACCAGAAATCGTCAACGCCGTACTGGGTCCAATCACTGGTGGCCCTGATACTCAGGTTCACCGCACGATTGATCTCTCCCAGACGGGCGCGACCCGCGCGTTGGCGACCAAGCTCAACGATCTGCAGCAACCGGCGCGCTGCTAGCGAGCACGCGTCGGGACTTGCACGACAGGCCGCGACCGTCTCCTCCTCCGAGTCAATGCGTGCCAACACGCCCCTCCATTTCGCGGAGATATCCCGCGTAAGAGCCTGGCCTGACTGAACGTCGGAATTATCGGGAGATTGGCGCGCGTGGGCCGCCGTGAGCAGAGCAATACGGACGAAACGGCGATTTTGCTCCACGCCATGGGAGCGCTCGACGGTCTGCTTGCCTGCCGCCGCGCCGGCCCGGCGTGCGATTACATCAGCCAAGGGATCCGGCTGTCCAGCCGCCTGCGCAGCATGGCACAAGAGCGCTATCAGCAACAGCATCGAGGCTATGTGTTGCAGGAGTCGCATGATGTCTCGACCAATCAGACGGGGCTATCATGAGCGCCGGATATCACTGGACAAATGGTGGTGCCGACCAGAAGTGACTTTTCGAGAATTGCTGTAAGCAATCTAATCTTGCGGAATTGCTCGTTCTCATCTTCGTGATGAACATACGGATCCCCTCCGTTAGACCCGCATTACGCCGATCTCCGCACCATCAGCCCGTTGCCACCGAAACCTGAAATGTTCTGAATCGCTGCCGGGGCCTCCTGTGGCGCCGGAGACCCTGCAGCAAATGCCGTCATGGCTTGTTAGCAGCTGTCGTCGTCGCGGGGATATCCGTGCTTCCAATCCCCGATATAAGGGTTGTAGCAATTCATGGGACGGTCACCACCGAGACTGGTGTAAGCCGGATTCGAGTCGACGGTGGCCGTTGGCTGTGCTGAGACGGTGGCCGTTTGGTGTGCTGACGCGGGCGCGAAGCTGGCGAGTGTCAGGACTGCGGAAAGAAGTAACTTATGCATTCTTCTTCTCCTAAGGTTTGATTGAGGCGTTATGTGTGCCTTAAGCCAAAGAATGCTTTGTGCCGATTGCCACCAATTGGGCGGCCTTGCCTAAAGGTGCCGTGATCTCTCTGACCAACTCGCCCGTCTCAGCGGTGTCAATGCACGCGCTAGCGTAAATCAACCGAGCCCGGTCGAGCCGCGCGCTGTCGACGCGAAGCTTCACGCTCGGGCGGGGTGATTGAGCACGCGGAGCCGCCGACGCGCGGCAGCGATGGCGCGATCTTTGCGTCTAACGCCAATGAGCTAACCCATCATTCTCTATAGTCGCGGCCGCCGACCCCAAGCGCTAAGCTTGCATGGATCATCGCTTCCGCTTGGCCCTGGGCGGCACGAATTCGGGCCCGCGGTAGTACGGGTTCGGACTGCAAAATCCGCGGTTGCCGGCGATCACCTCCTGCACGCACATTTCGTAGGTTGGCAGACTGCAATTGTAAGAAAAAACACCGCCGCCCTTATTAGTGCCCGCGCACCACGGCATTTGAGCGGCTTGGCTGACGCGAAGGTCGAGCAACATCGCCACCGCTACGGTCACTACGATGAGCATTAATCGCATGGGTCGCCTCCAGCCAGATGCCGCGCGCCGATCGGCGCCCCGGCTATAGAACTATTATCCTAGCTCACATGATACGCAAAAAGCCGTGTCAGCGCCGCGGCGTTTTCGCCCGGCAACTACCAAGGACGCCAGAGGCGAACGACAGGCCAAATTTCAGAGTAAGCAAAGCGCCAAACTTGAACGACGGTGGGGACTGCCATCAAGATCGTCAGAGCGGTCATGACCACGTTCAGCCAGCGCGTCGTGGTTGTTTGCCGTTCAGTGGCCTTTTGATGGTTCTCGATGGCGACCCGCAAGCGGTCCATGGCATCGCTGCCGGACCGCTGGCCGAGAGGGACGTTGTCTGGCATTGCGTCACCCCGTCGCTCGCATCCACGCCAAGCGCGCACAAGCCCGTTGCGCGGCGTTTCGGGTGCCGGACCGGCCAGAAGCCTTCCCGTGATCGGAATGATCACGGGCGCTGGGGGACGTAAGAAGCCCCCGGCCGGTGAGAACATTACACTCTGATGCCATTAACGAGCCGTTAACTACGGCATTTCTCCCGCCGCCAGCTCTTAGCAAAACCGGCTCAGGCTGGAGCGCGTTGCCACGCTATTCACCGTTGCCACTTTCGCCGGATGGTGCGTTCTCGATAGCGCCTGTCGCGCGCGGTGCATCGAGCTGTTTCTGAAGCCGGTCTGAGGCAAGGGGGTTTACAAAAAGCTGCCGATCACCGGAGCAGCATTTTCGTCCCCGGTTGGAATCAACCCATAAATTTGACGATAGGTCGATCTATCCTCCTCCTTGCGGCCGCCAAAGGTGTACACAGGGGACACAAGAGGCTCCGCCGCTCGCCTTACCGCGCTGGAGCTGCCGCAACTGTGCATCGGCCTGCGCCGATTATTGTTGTCGCAATGCCACCTTTCATCGTTGACCCTGCATAGGTCAGATTGCCGCTTTGGCGATCCAGCTCGTAGGACACATCGCCGCTCACAGCACTAATCCAGCGGTCATCAAAGCGGCCGACATTGAGCTTCTTCCCATCTGCGAGCGTGACAATTTTTGTCGCCTCATCAATCCAGAAGCCAAGATTCTCTTCGGTGCTGGATGAAGTAGTTCCTTTCGGCGCGTCTACTATGACGACCTTTTTGCTTACGCAGTGCAGGTAGTCGCGAGCTGCCGCGCTCTCCTCCAAGAGGGCGAACGCCGTCAGGGCGAGCACGCTCACTAGAACAGCGCTTTTCATCTTGTCTCGCGAGCTTTTCGCGGCAGATGGCCAGCATTGCCAGAGTGATGTATGACCAATAAACAGTAATGGGAGACCGCTTAGGTCTTTCGGGGGGTATGTATCGAGTGGGACGACTATCTGCGGCAACAGGCGGCCCTGTATCGATCACTCGTCGGCCGCAGAAATTATAGAGTGAGCAAAGGCGCGATATGTTCATCACGAAGACGAGAACGAGCAATTCCGCAAGATTAGATTAATTACAGCAATTCTCGAAAAGTCACTTCTGGTGGGCACCACCATCTCTCCGGAGATATCCGGCGCTCGTGATGGCCCCTTGCCACGCGAGAATATTGTACCCAAATAGGTGCATATACGCTCATAGAGGAAAAATGAGATGGGTGGTTTCATCGCTCTGTACGTGACAGCGTGCCTCAACCTCGGCACCCCTGGGTCCTGTGTGACCGAGTTCGTCACCGACTCGACGCAGAACCAGATGACCATGACAGGGTGCCTTGGTGTCGAGGGCCTGTCCTCAGCCAAAGAGTTCGTGGAGCAGCACCCGCTCTACCACACTTGGCAGTTCAAAGGTTGGAGCTGCCAGATCGGCAACAAGCCGGCCCCGAAAAGGGGGCAGGCATGAACCGTTCAGTAACGCGTATGGATCAACACAAGGGTCGGAGCAATCGTACGCAGGAACGGACAGAAGCACAGAGACTATCTACGTCGCTTGGAAAAGTCCCTAAACGGGAGGCTGTCATGACCGCGCAGATCATCAATCTCGCCGATTACCGTAAGGCGAAAGAAGCAGAGCAAGTTCGCAAGGTTGTCAACGATTACTTCGCTGCGCACAGTCAAATGATGGCGTGGTGGTTATCCGGGACTCCCGCAGGCTAATTGCCGGCACAGCCATGGGTCGACTTTTATGGTGATGCGCCCTGCTCGCGGCCGGGGCCGGTACGCGCGCGATCGTGTCGGCGCTTTGAGCAATCACACAACGCCGTTCTGCGGATAGTCGATGCGGCGATAGAAGCCTGAGTGCGTCGCCTTGCCACAACCGGACTCTCGGCTAAGTCGTTATTGCAAGGAAATCTCGCACCGCGGCTGCATTCGTCTCCGCCTCTGTTTTGTCGGCTGCTGGAAAGGCCCAACCCTTACCGTCCTTCATGATCAGCATCGTGTGACAGACTTCCACGCCCGATGCGCGATCGACAGCCGCGTCGATTGTGATGTCGCTAATTTCGGATAGCGCTGCCTCCACTGGCTTTAGTCCCCACAGCAGAAGCTTGCGCTGTAGAATTGCTTTGTCCGCAGTTTTATCGAGCGTCAGCGTCGTCGAGCCCGACTTCAGTACTAAACGGTGAGATGTCCTTTCGGTGATGGGCATTACAGGCCGCCCCGGTTCCGACCCCGGAGGATTGAACCGGGGAAATACAATGCCGCCCGGTGGCGTGCCGAGCGGCCTAGCCCCGCTCCTGCGTTTCAAGTTGCTTGACGAGTGCAGCGAGATGCGGGGGGATGGGAGACGCCAGGGCGTCGTACTGGTCTCTGAGAGATCGCCCAATTGCGGACCACCCAAGGCCTCTATCGCGAGCGGGATTCACCCTGCTTTCAGAGGGGTGAGGAATGACATGCCGACGAATCCAGTAGTCGATCCGGTCAGCTGTGGCGGCGAGATGGAGCATGGGTCGCTCCTCACGTCTCCGCCTCCCGTTCCGCGCCAACTAAGTAACACGCGCACCGTCGGTCTGGTTCCCGACAAAGGGAACTTCGACGCTCAGCTAGGCGAGTAGGCTCGCAGACCCGCTCCGCAGATTTGATTGAGCCAAGGCGAGTAGAGCGCCGTCGCGCAGCCGGCCTAGGTCCCGCTCGCCATTCATTGCGGCCGCAATAATGTGTTTCGCGAGTATCGCCTGCACAGATTCGACCTTGTCTGCCGGGTATCTGACGCCGCTGGCTCGAACAGCCTCCCAAGCCTTATCGAAGGCGGCGAGTAGAATGACGACGTCATCGGGGTCAAACACCCCGACGTGATCTTTGAGATACCCGCGCATTTCGCCGCTCCGTCCTCGTCAGGCGAGAGCAAAGATCGCAAAGCCCCAGTTCCTTGAGGTCCCGCGATGTTCGATGGCCTCGATTTGGAAAGATTGCCCGAAGTTCCAGTTAATTCCAAACATTCGACTACTTTCTGAGGGAGACTCCAAAAGGACGTTGTTTCCTAGCAACCTCGATCGTAGGGAGGGAATATGCTTGGAATCGGCAGTGGATCTTTTGATCCCGAGACCCTCGTAATCCTGGAAACCGCCTTCGATGAAGCGTGGATAACTCTCAAAGTTAACGGCATCGGTAACATCAGGTCCGGCGAGCTCGCGCGACGAATCTGCCATCTCGCGATGGAAGGAGAGCGTGATCCCGTGCGACTGCATGACCGGGCGCTTGGGGAACTGATCCCGGCAACGATGTGGCGCGAATTAAGCTAAGCAAGATCAGGAGAGCCGACTTCCGCGCTTCGGGGGTATGGTAAGGGCAAGGGCCGCGCGGAGGGCCAAGTGCCCTTTGCGCGCCCTTTAGTGTTTTTCGGCGCGGACGTTTTCTCTGATCGCCAGTTAGCGCTCGAAATGGAGTCGCGCGCTCGTAAAATCCCGAGCACTAAGTTTTCTCTGATCGCCAGTTAGCGCTCGAAATGGAGTCGCGCGCTCGTAAAATCCCGAGCACTAAACTCGTCGCCGTTGGGAACCCGATACACAGTCGGGACGTTCGACAAATGTCGGGGCGGCGGCGTCGATGTGCCGCGGAGAATCACGGTTTACCTCTGTCCTTGTGAGACGTGTTGATTGTCGATAATTGCTGGACCTTGCGTCTTGCCTTTTTGCGAATGCCATATTGCTAGCCCGATTGTGATTGCGGCGCCCAATAGCGCGACCGCAATCGTAACGTGGCTCGTTGCGGGCTTTGGCCTGAAGCGATTCATAACCCAAAAACTAAGGACTTGCCGCCCGGTTCCGGTGCGTTTCACCCAAACGCAAAGGACAATTACACATATCTACGCCAATGAGCCGCCGCGTCCTCAGAGCGCGCGGGCCGGGAACCCCGCCACAATCTTCGCCCAGTGGCCGGTTTTGCCTTTGGTTCCCTGCAGCCTGACTAAGCCGCTCGGGTGTCTTCCTTTCTGAACAGCGGAACCCAAGGCGACCGGAGAGGTTGTCTCGGTGGCGCTCTTGCTTACCCACGATTGATCTGGAACGAGGCGTACCATGCTGCATTGGCTCGACTACGATCCGGTAGCACTTGCAGTGCTAGTTTTCGGAATGGGTATGATTGCACTGCTCGCATTGAGCATTTGAGCTTTGCCAGAACTTCGTCACGCCCGTTGCCTCGGTGGCGGGGTGTTCCTTGCGGCGGTCGATTGGCCGCCCTTTTCATTGCGACTTTTCCAATGCGTTGGGCCAGGCTGGCAGATCGGAAGCCGAGATAAACACGCCGGCCCACCGCCACTACCGCGGCGCGGCGACCGCTTGGGCGGCGGCGCGCTCGTCTGCTCGGTATTTCGCAAAGGGTCCCTCATAGCCGTGGGTGACGATCCGCCTTAGTCGTTTTCCTCAGCGTGATCTCTCAGTGCCGTGCGGCACTGTTCGACTAACGCGTTCAGCTCGTGTTGCACTTCCTCGCTTGCGGCGTCCTTGTGATGCTCTTGCAAGCTGTTCGCGTAATCGACATGGACACAGATTTGCGCCAGGGACGTCGTATCGCGCAGACTCGACCACAAGCTGGCCAAGAAGTATCCGGCAACAAAGCAGAAGGCGAGCGCGACAAAGGCGGCTAATCTAGACACGGTCATCTATTTCGTACCTATTCTATCGGAAGCCGCGAAGACGTAGGTGGTGTTCCTAGTCGGGCGCGCGCTTGATGAAGCGCGATCACGTCCGTTTAGGCCGAGTGAATGAACCGAGAAGCGCGAGCGGCGGTAAGAAATTTCCTTCCGCAAAGCGGCCGTCTTTATTCAGCGTCGCGCCCGCATCGCCGCTGATGTCCGCTTCACCCCGAAAGCGGACAAAATAATATGCGTCTTGGTATGTCCGCTTCGTGCCAAAAAGCGACATATGCAGTGCAGCAAAAGCTCCTAGATTAATGATGTTTCACCGCCTCTCCTGTGAGGGCTGGTAGCCACTCAGTGAGATCGGGCGCAGTCGATCGTTTGGAACGGTGCGCGAAGCTGCGCGGCGGTCGTCCGGCACTTTTTAGGAGCGGATCCCCTATGGGCTGTTCGTGCCGGAAGTGACTTAGATTTTTCGGGCTTGAGATACGGGTTCCGGCGGAACCGCGGTTCCCATTCACGTCACCGTGCACCACCGACGGTCATTCGCCGCTTGCAATCCGGCGACAATTCACCAAGTGCCGAGGGTAGATGAGCGACCAGCTTTGGCCGCGTCTCCATCACAAACATTCGGGAGAGCGCCATGGCGGAACAAAACGCCAATCATTCGGACAGTCTGCATCCCCTCATCAACATGTCGATCATAGGCTTTGTGTTGATGTTCGTCGCAGCGATGTGGATGTTTTTCGACAGTGACCCCTACGGGGCGTGGCTGGACGTCGTGGTCACTGGCCTGTTCATCATCGCCATCGCCATTCCCGCGCTGTTGTGGCTAACCTGGCGCCGGAACGCCGACGGCGCGAGGGACGACAGTCATCCTAGTTTTCGCGATTGGGCCGCGGGCGAATTCGATACCTTGACCGGCCCCGTCAAAGGGGCAAACGCGACCGCCGAAGTCCTGCTGCCGATCGCTGCAGTCGCCGTAGGGATGACGGTGCTGGGATTGGTGTTCCACATCATCGCGAGCGGCGCCGCCTAATAATCTGCTGGCTGGTCAGAGTGTGCGACCTTCGAGGTGTCTCGCCTCTACCCCTGCCACCGATCAGCGTGATGAACTCGCGCCCTTTCAATTGATCGAATTGCATTCGATCCCAACAGTCATTAGTGCACTCGCGCTAGCCGTCTGTCGCTGCCGAGCAAAGCGCGCAATGGACCTTGCGTCATCGCCTCGCGATAGCTACGGATGTCTTCTTCATCCATTGCCCTTTTGTCCGGCTGGTTCGCTTCCGCTTTCACCGTCACCTTCGGGCCCAACAAGACCGTGGTGCCAAGGCCAGCATAGAGGTACCGATCGCCAAAACTCTCCTTCAAAATCGCGAAGGCAGGTTCACCCGTACAGTGAACCGGGGCGATGAAGCGCACATTCCAATTGTCGCGCAGGGAAGCCGCTGTGCTCCTGATCTGATCGTCATTCGCCGGCAACAAATGGGTGCCGCCCAAGACAAGATGTATCGGCTTATTGATCGTACTCTTGGCCGCCTCCACGATCTTTTCGATTGTTGAGTGACTGCACCCAAGAACGAGAACAATCCCGTCGGGCGTGTCGATCGCCAACGAGATTTCCTTCACTTCCAGGTCCACACCCCAAGTGCCATTCAAAAGGATGAGATGGAACCCAGGCGCCACTTCGGTCGTCTTGGTTACCCAAGTGAAATTGCCCTCAGGCCACGGGCTGCCGAAACGAAGCGTCTCCGGCGGCTTGCCATCGAAATATCGCATTTCCGGAGACAGCGACTCGTTGCGCCTGTAAAAAGTGCCTGGCAAGGCCGCGCCGAACACGCCAAAGTTTTCCTGCGGCGCATAAATCTTCACAGTCGGGTTGACTTTCAAAAGGTGACTTAACCCACTCGTGTGGTCACCATGGCGATGCGAGACGATTGCAAAATCCAGTTTTGTAAGATCGATGCCCTTGGCCGCGACATTATGTGCGAAGATCTCTGCGTTATTGCCGGTATCGAATAAAATGCGCTTGTCGCCATACTCGATTAACGCTGAGAACCCCCAGTCTTTTTTCATCGTAGAGGTCTTACCGAAGGCATCGTAGAGGACGGTAATTTCCGCCTTGCTTGCCTCTGCGCGCGCTGATGAAGCGGCAACTAAGGCCGCTGCGAAAACGAGCACCCAGCGCGGCAACAGCGACAACTTGGAAAGCCAATTGACGATCATGGCTATTCTCCTCCGGTTGTAGCGGCGGTACCGCTCAGTTGGGTTTACATTAGGTTGCGCTCACTCCGGCGCACGGCTCAACGCCCGGATCGCAGAAAGCCAGGCAGGCCGCTGCGCCGCCGAGCGTGGCTAAGAATTTTCGTCGTTCGATGTGGCTTGCCATGTGACCCTCCGGTTGGGGGCCATCCATGCCATGGAGGGATGATACCACGTTTCCATCGCGCGGTCTGTACTAAGGCCGATAGGCAAGTCGAGTGAAGCCTCCGAATGACCGCTTGGGTTCAAATGCGGTAGGTAGCAGGGCCCGGCAGATGTCAGTGTGTACGTCCGGCGAGAACCAGCCTAGGAAGCGTAATCGGCTTCCTCACGATCGAGAATGCGTTTGAGAGCGCAAAAGTGCCGTTCCGCCGGAGTCGGTCCGTTGTAGAAACGGGCGCCGCCGATTTCGTTCTTCGTCTTCTCTATTACGGTCTCAGGCAGCTGCTTCAGACGTTGACCAGTCCACATAGCGTAAATTTGCACCTGCGCTGCGCGCTCGATGTAGTAGAGCCGGTTATATGCGTCGGCTACCGATTGACCTACCGTGGTAACGCCATGGTTGGCCATGAACAGGACCGTTTTGTTGCCGAGGACCTTGGCAAGGCGCTCGCCTTCCGCGGGATCAAAAGCTGGGCCAGTGTAATTGTCGTCATATGCAATCATTTCCATCATGCCGACTTCCGTTTGGCCGATCTCTTTAATGTGGGGATCTTCGAGACGGGTGAGCGCACTGGCAAACGGCATATGCGTGTGGAACACGGCTTTAGCCTGCGGCAGCGCCTTGTGAATGGGCGCGTGAATGCAATAGCAGGACCGCTCGACGTCACCGTCCCCGCGCTTCACCTCGCCATCGTTGATGCCTACCTCCATGAACGAAGAAGCCTTGACCTCCGACCAGTGCATGCCAAACGGAATCTGGTAATAGCGGTCGGGTTTGCCAGGGACCACTTGGGTCAGGTGATTGAAGATTCCCTCGTTTAGGCCATGCATAACGGCCAGTCGATGCGCGGCGGCAAGATCGACGCGAGCTTCCCACTCTTCCGCGCTGCATTCATCGCGACTTATGCGTGAGACCTGGAATTGCACGCTAATCTCCTTGCTTCTTAGTCGCGGCTCCTACGGTGGCGATGCCGAATAATACCACGCTGCGAGCGCGCGGTCCTCTCCCGCGGACAGTAAGATTCCAAAGGGCAGATTGTGCGTCACAGCAAAATTGCCCCGCTGATGACGCTTTGGGTCATGTGTGGACGGCGCCTGATTGACAAGAGCTTTTTTACGTTGATGCAGCATTGGTCGGGTGCGGTCATGTGTCCGGCCTGTTGATGCGGCGCTGATGGCCGCTGGCCCTAATGCTCTGCGCGGATCAG
>WNGF01002270.1_pt1 | contig 33815 bp, 27 predicted proteins | sample 5400641 | NCBI WGS metagenome assembly WNGF01 (sample SAMN13153371, study PRJNA577476) | soil metagenome | isolation source: 80 cm soil or saprolite under grassland replicate 2 | place: USA:California | collected 2016-06-15 | reverse complement strand
CGCGTGAGGCGCACCTTAATCCCCAGGATCACGTCGCGATTCTGCTCGATCGTCGCGAGCGCGCGCGGTACATTCGCGTAGCGCAGGTCGTCCAGTTCGCCAATCTCGGCGCTCAGCATCCCCTGCGCGGCAATGTTGAGCTGAGCGAACAGACGGGTATCGCTAGCCTCGATTACATACTTGCGAAACCCGGCAAAGGTATCCGCCCCGGCCGATCCCGCGTCGACCGCGGTCGTTACGCCACGCGCGATGCAGTGCGGATCAGCCGCGATGCCTAAATAGCTGACGCCCCAGAACACATGCACATGCAGATCGATCAGGCCAGGCGCGACGATACGCCCGGCGCAGTCGACGACCGCATCCGCTGCCTCGCGCGGCAGACCGCGCCCGATCGCCGCTACACAGCCGCCGGCAAACGCCACATCGGCGATATCATGATAGCGCTGGGCTGGGTCGACGAGCGTACCGCCCGCAAGCAGTAGGTCGTAGCGCATACCTCACACCTCCCGCGCCAGTAGGTGAATCTTCGCGGCACCAAATAGGAGGCAAGAACGTCGTGGAAGAGCGGCAATGTAGAACGAGAGGGCGTAAGCCCGAGGAGCTTTAGACGCCCAGGGGCACCCGGATATAAGCCCTTCACTCGCTTCAGCGGCTTCAGACCGCTGGAACGATTAGCACATATGTTGCGTTTTAGGCTAGCATATGCTATGCTAAAAGTATGCAAAAAGCCTTTCAATACCGAATCTATCTCTCGAATGGTCAGCGGCGCATTCTTGATCGCCAGCTTGAAGAATGCCGCTGGGTTTATAACGAGACACTGGCCTACCGCAAACGGGCCTACGAGGAAGAACAACGCACCGCGAATTGGTACGAAACCAAGCGGCTGCTGCCCAATTGGAAAGATGTTCGCCCTTCGCTCAAGTTGGTGCATAGTCAGGTGTTGCAGAACGTGACACAGCGCGTTGATCTGGCCTTTCAAGCCTTCTTTCGCCGCGTGAAGGAAGGAGTTGACGATCCGGGCTACCCTCGCTTCAAGGGGTTTGGCCGCTACGACAGTATCACGTATCCGCAGTATGGCAACGGTGTACAGCTTGACGGCGACCGTCTGATCATCTCGAAAGTCGGCGCGGTGCGTGTCGTGCTGCATCGTCCGCTGGAAGGAACGCCAAAGACCGTCACACTGAGAAAGTCACGCACGAACAAGTGGTACGTCTCCTTCTCATGCGCCGTCGAGCCACAACCACTGCCACCAACTGAACACGTTGTCGGCGTGGATGTGGGCCTGGCGTCGTTTGCCACGCTCTCGAATGGCGAAAAGATCGATAATCCGCGCTTCTATCGCAAGGACGAAGCCGACCTCAAGCGCGTTCAGAAGCGCAAGGACGAGGCCAAGAGCGCGCAAAACTGGCCAGAGAATGCGAAACAAAAAGCGCTCCTCACGAAAATCCATGAGCGGATCGCGAACCGGCGCGGTGACTTTGCTCATAAGCGCAGTCGCGAACTCATCAACACCTATCAGGTAATCGTGTTTGAAGACCTGCCTCCACAGGAGATAGGCAAGAGCCGTGGCGTGCGAAAAAGCATCATGGATGTAGCCTGGTCGCAGTTCATCAGTATGACCATCGGCAAAGCGGCAGAGGCTGGCCGACTGGTGGTGCTGGTGGACCCCAGGAACACGTCCAAGATGTGCTCGCGCTGCGGCGAGCTGGTTGCCAAGACTCTCTCCGACCGCACCCATACCTGCCCAGATTGCGGGCTGGTGATGGATCGTGATTGGAATGCGGCGATCAACATTCTTCAGCGTGGTCTCCAAACACTTCGGTTGAAGCCTTGTGGGATGGGTCGGCATCCCCTTGAAGCCCAAGTGCTTTAGCCTTGGGAGCCGTCACCCAAGCACGCGGCTGCGCACGAAATCGATCGACTGCTGCTCGATCGTAAAGCTGACCGGGATCACTGGCACCTGGGGCTGCAGACGCATGAGCCGATCGTGGCACGAGCGCGTGACAATGATCGCGTCGGCCTTCTGGCTGGTAGGTCTTGATAATATAGCTGAGATTCTCAACCGTGTTCGGCAACTCGCAGACCAATCCAATCACTGGGACGTGCAGCCGCGCGATCTTGAGCAACGTGTCGTGCGATGGCGCGGCATGCACGCCAATCAGCGACTTCGCGCCGTCTTCGCCAAGTAGCTTGCCGACTTCGCCAAGATGATAGAACGTGGTGATCACCAGATCAAACTGTTCAACCAGCTCTTCGGCGCGTGCCGCGACATCAGAGAGCAGCACGCCCTCGAGAGTACGACCGATCGCGGCGCCAACTTCGCCGCCAAGCGTCTCGATATCTTGGGCATTGCACTCGATAAACGCGGCGCGCGGCGCGCCGGGGCTGTACGCCCGATCGATGCGGTGGCGCAGCGCATCGAGCAGCCGCTCGTAACCGATACCGCGCTGCCGGGCCTCGGCAACCAGCGTGTCGACTGCCGCCCACGGCAACGCCGCTAGTTCGGCGCCGCCGCGCCGCCGCTCGGCCACGAACGCGCCACGCCCGCGGATCAATTGGAGGTAACCCTTGCGCTTCAGCGCCTGGTATGCCCGAACTACCGTGTTTTTGTTGACACCGATTGAGAGCGCGAGCTCGCGTACAGTCGGCAGTTGCGCGCCGGGTGGATACTCGCCTTTACGAATATGCTGCTCGATCAACCGTTCGATCTCGATCGAGGTCTTGCCGTCTGCTAGGTCGATAGAGACCATACATAAAACTCGTATGATGGGACAATCTTTGGGACAATCGGCATTTTAGCAGGTTTTGTGCCGAAAGTCAATCATATCTTGACTTAACCGATTGAATCTGTTATATTTGACCTACTTGTCCCTCATACAAATCTCACATACAACAAAGGCTTTTAATATCTCGTGTCGCTCTTTTTGCCCTGCGGAACGAAACAGCGATCGATCATGAGTAACATCCGAGGGAGGGTTCGGCCATGCGCATCACCGACGTCGAGGTCATTCCACTTCGTATTCCCCAGCATAATGTCCATATCGCCGATGGCATTCAGGATGATGTGATCATCCGCATCCACACCGACGAAGGGATCAGCGGGATCGGCGAGGCTGATTCTTCGCCGCTGGTGGTGAAAGCGATCGTCGAAGCCTGGCCCTCATGGCCGCGCTGCCGAGGGCTGAAAGATATTCTGGTTGGCGAAGATCCGCTCAATATCGAGATGCTCTGGGAGAAGATGCGCTTTGGCACGCTCTGGCTCGGCCGCAATGGCGTGGCGCAGCAGGCGATCGCCGCGATTGATATCGCGCTGTGGGATATCGCCGGTAAGGCGATGGGCAAGCCGGTGCATGCCCTGCTCGGCGCGGCCTTTCGTGACCATGTGCCGGTGTATGCCAGTACACTGTTCACCGACGATCCTGGAGAGATGATCGAGGTCGGCCAGCGCTATGCCGCCCAGGGGTTTGCCGCGATCAAGTTCGGCTGGGGGCCCATGGGTCGCAGCCTCCATGGCGACGTGCGCCTGGTCGAGACGGCGCGCCGGGCGATCGGCGATGCGCCGGAGCTGCTGATCGACGCCGGTTGCCCATTCAAGGCCCGTGAGGCCATCCAGCGCGCGCGCGCCTTCGCGCCCTACCGACCGTTCTGGTTCGAGGAGGCGCTCGAGGGCGATGACGTGGACGGCTACCGCCGCCTGTCGCGCGCGGCAGGTGATATTCAGATCGCCACCGGTGAACAGGAGTGCGCGCTGGCGGCTTTTGAGCGGCTGATCGTTCATGGCGAGGTCGATATCATCCAACCGGACATCTCGCGCGCCGGCGGCATTACCGAGAGCCGCCGCATCGCAGCGATGGCGGCGCGGCACGGCCGGCTGTGCATCTTCCACGCCTGGAAGTCGGGCATCCTGGTGGCAGCCACGCTGCAGATGGCCGCGATCGTGCCCGATCTGCCGTTCGTGGAATATACCGTCTCGGAATCGCCGCTGCGCCGCGAGTTGGTGCGCAGCACCGTTACGCTAGATCACGGCGTCGCCAGCATCCCGCAGGGTCCCGGCCTGGGCGTCGAATTGGACGAAGATGTCCTCGAGCGCTACCGAACCGATCGGTAGTGCGGGATCATCCGCTTCACGTTTCATTGCGTGGCTTTGCGAAACAAACAGGAGCCAGCCATGATCACCGTCAAAATACCGGACGGCGGCAGCGAGACCATTACGATCGTGGATGTCGATGTGCATGTCCACGAGCGGCCGAAAGAGATGGCGCCCTACTGCGACATGCCCTGGCGCAAAGCGCTCGAACTGATGGAAGAGGAGCCTGGCCGCTACAACGACATCCCCGGTTTCTCGCCCGGCATGGTGCTCGACCCGCCATTCCCCGGCGGATCGGCGGCGCGCAAGGTGTTTACCGCCGCGCAGATGCGCGAGGATCTCGATCAACTCGGCGTCGACATCGGCATTTTGTTCCCGGATCACTTGCTGGCTTTGGCGACGCTGCCCAACGGCGACTACGCGGCGGCGGTGGCACGCGCATACAACGCCTGGATGCTCGACCGCTGGCTGCGCGATGACAATGGCTTGAAGGGCGCGCTGGTCGCTGCGCCGCAAGACCCGGTCGACGCCGCGCGGCAGATCGAGCAGTATGGCCGCGAGCGCAACGTTGTGGCGGTATATCTGCCCTGCGCTGGCCTGCGCCCGCTGTATGGCGACCGTTGGTATGACCCAATGTATGAGGCGGCCCAGCGCGTCGGGATTCCCGTCATGTTGCACAGTGTCTCGGTGGTGCACCCGAACTTTCCATTCAACCTCCAGGATTTCGATACGTCGATCGCCCGGCACACGCTGGCGCACCCGCTCGCAATGGTCGCCAACATGGTTAGCATGATCACCACCGGCGTGCCGGCGCGCTTCCCGAACCTCAAAATCGCCTTCTGCGAGGCCGGGATCTCGTGGGTGCCATTCGTGATGTGGCGGCTCGATAAGGAGTACACCGAGCAGCGCCGGCAGATCCCGTACCTCACCGACAAGCCGAGCACCTACATCCGGCGCTTCTGCTTCTGCACGCAGCCGATCGAGGAGCCCGACGATCCGCAGGATCTGGTGACGCTCATGCGGCTGTTTGGTGGCGAGGACAACGTGATGTTCGCGTCGGATTGGCCGCACCACGATTTCGATCACCCGAGCAAGGCGCTGCAGCTGCCGCTTTCGCTCGTGGGTAAGCGCAAGCTGATGGGCGGCAATGCGACACGATTCTTCAACTTGCAGGAGCGCTGAGTCATGCCCACCGAACATGTCGTCGCGCAAGTCGGCGAGATCGGCGCCGGCGAATGCCGGATCGTCGCGATTGGCAAGCTGGAGATCGGCGTATTTTATGTCGATGGGCAATACTATGCGCTGCCGAATGTCTGCCTGCACCAGTATGGCCCGATCTGCGCCGGGCGAATCTCGGGCACGCTGGCGGCCACGGCGGCCAACGACTGGAAGCTGGAATGGGTTCACGATGGCCAGATCATCACGTGCCCCTGGCATCGGCTCGAGTTCAATATTACAACTGGTCAGTGCCTGGCCTTCCCGCAGCGCAAGCTGCGCAGCTACGCGGTGAAGGTCGAGGATGGGCAGATCAAGGTTATGGTGTAGCCCACCTAGTTTTGTCGTCAGCGCGCCTTAGCCCGCAGCGGCCCTTCGTCAAGCTCAGTCACAGCGCTACTTTGTTTATTTACTGTAGTTCGTTTATCCGCGCTATGCGCGGATAAACGAACTACACGAGCAAATGAAGTACCTTGCTGCCGCAGGCGGAATCTGCCGCCCTGGCGCGGCCAGCCATGCCAGCCATAAGGAGAGGCTATGCCACAGCTACACGCCGGTGTCGCGCGTTGCGACATCACACCGCCGATCGGGATCGCGCAGGGCAACTGGAGCGCACAGTGCCACGAGCGCTCCGAAGGGATCGACTTGCCGCTGATCTGCACTGCACTGGCGATCGCCGACGGCACTGAGGAGGTAATCATCGCTGAGTGGGATCTCCTGTACCCGCCTGCTGGCGCGTGGCTGGCCGAGGCGCGCGGGCGGATCTCAGCGCTGACGGGCGTGCCGGGCGACCATATCCGGCTGTCGGCCTCGCACACCCACGCCGGGCCTAGCCTGGATCAGCCCTGGTTCGAGGCTGGCGCCGAGATGATCGGCCCGTATGTCGCTAGCCTGACCGATCGCCTGGCCGGCGTGTGTATGGCCGCGTACCGCGCGATGCGCCCAGCGTTCGCCGCCAGCGGCAAAGGCAGCTGCGCAGTCAACGCCAATCGCCGCCGCCCGCACCAACCCGGCCGCCCGATGCTTGGCCCGGATCCCGAGGGCTTCTCGGATCACGAGGTCGGCGTCATCCGTATCGACGCCGCCGATGGCCAGCCGATAGCGGTGCTGGTCAACTATGCCGCGCATCCGACCATCCTCGCCTGGGACAACCGGCTGATCTCACCCGACTACCCCGGCACGCTGCGCCGCACGGTCGAGAGCGTCACCGGCGCGACCTGCCTGTTCTTGCAGGGCGCGGCCGGCGATCAGGACACTCTGCGCGACTATTCGTGCAAGGTCGAAGACGCGCGTTGGGTGGGCAAGCAGGTCGGGATCGAGGCCGCGCGGGTGGCCGAGCTGATCGAGACGCGGCCGAGCAAGCTGGTCCCATGGCCAGCCCGACGGTACGGTGCGCTGCGTCACACAGCGCCTGGAGCTGCCGATCTGGCAGCGCCAGCCGCCAACCGCCGAGGAGATCGCGCATCTGGAGGCGCTCAAGCGCAACCTGGCCGCTCTGCGTGAGCGCGCCGCACCGCCCGACGAGATCCGCGAGGCCAACCGGCTGGCCCGCCGTGCCACGCTCGATCTCTTCGTGGCGCGTCGGCGCAGCCAAGGGGACACCCTACCGATCGAGATCCAGGCAATTCGGATCGGCGCGTGCGCGCTGGTGGGCATTCCGGTCGAGCCATTCGCGGCGATCGGCGCACAGGTCAAGGCGCTTTCGCCCTTCGCCGCCACCTTCTTCTCGGGCTACACCAACGGCGTCGAGATGTATATGCCGACCGCCGATGCCTACCCAGAGGGCTACGAGGTTTGGATGACGCCATTCGCGCCTGAGGCGGCTGGCCTGACCGTCGAGGAAAGCCTGGCGCTACTGAACGAGCTGCGCTAGCAGGTTCGCTCGCGTGAGCGATTGGCAATTACGCCTGCGGCAGCCATGTACGCCTGCGTCGGCATGGTACGTCAGGATCAACTATGTTCCGTTGTTTGGCCTCGCAGAGCGCAAACAACGGAACATAAAAAGGACCACTCTGCCGAAGGCAAAACGCCGACTGCGTAAGTCCTGTCGCTAGAAAACCACTTTGCCGCAGGCTAATAAAGAAAGTGAACCACTATGGCGCTCGACAAATACCTGATGGGCGAGATGACCTGGCCCGAACTGAAGCAGACGGTTGGTGAAGGGCGGATCGCTGTGCTGCCGGCCGGCTGCATCGAACAGCACGGGCCGCACCTGCCGGTCGACACCGACATTTTCATCGCCGATGAGATCTCGCGGCGGGCTGGGGCGCTCGTGCCAGATCGCGTCGTCGTCGTGCCGCCGATCGTGCATGGCCACTCGCCGCATCATATGGACTTCCCCGGCACGCTGACGGTTAGCCCGATCAATATGATCAACTATGTGCTTGATATCTGCCTCAGCCTGGCGCATCACGGCTTCACCAAAGTCCTGATCGTCAATGGCCATGGCAGCAACGCGCCAGTGCTCGATCTGGTGGCGCGCCAGGCGATCCTCCAAACCGAGGGCCGGCTGACATGCGCCTCGCTGTTCTACATGCAGTCGGCCAAGTACGAGCGCGTCGCCCGTGAGATCTTCCCTGATCTGATCGACAAGTGGGGACACGGCGACGCGATCGAGACGTCGCTATATATGGGGCTGCGCCCCGAGCTCGTGCAGCTGGAGAAAGCCCGCGACGACCCGCCAACCGGGCTGATGGAGCTGGGCACGGCACTGCTGCCCCTACGCTTGCACTGGAGCCGCTTCTCCAAAGAGGGAATCTACGGCTACGTGGAGGGATCCAGCCAAGAGAAAGGTGAGCAACTGGTGGCGGCAGCGGTCGAAGGACTGGCGCAGATCTTTGTCGAGCTGCACGAGCGCGCGATCCCACCGCGTGTCGACCATCACTGATTATGCGATCATCTGCGCGAGCCCATGCTCGGCCGCGGCGATCGTCGCCTCAAGGCACCCGGCCGCGAACGGCGATTGGCGCTCCTGGTAGATCCCCCGGCCGTAGATTTCTTGCGGCGGCAGATAGCCCGCAGTACCGTTTGTGACGCCCAGCACCAGCAGCGCCGTACCTGCGAATCGCTCGCGCAGACGCTGTTGAAGGACGGCATACGGCTCGTTTGGGATTGCGACCAGCGCGGCCTGGCCGAGGCGCCAGATCCAGATCGGCATGCGGTGCTCCGGCTCGGCGCCGAGCGCCTCCTGCAGCAATATCTTGCGCAGCAGCTTCTCGCGCTCATGGTGCTCGGTTGCCACGGCCAACTGCGCGGGCAAGGTCGGGTCGGGTGGCTCTTTCAGCGTCAGTTCGACTTCGATCGTCTCGGCGCGCAGCTGCGCGCACGCCGCCAGTGCTTCGGTTTCGAGCGGCGCATACCCCCAGGTGCCCAGGTCGGCGCCCGAGACCACCAGACCGCGATACACAAAGCGCGTGCCGGGCGGGGGCAGGGATTCGACCACCGCCGCGGCGGCGTGGCCAAGCTGCCGTCCGTTGCGATCGGCGATCGCAGGGTCGCCGACGTAATTGTCGCGCGGGCCCAGGTCGCCCGATGCGCCCTGCAAGAACAGCGCTGGCGCGCCGAAGGCCTGCTCCAGCACCGCGCGCGCCGCGCCGACGAAGTCGGGCGAGAGCAACCGGTTCTGCCAGGCGAGCGTGGTCGGGTGGCAGGCGTAGTTGAACAAGACTGCGCGTGTCTGGCCGTCGTCGCCGGTTACGCGGGCGACCAGCAGTGTGTCGTCGGCCGACGCGCCGGGGTTGTAGCCACAGACAAAGCGCTGGGCTTCTTCATCCCAGTAATCGCGGTTGCGCGCCAGCTGGCAACGCCCCTGGCCGAAGGTCAGCCAGGCCGGCGCGAGCGATTCGCGGGCCTCCTCGATCGCGCGCGTGACCTGATCCGCCAGCCGGGCCAGGTACGGCCGGATCAGCTCGGCGCCCAGGTAGCCGTCGAGCCGCGAGTTAACATTCGCTCCGGCATGAGTGTGCGACAGATTGATCAGCAGCGTGCCATCGACCAGACCAGTGCGCCGCAGCACATCTGCGCGTAGTGCCTGCTCGTCGGGAATGTATGGGAACCAGCCCAGGTCGAGCGCGACCAGCGCCAACTCAGGCGCAGCGCCGTCGAGCGGGGCCAGCACAGCGGCCGAGACAATCAGCGGCCGGTGGAAGCCCTCGGCGACCTCGTGGGTGGCCGCACCCCAACTGCGCGCGTAGATCCCAACCGGTGGCGTTACATCACGCACGGCTACGCCGAAACGGCAGTGGGTGTAGTTCCAATCAGTCTGCATGTTTACTTCTCACTCTGATCCGATTTTAGAGACGAGCGATTAGAAATTGATCGCGGCGACCCAATCTCTCATCTCTCACTGCGGTGCGATTATCTTCTACGCCGCCGGCAGGCGCCGAAGCACAGCGCGGGCTGTCTCGAGCGTCAGGTCGATATCGGCCTCGCTGTGAGCGGCGCTGACATGATTGCGCTTCAAAGCGGTCGGGATCATGAAAATGCCGTGCTCGCACATGGTCTGGCGGAACCAGATATCGTGCGCGGTATTGTTGCGTAGCAGGTCGGTATAGGTCTCGATTGGGCCTTCCATAAAATACGGCACGAAGACCGAGCCGAACACCGCCACCTTCATGGGGATACCTAGCTCGTGGGCAATCTGCTGGATGCCCTGGCCGGCGCGCTGGGCCAGTGCGAAGCAGTGCGAATGCACCTGGCCCTGCTCAAGCTCGCCGATCGTCGCCAGCGCGGCGCTGACGCCGACTGGGTGGCCATTGTAGGTGCCGGCGAACAGCACGCCACCACCCGGCGCGAAGCGATCCATATACTGCGCCTGGCCAGCGAGCGCGGCGATCGGGTAGCCGTTGGCCATGGCCTTGGCGAAAGTCGCCAGGTCGGGCGTGACGCCGCAGACGCCCTGGTAGCCGCCCAGGCCATGGCGGAAGCCGGTGATCACCTCATCGAAAATCAGCAGCGCGCGATAGTGCCGCGACAGCTCGCGCAGCACCGCCAGAAACTCTGGCCGCGGCATCACGCAGCCGATATTATGCGGGATGACTTCGACCAGAATCGCGGCGATCTCGTCGCCGTGCTGCTGCAGCGCCTCGCCAAGTGCCTCGACGTCGTTGAATGGCAAGATGATCGTATTCTTGATCACCTCGGGTAGCATGCCAAGCGACAGCGGGTCGTACTGGCCGATCTTCTCGGGCGCACTAATCACATTCATCAGCACCGCATCGTGCCAGCCGTGGTACGTGCCTTGAAACTTGACAATTTTATTGCGCCCGGTGACCGCGCGGGCCAGGCGCAGCGCGGCGTAGGTCGCTTCCGAGCCGGAGTTGGTCAACAGCACGCGCTCGGCACAGGGTACATGCTGAACGATCCGCTCGGCCAGCTCGACTTCGATATCGGTGACGCCGGCGCCGATAATGTCGATCCGGTCGATGGCAGCATGCACGGCGGCGTTGACGACGGGGTGGTTATGGCCGAGGATCAATGGGCCGAACGCCGCGTGATAGTCGAGGTAGCGCTTGCCGTCGGCGTCGGTAAAATAGGCGCCCGACGCCTCGACCACCGCGACTGGCCAGGGCAGGCCACGGTTCGACGAGTTGACCCCGCCTGGGATGACCTGCCGCGCGCGCTCGACTAGCTCAAGATTGCTAGAAACCGTCGTCATAGACTGCTCCTTTACCGTGATATACCCAAGGCAGAAGCACTTGGGCTTCCTGCTTCATCGACCCGCGCCAACCATGTCGATTGGTCTTATCGGGTCTCCACAAGCGTTTTGCATCTCCGTGTATCCCACGGCGATGGTTTGGCGAAACAGACGCAAGCCTTCACGATCGATGTTTCGTGCGGCGTTTAGGTCGCGGTCGTGCCAGACGCCACAGCAACATGTCCACTCACGGTCGGCTAAGGTGAGATCGGCATTGACCGATCTGCAAGCGCCGCAGATTTTGGAAGAAGGAAAGAAGCGCCCGATCGCAATCAGGTGGCTATTCTGCCTCTCGGCCTTGTAGGTCAGCAGTGATCGAAACCTGCCCCACCCGGCATCGAGTACGCTCTTGGACAGCTTGGTTTTCGCAAGTCCGCGAACGTTCAAATCTTCAATCGAAATCAGATCGAAATGGCGTACCAAGTCGGTACTGAGTTTGTGCAGCAGGTCATTGCGTTGGTTGCTGATCTTCTGGTGCAGTCGCGCCACGACGACACGCGCCTTGCCACGGTTGCGGCTGCCCTTCTGCTTGTGCATCAAAGCACGCTGGGCTTGTGCGAGCTTGCGTGTCTGGGTCTGATACCAGCGCGGGTTTTTGATTATCTGGCCATCCGACCGCACCGCGAGTGTCTTCAGTCCTACATCGATCCCGACGTGCGTTTCAACGCTGCGGTCAGCCTTCGGCGCGATCTGCTGCTCGACCGCCAAGCTGATGTACCAGTGCCCGCAGGCTTCCCGCTTGAAGGTCGCACTTTTGATCATACCCTCAAGCGATCGGTGAACGATCGTTTTGATCAAGCCAATCTTGGGGACCGACACCAATGCATCTTCAAGCACAACTCGTTGCGGGATACGGAAGCGCGGCGTATCAGTTTTGCGTGACTTGAACTTCGGGAAGCCCTTTTTCTTTTCGCCGTTTCGTAGGCGGCGAAAGAAGTGCTGAAAGGCATTTTCAAGATCGCGCAGGGCTTGCTGGAGCGATTGGCTATCAATCTGGCGCAGCCAGGCAGTCGCGGGCTGCTGCTTGAGGAGGGTTAGTTGTTTGCACAAGTGGCTGAACCCAAGCGTTTTGCCGGTTTTGTGGTAGTAGTCCAGCTTGCGATTCAAGGCCCAATTCCAGATAAACCGACGCGCGGAGGCAAACTGAAAGAGCAGCTTAGCTTGCTGGGCAGTCGGGTCAAGGCGGTAACGATAGGTTGTCTGAATCGTTCGCTCCACGGTTCTATTCTATCAGAAAGTCTGTTCTATGACAAGAGCTTTACACCATCGGGAAGCTATATTCTCCGGATCAAGCGGCTAAAGGGTGTGAAGCCCTTATATCACAGGGCTAATGAATATTAAAGAATTACTAGGATATAAGCCGCGGAGGCGGTCTTCGTGGCTGTAGCCAAGAGCTTTAGCTCGCTTGGTGGCCCGCCGGGCGGCTAAACCCGCCAGCTACGGTAACCAAGCCCACCTTCGTGGGCTACCCGATTATTTTCTTAATCTTCATAACCTCCTGGGCTTTACGGGCTAGATCTGTAATTGCGGATCGGAATATGTGACCGATGTTCTAGTGCATAATACAGCAGCCTTTTGGGACTTCAGATATGCGGCGATCGCATTGGTATGCGCTAGACGAAATCTGCAATCTGCAATAGCACTCGGTCATGCGCCTTTGCCTTCGACCACCTCGGCGAATAGCTCGGCCCAGCGGTCGCGCGTCGACTGCGCATGGTAGATCGTCAGCCGCGCCGCGGCGTCGGCTTCGCGCTGGGCGATTGCCTGGTAGATCGCCGCGTGCTCGCGATTCGAAGCCTGCATTTCGGCCACACCTAGCGCCTTGCCGTAGCTCATCAAATACAGGTCGACGCGCTCCTCGTTGCGTTCGACGAACCGAGCCAGTGGCAGGTTGCCCGACGCGACACCAACCAGACAGTGGAAGGTGCGCCCGGAGCGCAAGAAGCCGGCGCTGTCGGCACCCTCGGCGCAGCGTATGCCCTCCTGGATAGCGGTATCCATCTCGGCCAAGTGCCGCGCGGAGGCGCTGATCGCCGCGCGCCGCGCCATGGCCGGCTCGACCGACTCGTTCGCTACGAACAGTTCGATAAATTCTGCGCGCCCGACGGTATGGACATACAGCCCACGTTTGTAGAATGATGTCAGCAGCCCTTCGTGCTCAAGGATGGCGAGCGCTTCGCGCACCGGGGTTCGGCTAATATTCAGCATCCCGGCCAGCTTCTCTTCGATCAGCGGCTGCCCCGGCTCGAGCTGGCCGGCGAGGATGGCATCTTTGATCATCGCGTAGGCAACTTCGCGATAGGTAGGGGTACGGTCGATCAGTAGGTTCTGAACCGGCTGGATCGCCGCCGGCTGCTTGGCGAGCTGATTCGGATTCGACATGAATTTTCCTGATGTGCTTATCGGTTTGTATACAATGATAGCCGATTTTTCCGGCGTGTCAAGCCAGATCCGCTGCTGGTGGTATGCTCAAAACAGCCGAGGCAGCGGCGGAACGATGCCGATCAATGCGGCGACGCCTGGCCGCCGACCTGACACGCTTCGGCATAGCTAGTGCAAAATTGAAATTTCATCATTCACACGCCGCAAAACAGTACATCGCCCCCACACTTGACAGTACCCGGTTGCTGATGTATCCTAGGCATACGCTTGCATTCATGTATACCTGTATACAAACATCGGCAGCTCGACTTGTCGGCGTTGGGAGGTGATGCCACGCCTGATCGTCGCGTCCGCTCGCCATTTTGTCTGCGCACCAGTGCGCCTTGTGGTTGGTCGAACAGCAGGATTTCCGCAGTTAAGGAGGTCATCGCTATGAATCGTCCGTGCCTAGCGCCGTTCAAATGGCTCAAACTGGCTTCGTGGCTCACACTGCTGGCGCTGGTGCTCGCAGCCTGTGGTGGCGCGCCGAGTGCCCCGCAGGCCGCGCAGCCTACTGCGGCGCCTGCCGCGGCGCCTGCCGCCACCGCGGCGCCCGCAGCAACGGCCGCCCCGCCGCCAACCAGCACGCCCGTCCCAGTGGCGACCCCGCTACCGCAAACCGCCAAAAGCGGCAAACTAGTCTTCGCCGGCAACGAGGAGCCGGCGAGCATCGACGCGATCGACGTCGTGAGCGTCAATGCGATCGAGGTCGTGGCGCAGATGTTTGAGACATTGGTGTATATCGACCAGAAACAGAAAGTCTACCCCGGTCTGGCAACGTCTTGGGAGCGTTCGCCCGATGCCAAGGTCTGGACGTTCAAGCTAGTGCAAAATGCTAAATGGCACGATGGCACGCCATTCAATGCCCAGTCGGTGGTCGATCACTTCGAGTACATCCGCACGGCCGACGACGTCAAAGGCAGCATCTCCTCGGGGATCAAGCCGATCTTGGCCAAGACCGAGAAAGTCGACGATTTCACGGTCACGATTAGCCTCAACGCGCCGCGCCCCGATTTCCTGACCGATCTGGCCGAGCCAGCGGCGGGAATCGACAACATCGCCAATAAGAAGAAACTTGGCGCCGATGCCGGGTTCAACCCGATCGGCACCGGCCCCTTTAAGTTCAAAGAGTGGGTCCGCGGCAGTCAGATCACACTGGTGCCCAACCCGGATTGGACCTGGGGCTCGCCGATCTTTGGCGCGAGTGGGCCGCCCAAGGTCGAGGAGCTAGTGTTTCGTTTCATCCCCGAGGCGCAGACCCGCCTAGCTACGCTCGAGTCCGGCGAATCGCATTTCATCGACCTGCTGCCGTTCCAGGAAATGAAGCGCCTGCGCGAAGATAGCCGGTTTACCGTCAGCGGCTTCCTGCTGCCGGGCATGCCGCAGATGAACTACTTCAACACCGCGCTCCCACCGACCGACGACATCAATGTGCGCAAGGCGATTATCTATGCGACTGATAAGCAGTCGATCATCGACAGCGTCTACTTTGGCCTGGTCGAGCCGGCCTATGGCCCGCTGTCGCGCGCGTTCCCGGAGTACGATCCGGCGATCGAGAAGCTGTATAGCTTTGATCCTGAAAAAGCCAAGCAGTTGCTCGATGAAAGCGGCTGGAAGCCAGGTGCTGATGGTGTGCGCGTCAAAGACGGCAAACGGCTCGAGGTGACGATCGTCGAGAATAAGAGCTGGAACGATTGGGTCTATCTGCTGCAAGCCAACTTGCAAGAGGTCGGATTCGACGCCAAGGTGCTGACGACCCAGGGTCCGTCGAACACCGAGGCGATCGCCAGCGGCAAATATCAGGTGCCGGCGATGGGCGATGTGTTCACAGCCGCCAGCCAAATGACCCGCGACTGGGAATCGAAGGGCTATGGTACCTTCCCATCCGGGCATTTCTGGAAGGACAAGACCCTCGACACCATGCTCTACGACGCCCAATCCGAGCTCGACCAGGCCAAGCGCAAGGAGAAATACTCGAAGATCCAGTTCTACATCATGGAGAACGCGCTGATGGTGCCGATCTTCGAGCTGTACTTCTACGCCGCGCACGCCAAGAATCTGAAGGGATTCGTTGTCGACGGCTCGGGCTTCTACAAGTGGTTCGCCGGCGCATACTTCGAGTAACAACTGTTTCTGCCGGCCTGGAAGAACTGACGTATGCAGCGACGCTTTTAGCCTTCGGCAGAGCGGTACATCTCTTCTTAATGTTGCTATTTTTTCGCCCCGCAGGGCGAAAAAATAGCAACACTAAATATGAAGTACCTTGCTGCCGCAGGCTTTCAGGCGATTGCAAGACGTTTGCATAAGTTCTAAGATAGTGAATACCTTGTTGCCGCAGGCTCAACGAAGTTTCAATAACATTGCAAGCAGTGCGTAGGAAAATAGGCCATGTCCATTTATATTCTGAAGCGCCTCGCTCTGACGATACCGATGCTGCTCGGGATCGTGATTTTGGTCTTTCTGATGGTCAAGCTGGTGCCTGGCGACGCGGTTTCGGCCATGCAGGGCCAGCTCAAGCTCTCGGCCGAACAGATGGCCAGCATCCGGCGGGCGCTCGGCCTGGATGAGCCGCTCTACGTGCAGCTGGGCAACTACCTGCTTGGGCTGGCGCGTGGCGATCTGGGCCGGTCGCTGTTTGGTTCGCGGCCGATTCGCGATCTGATTAGCGCCAACCTGCCTGCCACCATTCAGCTGACGGTCGCCGGTATGCTGGTCGCGATCATACTTGGCATACCGCTGGGTATCTTCGCGGCACTCAAACAAAATACTGCCTGGGATGTCGGCGCGACGCTAGTTGGCTTGGGCGGTGTGTCGATCCCGGCGTTCTGGCTCGGGTTGATGCTGATCCAGCTCTTTGCCGTGACCTTAGGCTGGCTGCCGATCACCGGCGACTACGGTCTGCGCGGGCTGATCATGCCGGCGCTGGCGCTAGGACTGGCCGAGGCGGCGATCATCATGCGCATGACCCGCGCTACGCTTGTCGAGGTGCTGCGCACCGATTACATTCGCACCGCGCGTGCCAAAGGGCTGGCCGAGCGCGGCGTCGTCTGGCGACATGCGCTGCGCAACGCGTTCCTACCGATTCTTACGATGATTGGTATGCAGTTTGGCACGCTGTTCGGTGGCGCGGTGATTATCGAAAATGTCTTCGCGCGCCAGGGCCTGGGCACGCTGGTCACACAGGCGGTGATCAACCGCGATTTTCCGGTGGTGCAGAGCTGCGTGCTGGTGGCAGCGGCCCTGTATGTGCTGGTCAACCTGGTGGTAGATGTACTCTACGCGGTGATCGACCCGCGGATCAAATATAGCTGAGGCACACTGTGGCTGAGATCAACGCCGTACAACATGCGCAATGGACCGGTGACCTGATGGCGCGTTCAAGCAGCCAGCGGCGTATCCGCCGGCTCGCCGCCAATCTGCCGTTCATGATTGGACTGATCCTGCTGATAGTGATCATCGGATCGGCACTAGTCCCGCAGCTTGTCACATCATACGACCCGATCAAGGTCAACATCCCTGACCGGCTGCAATCGCCGAACCTACGCCACCTATTTGGTACCGACCAGTACGGCCGCGACATCCTGGCCCGCGTGGTATATGGCGGGCGCGTCTCGCTGGTGATGGGTGTGGTGCCGATTGGGCTCGCGGCGGTTGCGGGAACGCTGCTCGGCCTGATCGCCGGTTACTATGGGCGCTGGGGCGACCTGTTGATCATGCGCGTGATCGACGTGTGGGTGGCGTTCCCGACTATGCTGCTGGCAATGGCGGTAGTGACGATCCTTGGCCCTGGCATGGTCAATATCATGATCGCCGTCGGCATCGCCTGGATCCCCTACTACACGCGGATGGTGCGCGGCTCCGTGCTGGAGACCCGCGAGCAGATGTATATCGAGGCGGCGCGCGTGCTCGGGATCAGCGGTCGGCGGATGATGTTTGGGCACATTTTGCCGAATGTGGTTGCGCCGATCATCGTCATGTCGTCCATGGGCATCGGCGGCGCGATTTTGACCGGAGCGGCGCTGAGCTTCCTGGGCCTGGGGCCGCAATCGCCGACGCCCGAGTGGGGCGTGATACTGGCCGATGGCCGTCAGTTCATCCGCGTGGCGATCTGGATCGGGTTGTTCCCCGGCCTCGCGATCGCGATCACGGTTCTCGCCGCCAATTTGCTCGGCGATGGTCTGCGTGACCTGCTCGACCCGCGCATGCGTTCGTGATAGAAGCAGAAGGTGCAACCATGAAGATCACGCGAGTCTCCAGCCTGGTCGTGAACGCCAATATGCGCAACTGGATCTTCGTCAAGGTCGAAACCGACCAGGCCGGGCTCTACGGTTGGGGTGAGGCCACACTCGAGTGGAAGACCAAGGGCGTCGTCGGCGCGATCGACGACGTCAGCCGGCTGATCGTCGGCGAGGATCCACTCCGCATCGAGCATCTATATCAGATCATGTATCGCCAGTACTTCTGGAAGGTCGGCATCGAGGGTATGACCGCGATCAGCGGGATCGAGCAGGCGTTGTGGGATATCAAGGGTAAATGGATCAACGTGCCGGTCTACGAGTTGCTGGGCGGCCGGGTGCGCGACCGGGTGCGAGTGTATAACCACCTCGGCGGCGGGCAAATGAAGAGCATGTACCAGAGCAGCGAGCCGCAGGAGTTTGCCGAGCGGGCGCTGATCGTCAAGGCCGCCGGCTATACCGCGCTTAAGTTCATGGCCGTGCCGCGCACCGAGCCGGTCGAGGGCCTGCGATCGGTGCGCTACGCCGAGAGCCTAGTGCGCGCGGTGCGCGAGGCGGTCGGGCCGGAGGTCGACCTGATGGTCGATCTGCATGCGCGCACGCTGCCGCCGATGGCTATCCAATACTGTCATGCGTTCGAGCCCTACGGCCTGCTGTTCTTCGAGGAGCCCTGCCCGACTGAGGATATCGAGGCGACCGCGCAGGTGACCCGCCAGTCGCGCATCCCGATCGCCACCGGCGAGCGCCTGGTTGGGCGGCACCAGTTTCGCGAGCTGTTCGAGAAGCGCGCCTGTCATGTAATCCAGCCAGATCTCTCGCACTGCGGCGGGCTCTGGGAGGCCCACAAGATCGCGGCCATGGCCGAGACCTACTCGATGGCAGTGGCGCCGCACAACCCAAACGGGCCGATCGCGACCGCCGCGGTGCTACACTTCGCGCTGGCGACGCCGAACTGGCTGATCCAGGAGGCGATCAGCGATGATGTGCCCTGGCGCAACGAGGTGATCACCCACCCGATCGAGGTAGTCGACGGCTACATCGCCCCGCCGACCCGCCCAGGACTGGGCATCGACGTGAATGAGCAGGCCGCTGCGAAGTACCCGTTCAAACCCGAAGCGATGCAGCGCTACTTCCACCCCGACGGATCAGTCGCCGACTGGTGACCAGATCGCAAGGTGACAAGGTGACAAGATGCCAGCGTATCGATCATCTTGTCATCGTGTCAAGGTAGGAGGCAATGTTCGATATCTACGCTTCGCTACAGCTGGAAGGCGCGTTCGACGTGCGCCAGACGGCGCGGCTGGTTGCGCGCTATCACTACATCGAGGCGCAGCTGATGCGGGTGATGGCTGGTAAGCTAGCTAGTCTGCCGGAGTGGGAAGTTAAGTGCCTACTTGGCCTCCACCTCTGGCACGACTCGCTGCACGCGCACGATTTTCTCACCCGGCTGGTCGACCTGCGCTGGCCGCGCAAAGCGCCGCTGAACCCCGGCGCGGCCACGCTCGCGCTGATGGCGCTGCTCGACGAGGCGCCCGACTCACCCGCGCTGATCAGCGGGATCTACCGGGTGATCAAACCGGCGCTCGTAGCGGCCTATGCCGACCACATTGCGGCCGCCGCCCCAGTGGCCGACGAGCCGACCTGCTACTTCCTGCGCCGCGCACTGACCGAGGAGCGCGAGCATATTCGCGCTGGCCAGGCGCTGCTGGACTCGCTCGAAGACCCACTTCCAAACGCAACCGCCGCCTGGGAGCAGCGCTTTCACGAGGCGCTCGCGGCGGTTGGTGGCTTGACCACCCCTGGCGACGTCGAGCGCGAGGCGGCCCACTCATTCGAGGGACAGGCGATCAAGCCGGCCCCCAGCGTTGCCGCCCGCGACGCGCGCTTCGCGATTGAGCTGAATGGCTTCAGCCAAGCCCCCAGCGATTCCGCAGGCATGGCGCGCTTCATGGCCCACCGCGACGCCGACAATGAAATGCACGCCGCAGAGTTACTCGGTCGTAGCCTGTATGAGCACCCCGAGATGCCCTGGGAGTACCATGTCGATATGGCGCGCCAGCTGTGGGACGAAGTACGCCACGCGGTGCTGTATCAAAAGTATCTCGAAACCCTGGGCGGTCAGCTTGGCGACTACCCGAGCGTTCCCGGCAACTACAGCTACCGGATCGGGCTGGACTTCGCGCATCGGTTGTACGACCTCCATCTGCGCGGCGAGAAGCTCGGCATGCCCGACCTGATCCGCTACCGCGAGCAGGCCCGCGCCGTGGGCGACGCAGCGTACGTGCTGCTCAACGACTATGTTCACGCCGACGAGGTTCCGCACGTCAAAAACGGGCGCTGGCTGAACTGGCTGCTGAATGACGATCTCGATGCCTTCAAACGGGTTGAGCGCGAGACGATGCAGATCCGCGCGGCCTATGAACGCGCGCACCAGGACGACCCGCTGCTCAACGCGTACACCGGGCTCTCGCAGGCGCTGCTCGAATCCGATCTATGATAGTCGTAGATCGCAGATTTGCCGGACAGGCGATTGCAGATTAACGCTTTCTGTTGCGGCAGTACTTTGTTTCCTTCGCTTTTTCGGTTTTGCGCTCGCAAAGCGCAAAACCGAAAAACAAAACCGTACCTTCCTGCCGCAGGCAAAATGCCGACTGCGGAAGTTTGAGAAGGGGTCAATCAATGCTGTACGCAGGCGTAGCGCGCACCGATATCACGCCGCCGCTGGGGATCGCCCACGCCGGCGGGGGCGCGCAATGGGCTGCACGAGTACCGCCGGCTCGGCGCGATCCTCGGCAGCGAAGCCAGCCGGATCTGGTGGGAGCTACAGAACCAGGCGAGCCGCGAGCGCTACTCCGGCACGCTCGAGTCCGGCGCGCCGCTGGCGATCTATGCCGACGAGGTGCAGCCCGAGGCCGACACAACTCTGCGGGTGGCGACACGTCCACTGCGCCTGCCGCTCAAGCAGCTGCCGCCGCCCGAGCAGTTAGAGACTGAGTTTGCCGACTATAATGACCGTCTCAACCAGCTGCGTGCGACCGGCGGCCCCGATGCCGACATCCTCGAGCTTACCATGCTGGCGAAACGCGCCGGCATGCGCGCCGACCTGGCGCGGCGCTCGCAAGGCCAGACGAGCCGCACCTTTGAGCTGCAAATCATGACGATTGGCAACTCGATCGCACTGGTGGCCCTGCCGGGCGAGCCGTTCGTCGAGATCGGCATGGCGATCAAGCGCGGCTCGTCGTTTCCCAATACGCTGTTCTCGGGCTACTCGAATGTCGGCTGGGCCTACATCCCAATTCCCGACGCCTGCCCGCTGGGCGGCTATGAAGTCGAGATTACGCCGTTCAGCCCGGACGCCGCCGGCCAGATCGTCGACGAGAGCCTGAGTCTACTACGCGAGCTAGCTAAAGCCAGCGAGGTCGCGAGTTGCTAAGACAAGTTCTCACTTGAAAGCGATCCGCGTCTAAAGCATGGAGGTTGAGTATAGGCCATGGCAACAATGATCAAAGCAGGCATCAGCCCGGCCGAGGCCGACGCGGTCGATCGGCAGGTGCGCGAGGTCGTCGAACGAATCCTCGACGATGTCAGGCAGCGTGGTGAGGCCGCCATCCGCGAGATTTCGCAGCGCCTCGACAATTGGTCGCCGGCGAGCTTTCGGCTCTCGCGCGACGAGATCGAAGAGTTGATCGATCGCCTGCCCGCGCAGGTGGTGGCCGATATCGAGTTCGCCCAGGCACAGGTGCGTCACTTTGCGCAGCAGCAGCGCAACGCGCTGCACGACATCGAGGTCGAGACGCTGCCGGGGGTTAAGCTTGGCCACAAAAACATCCCAGTCAGCAGCGTCGGCTGTTATGTGCCGGGCGGGCGCTACGCGATGGTCGCGTCGGCGCACATGAGCATCGTCACCGCCAAGGTCGCCGGCGTCAAGCGCATCATCGCCTGCACTCCGCCAATGAACGGCGCGCCACCGGCCGCTACGGTGGCGGCCATGCATCTCGGCGGGGCCGACGACATCTACATCTTGGGCGGCGTGCAGGCCGTCGCGGCAATGGCGTTGGGCACCGAGACGATCGCGCCGGTCGATATGCTAGTTGGGCCGGGTAATGCCTATGTCGCCGAGGCGAAACGGCAGCTGTTCGGCCGTGCAGGTATCGACCTGCTGGCCGGCCCGACCGAAGTGCTGGTGATTGCCGATCATACCGCCGACGCGGAGATGGTTGCCACTGACCTGCTTGGCCAGGCCGAGCACGGACCGACATCGCCGGCGACGCTGATTACCACCAATGCGGATCTAGCGCGCGAAACGATGGTGGAAATCGAGCGGCAGCTTCGGACGCTGCCCACCGCCGATGTGGCCGGCAAAGCATGGGTCGACTATGGCCAGATTATCCTGGTCGATAGCCTGGAAGAAGCGGTCGTCGAGGCCGATCGGGTCGCGTGCGAGCACGTCGAAGTTCTGACGGAAAACCCGCGCTATTTCCTGGATCACCTGACCAATTATGGCGCGCTGTTCCTTGGGCCAGAGACTAACGTGGCCTATGGCGACAAGGTCATCGGCACCAACCATACTCTGCCCACTAAGAAGGCCGCGCGCTATACCGGTGGGCTATGGGTAGGCAAGTTCCTCAAGACGGTGACCTACCAGGAGTGTACGCCCGAGGCCAGCGTGCTGATTGGCGAGTATGGCTCGCGACTTTGCGCGATCGAAGGCTTTTGGGGTCACAAAGCCCAAGCCGATCTGCGCGTGCGGCGCTACAAACAAGAACCATGATTGAACTGCTGCCAGGCCTTCATCTGATCGAGACCGCGCTGGGCGATAATCGGCTGGCGCTGTATCTACTGCGCGGCGAACGCACGCTGCTGATCGACAGCGGCGTGCGCGACACGCCCGAAGCGGTGGTGTTCCCGGCGCTGACCGAGGCCGGCCTGCCGCCGCGGATCGACATGCTGCTGATCTCGCACGCCGATGCCGATCACCACGGCGGTAATGCGGCGGTGCGCGCGCGTGCGCCGCAGGTTACGATCCTGTGCCACGAGCTCGACCGTCCGCGCGTCGAGTCAAAGGCCACGCATCTGGCTGGCCGCTACACCGCGGTTGTCGCCGCCGACGATTTGCGCTATGAGGCGGATCTGCTGGACTGGCTCGACGCGATGATCGGTCCCGATACGCCGGTCGACATCGGCCTGCGCGGCGGCGAGACGATTCAGTTAGGTGCGGGAGTGTCGTGGGAGGTGTTGCATACCCCTGGGCACAGCGCCGGCCACCTTGCGCTTTGGGATTCCCGCCAGCGCGTACTGATCGCGCAAGACGCGGTGCTATGGCGTGGCGTGCCCGACCGGGATGGGCAACTCCCGAGCCCGCCGCCGTACTACGATGTCGAGAGCTATGTAGAAACCTTGCGGCGCCTGCGCGAGCTGCGCCCGGAGTGGTTATTGACGGCGCACTACCCAGTGATCCACGGCGCCGAGGTCGACGCGTTCTTCGCCGAAAGCCTGGCGTTTGTCGACCAGATCGATGCAGTAGTGCTCGAAATCGTGCGGGCCGCCGGCCGGCCGCTGATGCTGGGCGAAGTGGTCGCGGCGCTCGACGCGCGCCTTGGGCCGTTTGCCGTATCGATCCAATGGATTGGGCCGGTGTTGACCCACCTCGCGCGGCACGTCGCCGCCGGGCGGCTGGCGCTGCGCTGCGGCGGTGCCGCGCGAGCATGGGTGGCTCTGTGAGCTTCACTGTATACATCCACAGCTGTGGCTGCGACCGGCCAAGAAGAAGGAGCACATGATGCGGTTGGCTGGCAAAATAGCATTGATCACGGGTGGCGCGACCGGGATTGGCGCGGCGATCGCGCGGCGCTTCGGCCAGGAGGGTGCTCAGGTCATGGTGGCCGACATCAACGATACTGCGGGGCCGCGCACCGCCGCCGAGGTCGGCGGGCTGTTCGTCCGCTGCGACATTGGGCAATCCGATCAGGCCGCCAGCGCTGTGGCACAGACTGTCGCGGCGTATGGTAGGCTCGATATCTTGATCAATGCTGCGGCGCACCTGGGCGGCTATCACGACGCCGCCGAGATGAGCCCCGATGAATGGCGGTCGGTGCTGGCCGTAACGCTCGACGGGGTATTCTACTGCGCGAAGTACGCCGCCCAGGAGATGCTACGGCGCGGCCGCGGCGCGATCGTCAATATCGCCTCGGTCGAAGGAATGATGGGCGCGGCTGGCCATGCCGGCTATGTCACCGGCAAGAGCGCGCTGTTCGGGCTGACCCGCTCGATGGCGATCGATTTCGGCACGCGCGGCATCCGGGTCAACGCGATCAGTCCAGGCATCATCGACTCCGGCCGGCCGGACATTCAGCGCCTGAAGCAAGACCCGGCCGTGATGCGGTTCTGGCGCGGTATGACGGTGCTCGACCGGATGGGACGGCCGGAGGAGGTCGCGGCGGCGGCGCTGTTCCTGGCCTCCGACGAGGCTTCATACATCACTGGACAGAACCTGGCGGTCGATGGCGGCTGGACAATCGGCCACCCGCCGCTGCGCTGGCCCGAGCCGGATACAACCCAATAAGCCTGCGCAAGGAAGGAATCGTGATGTCTCAGCCGGCCTACACCCACGAGCGCAATTATGGCTGCCGCATAACCGAGACGATCTACCGCGGCCTGCGTACTATCACACTTGAGAATGAGATCATTCGCGTCACCGTGCTGGCCGACAAAGGTAGCGACGTCATCGAATTTCTCCATAAACCGACCGATACTGACTTCATGTGGCGCTCGCCGCAAGGCGTACGCAATCCTGCGACCTTCGTGCCAACCGTGCCGCGACCCGAGGGCGCGTTCCTCGACTACTACGAGGGTGGCTGGCAGGAGTGTTTGCCGACCGGGGGCAACCCTGCCGAATACGCCGGCACCAGCTTCGGCCCGCACGGCGAGGTCTGCCTGGTCCCCTGGGACTACATGATCGTCGAAGATGAGCCGGAGCGCGTCGCGGTGCGATTCCGCGTCCGTACCTACCGGACGCCTCTGCTGGTTGAGAAGATGCTGACGCTCACGCGCCGCAGTGGGGTACTGATAATCGAAGAGCGGCTGCTTAACGAGGGCGCCGAGCCGATCGACTTGATGTGGGGCCACCATCCTTCGTTTGGCCCGCCGTTCATCGACGCAAGCTGCGTGGTCGACTTGCCCGGCGCGCGCGTGCGCACTACCGATGCCAGCCCCAGCACGCGCTACCGCCCCAGCGACGGCTATGCCTGGCCACATGTCCCTGGCCGCGACGGGCGCGAGATCGACATCAGTCGGATCCCCACGGCAAGCGAGCGCACTCACGATACTGTGTTCCTCGATAAGTTGGCGGGCGGCTGGTATGCGATCACGAATACTGTGCGGCAGGTCGGCTTCGCTATGACCTGGCCGGCCGACATCTTCGGCGCGCTGTGGTTCTGGCAGGTCTACGGCGGCGCATTCGGCCAACCCTGGTATGGCCGCACCTACAATATTGCGCTCGAACCCTGGACTACACCCGAGACGACAATTACCGCAGCGGTCGCCGCCGGCAGCGCACGCCAACTGGCCCCAGGCATGGCGCTCGCGGCCACACTGCGCGCGGTGGCCTATGCTGGAGTGCGGCGCGTTGCCGCCGTGCTGCCTGAAGGCCAGATTATTGCGGCTGAATCCTAGCCATTTCGTTTCTGTTGCGGCTCAGCTGATCTGCTTGTGGCTCTGGAGGCCACCCAGCTATGGATGCAATGTCCGTTCTCGGGCCAGTTCCGGCGGCGGATCTGGGCACGACCGCAATCCACGAGCATCTGTTTATCGACACGTCGAGCTACTGGATTCGACAGTTCGGCCGGCCCAAGCCTGAAGCTGTGCTTGACGACGAAGCGCTGGCGGTAACCGAGTTGGCGCATTTTACGGCAGCCGGTGGGCATACAATGGTCGACATAACGCCAATTGGCATCGGGCGTAACCCCGAGGCCTGCCGGCGCGTCGCCCAGGCGACCGGACTGAACATCGTGGCAGCGACCGGTTACTACACGCATTTCTTCCACCCACCCGAGCTGTATGACCAGACAATCGACCAGATCGCTGCCGGGATGCTGGCTGAGATTCGCGACGGAATCGGCGCCACCGGAATCAGGCCGGGGATACTCAAGGTCGCGACCTTTCTGGAGATCGCGCCGACCGAGGAGAAGGCGCTGCGTGCCGCCGCGCGAACGCAGCAATCGAGCGGTTACCCAATCTATACACACACGAGCCGATGTACAATGGCATTGGAGCAAATCGCGATCTTTCGTGAGGAGGGCGCCGATCTCAGTAGGATCGTGATCGGGCATCTGAACGCGCTTGAACGGCCGCTTGACCACCTCAAACCGATTGCCGCGACCGGCGTTGGGTTAGGCTTCGACGTGATTGGCAAGGCTGGCCTCGAGCCGGTCTCGGGCGTAGTCTGGTCATCTGACGAGTACAAAGCCGAGCGGTGCGCCGAATTGGTACGGCTCGGCCACGTTGGCCAGATCGTGCTCTCGGCCGACACCTGCTGGAAGTACGAGCTACGCGCATATGGCGGCCCGGGCTACGATCATGTGCTGCGCAACTTTCTGCCACTGCTGCGCGAGCGCGGCCTCGGTGAGCAGGCAATCCACACAATGCTAGTAGAGAACCCAGCGCGGCTGTTGGCTATCCATCAATAACACGAGTTACGCGGTGGGTAAAGCACCGCTCGCACATTGACAACGCAAGAGACGCCATCTTTCGGTACACTGGAGATACCACTCAACCAGCTGACCGAATGGAGGTGTCTCCGATGGCGTCTCGCTTGTATCGTATCACACGCCAGCTGTATCTGGCGGTTGAAAGGGCATTGCTGCGACTGCAGCTTTTGACACTGGGCACGCCCACTTTGGTTGCATTGATTACGCTTGCCCTGACCGGTTTGATCTTGCTTGATGCGCGGCCAACGCAAACACATGTAGCGCGCTTCTTGCCGGCTCGCTGTCACGATGCTCTCAACCGCTTGTTGAGGGAGATGCCGTGGTCGACCCGAGCCTTTTCGTGTGGACCGTTTAGAACCCTGCGAATTCTTCTGCTACGCCTGAATCTTCTGGAAGGAATAGCTGCCCAACTACATGAGCTATATGAGCAAACCCCAGTAGATTGCCCAAGGTACAAAAATGACTGTACCTATCAGCAGCAGTGCGATACGCACCTTATGTCCGTTCTCCATTTTGACGCGTCGCTTCCACAATAAACCAGCAGTTACCGCTGCAGATAGAACTGTTATGCCCGCAAGAACCCGGAGTATGAACCATGGGAGAGGCTGGCCGAAAAGCACGGGTCCTATGATATTTGCAGCGGTGATGAGCAGGAAAAGAAAGTAGATAGTAAAGCCAATGACCGTAGTCAGGCCTGCAGTAGCGAGGAGTCGCGACAACCATTTTGTGGGCGGCGCGCTACGCTGTCCGCGTAGCCTGCGGAGAATAGCGCTAAACGGATAACTGCCGAATATTGCGAGTAAGAACCCCAGGACACTCAACTGTAGTGTGGTTGCATCATACCAGGCCGGTTCGGGCAGAGGTTGAGTATAACGTTCCTGATGGGGTGCCGGCTCAACATTTGCCTCAGGCAACTTGGTAGCTAACCCTTTAATCCATGCCGCCTCGAATTCCCCGTAGGTTTCAGGGATGCTGTCGATCCTGTCGAACCCTCCATTATGCGTATTGTTCAGGTTATGGCGAACATCAGGTATAAAACGAATCGTATAGTGCTTGTTGCCGCCCTGTACCAAAGCTTCGCGGATCATCTGTGCGCTTTCTTCAGGAGCAACTTCGCGATCAAGTGTGCCCCAAATGGCAAGTACAGGCTGGCGCACTTTTTCCCAAGCTGGCGTGCCATCGTAGTCCGCGTTCGAGAACAAACCCAATCCTTTCACAAGGTACATCCCCCTGACCTGCATGGTTTGAAAGAGTGACCCACTAACCCCTGCCTGATGCAGGTATTCTCCATATGCCCAAATTTGCTGGCGCAAGGGTGACATGCCGACCGCCCCCACCGTAACTACAAAGGCCACATCTGTTGAGCGAGAAGCGGCCAGCGGCGCCACCCAGGCGCCTTCAGATAATCCCCAGATCCCTATCTGGTCTGGGTAAACATCGGCACGCTCTTTCAGCACTTGGACAGCAGCGAGCGCATCATCGGCAAGGAGCGAAAAATCCTTTTCAATCATTGAATACCCGATCGTGCGCTTATCATAAATCAGCACCATGATACCGCGCCGCGCAAATGCCTCCGCCTCCTTTCGCAACTCATCGCGGGTAGTGGGTCCGGCACCGCTTAACATTACAATAGCTGGGTAACGCGCGTTATCCGTTTTGGGTGCAATAACCGTACCCAGCAGTGTCACCCCATCGGCGCTTCGAAAAGAAACGTCCTCCCGCGACAGCTCCTGGGCGGTACTTCTTTCAAACAGTAAAAACATGAGAAGCAGTACAAAAAGCGTCACGTCTAGGAACTTTTAAAAATTGAGTCACCCCACTCCCCTCATACTCTATCAGTGAAAGCTGGTCAGATATCGAAGTAACATTGGGAGGTATCACAATCAGAAACGGAGTATCGCCTCCTTGGTAGTCCCCTATTATCTCGCGGAGCGGATCCAAAATATCTTGAAACCCTGTTTTACTTAGTGCCATTATCTCAGGATACCCACGGTCTATCATTCTAGAAACTTGCCACTCAAACAAAGCTATGCCCGTTAACTCTTCAAATGGTTTGGGCTTAAAAAGCTCAATCTTAGCTTGTGACAAAACAATATCTATTTCTCTTGGATTCATGCCCTCTAAACTTTGCTTTATCTCGGACATCCTTTGTTGAAACTCCCTTCTTTCCATAACCATGTGGCTTCTCCTTCATATCGCCAAAATCCCGTTCGGCTCTACTTGCAGTGGAGACCGGTCAGGAAACATTTGTCCCAACATAGCTTCCCGATTTCCGGCAAGTTTGGGCGGCGCTCAACGACTAAATGGTGAAAGTCCCTATTGACGGCGAAGCAAGCGCAAGATGTATTATGCCGAAGTTTTTCAAGCTGCGGAAGGTCGATTCTTGCGCTTATCAGCTTGTTGGATGCCGGCGCGGCGGATCTCGCCTGGCGTCATCCCGATATGCATCGTGAACAAGCGCCTGAAGTGGCTCATATTCTCGTAGCCAATCGACCAGGCGATCTCCGCGACGGTGTGCGTGCTGGTCAGGAGTAGCCGCTTCGCCAGCTCCATGCGGCGAGCAATCACGTATTGATGCGGCGCAAGGATGAAGAGGTGCGCTAAACGCTCCTTCTCGTCGTCTGCGAGATCGGCCGGGCGTTTTCGAAATGGCCAGAGCGTGCGTTTCAGTTGCTTGGCCGTGTCCTTGGGCAGTTCCATTCGCAGCCGTTTGAGTTCCTGCTTGCGCAGCGTATCGGCACAATCGCGATACTGGCGGGCGACGTGGAAGCGGTCAATCACCAGCGCCACACGAGGGAGTACCTCGCGTATGGCGGTCACATAGCCCTCCCACATATCTGTGCAGACCGTGCGAAGCTGGTGGCGCCGCACGGTCGGAAGTGATTGGAGCCAGGTGTTCAGCGTTTCCTTCCTGCGATCTGGCAGAACCGCCAGGAGATGCAGATCGCCCTGCGTGCAGCGGGCCGTCACGATCACTACATAGTCCCGATGCCCTTTCTTGAGCGCGATTTCGTCAACACCCATTACCGAGAACTCCGGCACGGTCTTCCAATCAACCTCGCTCGCAATCCAGCGGTCGATGATGCCGAGCAACGCATCAGACGTGATGTCTTCCTTCTGGCCGACATCGGCAATGGTACTGTTGATGAGTTGGAGCAGCAGATGGCGCTCGTAGGCTTTGGTGTGCAAGGCTTTCGGTTCGTACCACTCGAGGCGCTGGGTGGTGGTGGGATGATCATCACAGAATGGACAGCGGAAGCGCTTGGGGCGAAGCCGAATATACACCACATAGCCGAAGCTGGGTAAATGGCGCAGCAGGACTGGTCGGTCGTAGCCGTAGAAGGCACTGATGGTTTGACCGCAGCGGCGGCAGAGAGCGGTTGTGAGGGTACTTTCGACCTCGATGATCAGCTCGCGCTCCTTGGTGAGTTCGGTACGCAGCACGCGCACATCGGGGAGATCGAACGGGATCGCAATTGTGGGTTGCTCAGGCATGAGTGGCGCTCCTTGCTGGCTCAGATACTGCGCAACGGATGATGCCATCAAGCAGCTGATCCGGCAAGACGACTATATCTATAGCTAAGTGCAAAAAGCTTGAGCCATTGGCGATGGAACCCAGTAGCCGCAATGGCGGAAAAAGGCTTCTGCGTGAGCCGCAGAAATCTGACCCAGCGCCGCAGCGATGGCCTGTTCCAACGCCTCAATCGTTCGAGCACCACGGCTCTGGAGGATGGACTTGATTTTGGCGAATGCCAACTCAATCGGCGAGAAGTCGGGCGAGTAGGGCGGCAGAAACCATAATCGGCAGCCACGCGCGGCCAGCAACTCGTCAATCCGCGGCGCGGTATGGGCACTCAGATTATCGACCAGGACGATTTGTCCACGCCGCAGCGTCGGGCCGAGCATGTGCTCAATATACGCGGCAAAGGCGTCTGTATCGGTACCACCGGATATGCGCATACTCGGGCCAGGTCAAAAGAGTCAGATTTCTGTATCGCTTTCTCCAATCCATCGTGCTACAATGGCGCTGACCATACGGCCTCTCTCGTTACAAGTGTCAGAAGGATCATCAGCATGAACTCCTCCTGGAATCACGCCACACATAAGAACCCAAGCCGGTAGGTAGCGCGCTGCTGCTACCTGCCTTCCAGAGTGTTCACCTCAGATAGCTCTGGCCGGTTCGCTGTGCCCGCTGCGGTGCGTCCCGCTAAGCCCGCGGCAGGCACAGCATATGTGTAGCGATTGATCAGGAGAAACTTCATGGCTGCCGACGGAACGCCGGAGCCGGCCGCGCAACGCTGTGGCACAGCAGTTGCCCGGCTGCGCACGCTCCGTAACCTCTCGCGGGCGCAACTGGTCGCCCGCCTATACGATCAGATCGGCCCCGACGACCACAGCTACGAACGCATCAGCGTGGCCTGGCTGGCGCGCCTAGAGAACGGGCGCATCGTCAAGGTGGCGCGCCCACCGGTAGAGGCGCGCTGCCGCGCGCTGCGCTGCACGCCCAGGGAGCGCGCCTGGCTGTTGCTGCACGCCGACCGCAACGTGCTGGCCGGCGCAGCCGACGAGCCAACCGAAACCGCCGAGTTGCTCACCTACGCCATCGACCAGCTGTACCGCGAAGCGCGTGAAACCCTGGCGGCACTGCTGGGATCGCGGCGAGCGTGCGCGCTCTCTGAGCTTGAGCTCCTGGAGCTCACCGCCACGGCGCTGGAGCTAGCGATCGCGCGGCGTCGAGGGGAGCAGGTGGAGCTGGGGCGCAAGCATGCAACCGACATACTGCGGGCATCAGCCCGCCAAAGATAAGGAGATCATCTGTCACGGCGATCACTTTTGCGCGGGGCACGCTTTCAGCCGCCCGATCCACAGTCGATCGAGCGCTACCTGCGCTTCTTCAGCAGCAAGGAGCTTTTCTGGAACCCGGATATCTTTCCGCCGATCGACTCGCCGCAGCTGTTCGGCGATGATCTGCCGCTCGAGCTGGAGATCGGCTGTGGAACCGCCGACTTCCTCTGCGCCCAGGCGCTCGAACATCCCAGAACCAATTTCGTGGGGGTTGACGTTTCGGTGAAGCCGCTGTTCAAGGCGATCCGAACCGCCGAAGTACACGCGCTGCCGAACATCACGTTCATCAAGGGCGATTTCAAGCAGATGTATCCTCTGCTGGCGGCCGATGCGCTCCAGGCCGTCTACCTGCACTTCCCCGACCCGCATATGCGGCAGCGTTTCCGCAAGCACAGGGTCGTCGCGCCTGCATTCCTCGACGCGATCAATCGGGCGCTTGCCGCAGATGGGCGCCTCAGCATCATGACCGACCACCACGAGTTCTTTATGGAGATGCTGGCGCTGATAGAGCCGGACGGACGCTTCGCAAAAACGCACGCCGAGCGCTACCTGATCGGCTTCGAGACGGAGGCGAAGTCGCAGTTTCAGCGCATCTGGGAGCGACAGGGCCTACCGACGTTGCGCGTCGAACTCCAGCAGGCGCACTGCTTGACCTGCTATGCTTCGACGGAGTTTACACCGAGCGCAGCCGAAGTGCTCAACACAGCCTGCAATCCGCAATTGCACCTATAGCCAGAAGCACATGTACTGAGCCACAGAGGGCATAGAGATCGCAGAGTAAAGATAGGACTTACGCACTGATGCGATAGACCGTTTTCAGCTGCCGTCCACGTTTATTTGTACTTTGACAAATCGCTTACCGACGCGCTAAACGCGGTTGTGTGTTCCCAGACCGTGCGGATGAGCGTCTCCTGCACCTCCCCCGCCGTCTGTGACGGAGCTTGGCGCAGATATTGCAGCACGACCCACGCGACCAGGACCAAGGCAATATGCGTTTTCTGTGCCTCCACCCGCGGCGATTGACACCCCGCCAAGTTGACCAGCTGTTTCTCCTCGCGAAACAGTTCTTCCACCGGCCAGCGACTGCGCTTGCACTGCCACGCTTGACTCGGCGTGCAGGTACGCTGGTTCGTGACCAGGTACAGATGCGGGCGCTGCGGCTGCCCAACCCGCACCCGCGTCAGACGCACCTGCCCCAATCGCCGACTGTAGATCGTGCCGCTGGCCACCCGATAGCCAATCCGACGCGCCTGCCAATCGTGCAACTGCCGCCCCAGCGCATCCACGCGCTGCCGCTGTTCCTGCCAGACGACCTCATGATTGGCTGCTATCGCTCCGTGCCAGATCAGCCCGTGCATCTCCAGGTAGCTCGTGAGTGGGCGCGCGGTATACCAGCTATCGAAGACCACGTAGCAGCAGCTCACGCGATCGCCCATCGCTTCGCCGACCAAATCGACGGCCAGATCCAATTTGGTACGGTACTGCTGCGGCGGAGCGCATTCCTTGGGGCACCACAGCCGAAAGCCCAGCGGGATGCGCAATGGTCCCCAACTGGCCAGCAGGACGACGATATTGATTGCGTGGACGTAGCGCCGTTCGGATGGACACCACAACCCTTTGGCCCACGCCAATGTCTTGCTGGCGGGCTTAGGGACGATCACGTCGTCAATAATCCAAACCGGGGCGCCAAGTAGGTGGGTCAGCGCGCGTGCCAGCGCGCGTAAGGTTGCCATTAGCAGCGCGGGTAGATCGCGCTGGCCAAGCAGACGCGTGAGTTGATCGTGGCTGGCGCCAAGCAGGTAGCGACTGATCCGCAGCAGCGAGGCGCCGTGGTCAACCAGGATGAGACCGGCAATATAGGTTGTCACAGCGAGCAGGCGCCAGCCACTCAGCACTTGGTCCACCAATATCGTCTGGAGGATTGCACGAATTGCCTCCAAGGCGTCGCGAATGCCAGGACCGCGCTGGCAATGGGGACAGCGACCAAATATGGTACGATCGGGCATGGAGGACCCCTGCGTCTCATGATGGTGTCAGCAGCCACATGATACTGCGGAGCGGTCCTCCACCGGTTTTGCCGCACGGGTAAGCGATCTGTCGAGTTGGAAAGGTACGTGGAGCCCAGTCCAATCACATATTCAATAGTGGTGCGTAAGTCCTATCAGTACTGCACTGCTTGACCATATGCGGGAGAATGGATTCACCGCGATAGCGATGGTACTTATGACGGCTGACGCCCAGTTAGCTGCCAACTTGACCACTGAGGGTGAGTACGTTTGCTTGCTTAAACCCTTTGACCTTGATGAATTATTTGCCTGTGTTGCCCGTTTTCTTCGTCCTCAGAGCACTCCCTCCACATAGTCCGCTATTCGCGCCTTGTCTCTCGCCCCAATATCGTCTGTTCGCTACCGCATTTTCGCAATGCTGGCTGAGCACTGACGGCGAGACCGCGTGCTTGATGGCACTTATTATGCAGCAAGCCGGATAGCGAGAGAAAAGAGAGGAGCGAGGTATGGCTCAAGCGCGTTTTGCACCACGGCACGTAGCGCCGTATGTTATCAGTGGCGTCTCAGGCGCGCATATTTTAACGCGCTTATGGCGGTCGAGCCGTG
>WNGF01001814.1_pt1 | contig 33821 bp, 34 predicted proteins | sample 5400641 | NCBI WGS metagenome assembly WNGF01 (sample SAMN13153371, study PRJNA577476) | soil metagenome | isolation source: 80 cm soil or saprolite under grassland replicate 2 | place: USA:California | collected 2016-06-15 | reverse complement strand
TCCGCCACTGACTCCGTCACCACCGGCCTCCGCATCTCCTCACGCCATCATCGGCCAACAACGGCCGCGGGCAAATGAAACCCGCACGGCCGCCCCCGCGCAACCAGAAACGACGGCTATCACGCCCGCCCCGGACCCGAACCTCACCGCGCTGAAACACATGTCCGCACATGGCTGCTGAGACGGCAGGCCTTGCGCGGCGCCGGGGCTGCGTGCGAGGCAGGCCCTATGAAGTACATGCTGTTGACGAGTCCGCCGACAACGTGTGCACAGCAGACGTGCCGATGGTCGTCGCACGGCCGGCTGGCCTTGCCCATCCGGGGTGCCAGCGGGCGGGCGCTCACATGAATAGCTGACTTTGCCTGATCCTTCCTCCCGCGACGCGGTAGACAACGGCCGCATGCATCTGGGCTGGCATCCCCTCAAACACCATGCCAGAGGCCTGTTCCTCGTCGATTACGAATTCGCCGACCTCGATGCGGGTAACGATCTGCGCGCGAAGATCAGGGCTTTGCTCGAATAGCCTGGAGTAAAGCTGCCTGATCTCGGCCTTGCCCGCGGCCATCACGTTGCCATCTGGCGCCAGGACCCGTGCGTCGTCCGCGTAGCACTCCGCGAAACGCTCCCCGTCCCGGGCGTTAAATGCATTTACCTGTTCTTGCACGACAACCTCTGCCTCCGAACGGCAAACCTCCCAAGCGCGCGGCACAGCCCACAACCGGGAACCTCTACGCTATCCTCTGCCCTGATTCCCCTGCCAGCAACGGCCAGCGTTCAATCCCGAATAGACAGATACTCGCGCAGCGTCGGCTTTGAAGCCCTACCAACCCTCGGCGGATGGTCGCGGAACGGATCTTTCACGTCCGGTGGCAGGCCGGTCGCTGACGCCGGTCCCGGCGTGGCTGAGCCGAGCCTCGGGTCCGGGACCGCGGGCGGGCGCGCTAGTGGCATCCGCCCAGCCGCGGCCCGCTGTCCGGGATATGTTCGGGGGCATGGCCGGGGTGGTGGTGTGCTTGCACGAGCCAGTTCCGCCCCGGGCGGCCGGCAGAGAGGCCGATACTGCCCGCTGCCAGCCTGATCACATGCACTGCAAGCCTCAGCTGCCGCACGCGCCCGGGTGACCACGCGCTGCATGCTTGTTCCGCATGAGTCCCCGCGAAATACTGGCGTCCGATAGCAGGAGGAACAGCACGATGCCTGATTACGAGCAATCCCGGGAGATCGACGCGGCGCCAGAGGCTGTCTGGCGCCTGGTTTCGGATCCGCAGCGGCTGACCGACTGGGTTCCCACGACCACGGCCAGCCGCCGGGCGGGCGAGAACGCGGTTCAGCTGCGGGGTGAATCCCACGGCCACGACTACAACACCCGCGGCGGGTTCGTTGCTGATGATGACGCGCGCCGCCTGTCGTGGGACAGCCCCCGGCTCAGCGGCTACCGGGGCGACCTCACCGTGGCTGAGCATGCGGTCGGCTCGCGGGTGACCGTGCGGGTGACCATTCCGGAGAGTCCAGCCGGCGCGGATGACGAGATAACGAGGGGTCTTCGCGAGACTCTTGACCGGATCGATTACCTCACCCAGACCTGACGACGCGGCCACCGGCGGCGGCCTGCCGCCAGGCGAAGGTGCCTTCCCCGGCTGCCGGGTTCTGGCTCGTCGGCAACCTCGACGGACGGCGCGTGCGCAGCAGGCAGGCCCGAACGAAGAGAGGCATGAGTGCGGGCGGAGGATCCGGACGCTACACCCCGCTGATCCGCTTGTCCTGGCCTGCCCATTCGCGGTCGCGCAGCACGAACTTCTTGATCTTGCCGGTGGAGGTCTTGGGCAGCGGCCCGAATTCGATCGCGTCGGGGCATTTGTAGTGGGCGAGGCGCTCACGGCAGAACGCGATGATCTGCTGCGGGGCCGCTGTGGCGGAGTCGCTGAGCGTGACGAATGCCTTCGGCCGCTCTCCCCAGTACGGGTCGGGGACTCCGATGACCGCGCACTCGAGCACGCCAGGGTAGGCGGCGATTGCCTGCTCGACTTCGATGCTGGAGATGTTCTCGCCACCGGAGATGATGATGTCCTTGCCGCGGTCACGTAGTTCGATGTTGCCGTCGGGATGCCACACGGCCAGATCCCCGGAGTGGAACCAGCCCCCGGCGAACGCTTTGCTGGTCGCGGCCTCGTCTTCGAAGTAGCCGCTCATGACGATGTTGCCGCGCATGACCACCTCGCCCATCGTCTGCCCGTCTTGGGCTACGTCGTTCATCTGCGCGTCGACCACACGCACCAGGTCGGCCGAGATGTAGGCCTGCCCCTGGCGCGCTAGGTGCTGGGCGCGCTGCGGGGGCGGGAGCTCACGCCACGCCTCCTGCTCAGGGCACACGGTAATCGGGCCGTAGGTTTCGGTCAGGCCGTATACGTGCACGACCCGGAAGTTCAGCTCGCTCATGCGGGCGAACAACGTCGGCGAGGGAGGAGCAGCGGCCACCATCGCGGTCACCGGCCGTTCCAGGCGGTGCGCCCGGGGGTGGTTGATGATCATCAGCTGGACGGTCGGTGCACCGTTGTAATGCGTCACGCCCTCACCATCGATCAGCTCCCAGGCGAGCTCTGGATCCACGGCGCGCATGGTCACGTGGCGCGCCGCGGCCGCGGTGACGGCCCACGGGAAGCACCAGCCGTTGCAGTGGAACATCGGCAGCGTCCATAGATACACCGAGTCGGTGCTCATGCCGGCGTGGATGACCTCGTTGAGCGCGTTCAGGTAGGCGCCGCGGTAGGTGTACTGCACCCCCTTCGGCCGGCCGGTGGTACCGGAGGTGTAGTTGATCGAGATCGTCTCTTCCTCGTGCTCAAGCCAGCTCGTCGGCCTGGCCGGCGATGCGTCGGCCAGCAGTTCCTCATATGGATCGCCGGGCCCCCCGGTGTTCGCGCACCGGATCACGGTCACGCCAGCCAAGTCGGGCGGCGCTGGCAGCGCCTCCAGGCCGGTGTCGAGCAACAGGTAGCGCGCGCCGCTGTGCCGGAGAATGTAGCCGACCTCGGCGCCCGCCAGGCGGTGGTTGACCGCGACCAAGATCCCGCCCGCCGCCGGCACGGCGAAATGGGCCTCCAGCATTGCCGAGGAGTTCAACAGCAGCGTGGCGACCCGATCTCCCTTGCCAAGACCAGCCGACCGAAGCGCGTTGGCCAGCCGCCAGGAGCGCTCCGCGAGCTGCCGGTAGGAGTACCGCCGCTCGCCGTCCACGACCGCGACCTTCTCCGGGTATATGTACGCCGCCCGGTGCAAGAAATCCACAGGGTTCAACTCCGAGCGGAACACCTTGCCCGGTGCCGCCTCGCCCACGGACGCACCGGGGGCCGCAGAAAACACGCCACTCATCGCCTTCCTCCATCGAGGTCGTAACTCACTGCTCCGGTTGGTGGCACCAGCACCCCAGGGCATGATCCCGATGGGGCTGGGGCCCACCTTCGCAGCATGTCCGACGCGCCCTCCGGGAGCGCCACATGACCGATCAAACCCCGGCAGGGCCTGGGTCGCCACACCCGCGAACGTCGAAGCCGCAATAAGCAACTGTGCCCGGCCGGTCGGGTCATCTGCCATGACAGCGCCTGCCCCCATGTTCGCTTCCCCCGCGTACGCGCGGACCCACCGGAAGAATCTCATCACCGGCCGGGACAGGGCACCACCTGTCTTGGGTGATCATGACCAGCAACCACCGCGCCCAGCACATCCGGCACCCACCTCCACCCGAGCAAGCCTTCGCGCCCGGCCAGACCGCAGCGCACAGAACTCGACGGTCGGCGCCCAAGCATCCACACGTCCGCCACTGCTGTTAAGCGCGCCGAATCGGCAGGACGAACGCGCTTCGCAAACGCATACGTTCCGTGACAGTCACTGTCCGGCTTGACGGCACTCCAGACGGCCCCCGATCGCCACCATGCTCGCGGAATTGCTGCCGCAGCTGATCGTGCTCTATCTCGGTAAGATCAGCTACATCGAAGATCAGGCTTCCAGGGCGAGTGGCGGCCCCTGGGCTTGGTCGTGCTTTCCGGGAAGGCAGAATCGAATCTGTGCTCGACAGTGTGATTTCTGGGCGCCGGCCGTGAGCTGAAGATCATCTCGGGGGGCAGTCTGGGGGCAGAATGCCGCCACCGATGGCTGGCCTGCGCTGGCCTCCGCTAGCGTGAGCCAGTCTTTGGCCTGGTCAGGCTTTGTGCGGGCGGTCATGGGGCTGGCGGGTACCTCGGCCGGATACCCCCGGCGATGCTGCCGGTGCGCCGCCGCGCCGGGCAGGCCAGGCTCGACACGTCGCCGGGCAGCGTCCTCGGCGGCCTGGTGATCGCCGGGACGGTCACGCCCGCGATGGCCTCACCCAGGTGGCTGCGCCCTCAGCCCGGCGCCCGCCGGGCCTGCACGGGCGTTAGGACGGGCGGTAACCTGCGCTGCTCAGCATCCGGCGCAGGTCCGCGATCATCTGCGCGTCGATGTCCTTGCCGGGGGGCGGGTCGAGGAACTCCCGGTCTGGCCCGATCGTGACGGCGACCTTGCCGTCGTGCCGCACGGTGACCGTGCCGACGACTTCCAGCAGCGACAGCACCGCCCGCCATTCGACGTTGTGGCTCACCGGGTGCCGGAAGATCTGGCGCAGCGTATCGCGGTGCCAGTTATTCAGGTGCTCTGGCTGAGGCGGCGATGTCATGGCGTTCCCTCCTGCCGGACCTAGGCGGCAGGCCCGCGGCGCAGCAGCGCGGCGCCGGCCGGCCCCGAACGGCCTGTCGTTCGGGCTGCAGGTCACTGGCCCGCGGTTCCGCGACCATCTGCTGCTGGACCTCGCCAGCTCCTGGGAGGAGCCCCGGCCATGGCCCCGGTCGGCCGGGGGGGAGGGGGGTACGAGCCGTTCGATGCCGGCCTCGCCCGGTAGCCGCCGAGCCTCCCGCCTGACACAACCGGGCCGCCATCCTTGACACAAAAGTGCGCGCCGCACTTCAATTACCTATCAGCCGATAGGTTGACTCGAGGAATGGAGCGAGCCTTGCCGGTGACCTGGGAGGCATCGCGGGTGCGCGCGTGATGCCGCGCTACCAGCCCGCCGATTCCGTTGTGTCGCCTCGCTTCGTGGGCGTCCCCACGTTCGCGCGGCTGCCGCTGGTAGACACGCTGGAGGACGTGGACCTCGCGGTCGTCGGGGTCCCGTTCGACACCGGCGTCACCTTCCGGGTCGGCGGGCGGTTCGGGCCGAACGCCGTCCGCGCGGCGTCGCTGCTCCTGCGCCGATACAACCCGGCGCTCGACGTCATGCCGTTCGAGGTGCTGTCCTGCGTCGACCGCGGCGACATCTCGATCGTGCCGGGCTTCACCGAGCGCAGCTATCAGGCGATCGAGCGCTACGTCGCGCCGCTCGCCGACGCCGGTGTGGTCCCGCTGCTCCTCGGCGGCGACCACTCGATAACGCTGCCGCACCTCCGGTCGATGCGCGCCCACGGGCCGGTGGCCGTGGTCATGTTCGACTCGCACACCGACGCCTGGGACCAGTACTACGGCGAGCGCTACACGCACGGCACGTGGATGCGGCGGGCGATCGAGGAGGGCCTGGTCGACGTGGACCATTCGATCGAGGTCGGCTTGCGCGGCTCGCTGTACGACCCGACCGACTGGACCTCGCTGCGCGACGAGCTCGGGCTCGACTACCTCACCACGCGGAAGGTGCTGGCCATCGGGCCGGAGGAGACCGCGGCGCGCATCCGCGAGCGCGTGGCCGGCCGCCGGGCCTTCATCAGCTTCGACATCGACGTCATCGATCCGGCCTTCGCGCCCGGGACGGGGACGCCCGAGGCGGGCGGGCTGTCGTCGGCGCAGGGCCTCGAGATCGTCCGCGGGCTCACCGGCATCGATTTCGTGGGCTTCGACGTGGTGGAGGTGATCCCGGGTTACGACCCCGGCGGGGTCACCGCGACGCTGGCAGCGAACCTTGCATACGAGATGGTAAGCCTCGCCGCGCTCCGGCGCCTGAGGCGGGAAGGGCAGGGAACATGACCAGCTGGGACAGGCGGTACAGCCGCCGGCAGTTCATCCGGGGAGCCACCGGGACGGCCTTCGGCGCGATGGCGATGGGGTCGGCGGGCAGCCTGCTCGCCGCGTGCGGGGGCTCGACGCCCACGACGGCGACCCAGAGCGGAGCGGGACCGGCGCTGAGCCGCGATCCGGCGACCCTCGTGGTGGCGATGGACGCGTTCGTGACCGACTTCGACCCGGCGTCGTATTTCCTGCTGTCGGACATCGTGCCGAACTTCGGGATCTACGACTCGCTGATGCGCATGAAGGGAAGTAGCGCCACCGAGACCAAGCCATGGCTGGCCCAGCGGATATCGACGAACTCGGACCAGAGCGTGTGGACGTTCACGCTGCGCCCCGGCGTCAAGTACAGCGACGGGACGCCCTTCAACGGCAGCACCCTCAAAGCCGCTTACACCCGCACCATCATGGCGCAGCTCGGCGCCGGCTCGACCCTGTCCACCTACATCACCGATCCGGCCAAGCAGATCATTGTGAAGGACCCGGGCACGGTCGTGATGGATCTCGGCACCCCCGTGCCGCGGTTCGACCTGCTGCTTGCCTCGCAGTACGGCACCGGCATCGTGAACCCGGATGTGGAGAAGCGGGGGAAGAACCACGGGCACGACTACCTGCAGTCGCACTCCGCCGGGACCAGCGCCTACATGGTGCAGAGCGCGGTGCCCAACGACCAGATCGTCCTGGTGCGCAACCCGGACTACTGGGGCGGCTGGAGCGGATCGCACTTCAAGAAGATCATCATCCGCCAGGTCCCGGAGGACTCCAGCCGCCGCCAGGGCAATGGAGTCGGGCGACTTCGACATCTCCTTCCCGTCAACGCCGCAAGACACCGAAGCGCTTAAGAAGACGCCCGGGATCTTCGTCGGGAGCCAGAAGGTGCTGGGGATGGAGTACATCATCCTCGGCTCGTATGGGCCGCTCGCCTCCCCGCAGGCCCGGCAGGCGATGAACCTGCTGTTCCCCAGCGATCAGTTCGTGTCCTCGGTGATGAGGGGGACACTCGACACGCCGAACAGTGTCCTGCCGGACCTGATGCTGTACGCGGCCCCCGGCACCTACTCGCCGACCGTGGACGTGGCGAAGGCGAAGGCCCTGCTGCAGCAGGCCGGGGTCAAGCCGGGCACCCAGCTCACCTACGAGTTCTACACCGGCCACCGCAAGGAGCCGGGGCTGGTGCTCCAGAACCAGCTGCAGCAGGTGGGGCTGAAGCTGAACATCGTCGAGAAGGCCTACTCGGCGTTCGTCGCCGACATCTCCACCCCGAAGCCGGTGTCGCAGCGGCCCGACATGGCGTGGTGGTTCTGGTGGCCCGAGTACAACAGCCCGTCGGACTTCTGCTTCCCGATCCTGTCGAAGGACGCGACGCCGAAGCAGCACCTGTTCAACGGGGGCTACTACGAGAACACCACGGTGAACAACGCGATCAACGACGGGTTCACCAAGTCGGATCCGGCGAAGCTGAGGAGCATGTGGCGCCACGCGCAGACGGTCATGGGGACGCAGGACCCGCCGTGGATCCCGCTTGGGCAGATCATCGACACGAGCTATCTGCGGACGGACGTGAAGGGCTACGTAGCGAACCCGGTCTACGTGGAATCGTACGATTTCTACGCGCTGTCGCGAGCCTCGGCGTAGGCGCCCGCGCGGGGCACCGGAGGGACCGGGCCATGGGCAGGCTCATCGCGCGGCGCCTGGCGTTCATGGTGTTCGTCCTGTGGGGCATCACGCTGGTGACGTTCTTCCTGTCCCGGGTGGTGCCGGGCGACCCGGCGCGGCTGCTGGCTGGCCCGCAGGCGAGTCCCGCCGAGGTCGCCCACCTCGGCCACATCTACGGCCTGGACGCCCCGCTCGTCGTCCAGTACGGGCGCTACCTGCGCGGTCTCCTGCACGGCGATCTCGGGTTCTCGTTCGTCACCCGGCGGGACGTGCGCACCGACATCGCGACGTTCCTGCCCGCAACGGTCGAGCTCGCAGGCTACGCGCTGCTGACCGGGTTCGTGCTCGCGGTCGTCACCGGGACTGCGGCCGCGTACCGGCGGGGGACGGGCACGGACGCGGCCGGGCGCCTGTCCGCGATCGCCGGGCTCTCCCTGCCGGTGTTCTGGCTCGCGCTGCTGCTGCAATTGCTGTTCCATACCGAGCTCGGCTGGTTCCCGCTCGGCGGTCGCCTTGACCCAGGGATGACGCCACCGCCGCACATCACCGGCCTGCTGACCGTCGACAGCCTGCTCACCGGGCACTTCGACACCTTCGTCAACGCGGCTGCGCACCTGGTGCTCCCGGTAGTCGTCCTGGCGGCCGGCGTGTACGGGCTCATGGTCCGCATCATGCGCACGAGCGTGCTCGACGCGCTCGGCGAGGAATACGTGCGGATGGCGGAGGCGAAAGGGCTCAGCCGCTGGCGCGTGCTGCGCCGGCACGTGCTGCGCAACGCGATGCTCCCGGCCGTGACCGTCCTCGGGCTGGAGTTCGGGCTGCTCGCGGCCGGCGTCTTCGTGGTCGAGTCGGTGTTCCAGTGGCCCGGCCTCGGCAACTATGCCTTCCAGGCGATCCAGGCCAATGACTACAACGCAACGCTGGGGGCCACGTTCGTGATCGCCGTCATGTACGTGGTGATCAACCTGATCGTGGACATCACCTACCTGTACCTCGACCCCCGGATCCGGTACGCATGATCGATCAGGGTGCTGCGGAGCAAGGCCGCCTGGCAAGGGCCGCCGCGGGACGGCTGCGGGGGGCGCCCGGGGCCGTCGAGCCGTTCCTCGCCGAGTCGCGGCTGAACGTCCTCGGGGTCGCGATCGTCGCGCTGGTCCTGCTGCTCGCGGTGTTCGGCCCGCTCATCGCACCGCAGAACCCGGACCAGATCAACCTGCTCGCCGTGCTCCAGCCCCCCTCCGTCCACCACTGGTTCGGGACCGACAACCTCGGGCGGGACCTGTTCAGCAGGGTTCTGGTCGGTACCCGCATCTCGGTCGAGGTCGCGGTCATCATCCTGTCGCTGTCGGTCACGTTCGGGACGGCCGTCGGCATCGTGTCGGGCCTGGCCGGCGGCCTCGTTGATGAGATCGTCATGCGGGTCACCGACCTGTTCCTGGCCTTCCCCGGGTTCATCCTGGCGGCGGCGATCGCCGCGACGCTCGGCCCGAGCCTGCAGCACACCGTGCTCGCGCTGGCGGTGGTCTTCTGGCCCTGGTACACGCGCCTCATCCGCGGGCAAGTGCTGTCGCTGCGGGAGCGCGAGTTCGTCCTCGCCGCCCGGCTGGCCCGCGCGGGGACAATATGGATCGCCACCCGGCACCTCCTGCGGAACGTGCTGGCCATCGTCGTCGTCCAGGTGTCGCTGGACGTCGGCTACGCGATCCTCGCGACATCGTCGCTGAGCTTCCTCGGGCTGGGGGCGCAGCCGCCGTCGCCCGAGTGGGGGGCGATCATCGCCGAGGGCCGCAGCTACATCCAGACCGCATGGTGGTGGTCCACGTTCGCCGGGCTCGCGCTCGCACTGACCGTGCTGGGGTTCAACCTGCTCGGTGACGGCCTGCGGGACTGGATCGACCCGCGTCTTCGGGGGAGCATCGGGGGTGTGCAGGAGTGAGGGCGGACAGCCGCGGGCAGGCGGCAGCGGGCGACGCGGTGCTTCGCGTGCGCGACCTCGCCGTGCGCTTCGACAGCGGCCGGAACGTCGTGCACGCCGTGAACGGGGTGAGCCTCCAGCTGGAATCCGGCGGGGCGCTCGGGCTGGTGGGGGAGTCCGGTTCGGGCAAGAGCGTGACCAGCCTGGCCATCCTCCGCCTCCTGCCGCGTCATGCGGCGAGGATCGCCGGCGAGGTCTGGTTCGGCGGCCGCGACCTGATCCGGCTGAACGATCGCGAGATGCGCGGCCTCCGTGGCAAGGAGATCTCGCTCGTCCCGCAGGACCCGATGAGCGGGCTGAACCCGGTGCTGACGGTCGGCGAGCAGGTCGCCGAGACGATCCAGGCCCACGAGGATGTGCGCCGGGGCGAGGCGCGGCGCCGCGCCGCGGAACTGCTGGGCGCCGTCGGCATCCCCCGGCCGGGCGATCAGCTGGGCCGCTACCCGCACCAGTTCAGCGGCGGCATGCGCCAGCGCGTGCTGATCGCGATCGCGCTGGCGCTCCGGCCGACGCTGCTGATCGCCGACGAGCCGACCACCGCCCTCGACGTCACGGTGCAGGCCCAGGTGCTCGAACTGCTCCACCAGCTCACCGTCCAGCGCGGCACCGCGATTCTGCTGATCAGCCACGATCTGGGGATCATGGCGCGGATGACGCGGCGGATTGCGGTGATGTATGCGGGCCACGTGGTCGAGTCCGCGCCCACCGCCGAGGTCTTCGCCCACCCGCATCACCCCTACACGGTCGGGCTGCTGCGCTCGATCCCGCGCGTTGCCGACGTGGGACGGCCGCTGACCCACATCGCCGGCGCGCCGCCCGAGCCCGGCCGGCTGCCGCCTGGCTGCCCGTTTGCCCCCCGGTGCGCCTGGTCGTTGGAGGCCTGCTGGGAGGAGATGCCGCGGCTTGAGCCGGTGCAAACGGCCTGGGCAGCCGGGGCCTCCGCCGGGCCGCGATCCGGCGCCAGCGCGCACCTGCTCGCGTGCCACAACCCGGTCACACCGGGCGAGGCCGAGGCGGGAGAGCCCGTGCGGCCCGGGTTCCGCCCGGCCCCGCCGCCGCCTGAGTACGGGCCCGTGACCGAGGAGACAGCGTGACCGAGGCCCCCAGGCCCGCGAGTGAGCCCTCACCCCCATCCGCAGGCGGGCCCGCACCTCAGTACACGGGGGAGCCTGCATCCCAGTCCGCGAGCGAGCCCACGCCCCAGTCGCCGGGCGAGTGGGCACCCCCGCCTGCGGCCGAGCTCGCGCACCTGTCCGAGGGCGGGCCTGCGCTGCTCAACGTGCGCGACCTGCGGGTGCACTTCCCGATCACGCGGGGCACGGTGTTCCGCCGGACGGTCGGGCACGTGCGCGCGGTGGACGGCGTCTCCCTCCAGCTCGCGGCGGCCGAGACGGTCGGGCTGGTCGGCGAGTCCGGCAGCGGCAAGACCACGCTCGGGCGCGCCATCGTCGGGCTCATCCCCCCCACGTCCGGGACGATCCTTTTCCGCGGGCGGGCACCGGATGCGAAGGCCGGCGCCGGATACCGGGCGGAGCGATCCCAGCTCCAGATGGTCTTTCAGGATCCGACGGCCTCGCTCGACCCGAAGTGGCGGGCCGGCGCGAGCATCGCCGAGCCGCTGCGCGTGAACCACATCGGAACCCGCGCCGAGCGCCGCGAGCGCGTCCGCGATCTGCTCGAGCTGGTCGGGCTGTCGCCCAAGCACGCCCGGCGGTATCCGCACGAGCTGTCCGGCGGGCAGCGCCAGCGGGTGGGCCTGGCGCGGGCGCTCGCGCTCAACCCCGCGGTGATCGTCGCCGACGAGGCGGTCAGCGCACTCGACGTGTCGATCCGGGCGCAGATCATCAACCTGCTGCAGCAGCTGCAGGACGAGCTGAAGCTGTCCTACCTGTTCATCGCGCACGACCTCGCGGTCGTCCGTCACCTGAGCGACCGCGTAGCCGTTATGTATCTAGGGCAGATCGTGGAGCAGGGCAGGACGGCCGATCTGTATTCCGATCCCCGGCATCCCTACACCGTGTCACTGCTGTCGGCCGTGCCGGTGCCGGATCCGGCGGCCGAGGCGCAGCGGGAGCGCATCATCCTTCCCGGTGATCCGCCGAACCCGGCGTCGCCGCCGCCAGGGTGCCGGTTCCACACCCGGTGCTGGCTCCGGGAGCAGCTGGGCGGCCCCGAGCGGTGCGCGGTGGCCGAGCCCGCCCCCCGGCTTGTCTCGGCCGGCCACACCGCGGCCTGTCACTTCACCGACGAGGTACCGGGCAGGGCCGCGGGATCGGTGGCCGATCAGACGGCCGGGCCGGCGTCGTGAGCGCGCGGCGGTCCGAGCCCGCGCGGAGCCGCGAGCGCATCCTCGTCCAGGCGGCGAGGCTGTTCGCAAGGCGCGGCTATCACGCAACGACCACCCGGCAGATCGCGCAGGCCGTTGGCATCCGGCAGCCCTCGCTCTTCCATCACTTCCCCTCCAAGCACGCGATCGTCCAGGAGATCCTCCGCTCCGACCTCGACGAGGCAATGCCCGCGGCCGAGGCCCTCGCGTCCGGCCCCGGCCCGGCCAGCGTCCGCCTCTACTGGTACCTCCGGCACGACGTCGAGCACCTGGTCGGGTCTCCCTACGACCTGCGGGGCATGTACTCCGAAGAGGTCATGGGCGACCCCCGGTTCGCCACGTGGAACCGGAAACGGTCCCGCCTGCACGCGGCCGTCGAGCGGATCGTCAAGGACGGCGTTGCCTCCGGCGTGTTCCTCCCGGTCGACACGGCCCTGGCCCGCGAGGCCATCGCCGGCATCCTGATCCGGGCGCTGACGCTCTACAGCGGAGGGCGCACCGGTGCGTCGGCACAATTCGGCGACGAGATCGCCTCGCTGGTGCTGCGGGGTCTGCTCACCGAGCCGGCCACGCTCGAGGCTGTGCGCCGGGACGCCGCGGCGGGATCCGGCGGTGGCTTAGCGGCGGGGGCCTGGCACCCTCCCGGGCGCGCGGCACCCCACGACCGCTGGTAATTGCCGCGCGGTGGGCGCTCAGGTCATATAGGCCATCGGGCCATGGCTGGGCATGACGCCCTCCGCCTCCTGCTGGCGCAGGACCAGCGAGAAGCGGAACTGGTCACCGCGGATGACGGTCCGGGTGAACGACAGCGGCGCCTCGGCCGCGTCTAGATCGAGGGCGCTGAGCAGGAATGCGGACTGCCGCGAGGCACGGCGAGCAGATCGGCCTCGAATTCGTTCAGCCGGGTCAGCTCGACCATGGCGCCGAAACGGCGACCTTGATGCCATACCGGCGATGATCGGGGACAGCCGGATGCCCAGGAAGGGGTAGAGGACACCGGCCGCGATGGGGACGCCGATCGCGTTGTAGGCCAGGCGAAGAACAGGTTCTGGCGGATGTTGCGCCTCGTGGCCCGCGGCAATTCGACCGCGGTCACCACCCCGGCCAGCGGAGGTGGTGGCCGGTAGAGCGGATGTTAGCGGTGTCGGCCGTGGAGCTTGGTACGGAGATGGTGGGCGTCGGGGTGGCCCAGCTGGACAGCTAAGGACTACCTATGTAGAGTACGAGTCATGACGCAGGCTCCGCGGATGACGCTGCAGACCCAGCTGGTGTTGCGGGCCATGCTTGCCGAGCCGGCCGCCGAGCGATATGGGCTGCAGCTCTGCGCGGAGACCGGGTTGCCGAGCGGGACGATCTACCCGATCGTGGCACGGCTGGAGCAACTGGGCTGGGTGGAAAGCAACTGGGAAGATCCCCGTGACCACGTTGCCGAGGGCCGCCCGCGGCGGCGCTATTACCGGCTCACCGATGAGGGCGCCGACCAAGCGGTCGACGCCCTCGCGCGCGTCGACCGTGCCAGGAAACAGCCTCGTTTCGGCCTGGGAGTTACCCGGCCGGGCATCTCGGGGATGTCCTGGTGAGCCGCCCGCCGTCTCCCCCCAGGGCCAGTAGAGTCGGCGAGGATCCTGTTGCCGGGCTGTTGCAGGTTCTTGCTGGCACACGGCCGGGCGCCGATGCCGGGTTGATCCAGCGCGCATATGACGTCGCCGCGTACTGGCACCAGGGCCAGAAACGCAAAAGCGGCGACCCCTACATCACCCATCCGCTCGCCGTGGCCACGATCCTCGCCGAGATCGGCGCCGACGACCAGACCCTGTGCGCGGCCTTGCTCCACGACACCCTCGAGGACACCTGCTGCACCCTCGCCGCGCTGGACACCGAGTTTGGCGCCGAAATCGCCGGCCTGGTGGCCGGGGCCATGGCTCTCGACGCCGTGCCGGACGGCGACACCGCTCCGGCCGATATTGACGGCGCCATGGTGGCTGCGGCGTCCGGCGATGCCAGGATCCTTGTCATCAAGCTGGCGGACCGGCTGCACAACATGCGGACGCTGCGTCACCTGCCGCCGGCGGCACAGGTACAAAAGTCCAGGCAGACGCTGGAAGCCCTGGTGCCGGCTGCCCGCACGCTGCGGCTGGACACGATCACGTCAGAACTTGAGAACCTCGCGTCCGACACACTGAGGCGATATGGCCAATGCGCCGCAACGGCGTCCGGGCGCGTGCTTGCCGTCACGACGGTGCTCCTGCCTGCGGCCGTGCGCCCGCGCTGGCGCGAGGAGTGGCTCGGCGAACTATCCGTGCTGCCTGCGCGTCGTGAACGCATCACCTTCGCCGCGCAGACCCTGCTCGGGATAGCGCGGCTCGCAGTCACGCTGTACCGCCCGGCCGGCAACAAGCGCCGGCCGTGACCACGTCGCCGCCCGCGGTCAGCTCATCGAGCTCGGTGCCATCGCCGTTGATCCAGCCGATCGCGCTGAGCAGGCGTGCGACGATCACGTCCGGGCCATCGGCGGTTTGGGTCGCGAGCACGGCCAGCAGGATCAGCCCGGCTTGGGTTTCGCAGCGGTCCGGCGACTCGGGCGGCATACTTTCGGCCAGGTGCCACCACAGTGCAACCGGATCGGTACGCAGCTTGCGTGCACGCGAGGTGAGCAGGAGCACCCCGCGGCGTTTGCGCAGCAGAGCCATATTGGCCGCCGATTCACGCAGGTGCAGCACGGGCAGGGTTTGATTCTCCCGGTTGCCCTTGCCTATCCACTCATCCCCGAGGCCAAGGTCGGTCATGGCCGCTTCCACGTGAACCGGGGCAGGTAGCCGCCTCCGGTCAGCTTGATTCCACGGTGCTGACACGATCGAGGTGGCGGCGCGACCGCGCCGGCAACCCGGGCCCCGGCACCCCCACTCCGCGCGCCATCCACCACCTTGTGGCGTGTCCTTAGCCAGACACCAGGAGATCAGCTGGCCGGACGCACTAACCGCCGCATCGATCGCGCACAGGAACCAACACCGACCCCATCTGCCGCTGCGGGCGCGCGAGCTGGGCGTCACAGCCACTTGGTGGCCTGGGGCAGGTCCGCGTTCTGCCGGGCCGGCGGTGCTCATCGGGCGGCGGAGCGTACGAGCAGCGCTCCCTGGCGCAGTGTGACGGTCAGCGACCGGCTCGGGACGATCACTTCGCCGTCTACCTCGCGGGGCAGCTCGGCGTCGGCGCGAATCTCGATCCGGCGGGCTTGGTACCGTTCGAGGTGCCGGTCAGTGCGGCGGCTGGAGGTCAGCACGCGATGCGCCACCCGGGCCCAGCCGAGAGGATCTGAAGGCGCGAGAATCCCGACATCGAGCACGCCGTCGTCGAGCCGCGCATCCGGCAGCAGGACAAAGCCGCCCGGCAGGAGCCCGGCGTTGCCGACCACGACGGACCGGGCGTGCCGGGCCAATGGCTGGCCGCCGTCAAGGCGTACGGTGAACTCACGGCGCCGCCCGGGCAGGCGCGCGAACCCGGCCACTGCGTAGGCCAGCCACCCGAGCCGCTGCTTGAGGATCCGGGGCGTGGCGCCGGCGACTGCGGCATCTAGGCCCATACCTGCCATGGCCGCGAAGGCCATCCCGTCGGCAACCCCGAGGTCGACCCGGCGGTCGCGCCCGCCGAACCCGGCAGCCAGGGCGGCGTCCAGCCGGAATGGCACCCCCAGGGCCCGCGCTGCCAGGTTGGCGGTGCCTAGGGGCACGATCGCCAGCGGCACCCCGGTGCACGCGAGGGCTTGCGCGCAGGCCCGCACCGTGCCGTCACCGCCCGCGGCGAAGACCAGCCGGGCTCCGGCTGCGACCGCGTCGCGGGCCAGCCCCACGCCGGCCTCATCGCGGCTTGTCTCCAGGAACAGCGGCTCCCAGCCCTCGGCCGCTGCGGCCTGACGGCACCGTCGGCGGAACCGGCCCAGGTCACCGGCCCGTGTGCGGCTGATGACGAACGCGACCGGAGGCATGGCTGAGGCTCAGGCCAGATCACCCAGGTCAGCCATGCCCGCCACCGTGCCAGCCCGCCAGCCACGGGTCAAGCCGCCCGGGTCAACGGCACCTGCCCACCGCCCGCCAGCGGTTCCCGGAGCGGGCGGGTGGCCTGGGGTGCTGCCGCGCCGGCCGGGGTGGGATGCTGGCCTGGTGGCCATAACCGCCCGTGTGGAACATGTCGGGAGCCTGCTGCGCCCGCCGTTCCTGCGCGACGCGCGTGCCGCCCGCGCGCGGGGTGAAATCGCCCCGGCCGAGTTCAAGGCCGCAGAGGACCGCGCTGTGCGGGAGGCTGTTGCGCTGCAGGACGAGCTGGACCTGCCGGTCGTGGGCGACGGAGAGATGCGGCGCGAGTCGTTCCAGGCCGAGCTCACCGCGGCCTGCGACGGCTTCGGCGGGGTCAGTCTCGACGCCTGGCTGTGGGGAATGTGGCACTCCGCCGAGGTGGGCGACGCCACGATCGAACGGCCCCCGGACCTGGCGGTGACCGCTGCGCTGCATAAGCACCGCAACCTCGCCGCCGAGGAATTCACGTTCCTGCGCGGCTGCACCAGCCGGCAGACGAAAGTCACGCTGCCCAGCCCGACGTTGTTCGCGAACCTGTGGTCGCCGGAGAAGTCGGCGGGCGCCTACCCGAGCCTGGACGCCTTCATGACCGACGTCGTTGAGGTGATGCGCGAGGAGGCACGGGAGCTGGTACGCCTGGGATGTACCTACATCCAGCTGGACGCTCCCCACTATCCGCTGCTTATCGACCCGGCCTGGCGCGCCTTCTACGAGGCGCGCGGGTGGCCGATGCAACGCTGGCTAACGTACGGGATTGAGCTGGACAACGCCGTCATCGACGCCGGGCGCCCGGCTACCTTCGGCTTCCACCTGTGCCGCGGCAACCAGCTCAGCCGCTGGCTCGTGGCCGGCGGGTACGACCCGATCGCCGGCCCGGTCTTCGGCAAGGTGCGAGCGGACCGGCTGCTGCTGGAGTACGACGACGAGCGCTCGGGCACCTTTGACGCGCTCCGGCTAGTGCCCGACGACAAGATCGTCGTCCTCGGCCTGGTGACCACGAAAACGTCGCGGCTCGAGCCCGCGCAGGAACTCGCGTCACGGCTCCGGCAAGCCAGCACCCGCATCGGACCGGAGCGGCTGGCGATCAGCCCTCAATGCGGCTTCGCCACCTCGGCCGCCGGCAACGCGATCACCCCAGAAGCCCAGCGCGCCAAGCTCGCGCTTCTCGTCCGGACCGCGCGGGATCTCCTAGGCACCTAACCGGCGATCACCCGACACACTCGCTCACGCCGCTGATCGCGCGATTCTGGCCGAGTAGCTAGGTCTTACGGCTTTCGGGCGCGCACAACGAGGAAGTAAGGGGCGATCCGGGTGTCAGCGACTTCTGGGTGGGTGGCGGCAGTTTCTTCGTCGGCGTGGGGCTCAGCGATCGCGTCGATGCTCAGGCCGGCGCCAAGCACAGCGCCCAGCCACCCAGTGAGAGTCCGGCGTGCGTAGGTGATCGTGAACGGCCGGTGCCGGTCTCGCATCTCTGCCGGTGCCGCGCTGAAGATCCATGTTTCGGTGAGCGGGCCCTGGTAGAAGTACTCGCCGATAACCCGCGCCTGGCGCACGCCAGACTCGTCTTGCACCCATCGCCCAACTGGTGCCGAGATAACCGGATGCAGGACCGAGAACTGCACGAAACCGCCGGGCCGCAGGACCCGGGCCACCTCGCGAAGTGTTTGCTCGGGATCGGCGACATCCATCAAGCTCATGAACGCGGTGACGGCATCGAAGCTCGACGCGCGGAATGGCAGATGGGCTCCGTCGCCGACGATGTAGCGAATCCCTCGCCCGTCCTCTCCCATGGCAGCCGCGATGAATGACTCGGCGACATCGAGAGCAACAACCCGGGCGCCTTTGCCGGCGAGCAGGCGGATGTTATGTCCCTCACCGCATCCCAGATCGAGGCACAACAGCTCATCAACGGGTGGGAGCAGCGCGAAGAACGCAGGGCTGTTCACCAAGTCCCGGTAGACGTCGCACCCGGCACGCGACAATTCCGTCCACGCCGCAGCGTTCGCGTTCCACAGCTCCCGGGTATCTGGCCGCTTCACTCCGCCATGCTCGCACGCCGCGTTACGGTGCTCACGCCGCGAGCCGGGCGGCCTTGCTCAGAGCTTCTGGCGCGCCAATTGGCTGGTATCGAGAGCAGGCAGTCTTTCAGAGTCGTGTGATCAGTCTGGCCAGTCCAGCTGATGCTCGGGCATGCCTACCGTCTTGCCGTACGCCACGGCTTCGGCCCGCCCGGCATGGTCACCGCGCCGGTACCGGAAGATCCTGTCGGCGAACACGACCACGTGGTCTTGCCCGGCCCTGAAATCCGCGTACCAACCGCCTTGTGCGAGTAGCGATTGGGCAAGCGACCGGCCGAGTTCGTCAGCCACATCATCGTCTGCCTCGAAGTCGAGGACCGTCCACACCGCAGGCTGTGCCGCCGTCACCGACTCTGAGAAGTCCTGTCGGCTCAGCCTTGTCAGTCTCAAGCCCGCGACGCGAAGTTGGCACCGATTTGCAGGCTTTCGGCGAGCATGGTTCCCTCCACCATGGACCGAGCCTCCCACCAGGAGCAGACACTGGCTCAGCAGCCCGGCAAAAGACCACCGGACTGCCATCCGCAACCGTCTCAAGACCGTGCGTTCTACCCGATCGCTCGCAATGGCTCCCGGAGTGCCGTCTTTGCCAGCGCTCTGCCAGTTGTCACGTCAAGGACCTTATGACCGGGACCGGCCGCAACGACCGGATCTACCGCGCTGCGCGTTCTGATGCCGATGATCGCGGTTTCGTACCAGGAGTATCAGGTCTGCTACCAGCGTCCGCCACGACGCGGCTGCGTCCTTCGGCACGGATTACAGTGGCTGGGCCTTGATCGATTACTGGCGCAGGCCGGGAGAAGCTTCCTGGCTACAACCCGCCGCCCGGGCCAGCCAGCAGCCGCTGGATCTCCGCGATGAGCTGCCTGGCTGGTGGCAAGCCAGGCAGGTCGACCTCGGTCTGGGGATCGTGGCCTTCGGCGATGCCCTGCCATCGGCGGAGCGCTATCTCGATGAACCCGGGGTCGGTGAACACCCAGAACCGGCCGGCGGCGACGGCGTCCGCCACGAGGTCGGCCACGGCGGCAGGCGCCATCCCTTCGTCGACTGCGCGCTGGAGGTGCGGAACTGTCACCTCGGCGGTCGCCGCTGGCACAGGAACCTCACCCAGGCCGTCTGGCCAGTTGCGTTCCGCGTCGCCGATGCCGGTGCGAACCCAGCCCGGACACAAGACACTGACCCCAACGGGGAGCCCCGCCACCTTCATCGCCGTGTAGAGGTCTTCGGAGATAGCCACCACGGCGTGCTTGGCCGCGTCGTAGGAGGGACTAGCTGCCGGGATCAGCCCGGCGACGCTCGCCGTGTTGACGATGTGGCCTTCGCCCTGCGCGGCCAGCAGCGGCAGGAAGGCCCGTACCCCGTGGATGACTCCCCACAGGTTGACCCCCAGGACCCACCTCCATGCGGAGACTGGGCCGAACCACGGGTCGGCATGGCTAGCCACGCCCGCGTTGTTGCACACCACGTGCACCGCTCCGAAGCGATCAGCCGAAGCAGCCGCCAAAGCCTGCACCGCTGCCTCGTCGCTCACATCAGTAGGCACGGCGAGCGTCCTGGCGCCCAGGCCCGCGATCCTTTGTGCAGCAGCCCGCAACGCGGTTTGCTCGACGTCGGCCAGGACCACGTCGAGCCCGGCGCGGGCGAAGCGCTCGGCCAGCGCCAGGCCGATACCGCTCGCAGCCCCGGTGACGACGGCAACCTTCCCCGCGGTCAATTCCATAGCCTGCCCCTATCAAACGTGGCCTCACGCTACACCCGATCGGCTTTGCCTGACACCGGCCCCGGACTTGCCAAAGGCAGTGAAGGCTGCAGAACTCGCCAGCCTACAGAGCACCGGCGAATTCCGATGGCTTCCCGGACAGCATGAATTTTGACCAGCGGTAACCCGGCCGGCACGACATGGCCAGGCCGATACGCGATATCTACATCTGCGCCGTCATTCCTGGGCTCATTCGGCGATCGCCGCGCAACCCAACGGCGGATAGGGAACGCAACCAGCGACGGCCATTGATGCGCCGCACCAACGTCCTTTCTATGCCGCATGTGGTTCGTGACGGCTTGGCTCAAGTGGATGGTAACGATCGCGGGTCGCGGCGAAGCGGGTGATCGGCGGGAACCTCTACCAGCACGATCCGGACGCCATCGGGATCTTCTATCCACAGCTCGGTCAATCCCCACGGCTCAGTTGCGGGCTTGCGCAGAACCCGGGCGCCCGCCGCGGCCAGCCGCTCGTGCTCAGCATGAACATCCCGCACCTGCAGCCAGATCATCATTGATCCTCCGGCTGGCCCGGCCGGGTGTCCGGACACTTCCAGCAACCCCGGGCCGAGGAAGAACACCATCCCGGGGTCATCGGGGGGGCCGAACTCGCGGAAGACCGCCAGCCCCAGCACGTCGCGGTAGAAACGGCGGCTTCGATCCAGGTCGGCGGGGCACAGCAGAATCCGGCTGCTCAAGACGTCCACGCTGCCATCCTGACATCGCAGCGGCCGGGGACGGGAACCCAGCCGGCCAGTCCACGGCGGCTCCATCCTGCTCTCACCGGCGGCCTGTTCGCGGTGATGCCCGCAGCACACTCCCTGCCGCTGCGGATGCGCGCCCAGCCGCGGCAATCGTGCCGGTGCGGAGCGGAGCTAAGGTGAGACGTGATCACTTGCGTCGTTGAGTACGTGATCGATCCCGCGAAGATCGACGCCTTTGAACGCTTCGGCCGACGGTGGATCGAACTGGTCAACCTGCATGGCGGCACCCACCATGGCTATTTTCTGCCGGCCGAGGGAGCCAGCGATAAGGCGGTCGCGCTGTTCAGTTTCCCCAGCCTCGCCGCCTACGAGCAGTACCGCGCGCGGTTCGGCGCAGATCCCGACTTCATCGAAGCAGACCGCATCAGGGACGACAGCCGCTGCGTGCTTCGCTACGAGCGGACTTTCATGCGCCCAGTCCTTCCCGGGCACCCGGCACAGCAGGCAACCTGACGCCACAACGCGCGGTCAAGCGAAGATCGGGAACCAGTCGCTCGCCATGCGCTTGTGCCGCGCAGTGGCCGCGCCGGCGCGGGTCGGCTGCTTCCTGAGTCTTATCATCCAGAAATTGTCAGACCGAATGATCAGACCGGACGCTCCCGCGGGAGCGTCCGATCATCATGCCGCCGTGCGCGTTGTCCGCAGGTTACCCATGCCTGGCGGTCACTTTCGGAAGCCGACACTGAGCAGCCGGCACTGATACGTGTCGGCGATTCAGCGCAGTGTTGCTGCTGTGTGCTGGCGTGCTCGCCGTTGGGGGTGTGTAAGCCCGCCCGCTAGCATCGAACGGCAGCTGCATGGTCACGAAATGGAGGGACCTCATGGCGGCGGCTCCGGCGGGGATCAGCGTGATGCGGCAGACGATGGACCGGCAGGCTCAGGCGCTGGCGGGGATCTTGGATGATGACGCGCCGGTCATGGCCGTGGCTGAGCGGCTGCGCGGCCGCCGGGTGCTGGCGATCGGCACCGGAACGAGCTGGCATGCTGCCAGCCAGGCCGCTGCGCTACTGCGCGCGGCCGGGATCGATGCCTCCGCCGCCCAGTCAGCTGATGCCGCTATCGACGGCCCCGTTCCGGGTGAGGACGGCGCGCTGCTGGCCTTTAGTCACACCGGCGCCAAGCGGTACACCGCTCAGGCTGCCCAGCGCGCCCGGTCGCAGGGCGCGGAGGTCATCCAGGTCGCGGGCGTGGGCGTCGAGGGCGCTGACCTGGTTACCGTGGAGCGGGAACGCTCCTCGGCCTACACGGCCAGCCACCTCGGGGCGCTGCTGCGCGCGGCCCAGCTGGCGCGGGCGCTGGGCGCGGACCTTCCCGGGCTCGGGGAAATCCCGTCGGTGGCAGACCGTGCTCACCGTGCCCAATACGAAGATGGTCAGCTGGCGCCTGCGCCGGCGCGGCTGATGGAGTTCATCGGCGGCGGGATAAATCAGTGGACCGCCGCCGAGGGGGCGCTGAAGATCCGCGAGGCCGCGTACGTGGCGAGCGAAGGCCTCGGGGTGGAGCAGTTCCTGCACGGGCCCTCGGTGGCCGTGGGCCGGCCGGACCGGCTTGTCGCCCTCGATGGCGGCGGCACCTGGTCGGCGAGGATCGCCGAGGTGGCACAGGCCGCCGAAGCCTCCGGCGTTCCGGTGACCCGCATTGTCCATGACGGGCTGGGAGAGCTGCTGTCGATCTTTCCGCTGACGGTGGCGGTGCAGCGCATCGCGCTGGAGGCGGCCGAGACGCTCGGCGTCAACCCGGACACCTTCGGGCTGGATCTGCCCGAACGCCAAGCCTGGGAGCGCATCGAACTATGAGCAGGCGGCCCCAAGTCGTGCCGAACTTCGCGGCGACGCGGCCGTCCGGTTGTATGTCGCGCAGGCGAGTTCATGGGAGGCCCACGTCCCCGGCCGCCACCCCGTCCACGGTCGCGGGGTGGACACCCGCCAGCCCGCCGACCCGCTTCAGCTTGAGCGGAGCTTGCTGCTGCCTTCCTTGCCGCGCGGGCGATGGTGGCGCTGCTCTCGGTAAGACGGGCGGCCTATGTTCGCAACGGCTTTCGCCTCTGAAGGCAGCGCATGCACCGCAGCGAACCAATCGGCCCGAATCCGGCCTAGCTTGGGTTCCCCATGCCGCAGCCTCGATGACCGACCCCTCCGGGTTACCGAGGGCGGGGTGCCTTCAGTCCCAGGCGCCGTTGCTCGATGATCAGGCAGCGATCTTCTACGTAGAGCAGCCCGGCTTCCTCAGCGATGGCACGGGTCTCCTGCGAGGCGATGCCCAGCTGCAGCCACAGGGCCGTGGCGCCCGCTGCCACAGCCTGGCGGCCGATATCCGGCGCCTGTTCCGACGGCCTGAATACATTGACCAGGCCGATCTGCCCGGGGACATCCGAGAGCCTCCGGTAGACGCGCTCGCCGAGGATGGCATCAGCGTGCAGGTTGACCGGGATGATGCGCCAGCCCTGCTGCTGCATGTGCGCGGGCACAAAGTGCGGCGCCTTCGCCCAGGTGACACTCGCGCCTACGACGGTGATTGTGTCGTAGGTCGTAAGGATGCGCTCAACGATGGTATCGGTATCAGCCACCTAGCTCACCGTACTGCCCCGTGCCGGGCGGCCGCGTCGGCACCTGCGGCAATGACCCGGGAGCCCTCGTGATGGTCATCGCTGGGTCTTCTGCCGTTTCCGGGCTTGAGGGATCAGCGGCAGAAGCCGGACCGCTCACAACAGGTCGTCCGGCAGACCGCACCGAACCAGGAATGGCAGCGAGCGGGCCGCCCTACAGCGTTCGCCCGGCAGCAGTGATTCTGCAGTGCCACAAGCTCGTCGAGCGCGAGGTCGTCATTGGGGGGTTGTCCAAGCGCGGTATCATGCCAGACCTACCGATAGTAGTGAGCCGACGTTTAACCAAGCTCGGAATCGATGTTGCCGTCTGCAAAACCGAACCTTCCCGCTCGAGGACCAAACAAACAATCGGGCTTATGATGATACAATAGTGCACATCAATCAATTCGCGCTGGTACAGAGGGAGTGAGTACAGTGGAGCCGTCAGAATCGCTGCTTCGGCAATTCCTCTATCTGGATGTTCCATTCATGACCGATCTACTGTCGCAGTTGGAGGGTGGCTCGTACGATTCAGAGACCAGAACCACAGAGGAAAAGCGATCGCGGGGCCTGAAAGGGGAGATCGGTATTCCGATTCCCTTCGCGTCCTTGAGGGGAGGTGGCGGCAAGGACAAGATGAGTCGTGAGGAAGTTCAACGTATTGTCGAGCGGACGGATGCCGTTCGGTTCGCGCAGCTCTATGGCATCCTAATGGATCAGACGAAAATTCAAGAACTTTTCGCCACTGACCAGGAGATCTGGGAACAGCTTGAGCCGAGTGAGTTTATAGAGATTCAGGCTACGGTCACTCCGTCGACAGTTGCGAAGACTGTCGACATACTCCTGGCCAAGGGCAAATGGCTGAAGAATGTGTTCGCAGCACTAGGATATGACGCCGCGGAGGACACTCGGTCAACCTCTTCTACTCAATCTCTGCCAGATCAACAAGAGCTAGCAATAGTTGATCCATCGAAGATAAGTACTACGCGGCGCAGACCTGGACCATTCATCATGCAACTGATGGTGTTGCTTGCCCGATTTGATATGATTAAGGCCTTTCCAGAGTTGCTAATAATTGCTTCTCTCGTAGGTTCACCAGACTACAAATTCGTTGGTCACCTAAATAGAAGACATCTGCTAGTTACTAGCCTTGCCGAGCTCACGGGTGAGATGAAGGTCTTCGGTAGGCTGGAACGGAGATTGACAAGTCCATACCGAACTGGTGGGTTGCCGCCCGAAGCAATTGAGCGACTGCAGGCATCCATTGACGATGAGGGGCTAGCTCAAGCTTTGGGAGAGGCAGCCAAACGCTTTCACGTTGAACCCCCCGTCGCTGTATTCCAACCCGTCGCTATCTATCGATGACTTAGTCATGTGCTTCTACAAACAGGAAGATTGGCATCAGAAGGCTGGCTGGATCTGCACCTTCTCACATGTAGGGGCCGCAGACTGGGCTGCTCGGTGTGACACCACTGCGAGCGTCGTAGAACCAACCGGATCTGCCGCGATACGGCCGTGCCTCGAGGAGAACTCCATGCGTCCGGCGAGTACGAGAGTCGTATTGCGTCACCGATGAGCATGGGCCGGCTCCGAATAGCGCCAGGGCGCTGAGCACAGTGGACAAGATCAGCGCTGTGGTGCGGGACAGCCACGCGAACGGCAGCAGGGCTTCAGGTGGCCGGTGAGAGTGGCGACCGTGATCACGATCGCGCTGCGGAAGATGCCCGGGGCTCGCGTCGGCTGCCGGTGCAGTTCGTCCTCCATCATGGTGGACAGGCAGCCTTGCCGACTGGCGGGGATGGTGTCGGCGACGCGGCCGATCAACTCCCCGGCGAAGCCCCTGGCGGCGTAAATGTCACGGATCTGCTGCCGCCCGGCTTCGGGCGCGGCGTCGGTCCCGGCCGCCTCCCGGGCCTGTCCGGCCTGGTAACAGTCACGCTCGGAGACCGCCGATGTGCAGTCGGCCGCCCCCTGGAGTCCGACTCGGTGAAGGCAGCGGCGAAGCCAGGCGAACCGGGCGCCTGGAGCCCGTCGTCACGGCCAGCGTCCAGCTCCGCTACCGGCCAGCATAAGTCCGGGGACTGCAGTCGGCGTCGCAGGCGCCCCGTTGCCGGGGACTGCGAAGACGGCACGCCGAAGGTGTGCTCTCCGCAGTCCTGCTGGGGGCAGATGCCACAGTTGAGGATCGCATACGTTGAGACATGGACTATCGCACTTTGGGACATAGCGGCTGCTCGGTGTCGGCCCTTGGCCTTGGGACCATGACCTTCGGCGTGGAGACGGACGAGCCGGGCGCGCATGCGCAGCTCGACCGTTTCGTTGATGCGGGCGGCACGTTGGTCGACACGGCCGATACGTACGGCGACGGCAGGTCGGAGGAGATCATCGGCCGCTGGCTCGCCAGCCGGCCGGCCGACATCACTGAGCCGGTGGTGCTGGCCACCAAGGGCCGCTTCCCGCTGGATGATTCTCCCAACGGTGCCGGGTTGTCCGCGCGGCATCTGACCCGGGCGCTGGACGCGTCGTTGCGCCGGCTGGGCGTCGAGGCGGTTGACCTGTATCAGGTTCATGCGTTTGATCCGTGGACGCCGCTGGAGGAAACGGCGCGTACCCTCGACGGGTTCGCCCGCGCTGGCAAGATCCGCTACTGGGGGCTGTCGAATTTCACCGGCTGGCAGTTGACCAAGGCGGTGCATCTGGCCCGCGCGCTGAATGCTGCCGGGCCGGTGACGCTTCAGCCGCAGTACAGCCTGCTGGTGCGGGAGATCGAGTGGGAGATCGTGCCTGCGGCGATGGACGCGGGCCTCGGGCTGCTGCCCTGGAGCCCGCTCGGCGGCGGCTGGCTGTCGGGCAAGTACCAGCGCGGCCAGCGGCCGTCCGGCGCCACCCGCCTGGGCGAGGACCCGAACCGCGGCATGGAGGCCTACGACCGGCGGGGCACGCCGCGCACCTGGGACGTCATCGACGCGGTGCAGAAGATCGCCGACGAGCGCGGCGTGTCCATGGCCGAGGTCGCGCTGGCGTGGGTGGGCGATCGGCCAGCGGTGGCCTCGACCATCCTCGGCGCCCGCACGGCCGGGCAGCTGGAGACCAACCTTCGTGCCGCTGACTTGCATCTCAGCCCCGCCGAAACCGCCGCGCTCAACGCCGCGAGCGACCCGCAGCCCACCGACTATCCCTACGGCGAACTGGGCATGCAGCAGCGCGACCGCCGCCTCGTCGGTGGTGGCTAGCCCCAAGGCCGTGTAGTTGAGAGGCGGCCCAGACGCCCGAACGCCGCGAGCCGCGAATATCCGGCGATCTGCCGCCCTGCAGCCGTATCAAGATGTGGACCTAGGGCGGGACAGTGATGGTCTGCTGGGAGCAGCAGACGGGGCTGTGACCGGGCGGGTTGAGTATCTGGGGCCGCTGGTAGTCCGGTGCCATTGACCCGGGCCGTAGCGGGCAGCGGAGCTTTCCCATCACGGCCGGGCACATGACCCGGTGGCAGGCACGGAGCAGGAACCGGCCGCCGCCGCGGAGGACCCGCCGGGCCTCGCGGGCGTAGCGGTGCCTGTCCGCGGGCGCCAGGTAGTGAAACAGCCCCTGTCCAGCAGGAGATCGGCGCTGGCATCAGCCAGCGGGAGGCGCAGCACGTCAGCCAGGATGAACCGGGCAGCCGGATTCGAATCCGAACGCTTCCGTCAGCCAGGCCAGGGCGGCGCCTACGTCGCGGTAGGTCAACGAGGGATACACCGCACCTCGTCGATCAATCCGGCCTGGAAGGCCTGACCGGCGATGTTGCCGGGGTTATCGACACGTCTCTGTCGCCGGCGGCGGCTTGCGCCTGGGCTATTGCGCTGTTCAGGCCGTCGGTGACGAAGGTGAACGGCGCGTCCGGGTAGGGCCAGTCGGTCGGCGGCTGATGGGTCACTACGAAGACCGCATTACCCACGGCCGGGCGGCCGTTCCAGCCGTTGGTCAGGTCGAACAGGCGGCGGCCGATCACGTCGGCGCCGATAGCCGACCATGCGGCATGCAGATATTCGGCACTGGCTGGGGATGTGTGGAAGTCGGGGTGACCGGTGACCTCGGCGTTTCCGGTGTTATACCAGTCGAATAGCGGGCCGGCTTGATCGTTTGTGTCGGCGATGAAGCCGTCGAGTCACATGGAAGCCTGGGCGATCACTTTTCCCATCCCGGCACCTTTCCCTTCATTGACTTGCTCTTCTGGGTTGCGCATTTCTATCGAGGCGTGCACGAAGTCGGTGTTCCGGTCTGCAGTCGTTAACAACGATTCTGTCGCAGCTGCCGCGTAATTCAGACCTCGCGCCGCCTCCTATTCCGTGTGGCCAGCCGGCCGGGAAGGCGAGGTGGCGGCGCGTGTTGACCGCGTTGCTCTTCCTTATGGCCGCGCTGGTGGTCAGCGTCGCTGCGGTCGTCGTGAGGTTCGCCCGGTCGCTGGGTGAGGAGCGGCTGCCGGACTGTCGCTATCTCATGTTCCGCCCCGCCCCCCGAACTAAGAGCCTGTTGATAAAGGACATCAGGTGCGGGTGAAGCTGGCGTAACCCGTATCGATCTGGCCGGCCGATGACCCATGACCTGCGGGCGATGTGCGACGCGGTGTTCTACGTGGTGCGCGACGGCGTCGAGTGGCGGGCGCTGCCTGCGGACTTTCCGCCCTGGGACGCTGTGTATGCCTTCTACGACAGGTGGAGCGCCCGGGGCCTGCCGCAGGCCCTGGTGTGCCGGCTGCGGGAGAAGCTGCGGGTGCGCCAGGGGCGGGGCGCCCAGCCCACGGCCTCGATCGTGGACTCCCAGATCGTCAAGGCCGCAGACACCGTGCCCCGGGCCAGCAGCGGATACCACGGTGGGAAGAAGATCACCGGGAGGGGGCCGGTATGTCGCAGTCGATGCCGAGGACTGGCTGCTGGGGCTGGCGGTCACTGCCGCCAGCGTCAGCGACCGGGCCGGGCGAAGCTGCTGGTCATCAGGCTGGACGCCTTCGGAACGCTGAAGATCATGTGGGCCGACAGCGGGTACGACGGCGCCCCGCTCGCCGCCTGGATTAGGGCCGTCGCCGGGATCACCCTGGAGGTCGTCCGGCGCTGCGACCCGCACGCCTTCCAGGTCGTCCGGCGCCGGTGGGTCGTCGAGCGCACCTTCGGCTGGCTGATGCGCTACCGGCGGCTCGCCCGCGACTACGAGCGGCTGACCGCCCATCATGAGGCCATGGTGTACTGGGCCACCATCATGATCATGACCAGAAGGCTCGTCCGCTACCAGGCAAGCCAGCCGCCCGAACAGCGGTGGGGCGGAAACCGGCCACAGCGGGCGGCAGCATGAAACCCTTCCAAGGGTCTCGTTCTCCTTGCCCTTGAGCACAGCATCGACCCGCGCTTAGAAACGGCCTGCCTCACTGACTGTGCGCCCGATCCTTCTCACCGACCTGTCCGCAACCTCCGGCAGCTACTGGCCCACCCTCCCGTCGATCCGCTCACGCAGCAGGTCGGCGTGGCCGTTGTGCCGGGCGTACTCCTCCACTACGTGCACCAGCACCCAGCGCAGCGACATCGCCCCGCGCCAGGCATCGGGGATCTTCCCGATGATGTCAAGGCTGGGCGCCTCGGCCACGAACCGATCCGCAAACGCAACCTCGGCCCGCCACACATTCCAAGCCTCCGCGACTACCCCGGGGTCGGGCACCGCACCATCGAAATCTCCATCGCGGTCGGTGTCGGTACAAAAATGCGCCGGCACGTCCTGCCCGGCCATGATGCCCCGGAACCAGCCGCGCTCCACATCGGCCATGTGGCGCACCAGCCCCAGCAGCGACATCGTGGAAGGTTCCGCGGAACGACGGGCCAGGTCGGCGGCGCCGAGCCCGGAGCACTTCAGTTCCAGGGTGTCGCGCTGCCAGCGCAGGAACCCAACGAGCGTGGCGCGCTCGTCGCCCTGGGGCGGTGGGTCAGCCCGCGGGTCGGTGTCTAGCTCGATGAACATGTCCGCTCTCCGGCCGCCCATGCCCCCATCATCGGCGCCGCGCACGCGATCCCACTACCGGTTTTCGGTACCGCCACCAGTCCGGACCGTCGAGGTCGCCGCAGGCGACGGCGCTTCCTCACTCTGAGGCATACCGATGGCCCATGCTTCTCATCAGCATGTCCGAAGGACAGTCCCGGACGGATCACGGCACAAGCGGACACGCTTGCGTATCCCTACAGCCCCCTTATCAACAGGCTCTGAGCCAGCCAGTACCGCCTCAGCGCGGTCAGAACACCCTGATACGCGCGCCTCAACTGATAGCTGTCAAAGACACGCTCGACGCGCAGATCGGCGGTTATCTGACGCCCCTTCAAGGATGTTTGCATGACCAGGACCTTTGCGGCGTGTACATGTCTCCAGACAGACTTCCCGAGTTCGAGACTGAGGACGAAAATCGGCAACGACAAGGAGGTCTGCGTTCGGTTACGGCGGAGACATCACTTCCGATAAGCTGTCCACGCCGCAGAGCAAAACACCACAAAATGCTGCGGCAGCTACAGCATTGACGCCCAAATTCGGGCTTGAGATAACGGCGGGGATGCGCGCCGTGCTGGGTGGGCCGCCGATTACGTAGCGGAGATGAAGCAGTCCGCTCGCCGAGATGGTGAATGTCGGCAGGTCTAGGTCACGCTGGTTCGGCTGGACATGGCAAAGGCCGTGTCATGTGAGCGGGACGTGGGTGGCCTCAGTTCTAGAGGAGCTGGGGGATTACTTCGGCGGCGAGGCGTTCGGCGTGCTCGGCCTGGTCGAAGAGCGCCGTGAAGAGGAACGGTTCCGCGCCCGCAGCGGCAACCTGGCGAAGCTCCCGGACGCAGTCGGCGGGCGGGCTGGCGAGGACAGCTTGCTGGCGGCGCTGGTCCGCCAGGGTGCCCGGGATCGGCCTTGACGCCGAGATGAGTGAGCATCTCGGTTACGGGCCCTGCGATCTTGCCGGGCGCGGCTCGGGCAACAGCCGCAACGGCGGGTATCGGAAGAGGGTGACGACCGAGATCGGCAAGACCGCCGCTCAGTACGCGTCGAGGAACGGTGTGATCAACGCGAGCACTTCGCCGGGCCGCTGGGTCACGCCGACGTGGGTGGTTCCGGGGAGCACTGCGAGTTGCGCGTTCGGCAGGAGCTCGAACATCTCCACCACGTCCGGCAGCGGTGAGAAGTCGCGGTCGCCGAAGATCAGCAGCGTCGGCGCCTGCAGTGATCGCAGCTCGTCGGTCCATCCCGGGAACTGGTGCACCATCGCCGAGTTCTTGGCCGCGAACTCGTCGAAGTGCGTGGGGTCGGGAGCGGCCGCGTCGTAGGCGTCGCGCATCGCCTGGAAGCCGGCCGGCGCCGGCAACCGGTCCTTGCCGAGTGGCGCGCTGTCGCGGCCCGGCGGGCGATGGGCGTCGGCCGAGGCGACAATCAGCTTGCCGGCCCGGGCCGCGCGGCCGGTGCCGGCGGTGTGCCCGTGGCCCTGCAGCTCCACCGCGATCACCTGCCTGCCCGCCGCCAGGGGCTCGAGCAGCGGCCCGAAATTGAGGTCGATGGTCATCAGGCCACCATGCAGCAGCACCAGTGGCCTCCCACTGCCGCGGATCTCGTAGTAGAGCTGCAGGCCGTTCACCGGTGCGTACGCCATGCCGGGTATCACGGTACCCGGCCCGCGAACTCATCGCCACGCGCCGCGCATGCCGCACACCGCCACGTCGTGACCGCCCGGCGTCGCCGTCAACCCGGGACCCTGCGCTACCTTCGGGTGGCCGCTACGTGGGACGCGATGGCGTAACGCGAAAACACCATCCGCCGTCACACCGTTACCCCGACCGTCACGGGCCGCCGGATAGAGGGGTTCCCAAGGCAGCACAGCGGCGAGCCCGCTGACTGACGGGCCCGCGGAATGCGGCAGAAGCGGACGCCACCATGATCGATCGGCCTACTACGAGCCTTGTCACCTCGCCCGGCGTTGGTGTCAGCTCAGCATCTCCATCTGATCCGAATCCATGTGAGGCGCACAAAGGTGCGATTGAAAGACAGGAATGGGCGTCCACCCGTAGCCGGCCAGTCGTCCCAATTCGACGGGTGCTCGTCATGCCCGCAACTCTGCCGCTGGCTCGGATCGACGCGTAACTACTCCATCGACCACCGTTTGGTGACCTACCGCACGCCCGAATCAACGAGTTGATCGAACAACATTGACTGACGCCCGCCCGGTTCGCGATCATGGCCGGCGGCTGACCAGCCCGGTCTGGTAGGCGATGACGACCAGCCGCGCGGTCGCGCGCACCCAGTTTCACCATCGCGTGGCTGACGTGGGTGCGGGCGGTGGCCGGACTGAGGAACAGTTCGGCGCCGATCTCGTCGTTGCTCAGCCCTTGTCCCACCAGGGCCAGGACTTCACGCTCGCGTTGGGTCAGCACCGCCAGCCGGTCCTCCGCGGCCTGGGTGGCGATCCGTTCCGCGGTGAACTGAGCGATGAGGCGTCGGGTGATCCGCGGTGCGAGCAACGCCTCGCCCGCGGCGACCACCCGGATGGCATGCAGCAGCTCGGCCGGTCCGGCGTCCTTGAGCAGGAAGCCGCTTGCGCCGGCTTGCAGCGCCTCGAAGACGTATGCGTCAGTGTCGTACGTGGTCAGGATCAGGACCCGAACCTGTTCGAGGCCGCGCGTCGTGACGATCTGGCTGGTGGCCTTGATCCCGTCCAGCTCCGGCATGCGGATGTCCATGAGTACGACGTCGGGCCGGGTGGCCCGGGCCCGATCCACGGCCTCGGCCCCGTTGGCGGCCTCCCCCACCACCGTGATGTCGTCTTCCGCGTCGAGCAGCACCTTAAATCCGGACCGCACCAGAACCTGATCGTCGGCGAGCAGCACTTTGATCGGAGCAGTGCCGGACGACGAAGCGGCCGCCGCGGTCACAGCTGCGCTGTTCCGGCCGGAGCCAAGGGCAGTCGCGCCTTGACTTCGAACCCGCCGCACGGCCGCGGCCCGGCGGTCAACTCCCCGCCCAGTAGCCCGCAGCGCTCGCGCATTCCGACGATCCCGCGGCCCGGCTCGGCCGAACTGCCTTTGATGGTACCGGCCGGTGGCTGCGGACTCGCGGCGTCATCGCCAGGGGCGTCCCGGCCACCCTCGTCGGTCACTCGGACCTCCAGGACATCGGTTCCGTAGTCGAGCGCGACCGTCACCCGGGTCGGGCCGACGTGGCGGATCACGTTGGTAATCGACTCCTGCAGGATCCGGTAGGCGGTGTGGTCCACCGCGCTCGGCAATGGCGCCGTGGACGACGTCACATCCAGTTTGACATCGAGTCCGGCCTCGCGCGCCATCGCGGTGATCTCGTTGACCTGTCCCAGGCCGGGGTGCGGCACCCGCCCGTTGCCCGAGTCACGAAGCACCCCGAGGACCGCCCGCATCTCGTGCAACGCCTGGGCGCTCGTCTGCTCGATGGTCACCAGCGCCTCGCGCGCCCGTTCCGGCCGCTTATCGAGCAGGTACGCGGTGACACCGGCCTGCACGTTGATGATCGCGATGGCGTGAGCGACGGTGTCGTGGACCTCACGCGCCATCGCCTTCGGGCTGTCGGCGGCCTTCGGGGGCGAGTTCGCAAACGACTCCTCCGCGCCGGGCTCGGACTCCGCGCAGGCACAGAGCCTGCTGGGAGAGCGGTTCCCGGCCCAGTCCGGCGATACCGAGAGGGTGGTGGTGCGCGCCGACAACGTCAGTAGCGCCGGGGTACGGAGTGTGGTCAAGGCGCTCCTCGGTGAGCTGGAACGCATGCCGCACGTGGCGTCCGTCGAGGATCCCTATGCCACCAAAGGCGCCATCACGCCGGACGCCCGCACCCTCGTCGCCCGGGTCTATCTCGATGTCATCAACCCCAACGACATGCCGAAAGAAGACACCAAGAAGCTGCTGGCCGCCGCGCAGGCGGCCGAGCGCGACGGGCTGGAGATCGCGCTCGGCGGACGCGCCGTGCAAACCGCCGAGGCGAACCAGTCCGGATCCGAGATGCTCGGCCTGATCGCGGCCGCGGTGATCCTGCTGATCATGTTCGGGTCGGTGGTGGCGGCCGGGCTGCCACTGGCCATGGCGATCGGCGGGGTGGCGGTCAGTTCCAGCCTGGTCGGCCTCGCGGCGGCCGTGGTGGGTGTGCCCTCGTTCGCGCCCACCATCGGCATGATCCTGGGCATCGCCCTGGGCATCGACTACGGCCTGCTGATGGTGACCCGGTTCCGCGAATGGCGGGCGGCGGGCCTCGACCCCGAAGCCGCGACCGTAGCGACGCTCGACACCGCCGGCCGTTCGGTCCTCGTGGCCGCCGGCACGGTCATGGTGAGCATGCTGGGGCTGTTCGCGGCGGGCCTGCCCGTCATGAACGGCACCGCCGTCGTCACCATGATCGCCACGCTGGCCGTGATGGTCGCCGCCATCACCCTGTTCCCCGCGTTGCTGGGCTACCTGGGGCGGCGAATCGACCGGCTCCGGGTGCCGCTGGGACGGCGTCGCCCCACCCAGATCTCCGCCGACGGCCACCTGGTGCCAGCGGCCGGC
>WNGF01006991.1_pt1 | contig 33824 bp, 25 predicted proteins | sample 5400641 | NCBI WGS metagenome assembly WNGF01 (sample SAMN13153371, study PRJNA577476) | soil metagenome | isolation source: 80 cm soil or saprolite under grassland replicate 2 | place: USA:California | collected 2016-06-15 | reverse complement strand
TTGAACGAGGAGAAGCCGGTGGTCTTCGTCGGCGCGATGCGCAACAGCTCGGAGCTGAGCTGGGACGGGCCCGGGAATCTGCGCTCGGCCGTTCGAGTGGCCGTTGACCCGCAGTCGCGGGGCCTCGGCGTACTCGTGGTGATGAACGACCAGTTGATCGCCGCCGCCGAAGCCACCAAGACCCACACCGAATCTACAGACACTTTCCAGAGCCGCGATTTCGGCCCGCTCGGAATCGTGGACAAAGATCGCGTGATCGTCACGCGCCGCCCGGTCCAATCAGAAGGGCGCGAACACATCGTCACGGACAGGATCGAAGAGCGCGTCGACATGATCAAGATGGCCGCCGGGGCGGACGGGCGATTCATCAATTTCGCAATCGACGACGGGGCGCGCGGCCTGGTGATCGAAGGCCTCGGCCGTGGCAACGTCACTGTCGCCGCTTTGCCCGCCATCGAGCGCGCCGTCGAGGCCGGCCTTCCGGTCGTCATCACGTCGCGCTGCCCGCGCGGGCGCGTGCTCGACACTTACGCCTACGAAGGCGCGGGCCGCCAGTTGCGAAAGATGGGCGCGATCCTGGGCGGAATGCTGCCCAGTCATAAGGCGCGGATCAAATTGATGCTGGAACTCGGCGCAGGGTGGAGCGTTGAACGGATCAGGAAATCGTTTGAAGGTTAGAGCGGTTTGCGATTGCGCGTACGGGCATTTGATAACCGATCTAGAGGTAGAAATCATGGCCAATGCCGAACGATATATTGCCGCTCGTCCATTTGGAATCAGTCTCGTCTTGCTGTTTTTTCTCCTATGTCCTCCCACTGCGGCCGGCCAGTCGGAACAAAAGCAAGACGGGGCTGAGGACACGTTTGTCGCCCAGCATCGCGAGGCCATGCGGAAAAATCCCGAAGGAGTTTCGTTCACCCTCCGACTTGAGGAAGACAAGCTTCAGTTCAAACCCGGAGAAATCATCCGAGTAGAGTTCAGCTTCACCAGTGACTTAGCGAACGCCTACGACCTTGATGGCGCGACCTATGATCGCGGGGGCAGACTAAACTTGGATAAATATTTCCTCGATCATAAAAACGGCGTGGTTGATCCGTTGAAGGATTATTTGCCCGGCGCGGGCGGCGGAATCAGATCCAACCCAACCCTCAGCGAAAAGCCTCATAAGATGACCTTCGATTTGAATGAGTGGTTTCGGTTTGATCAGCCCGGCAGGTTCCGGCTCTTTGTCACCGCGCCGCGAGTCTTGAAGAAAAGCGAGAGGCAGCTCGGCTACGGCGCGGAGGTCACATCGAACATAGTCGAATTCGAAATACTGCCGCGTGACGACGAGTGGGCCGAGCAGGAGTTGCAGGCGATAACGCGGCTGCTCGATTCGAGTGACCCGAAAATGGATCGAAGACCTGTTTGCCGCCGCTTGCGCTTTTTAAACACGGAAGCCGCGTCGAGTGAAATGATCCGCAGGTTTGGCGCGCCTCTCGATGTATGTGGATACGAGTATTCGATGGGATTGATAGCCTCCGCTCATCGCGCCTTCGTCGTGAAGGAGATGGAGCGAAGGCTGGAAGCGCCGGATCAAATCGTTTCTAACTCATATTTGTACACGCTGTATCACGTGGCCGCCTCTTTACAGCAGACAGGTCAATTGCCGCCGACTACGGGGCGTCCGAATGATGAACAACAAGCGAAGGTGGCCGCCGAAGCCTGGCAAAAGTGGAGGGATTCAAGGCAGAAATCAGAACTTCAATACGCCGAACGGCTGATGTCGGCCTTACCGCGTAAGCAGGGGAAAGCGCGGGCGATCGCTGTGCATACCTTGCTGGAGATGTTATGGAATAATAGTCAGCAAAGCATTCAGCCGAGTTTAGCCGGTCCAAGGCAATCTGGAGGATTCAATCCGGAAATAATCAAAAAGCTCGCGCCCGAAATCATCGCGGCTTTTGACGATCTTCCGACAAATATACAAATGAGTTTATTGGGTCATCGGTGGAAGCAGTTGGCCGGCCCGGCGATGCTGCCGGTTATTCGCCGCATCCTCAATAACAAACCGGCCAATGACCAGTCTTACGAGAGCAGAGAGTTACGGGGCTTGGCGATTCGCCGGCTTTACGAGCTGGCGCCCGACGAAGGGCGCAGGCTGATTATCGAAGAACTGCGCCGCCTCTCCCCCAGCGTTGGATTGACCACGCTCAGGCTTCTGCCGGATGAGACCCTACCCCAATTAGAGGAGACGCTGGTTGAAAATTTAGAGAAGTCGCTCTCTGGCGAGTCAGGAAGCGTAGACGTAATCAGTTCACTGGTCGAACGTTACGCGACGGCTTCGGTATTGCCGCGAGTGAGGGCGTTTTACGGCGACAAAGTCGGCCAGCGGGGCTGCTCATATCAAGCGTCACTATTGGCTTATTTTCTGCGGGTAGACTCGGCGATGGGGATCGATTTGGTCAGTCGAGAGTTGACCGCGCGCGGCCCGGAATATACGCATTGTTACGCCTCACTCCTTGCCGATGTCGCGAAACTGCGCATGGCTCCCGATCTTGAGGCTTTGGCTATTGAAACCCTCGACGACCCCGATCCCGAAGTCGTGATACAGGCGGTCTCAGCGCTCGGCCAGTATGGCTCGGCAGGCGCGGAAAAGCCGCTCTGGACGCGGCTCGAAAAATGGCTTCAGGAATGGAAGGGGCGCGCGGAGGAATTGCCGAAGAATTTCGACAGCAGTCATCCGAACTTTTGGCATAAACAGGTCGGGCAGGCTTTGCGACAAGCGCTCTCACATTCGCCCGCGTGGCTGATAGATCACGAAAAACTGGCAAGATTGCGGCAGTCGTGTCTGGACAAGGATGAGTTGCAGCAGTTCAACTATCAGGCCGGAGACCTGTCCGGCGAGATTCACATCGTTTTTGATCAGGGTTATGACGGGTGGGGAAACGCTCAAGTCGCGCATTATCAGTGCAATTCACTCCCGGCGCTTAAAATGAAATTGAGCCAGTTTCCGAAAAACACGACATTCACCTGGAATTCATACAGTCAAGATAAAGAGGCGGCTGAGCAGGTCTTTTCAGAGCTGAAAGCATTCATCGAAGGAAGGGGAATGAAGCTGGAAAAGCGAAAAGCTCAGTGATTGCCGCGCCCCATTTCAAAAGACACAAAACACTGGAGGTTGCTTATGAGAACTAGCAGTTTGTTTCGGCGGAAGTATGGCCTGGAAGCCTCTCGGCGGTTTGCGGTTTTGATTTGCGCGTTCGCTATACCCGTCGCGCTCCTGGCGTCGAACGTCTCCGCCGTCGCCGAGGAATTCATCGGCAAGTTCGAGCCGAAGCTGGCGCCAAACAAGGACGATCTCGATCACGTGATCTTCAAACCGTTCCGCGACCCGTCGAAGGTCCAATTCGCCAAACGCCCCGAAAGCGACGCCACGATTACGGCGGGCCGTTTGTATCACCCGCCGACGGATAAGGCCGCGATCATGGCTTTACTCGTCGAACCCGAAGGAGAGCCGCCGTACGTTTACGCCGACGTCGATCTGAACAACGTGATGGACGCCAACGAGAAATTCGATCTCAGCAACGACGAGAGCGGCAACCCGTACATCTGGCAGACGACGGTCAACGTCCCGCTCAAAGAAGGACTCTTCCAGAGTTTTCCCATCTTCGTCCAGTACTTCAAAAACGTCGAGATGGATGAGATGGGCAAGGACGACCGGTTGATCCTGCAATCGACCAAGGCCTTCGCGCGCGGCTACGTCGAGATCCAGGGCAAAAAGACCCTCGTGCAGTACGATCTCAGCCCGCGCAGCAAGAAGATCAACCCGATGAATTGCGCGCTCGGCGTAGACGGCGACGGCGACGGCGAGATCGATATGGACCGTTTTTCGCCGGAAGCCGCCGAGGCGCGCGAGGAGGTCGTCGTCTTTCGAGTCGGAGACAACTACGTCTCGACCAAACGCGCCGACCTGGAGAAGAACCAGATCGTGATGCGCTCGCATTCGGCCGGGGATTACAAACGCGCCGAATTGAAGATGGGCGCCGAGGCGCCCGATTTCCCGTTCACCGATTTCAAGGGCAAGAAGCGCCGGCTGTCGGAATTCCGCGGCAAATATGTGCTGATTGACTTCTGGGGGACCTGGTGCGGCCCGTGCCGCCGAGAACTCCCTTACCTGAAGGCCGCCTACAGAAACTTCCAACCGCGCGGGCTCGAGATCCTGGGGATGAACACCGACGATCCCGAAATATTGCCGCAGGTCAAAACCTGGCTCGAAAAGAACGAACTCGTCTGGACGCAGGCCACGCTGGACAGCATCCGCGAGGTCATCCGCAGTTTCCGCATTCACAGCTATCCGACGACGCTGCTGATCGACCCCGAAGGCAAGATCATCTCGCTCGACCAGACCAGGAAAGGGCAGCCGTCGCTGCGCGGGCAGGATTTGTTGAAGAGCCTCGACCGCTTGCTGCCGCATTGAACACTCGACCAATGTTCGCAACAAACAACGCCTCAATAGAACGCGGATGACGCGGTCGGGCGCGGATCATCGCGGATAAAGCCAGAAAAGATCGGCGTCAATCCGCTCTATCCGTGTCGTCAGCGTTCTATTAACCCGTACACCGATGTGAAAACCGCCCTGAGCAGACGAGGCTTGGGACTATGCCCCTCCTCGCGGGGGTTCGCGCAAATGCCCTTGACAATCTAGGGGGAGCGCGTCTATTCTCCCATGGTCAATCTAGGGGGCTCCGAACTATGGCTCAATCGAAACAGAATCTGATCCAGGGCACGCTGGCGATGCTGATCCTCAGGTCGCTCGCGCGCGGCCCGCTGCACGGTTACGAGATCGCGCAGCGGATTCAGCAATCGTCCGAAGACGTTTTGAAGGTCGAGGAAGGCTCGCTTTACCCGGCGCTCTACAGGCTGGAGGAGCAGGGCTGGGTCGAAGCCGAATGGGGCGCTTCGGAAAACAACCGCCGCGCCAAGTATTACAAGCTGACTCGCGCGGGGCGCAAACAACTCGCCGTCGAGACCTCGAATTGGGAACGACTCTCCGAGGCGATCGCTAAAGTTTTACAGACGGCGTAGAAAGGGGGATTCGCCATGACAACCATTAAGTCCATTCTGCGCCGTCTGGGCGCGCCCGTTCGGGGCGAGGCGGCGGTGCGCGAGATAGAGGACGAGCTGCTGTTCCACATCGAGATGCGGGCGCACGACAACATCGCGGCTGGGATGTCGCCGGAAGACGCCGTGGCCGATGCGATGCGGCGGTTCGGGGATTTCGACCAGATCCGGACCGTCTGCGAAGAGATCAGAAAAGAAAGGCTGGCGGGCATTATGAAAATGATCAAGGGCTGCGCCTGGGTAGTCCTCGGGTGCGGGCTGATGCTGAAGATGTCTTCCAAGATATTTGCGATACAGAACGTCGGCGACTTTCTGATCCTGATCGCTCTCCTGTGGCGCCTGCTAATCCACTTGCGCGAAATGCAGCCGGACCGGCGCCGCGTCATAGCCGCCATCCGTGAGCGGTTTTACGGAGGGCCGCTCTCCGTGAGCGGTTTTATGGAAGAGAAGACACGCCCAAGCCGGTTCCCACCTATGACAAAGCCGGACGCACGCCCGTCGAAAGGCTGATCTCAGATGAAAGTTCGGATGAAACAACCAAATAAAAAAGGAGACATGGCATGCTCATCTCAATACTCACCATTCTCATCGGCGCCGTGTTAACGGCGGGCGGCGCCCAGGAGTTGATTGTGCAAGGCATCTTCAATAACAGACGTTACCCGCTTCTCGGCGGCACGTTGGGCACGGTGGCGGGCGCGCTTCTGCTGTCCGCCGGAATCGCTTTACTGCGAGAGTCGCCGCGCGCAACCGATCTTATCCGCGCCACCGCGTATGTTTGCGTCCCGGTGTTTGTAATCATCGGCTTCATCTGGCCGCTCGCCGGCTGGCCTGTAAGGATCGTTGGCATCGCCTTTCCGCTGTTTCTGCTGTGGTATTTCCGACATTCCCCGGCTCAGACGCCAGCGTCTGAAGTAAAAGGAGTTTGATGAACAAATGGCGCCATGGCTATGGTCGTACAATTCAAGCTCAAACGGCTGATTAGTAGTATCCTGAAAGGCGTCGGAGTGATGCTATTGACCGCCATTGTGGCAGGCGTCATTTATGAGGAAGTGGGACGAAGGCAGGATCGCAAGCGCCTTCCACAAATCGGCCAGTCAGTGGATATTGGCGATCTCAGTATGAACATTTATTGTTCGGGCGAGGACAGCCGCCATGCAATTTCAGACGAAGCGCCTGACGCGGTAATCAATGCCGTTCGCGAGGTCGTAACGTTAGTCCGTGAGGAAGGCTGTGCAAATAAAAGCCCTTTGAAATCCATACATTGATTAGCGCAAGCCTGGGTACGCATCGCTTCCAGCGTGCAGTCTTCGGCGGGAGGCGCATTGATTGGAATCAAATGCGCAGGAATACGAATCGGCTCCAAGCGCTGCGGATCCTCCCAATGTACTACGATCCACGCCTGCACGCTGGAAGCGATGCGTACCCAGGCGTCTCCTGATTTATGCGCAGGATCCAAGTGGTTGATTGCATTCAACTTTAATTCGCACAGGCTTCAAATAATTTTGAAGGAGTCTGACCGATAGACAACCTGACCGACAAACGCTATTTTGAGACGCAGAACTATTTTGAGTCGCGCGTCAGACCCGGCGCCGAAGCGCGCGCGCGCATTTATGGGACGCCGGGTTATCCCGTCGGCGTCAGCGCCGGATTGACTTTCAGATTAGGCGCGAAGGATTGATGCGCCGAGATGAACATGAACAGTTCAACCTGTCAGGGTTGTAAAGAGTAGAAGCAAAAAAGGCAATAAGGGCAAAGAGGGCAAAAGAAAATTATACCCTCTTTGCCCTTATTGCCTTTTTTGCTTCCTTTTTGATCACTTCATAAAGCCCTTCGCGTGGTTGATTTTCCGCAGGAGAGGAGATGGGATTACAAAATCGATCCGTACAATCTGAATCGGCGGCGCCGCCGCAATTCGCTATGCTGCAAATGATAACCGGCTTCTGGGTTTCGCGCGCGATCTACGTCGCCGCGAAGCTGGGGCTGGCTGATCTGGTTAAAGACTCGCCGAAGACGGCTGATGAACTGGCGGGATTGACAGGGACGCACTCGCCATCGCTATACCGCGCGCTTCGCGCGTTGGCAAGCGTGGGCGTCTTTGCTGATGACGGACAGGGGCGTTTCGCCCAGACGCCGTTGTCTGAAACTCTGCGGAGCGACACGCCGGGATCGCTGCGCGCGATGGCGATAGTAGAACTCGGCCAGGAGCACTTTCCCGCCTGGGGCAATCTGATGCACAGCGTCAAGACGGGCGAAATCGCGTTCGACAATCTGTTCAAGCAAACCGCCTGGGAGTATTACGCGCGAAATCCCGAAGACGCGAGCAATTTCAATGAGTCGATGAAGGGATTGACCGAGATGGTCAGCGTGGCTGTGCTGGAAGCGTATGGTTTTTCAGGGGTCGACAAACTGGTTGATGTCGCGGGCGGAACCGGCAGATTGATCAGCGCGATTCTAGCCGCTCATCCGCGGATGAGAGGCGTGTTGTTCGATCTGCCGCACGTGATCGCGGAGGCCGGGCCGCTGCTCGACGCCGCAGGCGTTCGGGACCGTTGCGAAACGTCAACCGGAGATTTCTTCAGATCGGTTCCCGAAGGCGGCGACGCCTATGTGATGAAATGGATCATCCACGATTGGGATGACGAAAAGTCAACGGCCATTTTGAAAAATATACATCGGGCGATGGACAAAAATGGGAAGCTGCTGCTGATTGAAATGGTCGTCTCCGAAGGCAATCAGCCCGACCTGAGCAAGTTCTTGGACCTGGAGATGATGGTGATGACCGGCGGACGCGAGCGAACTGAAGCCGAATTCAATTCGCTTCTCGCGGCCTCCGGGTTCGAGCTGACCCGCGTGATTCGAACGACATCCCCCGTTTGCGTTATCGAAGCCGTTCGCGCGTGAGCCGGTGCGGATTGCGGATTGCGGATTGCGGATTGCGGATTTATGAATTTGTTCAACCGCGAACGCGAAATTAAGATTGAAAGTTGTATCAATCCGCAATCCGCAATCCGCAATCCCTATTCCCCACTCCTCGCTCCCTGTGGTAAACATTTGCCCGGTGACCAACCGGCGGGCTCCGCCGCGTCGGAGTCTTAGGCGACATTCATTGCGAAGACGACCGTCTGGAGACTGCGTTGCGATTCTTCGAGGCCGGGCGTCTCGATCTAGTCTGCTCGGTCGGCGACGTCGTCGACGGGCCGGGCGACCCCAACCGCACGATCGATCTGCTGATCGAACATAACGTCGTATGCGTTCGTGGCAACCACGAACGCTGGCTGCTCAAGGGCGAGATGCGCGATCTCCCGGACGCCAACACTTACATTGATTTCAAGATGAGTTCGTGGGAGTTTGTGAAAAAGCTTCCGCTGTACCGCAAGTTCGAGACCGTCGCCGGCGCGATGCTGCTCTGCCACGGCCTGGGCGAATACGACATGGGCGGCGTCTGGCCATGGGACGACACCATGACGCTGCATTCGAACTACGCGCTGTGGAAGCTGGTCAACTTGCATGAATACGATTTCGTCATCAACGGCCACACACATCGTCGCCTCGTGCAAAAATTCGACGACCTGACGCTCATCAACGCCGGGGCGCTCTTCCGCGAGCACAACCCTTGCTGTCTGATCGTGGATTTCGAGTCGCGCGTAGCCGAGTATCTCAACCTGCCCGGCGAAGATAAGATCGTGGAGGCCGAAAGGATCGAATTGTAGCTCGCGGTTAGCTCATTTTCTGAATATGAAGACTGCAAACAGACCTCTTGCCTTACTGCTCGTCATTTCGCTGGCGCTCATTCCCGCGCTCGCGCAGCGACCGTCTACGGCGCCCGACAGGCCGGCGACGCTGGCTGAACTGCAATCGCGGATCGCGGCGCTGCTCGATCAACCTAAATTCGCTTCGGCCCGCTGGGGCGCGCGAATCATCACGCCTGAGGGCGTGGTCGTCTTCGAGCGTGACCCGGACAAGTCTTTCATGCCGGCGTCGAACATGAAGCTCTACACCTCGGCGGCGGCGCTGGACGCCTTCGGCCCCGATTTCAAGGTCAAAACCTCGGTCTACGCGACCCGCCCGGCGCCCAAAATCGGCGTCTTGAAGGGCGACCTGATTCTGTACGGCCGCGGCGATCCGAACCTCTCGCCGCGATTCGACACCGACGACCCGGATCGCTACAACGAACTCAAGCCCGCCGACACGATCACGGCCGTCGAGCGACTGGCCGATCAGATTAAGGCCGCCGGGATCAAAACTGTCATGGGCAATCTGATCGGCGACGACAGCTTCTTCGCTGGCGACCTGCTCGGTTCGGGCTGGGAGTGGGAGGACGCGCAGTTCTATTACGGCGCGGAGGTCAGCGCCCTGACGGTCAATGACAACAGCGTGACGTTCACAGTCACCCCGGCGCCCCGCGCGGGCAAGCCTCCCTCGATCAAAATTCAGCCCCAGACCGCTTATCTCAAAATCGTCAACAACGCTGAGACTGTCGCGGACGGCCAAACACGCATCGGCGTCCACCGGCCCCTCGACAGCAACACGGTGGAATTTTTCGGCAGCGTCCCGCGCGGCGCGCGTGATTTCAAGGTCGATATAGCCGTCCACGATCCGGCGAGGTTCGCCGCCGAGTTGTTGAAAGAGGCTCTGGCCCGTCGCGGCGTCCGCGTGCGGGGACGTGTCGAACGCTATGACGCCGTCGCCCGCGTCGCCAACCCGTTCGACGAATCGAAACTTTTCGAAGTCGCCGGCGTCGAATCGCAGCCGCTCGCCGAGATGCTCAAGGTCATCAACAAACAGAGCCAGAATCTGCACGCCGAATTGATGCTGCGGCAACTGGGGACGCGCCACGCCGACGCGCTCTCTCTCGATGATTACGGACGCCCGAAATCCACGGCCGCGTTGGGCGCCGAAATCCGCCGCCGGTTTCTGCAAAGGGCAGGGATCGACGTCGCGCCGCTCAGCCTGCGTGACGGGTCTGGGCTGGCGCGGCAGAATCTGGTCACGCCGCGTTCGACCGCGCGGCTGCTCGAATTCATGCTCGGGCGCCCTTACACCAAAAGCTGGCTCGAATCGATGACGATCGCCGGCGTCGACGGCACGCTCGAACGGCGCATGCGCGACTCCCCCGCAGCGAACAACATGCGCGGAAAAACCGGCGCGCTCACTTACGTCAACGCGCTGTCAGGGTATATCACGACCAAGCGCGGACAGCCGCTGATTTTGGGCCTGATGGGCAACAACTATACCGGCCCCGGACGCGATACGACCGGAGTGATGGACCAGATTTGCGTAATGCTGGCCGAATTCGAAGGTGAGATATCCGCCGATAAGAGTGTGGGCAGGGATGAATAGCCACCGCAGAGCACAGAGGGCACAGAGGGCCTGATCATTTCTCTGTGTTCTGCGGCGCCCTGCGGTGGCTAACAGTCTTCATACATTTTCTCAATGACAATGTACAGCGCAAAAGTTCTCGAACATTTGGAAAATCCCCGCAACGTCGGCGAAATGAGCGACGCGACGGCGCGCGGCGAGGCGACCAATCCGGTCTGCGGAGACCTGCTGCGTCTTTACATCAAAGTGGCCGACGGCAAAATCGCCGAAGCGAGTTTCAAAGTTCAGGGCTGTCCGCCTAGTGTCGCCGCAGGCTCGGCGTTGACCGAGCTGATCATCGGGTTGACCGTTGACGAAGCCCGCAAACTCGCGCCACGAGACGTAACGCGCGCTCTGGAAAGTCTGCCTCGCAACAAGGAGCATTGTTCCGTCCTGGCGATTGATGCGCTGCGCGCGGCTCTGGCCGCGTGATAGCGCGGCGCTCTCTCGCCGAAACAGCGTGGGCGTGACATAATTTGAGGTTCACGCATAAATCCCGGCGCCGCATGAGTCCCCAGGCGCGGGAAGCGCAAAAATCGTTTATGGAAAATCATCAATCCGAGACCGCGCGCGCGCGCGAAGTCTCTTCAGACAAAATCATCTATCGCCTGCGCGAAATGTTCGGCGAAGATCGCGCGGAATTGGCGGCCGGCGGCCATTTCCGCGTTGGAGACGAGCGCGAACGCGCCGTCGCCCTCCCACGCAATATAGAAGAGTTGAGCGAGATGATGCGACTCGCGAGCGGCGAGGGCTGGCGCGTGATTCCGGCTGGCGCGGGGACGTGGCTCGAAATGGGCGCCAGGCCCACGAGATTTGATGTAGTTGTTTCGACCGCTATGATGAACCGCGCGCTCGAGTACGAACCCGCCGATCTGACCGCGACCTTTGAAGCCGGGGCGCCGCTCGCGGCGTTCAACCGGACGGCCGCAGAAAAGCGACAATTCATCCCGCTCGACCCTTTCGGCGACGAGCGTTCGACCGTCGGCGGCGTCATCGCTACGGCCAGCAGCGGCCCATTGCGCTGCGCTTACGGGACGCCGCGCGACTGGCTGATCGGCGTCGCCGTAGTTCATGCCGACGGGCGGATAACTCGCGCGGGCGGCAAGGTGGTCAAGAATGTGGCCGGCTACGACCTTTGCAAACTTTATGTCGGGAGCTTCGGCACGCTGGCCGTGATCGCCGAAGCGAGCTTCAAGCTTCGCGCGCTTCCACCCTGCGAGAGGACCGTAGTCTTTTATTCGAGCGACGCGGAGTCGCTTTGCTCGCTAGTCGCGCGTATTACCGATTCCGACGTTCAGCCGGCGGCGATGGAGTTGATCTCGCCTTACGACGAGGCGCCTCCGCCGCTCGACGCGGAACATTTCGCGCTCGCCCTGAGATTCTTGAACGAGGCGGAGACTATAGATTGGCAGGTAGAAGAAGCGGCGCGGCTCGGATCGGGCGTCAGACATACCACACTCTGCGAGGCCGACGCGGGCGAATTCTGGCGGGCGTATCACGAGAGCGAGACGTCGCCGCGCGCCGAATTCATTCTGAAACTGAGCGCGCTGCCGGCCGATTTGAACGCTTTGATCGCCGACATAAATCGCGGGCTGCCGCCGATACGTCTGCGCGCGCATGCGGCGAACGGCGTCGTTCGACTGCACGGCGACGCCCGAGGTCTTGACGGACTCAAGGCCGAAGAGTGGCTGAACAGGCTCGCCGAGATGAGGCGCATGGCCCAAGCGCGTGGAGGCCAGATGCTCATTCTGCGCGCGCCCGACGAGATCAAAAGTCGGTTCGACGTCTGGGGCGAGGTCGGCCCGGGCCGCGGCCTGATGCGCGCGCTGAAAGAGAAATTCGATCCGCACGGGCTGCTCAACCCGGGCAGATTCGTAGCGGGTATTTGATGTGGCGCTTTGCGCATTAACAAATGGAGATTTGGCGCATGGAAGTATTAATTCCCACACTCAGCGCTATTGCGATATCAACACCGGTCATCATCGTCTGGGTGATTGGTATTATTTTGGCGTTATCGCGATGGCGGCGGCATCCACGAGTCTCGCAATTCGCGCTAATCGCTTGCGCTGTGATGATCGTCAATCTGGTAGTCGGCAGATTCCTGACTATAGGGCTGCCGATAACAATGCGGGATCGCGGTTGGACTATGTCTCAAATCGGCCCAATTTTCGCCGCCATCGGAATCATCACCGCATTGATTAGCGCCGCCGCATGGACGCTCGTTATTTGCGCGATCTTCGGTTGGCGCGACCAGCGCAAAAAGGAAAACTTATTTCCCCCGGCGCCGCCGACTTTCGGCAATGAGCCGCGCGAACAACACGCATCGCCTGGATTTCCGCAATGACGAATAATTCGATCGCTTCGCTTCAAATCTCTCTTAGCGCCGAAACGGAGAAACTGTTGGGCTGCATTCACTGCGGACTCTGCCTGCCCGCCTGCCCGACTTATCAACAACTCGGCAATGAAAACGACAGCCCGCGCGGGCGGATTTTCCTGATGCGCGCCGTCGCCGAAGGCCGGCTCAACGCCGATTCTGCGAGCTTCGAGCGCCATATTGATCTCTGCCTGGGATGCCGCGCCTGCGAAACGGCCTGCCCGGCGGGAGTCCGCTACGGATCGCTGCTCGAATCTGCGCGCGAGACGATCCTTAACCAGGAGACTCATCGCGGCTCGACATTTCAAAAGACTCTGCTCAAGCTGGCGCTGCGCCACGTCTTCCCTTACCCGAAGCGTTTGAAGCTGATCTTCGCTCTTTCGAGGTTCCTGCGCGACAACCGGCTTACCCGATTCGCTTACAGAAAAGGCTTCGCGCGCTGGATCGCGCCGAAGGCCGATTTCGCGCTCTCGCTGTTGATGACGACGGCCCCCGATAGGGAGACAAGGAGACAAGGGGACAAGGAGACAAGGGGACACAAAAGTCCTATCAGTCCTATAAGTCCCATTTCGCGTCCGGTTTCAGTTTTCACCGGCTGCGTGATGGAAGGGTTGTTTAAGCATGTCAATGACGCCACGAAACGCGTGTTGGCGGCCAACGGGTGCGAGATGAACGACGTCGGAGCGCAAGTCTGCTGTGGCGCGCTACACGCCCACGCGGGCGATCTGGAAAACGCCCGCGAGCTGGCCCGCCGGAACATCGACGCCTTCGAGCGCTTTCTGGCGACAAACGGGTCGGCCACGATCATCATCAACGCCGCCGGCTGCGGCGCGCTGCTGAAAGAATACGGCGAGTTGTTGAAAGACGACCCGCGATACGCCGACCGCGCCGAACGCTTCAGCGCCGGCGTCCGCGACGTGACCGAGTTCTTGGCCTCGGGCGACATTCGCCGGGGGGCCGATATCAACCGCCGCGTCACTTATGACGCGCCCTGCCATCTCTACCACGCGCAGCGCGTGACGACTGCGCCTCAGCAGGTCTTGGCCTCGATTCCAGGCCTCGAATACAGACAGCTAGAAGGAATGCAGGATTGTTGCGGCGGAGCGGGTGTCTACAACCTGAGCGAACCCGAGATGTCAGAGAGCCTGCTCGCCGATAAGATCAGCAAAGCGCAGGCCACGGAGGCCGAGATTCTGGTCACCGCCAACCCCGGATGCCATATGCAATTGGGCGCCGGCGCGCGAATGTTCAACGCCGATTGCCGCGTCGCGCACGTCGTCGAATTACTGGACGAGTCGTATCGTAGAGCAGGCTTTTACGGAATGAATATCAGCCACGAATAAACGCGAATAAACATAACGGCGCGCATTTCCCGCGGAAGCGTCTACCTCATCAATGCTTTTCAAAGCATCGGCGCGCGCACGCCATGATCCCGCGCCTCCTCAATCGCTTTTTCGTATCCGGCGTCGACGTGGCGGATGATGCCCATCCCCGGATCGGTCGTCAGCACGCGCTGCAACCGCCGCGACGCGTCCTGGGTTCCGTCGGCGACCACTACCATTCCTGCGTGCAGCGAATAACCGATGCCCACGCCGCCCCCGTTGTGGATCGAAACCCACGAAGCCCCCGCCGCCGTGTTAACCAGCGCGTTGAGCAGCGGCCAATCGGCGACGGCGTCCGAGCCGTCGATCATCCCTTCGGTCTCCCGGTACGGCGAAGCGACCGAGCCGCTGTCGAGGTGATCGCGGCCAATAACGACGGGCGCGTCGAGTTTGCCGTGGCGAATCATCTCATTCATCGCCACTCCGAATTCGGCGCGGGCGCCGTAGCCGAGCCAGCAGACGCGCGCCGGCAGCCCCTGAAACTTGATGCGCTCGCGCGCCAGCTTCAGCCAGCGGTCCAACACGGGGTCGTCGGGGAAAAGCTCCTGCGCCAGGTCGTCCGTTTTGCGAATGTCCTCGGGATTGCCGGACAGCGCCACCCAGCGGAACGGCCCCCGGCCTTCGCAGAAGAGCGGCCGGATGTATTCGGGCACGAAGCCCGGAATCTCGAAGGCGTCCCGGACGCCCATCTGCTCGGCCTGCGCGCGGATGTTGTTGCCGTAATCGAAAGTCACCGCGCCCATCCGCTTCAGATCTAGCATCGCGCGGACGTGCGTGGCCATCGTCTCCATCGCCCGCCTGACGTATTCATCGGGGTTTTCGCGCCGGAGCCTTAACGCGTCGTCCAGTCCCATCCCGTTCGGCACGTAGCCGTTCAACGCGTCATGCGCGCTGGTCTGATCGGTCAACGCGTCGGGGACGACGCCGCGCCGAACAAGCTCCGGCAGGACGTCGCCGCAATTGCCCACCAGTCCGACGGAGATCGCCGCGCCGCGCTTCCTCGCTTCGTTGATTTTGCCCAGCGCGTCGTCGAGGTCGTAACTGATCTCGTCGCAGTAACCGGTTTGAAGACGCTTCTCAATGCGCGCCGGATCGACGTCGATGCCCAAAAAACACGCGCCGTTCATGGTCGCGGCCAGCGGCTGCGCGCCGCCCATCCCGCCCATCCCGCCGGAGACGACCAACTTCCCCGCCAAAGAACCGTTGAAGTGTTTTTCGCCGACGGCGGCGAAGGTTTCGAACGTGCCTTGAACGATGCCCTGACTGCCGATGTAGATCCACGAGCCGGCGGTCATTTGGCCGTACATCGTCAACCCCATCCGCTCCAGCCTGTGAAACTCCTTCCAGTTCGACCAGTGGCCCACGAGGTTCGAGTTGGCTATTAACACGCGCGGCGCGTCTTCGTGCGTACGGAAGACGCCGACGGGTTTGCCCGATTGCACCAGCAGAGTTTCGTCGTTATTCAGATCGCGCAGGCTGCGCACGATGGCGTCGAAGCACCGCCAGTCGCGCGCCGCCTTGCCCGCGCCGCCGTAAACGACCAGATCGTCGGGGCGCTCGGCGACCTCCGGGTCGAGGTTGTTCATCAACATCCGCATCGCGGCCTCCTGCGCCCAGCCCTTGCAACTGAGCTGATCGCCGCGCGGCGCTTTGACAACTCTTGAATCGCTCATATTTTCCCCATTAAATCGTTCATTGAAGATCAGCGTGTCCCGGTCGAGATTTTGCTCGAAATTCTGATCATTGACAAAATACTCCGCCTGACATTAAACACAAAGCTCAACCTATATGAATCGCAAGGGTGTGAATTATGATATTGGGACGCTAACGACGCGTAATACATTGTCCCGCGAAACATTCGACCCGGCTATAGTCCGGCGCGAAATTGAAATCATAAGAACCGATTTGCGCTGTACTGCCATTCGGATTTCCGGGAAGGATATCGAAAGACTGGCGTTTGCGGCGGAGTACGCGTTACGCCAAGGCTTAGAAGTTTGGTTTTCGCCGACTCTTATCGACGCTGGTGAGCAAGAGACGCTGACTTACATTACCGAGTGCGCTCGGGCCGCCGAAAAATTGAGAGAGCAAGCGCCCAACCTAGTGTTTGTCGTGGGTCTGGAGCTGACGGCCTTCATGCGTGGGCTGGTTGATGGAAACAATATCCTCGAACGATTAAAGACATTCATGACGCCCTGGCGTTTGATCAAAAGTACGATCGTCAGAGGCTCTTTCAACAAAAACTTAAACGCTTTCTTGTTGAAAGCCACTGCAATGGCGCGCGAATGTTTTCACGGTCAACTCACTTACGCCTCCGGGTCGTGGGAAGAGGTGGATTGGTCGCTGTTCGACATCGTTGGCGTCAACCATTACCGGAACGCTGGGAACAAAAAAGCCTATCGCGAAAATTTACGAGCGTATTTTCTACACGGCAAGCCCGTCGTGATTACAGAGTTCGGCTGCTGCGCCTATCGAGGCGGCGAAGACAAAGGCGGTTACGGTTGGGCCGTTGTGGACTGGAATAAAACGCCGCCTCAAGTCCGGCGAGGACTCGCTCGAGATGAAACTACTCAAGCCAGATACCTTATTGAACTGTTGGAAGTATTCGAGGCGGAAGCGGTAGAGGGCGCATTTGTATTTACGTTTGTAAGCCCCTGTTATCCTCATCATGAAAATCCGTTGTACGATCTGGATATGGCCGGCTATGGCGTGGTCAAGACGTATTTAAATCACATGGGAGCCACGTATAAAGATATGCCTTGGGAGCCCAAAGAGTCATTCTTCAAACTCGCTGAATATTACGGCATGCATTGACACGCTCAATTGCGACCCGATTCATAAATGAAATGAGTAGCCCCGATTTACCGAGAAAGTATGGAAAATCCTTCAGAACTACTCTCAGATCCTAAATCAAAAGATCGTCTCACCAACTGGGTCGCCGTAAGTGTGGCTGTGCTTGCTGCGTTTATGGCTATCGCCAAAGTAAAGGATGACAATATCGTTCAAGCGATGCTGCAAGCCAAATCCGACGCGGTTGATACTTGGTCGGAGTACCAATCGAAACGGATCAAGCAACACCTCCTGGAGTTTGGGCGTGATCAAACCATCGTCCTTCGCGAATCGGCCGCAAAACAGCCCTCGACAATATTTGATAGTCAATTGAAGCGTTACGAATCTGAGATCACGCGCTATCAGGAGGAGGAAAGCGAACTGCAGCGGAAGGCCAAAGGATACGAAGCGCAATACGACGCGCTGAACTATCGGGACGACCAGTTCGACCTCTCGGACGCCGCTACGTCAGTGTCAATTGCGACGCTCGCAGTGACGGCGTTGACGAAGAAAAAATGGCTGCTCTGGATGTCGCTGGCGCTTGGAGTCCTGGGCGTTGTGATGGGCGTAGCGGGTTTAGCGGGTTTGAAAATACATCCGGATTGGCTGACAAAATTGCTGTCTTGAGGAAACACAATATGAAAACAACTGCGCGTCTGTCTGTATCTTTGTTCATCTGCGCCGCGTTGGTCTCGTCCGGCGCTTTCCAAAATCCACCCACCGGGGCGGCCAAGGCCGTCTCTCAGCCGCGTAAAATCAAAGCCCTGGCCGGAGGAACGCTGATTGATGGTTACGGCGGGCGGCCGCTTCGCAACAGCGTCATAATCATTGAAGGCGAACGCATCAAGGCCGTAGGCCAGGTCGGAGCCTTGCCGATCCCGGAAGACGCGGAGCTGATTTCGACCGAAGGAATGACCGTGCTGCCGGGTCTGTGGGACATGCACGTTCACCTTCAGATCAACGGCCACAGCGATTACGCGCATTGGGACAAAACCTATCCTCCGTTGCTCGGCCCGGTGATTATGCCGGCTTCGGCCAAACAGTTGCTGCTGGCCGGCGTGACCAGCGCGCGCGATCTGGGCGGGCCGCTGAAAGAGAGCGTCGAAGTCCGCGACGCCATCAACGCCGGTAAAATTCCCGGCCCGACGCTCTACGTCTCCGGCCCCTTCATTCAACACGAGCCTTATCCCGGAACGGAATATTTCCGCTGGGGGGTCAAAGGCGTTGACGACGCGCGGGCCAAAGTCCGCAAGCTGGCCGAGGCCGGAGTCAATGTCATAAAGCTGATCGACCAGGATCAGATGACGATGGATGAAGTCAGCGCCGTGGCCGACGAAGCGCACAAACACAGGCTCCCGGTGGTCGCGCATTCGCACCGCCCCGAAGAGATTCGCCGTGGGTTGCAGGCCGGAGTCGATTGCTTCGAGCACACCGGCTTGTCTTCGGCGCCCGAATACCCGCCTGACATCATCGCGATGATCCGCGAGCGCACGGCTAATATGGCCCTCGGCCCGCTCTTCTGGACGCCCACGATCGAAGGGCTGTTCAACTATGAATATCTGCGCGACAACCCCGAACAGCTCGACGACCCGGCCTGGCGCGAAGGTCTGACGCCGGAGATCATCGCCGACATCCGAAAATCGATCGAACACCCCGACCGCCTCTCGTATTTCCAGCTCAACCCGATTCGTCGGCCCACGCTGGCGAAGAAATTTCACCAACTGCGCGAATCCGGCGTCGTGCAGTTGATCGGAACTGACAGCGGCATCCCGATGAAGTTTCACAGCTCGTCGACGTGGCGCGAGCTTGACGCGTGGGTGAACATCCTTGGAGTCGACCCGATGCTGACGATCCGCGCGGCCACCTACTGGCCCGCCGTCGCGATGAAGGTAGAGAAGGATTACGGGACAGTCAGCGAAGGCAAATACGCCGACGTCATCGCGGTTCGCGGCGACGCGCTGCGATACATCGCGCTGTTGCAGCGCGTGGACATAGTGATCAAACACGGAACGCGGTACAGATAAGGCCGATTCCCCATCGACCAACTACATGAAATGGCGGAGCCTTTGGAGTGCGGGCGCTCGGGGACCGCTTTGGTAGTCCACTTCGATACTGCAGCAATGATGGAAAGGAAGCCCACTCGGGTCTCCCGCTCCGAAAGTCTGTGGAACCCAGAGTGGAATACCAAAGCGGTCCCGAGCGCCCGCACTCCAAAGGCTCCGCCGATCTGATTTATTCACACGCCTTATGCCCACCTAATAACCCGCCGAAACCGCTTGTTGAATAAGAGTCGCCCCGCTCACCGGCCAGATTTGACCACTCGCCCGGACCCGTCGCCAGTTCATTTTATTTCGAGTGCGGAATTTTCAATCTCCTATTTAATACACGGCGGCTTTCGAGCCGGACAAACGAAGTTTGCCGCCGGCGTTACATTCACTGCCGCGGCCCAAATCAGGCCACGCAACATTGGGACACCGGTACAGTACCGCGCGCGAAGGAGGGTTCAATGAAAATCGGGAACATCACCAATATCAAACGCCTTTATGCTTTGTCATTTTGTTTATTGTGCGCCTTGTCCGTGAGTGGCCTTGCTCAGTCGAATGGCGCGCTGCGCGGCGTGGTCACGATCGGCGACACGGAAAAGCCCGTTCACAACGTGCGGGTGACGATCATCCAACTGAAACGCTCTGTCGAGACCGACGAGAAAGGGGCATACGAATTCCAGAACGTCCTGCCGGGCAGGTATGACGTGACGGCGCATCTCGACCTGGCCCCGGACGTCGTGAAGACCGTTCAGGTCACCGCGGGCAATGTGACCACGGCCGATTTCCAGATCGAGTTGTCGGCGGTGCGCGAGCAGGTGACAGTTACCGCCACGGGAAGCGAGGAGACTACATTCAACTCGATCCAATCGGTCACGGTCGTCGGCTCGCAGGAGCTGGCTAAAAAGAACCCCGTCTCTCTCGGCGAAGCTCTCGATTTTGAGTTGGGCGTCGCCAAGCGCAGCTTCGGCCCGGGCACGGCGCGCCCCGTAGTCCGCGGCTTTGACGGCGATCGCGTTCTGGTATTGCAGGACGGCCAGCGGATCGGCGCGCTGGGCTTTCAATCGGGCGATCACTCCGAGCCGCTCGATTTGCTCAGCCTGGACAGAGTCGAGGTCGTCAAAGGCCCGGCCACGCTGCTCTACGGCAGCAGCGCCATAGGCGGCGTGGTCAACGCCATCTCCGCTCACGAATCGTCGCACGAGGGCTTGCGCGGCTACATCACTGGAATCGGCGCCACGAACAACTATCAGGGTGGCGGGAGCGCCGGGATCGAGTACGGCAAGGGTAACTGGCTGGTCTGGGGCAACGGCGGCGGTCAACGCGCGGGCGATTACAACACGCCGCTGGGCCGCGTGACCAACTCGTTCACTCGGGACGGGAATGGGTCGGGTGGCTTTGGCTACTTCGGCAAAGGCTGGCTGAGCGCCGATACCGCGGCGTGTTTGACGAACATCGCACGGGACGTCTCTCGGGCAGCTTCGGCTTCTGGGGGATGCATCGCGATTATGATTCCGTCGGCGAAGAGGCCCTGGCGCCGCCCACGACTCAGAACGCTTTCGCGTTGTTCACGCTGCAAACGATCAACTTCGAGCGCGCTGCGTTGCAGTTCGGAGGGCGCTTCGAGCACAACGGTTATAATCCAACGGGTCTGGAGCAGAGGTCATTCAACGGCTTTTCGGGGGCGGCGGGCTTTCGCGTTCCGCTCGGAGGCGGCACGGCTTTCGTCGCCAACTACACGCATTCCTATCGCGCGCCCGCCCTGGAGGAGCTTTACAACAACGGCCCGCACCCCGGCAACGCGAGCTTCGAGATCGGCAACCCCAACCTCGAACGAGAAAGCAGTGACGGCATTGATCTCGGCCTGCGTCATTCGAGCGGGCGTGTGCGCGCCGAGGCCAACTTCTTCTATTACCACATTAACAACTTCATCTTCCTTGCCCCGACCGGCGATGTTGAAGATGGACTGACTGTGGCCAATTACGCGCAGGGCAATAGCCGCTTCGTCGGTACGGAGGCGCGGCTGGACATCGGATTGGCGCGCAGCCTCTGGCTGCTGTCGAGCCTCGATTACGTCAACGCCGAATTGAAGGACACCGAAACGCCGCTGCCGCGCATCCCGCCGCTTCGCGGGCGCGTCGGGTTTGAAGCCTTCTACAAGGGCTTCCGGTTCAATCCCGAAGTGGTCATGGCGCGCGATCAGGACCGGCTTTTCCCTCTCGAGACGCGGACACCTGGCTATGCGACGGTCAACCTGACGGCCTCATACACGATCGCGCAACAGCACGCGGCGCAAACAATTTCAGTCAACGCCTTCAACCTGAACGACAAGCTCTATTTCAATCACCTCTCATTCATCAAGGGATTCGCGCCGGAGATCGGGCGAGGCGTGAGACTGGTCTATACAATCAGATTCTTTTGAGGTTTTCAGATCACGCTCACAATTGGAACACGGCACAGTACCGCGCGTTGAGAGTGGGACAGACTTATTACAGTGTTAACTATGTTGTTTGGCATTTTTCCCGCATCAGCTTGCGATTGCGCGTACGTGAAAGTGAGCTCCGGTACGGTACCGGGAGCGGTAGCGACCGGGCGCCACTGACCCGGTCGCTACCGCTCCCGGTACCGTACCGAATGCCGGACCGTATATGAATCTGAAAACTGCCATAGGAAAAACGCTAAATAAATTAGTTAACGCTGTACTTATGTAGCCCGGCTTTTCAAAGCCAATGAGGTTAAGTTAGGCATCTGGCGCGATTAGTGGCGCGGACTTTAGTCCGCGCGCCAGCCATCAGCGCGGACTAAAGTCCGCGCCACTGATCGCTAACTTAACCTCATTGGCTTTTCAAAGCCGGGGAAGCGGGCAGATCGGCTGCCGCGACTGAGGGCGGATGCGCACATTGTCCCGGCTTTGAAAAGCCGGGCTAAACTCACATGGTCGCTCCGCGACCGAGAAGGCGGTTGTCATATTTAGTATTCAAAGACCATTAGTCTGTCCGCCCTCAATTCACACTACGGACAGACTAAACTGTCCCACTCTACGCGCGCGATACTGCGCCAGTATGGCGTGAATTTCTCGGTGGTTGACAGAACTGGAGGGTATCCACTATAAGCGCTAAAATAAATTTGTTGGCCCATGACGGGAGAGATCGGCAATGCCGGCGCCGAAGGAGCAAGCACCCCAGAAACTCTCAGGCAAAAGGACCGTTTGGGCTTTTTATTAATTCTGGAAAGTGGTCTGGACGCGGCGAACTCGCCAAACCCTAACCCGCCGAAGGGATAACGCTCTCAGGCAAAGATACAGATGGGGCGCTCGAAAGAGCTATTTTAGAAGCCTTTGGAGTCTGCCCAATGCTGATTGCTAATTCCACTTTCGCGCGCCGTCACATCGGTCCGTCGCCACAAGATATCGAGGAGATGCTCAAGGTCGTGGGCGCCGAAACGCTCGATGAGCTGATCGCGCAAACGATCCCGGATTCGATCCGCCAGACGGTTCCGCTAGATACGGAAGTCGCGCTCTCGGAGACCGAAGCCATCGCGAGAATGCGCGAGATCGCCTCGAAAAATCAGGTCTTCACTTCGCTCATCGGACTCGGATACCACGGGACGATTTTGCCTCCCGTGATTCAGCGTAACATCCTGGAAAATCCGGCGTGGTACACAGCCTATACCCCATATCAGCCGGAAATCAGCCAGGGCCGGCTGGAAGCCCTGCTCAATTTTCAGACCATGATTTGCGACCTGACGGGATTGGACGTGGCCAACGCTTCGCTGCTCGATGAAGCCACGGCCGCCGCCGAAGCCATGGCGCTGGCCAGGCGTATGGCTCACTCGAAATCGACGCGCTTCTTCGTTGATGAGCAGGCGCATCCGCAGTCGCTCGCAGTCATCCAAACCCGCGCCGAACCGCTAGGCTGGTCTGTCATCACGGGCGATCCATCGCGCGATCTTGAGGGCGCGGACGTCTTCGGGGCCGTATTTCAATATCCCGGCGCCTTTGGCGATGTGCGCGATCTACGCAAGGCGATCGCGGCGGTCAAAGCTCAGGGCGGTATAGCCATCGTGGCCGCCGATCCGCTGGCGCTCACGCTGCTGACGCCGCCGGGGGAGATGGGCGCGGACGCCGCAATAGGATCGACTCAGCGCTTTGGCGTGCCCCCGGGATACGGCGGCCCGCATGCGGCTTATATGGCGGTGAGAGACGCACACAAGCGCGCCCTGCCGGGCCGTCTGGTCGGCGTGTCAGTTGACGCGCGTGGCCGGACGGCTTATCGCCTGGCGCTGCAAACTCGCGAACAACACATCCGGCGCGAGAAGGCGACCTCCAACATCTGTACGGCGCAGGTCCTGCTCGCCGTCATAGCCTCTATGTATGCGGTCTGGCACGGCCCCGAAGGCTTGACTGAGATCGCGCGCGAAACGCATCGGAGAACCGCCACGCTGGCCGCCGGGCTGCGCCGCCTCGGATTCAAGATTTTGAACGAGTCATTCTTCGACACGATCACCGTGCAAACCGGCGAGCGACAGGCCGAGATCATTGCGCGTGGGCTGAGTGAAAAGCTCAACTTCCGCGTGGCGGCGCCTGGCGAATGCGGCCCTCAAGCCGCGCTCGGCGTCACGCTCGACGAAACGACGACCCCGGCGGTGGTGGAAGCCGTCTGGCGCGCCTTTGGCGGCGCGCTGAATTACGACGAGATGGCGGACGCGGCCGCCGGCGGTCTGCCTGCGGGGCTGGCGCGGACATCCACCTTTCTCCAGCATCCGGTCTTTCATCGTTACCGCTCAGAAACGGAGTTGATGCGTTATATGCGCAAACTCAGCGACCGTGATCTGGCGCTCGACCGGGCCATGATTCCGCTCGGCTCATGCACGATGAAACTGAACGCCACGACCGAGCTTGTCCCGATCACGTGGCCCGAGTTCAATTCCCTTCACCCATTCGCCCCGGCGGACCAGGCCCGCGGATACCAGGAGATGTTCGAGGATCTGCAAAAGAAGATCTGCGAGATGACGGGTTATGACGCGGTTTCGCTGCAACCGAATTCCGGGGCGCAGGGTGAGTACGCCGGACTGTTGGCGATTCGCGCGTATCATCGCAGCCGCGGCGAAGAACACCGAAATGTCTGCTTGATTCCGTCTTCGGCGCACGGCACCAATCCGGCGTCCGCCCAGATGGCCGGCATGGAGGTGGTTGTGGTGAAGTGTGACGAGCAGGGCAATATAGATATTGCGGACCTGCAAGCCAAAGCGGAAAAGCACGCCGGCAAACTGGCGGCGGTGATGGTGACCTATCCCTCCACTCACGGCGTGTTTGAAGAACAGATTCGCGAAGCCTGCGACATTGTTCATCGTTGCGGCGGACAGGTCTATCTGGACGGAGCCAACCTCAACGCCCAAGTCGGTCTGGCTCGCCCAGGCGATTACGGCGCCGACGTCTCCCATCTAAATCTCCACAAAACCTTCTGCATCCCGCACGGCGGCGGTGGTCCCGGCATGGGGCCGATCGGCGTCAAAGCCCATCTCGCGCCCTTCCTGCCGGGCCATCCGGTTTTGGACGGCGGCCAGACTCCGGTGGGGGCGGTCTCGGCCGCGCCTTACGGGTCGGCGTCGATCCTGCCGATCTCCTACGTCTATATGCTGATGATGGGCGGAGAAGGACTGCGCCGGGCGTCAGAAGTGGCGATCCTGGCGGCGAATTACATAGCCACGCGCCTCGACGCGAGCTTCCCCGTGCTTTACCAAAACGCCCATGGCCGCGTCGCGCACGAATGCATCGTCGACCCGCGCCCGCTGAAGAACGCCACCGGGGTTACGGTCGATGACATCGCCAAGCGCCTCATTGATTATGGCTTTCACGCTCCCACCATGAGTTTTCCGGTGGCGGAAACGCTGATGATCGAGCCGACGGAATCGGAATCGAAGGCGGAGTTGGATCGGTTCTGCGACGCCATGATCGCCATTCGCCGTGAGATTCAAGAGGTCGAGGACGGCCGCTTCGCCATCGCCGATTCGCCGCTGCGCCACGCGCCGCATACGACTCTTGATATCGCCGACGAGGAATGGAATCGGCCATACTCCCGAATGGAGGGTGGTTTCCCCGCCGGCTCGCCTCGCTCGGACAAGTACTGGGCGCCGGTGGGACGGATTGACAACGCTTACGGCGACAGGAATCTTGTCTGCGTCTGTCCTCCAATGGAAACCTATTACTGACGCCACAAATCTTTCTTTGTCGCTCGGCGGACTTATCGTTAGAACAAACGTAAGCTTTCGGCAACTGTGCATGATTTCCTGGAACAATCATGCACAGTTGCCGAAAGCTTACAGATGTCTGGATTTTTATCATAAGCAGGTCAAGACAACTCGCCGAAAGCTCACTTTCATCGCGACTTGAATGGCCCGTGGAGATATCTCGTCTTGCGCACATAGCGCACTTTGTAAGGAGGGGCAATGAACAACGTCATAGCGACTTTGTGTGGAGCCCTTGCAACTGTCGGGACGTTTGTCGTCCTTGAACGGATAATCAGGCAAACGGTGTACGTACTGCCGTGGCCGCTCATTGCGAGCGCGCTACACCTTGCAGCCATCAGCGCCGCTGCCGGCCTCATCGCGGGCAAGATATCTGAAAAACAGCACGCCCCGTGGGTGGGTTTGGCCGGGGCAGCCATAGGGATGATTTTTGTCATCAGCATCCTCAGGCGGCAGATTGATCTCCCGTTCGATATCGACAGAAACTTTGCATTGCTTGCGACCTTGGGAATCCCCGCGATGTTCGGAGCTCTCATAGCCGTAATCGCTCGCAAGAAAGGTTAACAACCAATTAAGTTGTTGTGGTGTTTGTTGTGTCCCTTCGGCGCGCCGGCTTGACACTCCTAAAACAGTGTCAAGCCGGCGCGCCGAAGGGACACGAACAAACGACCTTGTGGAGGACATATGGCCATGGATGTCTTGTTCGCAACTACAAGCTGTATAACCGCCTTGGGATGGCTACTGTTGGCTGTAGCCATTTTCGTTCCGCCGTCAAAGGTCTGGCGCGACCGCTTGTTGCTCATCGCCGGACGGTGGTTTCCCCTGGCCTTGTGTTTCGCTTATGTGGCGGCTCTTGCCATATCCATATTCTGGGAGGGGACCTCGGAAGGCGCAAACATATTCTCGATTGGCGGAGTGATGGAGCTACTCAGATCGCCCGGTAGGGCGCTTGCAGGTTGGATTCACTTTGAGACGTTCGACCTGCTTATCGGCCGATGGATCATCGACGACGCGCACAAGCGGCGAATCAACTCATTGCTGCTGCTCGGCTGTCTCGTATTGACAGCCCGGTTCGCGCCGCTCGGTCTGTTGGTCTATCTCGGCCTGCGCGCGGTGAAACGCTAAGTACACGCCGCCATATATACGCTGAGGGCTAAAAGCAGCTAAAACTTATGGCGACAAAAGTGTTTATCTGTGATTAAATGCGTCCGCGAAAAATCGCCGGTGGTAAGTTACCATCGATAGCAGATCAATCCGGCCTCAGACTTGGCAAACAGATCAGAATTGCGGTTACTTGGATCTGGCAAATCGCAACGATGAGATGTTTCAGCGTCCAAAACGCGGACGCGCAAGCGATGCCGTTTTGATCGCCTCTGCGGAAAATGCCTGATTGGAACGCCGGAATGCCTCATCTTCGGGTGAGAAGATCAGGACGGCGACCGTTCCGGGGCAGACTTTAGAACGCGGCAAAGGCTGAAACCAAGTCGCCACGTCAATCAAAGAACAAAACTGCGATAGGCAAATCAACAAAATCTATCGCGATAAAATGGCGGCGTATTTGTCATCATTTTATGGAACGGTTGTCTATTCTCTCTTCGCCGCGCTAGCGGCGGTTGACTTTAGCCGTGGATTTTAATCCACGGAAGCGGCGGTTAATTTCGCGTCGCGTCAGCGACGCCTGAATTCAACTGTCGCTGACGCGACGCCGAGGCTTTACGCTGACTATCCCGGCGTTGAAACGCCAATGAGGTTAAGTTAGCGATTAGTGGCGCGGACTAAAGTCCGCGCGCCAGCCGTCAGCGCGGACTAAAGTCCGCGCCACTAATCGCGCCAGATGCCTAACTTAACTTCATTGGCGTTGAAACGCCGGGCTAAAGTCAGCCGCCGCGCTGCGGCGAAGAATATGTGTCCAAGCCCTCAATGCATTTCTGACGCGCTGTAAAGATGAAAATAACTGTGAGGCCGCTGAAGCCGCCTGTTCGACGCTCCTGCCGTTCTTCTTTTATGGGATCAGTCGATGACGCCGCATCAAGGCGTGAAACCGTTCGGTTTTGGGGAAGCTTTTTCCAAAAGCCTCCCCGGCGCCGATTTTAGTCTCCCGATTCAGGAAAACCATTTCTCCACTCCGTTCTTCACAAGCCCGCTCCAACCATTCATACGCCTGATCTTCCTGACCCATTCCGCTATAGACCCGCGCCAGATGTAAGGCGGCAATGAAGTGCGTCCGGCGCATTTCGAGCAACTGCTGAAGGACTTTATTGGCCTCCATGTCTCTACCCATCATCCCGTAGATGGCGCCCATGGCGGAAAGGGCGAGCGGGCTGAAGTCTATATCGAGGGATTTTTGCATGGCTTCGGCGGCCTCGACCAGCATTCCTTTCGACAGGTAGACGACGCCTCGTAGCCAATACGCGCCGATGAAATTCGGCTCGATCTCTGTCATTCTTTGAGCCTGTCTAAGCGCCTCCTCTAAATGATCCGCCAACCAATAAATCCAACCGACCTGCATGCCGGTGAAGAGCGAAAGCGGGTCGAAATCGAGCGCCCGGCGACCCATGCTAATCCCTTCTTCAAAACGCTCGCGGGTGGCCAGCAATAGGCCGTAGTAATGATGCGCATCGGCGCTGTTCGGACTTAGTTCGATGGCTCGCTTGTATTCCCGCTCCGCTTCTTCCCATTGCCACTCGTGATAGAAACAGAATTGCCCGCGGGCCAAATGAGCGTCCGCCAGGTGATCGTCAAGATCTAAGGCTTGTTGCGCCGCGTCACGCCACGCCGGCACAACTTCCTGTGGCGGCAAAATGTCGTAGAACCGGCAGAAGGTGAGCGCTAAAGCCAAGATGGCGTAGGCGGGAGCGTAGTTTGGCTCCTGCTCCAAGGTTTTCTTAAAATACTCGATGGCCGTCAGCCATCCGGTGGCGGTGAATTTATTGAAGTGGTAACGGCCCTTGAGATAAAGCTCGTACGCTTCGGTGTTATCAGTATAGCGCTTCAGCACCAGCGCCTTTTCGCCGCCGAACAGCCTCACTTTGAGCGCTTCGACGACCGCGAGCGTAATTTCATCCTGGATGTCGAAAATGTCCGCCAATTGACGGTCGTAACGTTCCGACCAGATGTGATATCCGTCGGCGGCGTTGACCAGCTGCACCATAATTCGCAGACGCTGGCCCGCTTTGCGCACGCTGCCTTCCAGCACTGCGCCGACCTTCAAGGCCCGGCCTATTTCGCTGACCTGGACGTGTTTCTCTTTGAATGCGAACGCCGACGTGCGGGCGGCTACTTTCAAACCTTCGATCTTCGCCAGCGCGTTGATCAGTTCTTCGGCCAGCCCATCGCAGAAGTAGTCATTTTCAAAATCTCCGCTCAGGTTGACGAAAGGCAGGACGGCGATTGAAGGCAATCTGGCGGCGAGCGGCGGCGCGAACGCGGCGGCGGGGCTTGTCACAGCGTTCTCCTGCCCGACGAGCGACCTGATCTCGAAGGGGAAGTTTTTACCGCTCTCGCGATCTCTCATTCCGGCCATCATCAGCGCCACCGCCTGGGCGGTGGGCCGCAATGCAGGCTCCTTCGATAGCATTTGCGTGATCAGCAATTCCAAGGTTGCCGGGATTTCTGAATTCAACTGGGAGGGCGCGGGCGGGGCGCCTGAGACAATCGCCTGTAGCGTCGCGAGGATGGTCGGCGCGTGGAACGGATGCCGCCCCGTGGCCAGTTCATAAAGCACCACTCCGAGAGAGAAGATGTCGGTGGCGGTGTTCACCGCTTCCCCCTGCGCCTGTTCCGGCGACATATAAGCGACCGTCCCCATCATCATGCCAGAGTCCGTGGTTTGCGCCGCCCTGGCGGCGGGGCCGCCTTTCTGCAGAGGGGACAGACGGGCCAACCCGAAGTCGAGCACCTTCACATAGCCGTCGTCACGCACCATAATGTTTTCAGGCTTGATATCGCGGTGCGTGATGCCCGCCGCATGGGCGACGGCAAGCGCTTCGGCCGCCTGGCGCCCCAAGGCGACGAGTTGATCGACGCCTTGGACCTGGCCGATCAACGCGCGCAAGGTTTGGCCGCGCACCATCTCCATTGCGATGTAACGCCCGGCTTCGGTCTCGCCGAATTCATAAACGGTGACGATGTTAGGATGATTGAGCGCCGAGGCGGCGCGAGCTTCCTGCTCGAAACGGCGCAGGCGGTCGGCGTCGGTCGTGAATTGCGCCGGAAGCAGTTTGAGGACGATCTCGCGCCCGAGCCGTGAGTCTTGCGCGCAATAGACTTCACCCATTCCCCCTCTTCCCAGCAGCGCGGCCACATAGTAGGGGCCCAGCGACCGGCCAACCAGAGGCGACGTCGCCTGGTCAAAGGATGGCGCCGTAACCGGGAGGGGCCGTTCATAACGGCTGTCCAACTCGGAATGCGCGGAAAGGTAGGATTCAACCTCCGTTTTCAGTTGCGGGTCGAGGGAGCATGCGACGGCCAGGAAGGCCTCGCGTTCCTCCGCCGGGCGGGCCAGGGCGGCATGGAATATATCTTCGATCTGTTGCCAACGTTCACTCGTCATAGAGTCGGGGCCTTCATTGATTTCGCGGTGAATAGAGTGGTAGCGGATGGACAATTATCTGCTCAGTTCGTGGTGTAGCCAAGTCTTGGCGAAAGTCCACTGGCGCTCGACGGTCGCGTGCGCCACGCCTAGCACGGTCGCAGTCTCTTCAATCGTCAATCCGCCGAAGAAGCGCAACTCGACGATGCGCGCGTGCTGCGGCTTTATGGCGGCCATCCGCTCCAACGCCTCGTCGAGCGCGAGCAGGTCAATATCCGGAGCCAGGCCAATGCCCTCGGCGACGTTCATCGAAACACGCAACGCCTCGCCGCCACGCTTCTCCGCTTGTCGCGAGCGCGCATGGTCTATGAGCAAGTGGCGCATGGAGGTCGCCGCCAAACCGAAAAACTGCGCGCGGTCTTCCCACTTGGTCGTGCCGTTGTTGATCAGCCGCAGCCAGACTTCATGTACCAGCAAAGTCGGTTGGAGCGAGGGGAAGGGACCCTGACGGTATAGGTGATTTGCGGCCAGCCGGTGAAGCTCGTCGTAAACCAGCGCAGTCAACTCGTCCAACGCCGCGCGCTCACCCGCGCCCCAACGCTCTAGCAGCCGTGTAATTTCACCAGGCATCGCTCATGTCCTCTCCTGATTGCTGAACAGTCTTTGCCGTAATTATAAAAGGATAAATGGATAAAAGGTGTTTCAGTTGATTGAATCGCAACCTGTCCCGAAGTTTAACAAAAAACGCCTCAGCCAGCAATTTTTCTTCTCAGCGATGAGGGAACCTGGGACGCCATTTCGTTATAGTTAATAGAAGAGAAAAACAGCGTCCCACCAGCCATACTTGGACGGCGCGCGAGGTGTTCCCGGCGCGCTGACCAAGAGAATCGCCGCGCCGTCCGACGTCTGCCAGCGCCAGCCTAGGCTTTTCGGCCTCGCTCGCAGACACGTCGGCGCGGGGGTGGTCGTCGCCCGATCTACTGCGAGCGTAGTCGCGGCTTGAGAGCGCCGGAGGCGCTAAACGGGATTGACTCGGCGTCTGCATCGCTATTAAATCCCCCACGAGTTTTTACCGTTGTAAAAATTTTTAGAAAAAGAGTTGACCCCATGCAAGATCTTCAGTAGAGAGAATGCGTGAGCGAAATAAAGAAACCGGTTCGGCAGAAAAACGAGAAAGTGAGTTTACTATGCAAAAATTTTTGACCCTGACGCTTCCGCTAAAACAAGACGCCGCCTCACAAGAAAAACTAGCCTGGCTACAAAAATCAGTGTTCAATACGGACGGCTTCAAGAAAATGATCAATGACGCGCTGGATGAATCCGAAGCCGTGTACTTCGCCCAATTTATAGTGATCGACAAGAAATACATCCAGATCATCACGACCTTTGACGGAGATGATAGGGACTACGCGATCTTTTTCTTCGAGAAGTTGCAACGCCTCTATAAGCCGGTCTACGAACTTGTCGAAGGGGGGCCGACCGACGACGATTTTAATCTGCAAAATTACCTCAGTTTCAATGAGGCGCATAAACCCGAACCTTTCTTCAAGTATTCTGCTGTTCCGAACAAAACCTTGAAGGACATCACCGGCCCCAATTCCCATCCCATAAGTCCGGCGGAGCCTACTGCCACTCCGGGGCTCCAGGTTGTAAGTCCTGGCGGCGGCGCGCCCAACGGCGAGAGCTTCGGCGCGCCATCGGCGGAAGGAAAGGCGTCCCCGAAAGGCGGGCGCCCCATTCCCGGCGAGTCAATACAGGTCAAGGGAGAAAAGGTCCCCGACCTTGCGAACGTTCAGGGACTGATCGTGCGGCCCTACAAGCACGGGTATTCCAGACACCTTCTACTGCAGATAAAGGGCGCCAAGGATGGCCGTGATCTCTTAAAAGAATTGAGGCCGTTAGTAACATCCGCAAAATACTGGGGGGAAAAGACACCGAGCCGTTTGCTGAACCTCAGCGTCACCTATAATGGGCTGAAAGCGCTCGCAGTCGACCCCGCCATTTTGAACGGCCAGATTTTTCGGGCCGACAATACGGGGCATTTCAGTCGAAACAGTTTTCCAGATGAGTTCATCCAATCGGGCGGGAAAAATCCTGACCCGACCGGATCAGCGGGCTTCACCGGAAGCTCCTCTCCCGACCTGTGGTGGGAGGGCGCGGATCCGCGCTTTGACTCGGCCGATATCCATTTAATTCTGCATTTGTACGCCAGTGACGAGTCGGAGATGGACCAATTTACGAATGACATTCGCGCGCTATTTCCCGCCAACATCAATGAACTGCTTTTGGCAGGTCGGCGGACGATCGATGGCCATCGGCTCCCGGATAACAGAGAGCACTTTGGTTATAAGGACTCGATTTCACAGCCAAAAATCAACTGGCCCGAAATGAAGGTTGACAAGTCGGATCCGGACCTCAGAGACTTCAGAGAGTTTCTGTTGGGGTACGCCAATTTGAATGATTTTCAGAGCGCCCCGACCGGTCCGTTCGCGCAGGACGGCAGCTACATAGTTTTCCAACTGATCCGGCAGAACGTCGCCGATTTCAATCAAGCCTTGGAAACCTGGGCTCAAGACCGGCTGATACCGCAGCAGGTAGAGTACAAGGACAGGAAAGAATGGATCGCCGCGAAGTTGATCGGCAGATGGCGCAGCGGCGCCCCGCTCGTCGAGACGCCATTCGAAGACGATCCGAGCAAGGCGCGTAATAATAACTTTGATTACGCCGACGATCCGCAAGGCCACGAGTGCCCCTTTTCCGCGCATATTCGGGTCAGCAATCCGCGCGACCAGAAAATCAACCCGATGTCGAGACCGGCGCCGCGCCTGATCCGGCGCGGCATGACGTATGGGCCTCCGTTCACAACCGGTGAGAAGGAACCCGTAGATCGCGGCCTGATCGGAATGTTCATCTGCGCCAGCATTGATAGACAGTATCTGAAGCTGACGAAGTGGATTAACCGGAATGATTTCAGCCCCGTCTTTCTGGACAAAACGGCGCAAGACCCCATCCAAGGGAACCGGGACCTTACAGACGCCGCCTCAGACTTCCATATCCCCATACCCGGCAAGAAAGGCGGAAAGAAAGAAATTGTGCTGCCGAATTTAAAGTCGTTTACCACAACCATAGGCGCGGCCTTTTGCTTCCTCCCGAGCCTTCGTACGATTGAGGATCTCGGCGCGGACAAATACATGAAGCCATAGCTCGCCCGAGCAGCTTCCGAATCGGCAGGGTCTTCTACGATATGGATTTCGACAACAGTTGGAAGGCGTTACTTAAACCTGGCGAGACGACGTTATATTTCGATATACACGGCCAGACGAAGTTTCAAGTTGACCAACCGGACTTCAGCCTCATCAACGCCTGGTGGCTGGCGGAGTTTTCTCGCCTCATTTACCGGCTCGGCCCGCAAGAAGCGCCGTCTTTCCCGGCGGGGCCGACACGTCAAGAGATTTTGAACGTCGTTGGGATGGAGGAACTGAAATTCATCCGGAGCGAGAAGGCGCAGTGCGCCGTTATCAGATCGATCGCCGGCGCCAATCCCCAGTTTAGGGCGCTGGTGTTTCGTGGCACAGACGAGCCGATCGACTGGCTCACCAATTTGCGCGTGCGCCTGACCAGGTGGGCGGGAGCAGGGCACGTTCACGAAGGATTTCGCGACGCGTTCGAAACTGTCTGGCCCGAAGTCGAACAACTGCTCACGGAGGATGACGGCCCGATCTTTTATACCGGACACAGCTTCGGGGCGGCTTTGGCGACGCTCGCGGCTGCGAGAAGGCCGCCCCAAACTCTGTACACCTACGGGTCGCCTTTGGTGGGCGACAAGGTATTCGTCGCGTCGCTATCCGGGGTGGGCGCTTACAGGGTAGTGAATAATCGTGACGTCGTTACTACTTTACCGCCGCCCTTAGGTTATCACCATGTCGGGGAGCTACATTACATAACTCATGACGGAAGTATCGTGG
>WNGF01005917.1_pt1 | contig 33826 bp, 31 predicted proteins | sample 5400641 | NCBI WGS metagenome assembly WNGF01 (sample SAMN13153371, study PRJNA577476) | soil metagenome | isolation source: 80 cm soil or saprolite under grassland replicate 2 | place: USA:California | collected 2016-06-15 | reverse complement strand
CGCGCCGATGACGATCACAACGATGGTCATCCACTTCATGTCGTGCTTCCTCTCGCTTCCGGGACGTCCATCGAGTGCGTGACGCGGGCAGCGGCTTCCGCGAGCAGCGCGAGACCGCGGAGCGCCGTCGTACGCTCCTCCTCGGTGAGCGTGGCGATAAGCGCTTCCACGCGCGGAGGGTCCAGGACTGACGCAGAGTCGCGCACGCGCACGCCCGCCGACGTCAGGCGCACGTGGACGCGCCGTCGATCCGCGGCGTCCCGCGCGCGCGCGACGTACCCCTTGCGTTCCAGCCGATCGATCGCGATCGACATCGTCGCCGGCGTCACACTCATATGGCGCGCGAGGTCGTTCACCGTCGTCGGATCGATCTCGTCGAGGTGATCCAGAATGCTGGCTTGGTGGCGGCTGAGGAGGCGGTGAGATTCCGCGTCGCGAACGTGCCGCGTGTAACACGCGAAATAGATGCGCGGGTAGAGCGCCATGAGGTGCCGCGCCGCTTCGCGAGTGGATTTCACGACCCGATTTGACCGAATATAATTTGTTTTGTCAAATCAATGTGAATTCCTGTAAATTGTTCTAAACCTGTAGCATGGCTCCTCCGTCCAATTGCACGATTCGCCGAAATGGTGCCAGGCACCTAAAGTGCCAGCCACCGAAGGTGCCAGGCACCAAAGGTGGCAGCCACCTTCGCGCCAGGCGAGTGACCGGATCCGGGACGGGATGTGTCACAGGCGGTCAATTCAACGGCCTACGCGTCATAGAGTAAGGCCGGTAAATACAAGCAATAATACGGGTTAGCAGGTAAGTTCAGCACTGGCACCCGAATTGGACTATCTGGCTGGCGCCGGGGTCTCCCACTCCGGGCTCGGTACAGAGGAAATCAATGGTCGACATTGCACGTCCTTCGCAGGCGAAGAAGAAACGCATCCGGCGCATCCTCTATGGGAGTGGTGCGCTTCTCGTCATCATCCTGATCACCGTCGGCGTCTCGCGCCTGAAGCCGGCCGCGCCGTCGGTTGAACGCGCCACCGTGTGGATGGACACGGTGAAGCGCGGATCCATGCTGCGTCAGGTTCGCGGCTCCGGCACCCTCGTGCCCGAAGATATCCGGTGGATTCCGTCGACAACCCAGGGGCGTGTCGAGCGCATCGTGCTGCGTCCCGGCGCGCAAGTGAAGCCGGACACCGTCATCCTCGAATTGAGCAACCCCGAACTCGAGCAGTCGGTCCGCGACGCGCAGCTCTCCTACCAGTCCGCGCAGGCGGCATTCGTGAATCGCAAGCAGGAGCTCGAAAGCGCGCTCCTCAATCAGCAGGCGGACGTTGCAGGCATCAAGGCGTCGTACAACAACGCGGCGCTTCAGCTCGAGGCGCAGGAAAAACTCTTCAAGGATCAGCTCGTCTCCGAGATTCAGCTGAAGCAGTCCCGTACCGCAGCCGCGGAACTGGAGAACCGCCTGAAGATCGCCGAAAAGCGGCTCGAGATGCAGACGGCGGGCATCAAGTCACAGCTCGCGCCGCAGGAAGCGGACGTCGATCAGCGGCGCGCCAACTACGAGCTCCGCATGCGTCAGCGTGAGGATCTGAAGGTCAAGGCCGGCATGTCCGGCGTGCTCCAGGAGATCCCCGTCGAGCGCGGCGCGCAGGTGGGGCCCGGCGCGAACCTCGCGCGCGTGGCGGACCCGTCGAACCTGAAAGCGGAGTTGCGCATCGCGGAAACGCAGACCAAGGACATCCGCGTCGGGCAGATCGCCGAGGTCGACACGCGCAACGGCACCGTGAAGGGACACGTCGCGCGCATCGATCCGAAATCAACCGGCGGCACGGTCGGCGTCGACGTCATCCTCGACGGCGCGCTGCCCTCCGGCGCTCGTCCTGATCTCAGCGTCGATGGGACGATTCAGCTCGAGCGCCTCGATAATGTGATTTACGTCGGCCGCCCTGCGTTCGGCCAGGAGAATAGCACCGTGTCTCTCTTCAAGGGCCTCCCTGCCGGTTGCGCGGCGTCCAATTGCACCGAGGGAGTCCGCACGACCGTCAAGCTGGGACGCAGCTCGGTGGACAAGATCGAGATCGTCGACGGGCTGCAGCCCGGCGATACAGTGATTCTGTCGGACATGTCCGCGCAGGACTCGTTCGACCGCATTCGGATTGCGGGTTAGACAAGAGGCGGCCCATAAAGGGCCGCCCTGCACAAGGAGCCACGATGAACACGTCCGCGCCCACGTTGATCCATCTCGACGGCGTCACGAAGGTCTTCTTCACCGACGAAGTCGAGACGCACGCGCTCGCCGGCATTCACCTCGACATCAAGACCGGCGAGTACATCGCGATTGCCGGGCCGTCGGGCTGCGGCAAGTCGACGCTGCTCTCGATCCTCGGCCTGCTCGACTCCCCGACCGAGGGCAAGTACATCCTGAACGGCAAGTCGGTCGCCGAGCTGCCGCTGTCCGAGCGCGCGCGCGTGCGCAACCGCGAGATCGGGTTCATTTTTCAGAGCTTCAACCTCATTGGCGACCTCAACGTGTACGAGAACGTCGAGCTCCCGCTGACGTATCGCGGGATGAAATCCGCCGAGCGCAAGGAACGCGTGATGGCGGCGCTCGAGAAGGTCGGAATGGCGCACCGCGCCAAGCACCTGCCCAGCCAGCTCTCGGGCGGTCAGCAGCAGCGCGTCGCCGTCGCGCGCGCAGTCGCTGGCTCCCCCTCGATCCTGCTCGCCGACGAGCCGACCGGAAACCTCGACTCGAAGAACGGCGAAGCGGTGATGGAGCTCCTGCGTGAGCTGCACCGCGAGGGGGCGACGATCTGCATGGTGACGCACGATCCGCGCTACGCCCGGCACGCCGATCGCTCCATTCACCTGTTCGACGGACGCGTCGTCGAAGAGGACGGCAGCAAGCGCGCCGAGAAAGAACTTGAGGAGAGCGGCTTCGACATGACCCACTGATGCTCATTACCGATCACCTGCGCAATCCGCGCAGCGAATCGCCCGAGAACGTGCGGCATCCCGTGCGCCGGAGCGAGCCGCGTGTGCTCTTTGCGGACGATCAACCCGACGTCCTCGAAGCGCTGCGGCTCCTCCTCAAAGCCGAGGGTTTCCAGCTCGAGTCCGCCTCGTCGCCTGCCGGAGTCCTTGCGGCGATCGAAGCGCGCGAGTTCGACGTCGCGCTGATCGATCTCAATTACGCGCGAGACACGACGTCGGGCGAAGAGGGGCTGAACCTTCTCTCTCGTATCCAGGGAATCGATCCCACGCTGCCGGTCGTCGTGATGACAGCGTGGGGCAGCGTCGAAGTCGCCGTCGAGGCGATGCGGCGCGGCGCGCGCGACTTCGTGCAGAAGCCCTGGGACAACGCACGGCTGCTCGCCATCATCCGCACGCAGATCGAACTCAGTCAGGCGCTTCGCAAGGGACAGCGGCTCGAAGCGGAGAACTCGCTGCTCCGCGCCGAGGGGATGCCAAAGCTGATCGCGGAATCGGCCGCAATGCAGAACGTCCTGCAGATCATCTCGCGCGTCGGGCCATCGGACGCCAACGTGCTCATCCTCGGCGAGAACGGGAAGCTTGCGGATCAGGGCACGCTGTTCCTGGACGGGTTCGCGAACGTGCCCATGAGCCAGCAGCAAAAGCTGCTGCGCGTGATCGAGACTGGTGAGTTCGAACGCCTCGGTTCGTCGCGAACGCGGCGCGTGGACACGAGAATCATCTCCGCGACCAACGCGAACCTCGCCGAGGAGGTCGCGGCGGGGCGCTTCCGCCAGGATCTGCTGTTCCGCCTGAATACGATCGAGATCCGGCTGCCGTCGCTTCGCGATCGCCGCGAAGACCTGCCGCTGCTCGCCCAGCACTTCCTGCGCCAGCACGCGCAGCGCTACCGCAAACGTCTCACGGGATTCGAAACCGGCGCGATGCAGATTCTCCTCGAACACCCGTGGCCGGGCAACGTGCGCGAGCTCGATCACGCGATCGAACGCGCCGTGCTGATGGCGCCGGGCCCCCTCGTGAAAGCGAGCGACCTCGGGCTCCGTGTCGGAACCGCGGCCGGCGGACGGCTCGAAGACATGAGCCTCGAAGACGTCGAATGCTTCCTGATTAAAAAGGCGATGACGCGCTTCGACGCCAACGTCAGCCAGGCCGCGAAGGCGCTGGGGCTAAGCCGCAGCGCTTTGTACCGACGGCTGCAGCGCTACGGCTTGTGAACAGCGACAAGGTAAAAGGCAAAAGGTCACTACCTTCTACCTTCTTATGCGAGCGAAGAAATCACGCGAGCCTAGACTCAGCCACGATCGACGCATACTCCTGATGGCGTTTGCGTCGGCGCTGCCCGGCGCGGCGATCTCCCTCATCTTCCTCTGGACGGGCGACTACACCCCGAAGGTCCAGTGGACCCTCACCGTCGTCATCATCACCTTCTGCCTGGGGTTTGCGTTCGCGCTCCGCGAACGCGTCGTACTCCCGCTCCAGACCCTCTCGAACCTGCTCGCGGCGCTGGGTGAAGGGGACTTCTCGATCCGTGCGCGCGGCGCGCACGGCGGCGATCCGCTCGGCGAAGTCATGATCGAGGTGAACGCGCTCGTCGAGACGCTGCGCCACCAGCGCCTCGATGCGCTCGAGGCGACCACCCTGCTGCGAAAGGTGATGGCGGAGATCGACGTCGCGGTGTTCACGTTCGACGAGAACCAGCAGCTGAAATTCGTCAATCGCGCCGGCGCGCGGCTCCTCAGCCAGCCGGCCGAGCGGCTTCTCGGCCGACGCGCCGACGAAATCGACCTCGCCGAATGCCTGACCGGCGATGCGCCGCGCGTGATCAACACCGTCTTCCCCGGCGGGGTCGGACGATGGGAGATTCGGCGCAGCCAGTTCCGGCAGGGCGGACGACCCCACGAGCTGCTCGTGCTCTCCGATCTGAGCCAGCCGCTCCGCGAAGAAGAACGGCAGGCATGGCAGCGGCTGATTCGCGTCATCGGACACGAGATGAACAACTCGCTCGCGCCGATCAAGTCGATCGCGGGCAGCCTTGCGACGATCGTCGATCGCGACCCGCCGCCGGCTGACTGGCGCGAGGACGTGCAGCGCGGGCTCGGCGTCATCGCCTCGCGATCGGAGTCGCTGAGCCGCTTCATGAGCGCTTACGCGCGGCTCGCGAAACTGCCGCCGCCGAAGCTCGCGCCGCTCGACGTCGCCGGCTTCGTCGATCGCGTCGTCACGCTCGAGAAAGCGCATCAGATTGCGGTGGCGCCTGGACCGCGCCTCACCATCCAGGGAGACGGGGATCAGCTCGAGCAGCTGCTGATCAACCTCATTCGCAACGCGGTCGACGCGGTGAAGGAAACCGGAGGAGGCGTCACGGTCGGATGGCAGCGGCTCCCTGGTTCCGTGCCGCCGACGATGGAGTTGTGGGTCGAGGATGAAGGACCGGGATTGTCCAACACCGGCAACCTGTTCGTGCCGTTCTTCACGACGAAGCCGGGAGGATCGGGAATCGGCCTCGTGCTCAGCCGTCAGATCGCGGAAGCGCACGGCGGCAGTCTCGTACTCGAAAACCGCACGGACCGCCAGGGGTGCCGCGCCAGCCTTCGCCTGCCAGTGCACGCGCTCGCGCAGCTGCGCGCGGACGCCGCCGAATCACAAATCGCCAGCCGCTAACCGCCTGTCGCCCGTATAAGCGAAAGGCCGGGCGATGTCGCCCGGCCCATTCGCGTGTTACGCAAAAATGATTATCGGTCGAACCGGTGATCGCAGGCCGGGCAGTTCGCCGCGGCTTCGACCGTCCAGAACACGTGCGTCACGGTCTTCGAACCATCACGCTCGTACCGCTCGTAGGTGGAGCTGCGGCCGTTCTTCGACTGGCTCACCAGCTGGCCCCAGCTGTTCGGATCTTCCGATACGTCCACGCCCGTGACCGATGGTGCACCCAAGGCGAGCGTGGTCGTGCTGTCAAGGTGCGAGTAGATGATGTTCAACTCGTCGAAATCGTGCTGGTTCGGCGTCGTGCTCAGCGTGCTCGTCGCATTGGCGCCGGTGTTCGAGAAATAATCCATGCAGGTGTTCAGCGACTTCCCGCTCTCGTCCTGATGGCCGAGACCGAACGTGTGCGCCACTTCCTGGCACATGACGTGTTCACGCTCGTTCGGGTTGTTGTAGGTGGACAGATTGAAGTACGAGTCGTTCATTTTCGCGCTGCCCTGCGTGATGTGGGTACCGTCGGTGATGTTGATTGTCGCGAGGCCCAACCACCCATTGTACCCATAAGCGCCGTTACACACCTGGGTCGTGCCTGCGACCATCTTGCAGCGCCTCGTCGCGCTCTGTCCGCCCACGATCGCCGTGGTCAGCGGCGTGTTCCCGGTGTTCCAGTCTTTCGACGTCTGCGCCAGGTGCGACCTCCAGTCCGCGCTCGTGAGGTTGTCGCCGAGCTTCAGCGTAAACGGATTCGACGTGCGGGCCCAGTGGTATCCGCCCCACGAGTGATTAGCGATCAACGGGACGGCCGCAGCGACGACAGCGACCATCACGCCGGACAAGAGCAGACGAACCGACTTACTCATAATGCAGGCCTCCAGATTGCGGGGTCGGCGCCCGGGACCGGACGCTCATCAGGTCCGGGGAGTATAACCGAAAAGTGACGAGTTCTTCACAGCTATCCTCTTGCCGAGCTCGGATCGCAAGTACTTACTTTTTCGTAACGTCAGTACCTGAGGTGAAGGCAAGCTGGATCTGGCGCGGATCGCCGACGGCGGTGGGATTGCCGAAACCAGGGCGTCGCGCGCGGTGCCGAATATGTTGTTGGGAAGCACGTACTTGACGCGGTTCAGCAGGTTAGTCCCTCAATCAAACCGTCCACCAAGAACCGCCCCAGCCGCCAGGTGTGCCCGATCCGCACATCCAGCGTCGCGCGCTGAACCCGCGCTGTTCCGGGTAACGCCGGGCGGTCGATCGTTGACCATCGTATCGTTATTGCGATCGTTCCCGGTCTGCACGTTGAAGGGCGGCGCGGAGCTCGCGGTGAAGAGCCATGACGCCGTGCCAGCCACGCAGGAGCCCGCGTTCCGGCGCCTGCACCGATCCGCTGAACGTGAATCGATGGCGCTGATCGTTATCGGAAGGGGTGACGTGCCGGAGCGCGCGCGAAGTTCAGTACAATGCCGCAGAAATGACGCTGCCTCGCCTGTTCCAGGGATCCGTCGATGGGCAGGCGCTTGCGCTTGCCCTCGTCGCCACCCTCGTCGCTGCATGGCTTGCTGCCCGGGCCGCGCGTCGACTCACGGCCGCAGCGCTCCAGGCGCTCGTGCGGGATACGGTTTCCTCCGCCAGTCCGCAGGTGAGCCGGCTGCTGCGCATCGTCGGCGCGGCGGCGTTCCTGCTGGCCGTCAGCGTCGTCCTCGTTCCTGCTCTCGATCTCGCGGGACTGCACCCGCGCCGGGGCGTCCATGTGGGACGGCTTGTCGACTGGGGCCTGACATCGGGCAGCAAGATTGTCGTTATTGCCATCCTCGCGTACGCACTGGTGCGAATGACCACGCTCGCGGTGCGGCGTTTCGAATACGAGGTGGGGGCCGGCACCGCTGTCGATGCGCTCGAACGTGCCAAGCGCGCGCGTACACTGGGGTCGGTCATCGAGCGCGTGGCCACGGTGCTCGTGACGGGCGTCGCGATCGTCATGGTGCTCGATCTGTTCGGCGTGAACATCGGGCCGGTGCTGACGGGCGCGGGGATCGCGGGCCTGGCCGTGGGCTTCGGCGCACAGACGCTGGTGCGGGACATCATCAGCGGGTTCTTCATGATTCTCGAAAACCAGGTGCGGGTGGGTGACATGGCCGCCATCAACGGCATCGAGGGACTCGTCGAGGCGATCAATCTCCGGACCATCGCGCTGCGCGACCTCGAGGGCACGGTTCACGTCTTCCCGAATGGCGCGATTAGCACGCTCGCGAACCGCAGCAAGGATTTCTCGTACTACGTCGTCGATCTCGCGGTGTCGTATTACGACGATCCCGACAAGATCGCGGAGGCGGTGCGCGAGGTCGGTGCCGGGCTCCAGGCGGATCCGGTCTTCGGCCCGTCAATCCTCGCCCCGATCGAGATTCTCGGAGTGGACGCGTTCGAGGACTGGTCGGTGAAGATGAAGGCGCGCATCAAGACGGTGCCGCTGAAGCAGTGGGACGTCGGGCGCGAGCTGCGCCGGCGCATCATCAAGGCGTTCGAGCAACGCGGGTTCACGATTCCGTTCCCGGTGGCCGCAACGGCGGCGCGCCCGCAGCGGCAGGAGGAGCCTCAATAGCCGAACGCTGACGCCGCCGCCGGTTTCTGCCCTTTCGATTCCTGCACGATCTTGACGCCCGCGCTCGCGCCGACGCGCGTCGCGCCCGCCGCGACCATCGCCTTCAACCCCTCGAGATCGCGAACGCCGCCGGCCGCCTTGACACCCATCTCGGCGCCCACGATCCGCCGCATGAGCGCCACGTCAGCCGCCGTTGCGCCGCCCGACGCAAACCCCGTCGACGTCTTCACGAAATCTGCCCCCGCGGCCTTTGATAACGTGCACGCCGTGATCTTTTCTTCGTCGGTCAGGAGCGCTGCCTCGATGATCACCTTGCTGAGCGCTCCGCATTGCCGGCACGCATCGACTACCGCGTCAATGTCGCGCTCGACCGTGCGGAGGTCGCCCGACTTCAGCGCCCCGATATTGATCACCATATCGATCTCGGTCGCGCCGTCGAAGATGGCGCGCCGCGTTTCGTAGTTCTTGACGTCGGCGGTCGTGGCGCCCAGCGGGAAGCCGACAACCGAGCAGACCCCCACGCCGCTGCCGCGCAGCAGCGGGGCCGCCGTCGCGACCCAGGCGGGATTGACGCACACGGTCGCGAAGTGGAACTCGCGCGCCTCGCGACACAGCTTCTCGATGTCTGCGCGCGTCGCATCCGGCTTCAGGAGCGTGTGATCGATCATCGAGGACACGCCGCCGGCGGCCCCGCCCGTTGCGTGCATGCCGAGACGGGTCGCCCCCGCGTCGATCACGCCGCGCAACCGGCCCGGGCAGCAGTCCATCAGCACCGAGTGACAGGCACAGCTCGACGCCGCCGCCGGGCGCCCCTGCGCCGCCATCACCTCGTCGGTGATGATGTCGATCAGCCGTTGCAGATCCTGTGGATTGAGCACGCGCGGTCAGTCCCTCTCGAACCGTTCCTCGAGCCGTCGAATCTTCAGCAGGCGGCGAATATACCGCGCTTCCCGCATCGCAGTCCCCATCCAGACGTCGACGATGCGAAGCGCCGCCTCGGGCCCGTCGACGAGCGAGGAGCCCAGCGTGATGACGTTCGCGCCGTTGTGCTCGCGCGAATACCGCGCGATGGTTTCGGTGAGACACATCGCCGCGCGCACGCCGCGTACCTTGTTGGCCGCGATTGCCGAACCGATGCCGGCGCCGTCGATGACGATGCCGGCGTCCGCTTCGCCGCGCGCGACGCTCGTCGCAACGGCTCCTGCGATGTCCGGATAATCGACCGGATCGGTTGTATCGGTGCCGATGTCCAGCACCGCGACGCCGCGGCCGCGCAGGTGCGCGACCAGGGCGCGCTTCATCGCGAGCCCCGTGTGATCCGAGCCGATCGTGACACGCCGAATGTCTGACGCGGGTGCGAGATCGGCCGGTAACGAGGTGTCGGAGGCGCCGGCGGGGATCACCGTCACGCGCCGGGCGGCGAGCGTGTCCTTCGCGAGCGGCGTCACGTGGCCCCCTTTCGCGAGCTCCACCGTCGCGCCGATATCAAACGTCCGCGCGTCCGCCTCCGTGATGATGTCGAATCGCTTCATCGTGGACAGTTAATCTTCGTCGAGAACGGCGATGTACGACAGGTTGCGGTACTTCTCGGCGTAATCGAGCCCATAGCCGACGACGAACCGATCCTCAATCGTGAACCCGGTGTACTCGACCGTGACGTCGACCTGGCGCCGCGACGGTTTACTCAGCAGGCACGCCGTCCGCAATGAGCGGGGCGACCGCGCGCGCAGGATGTCCTGGAGATACGTCAGCGTCAACCCCGTATCGACGATGTCCTCGATGATGATGACGTGACGACCCTCGAGGCCCGAGTCGAGATCTTTCAGGAGGCGGACTTCGCCCGAGGACTTCGTGCTCTTCGCGTAACTCGACACCGCGATGAAGTCGAGCGTGACCCGCGGCGTCATGGCGCGGATCAGATCGGACATGAAGACGAAGCCCCCCTTCAGCACGCAGACGAGGTGGATTTCCTCCCCCTCGGGGTAATCGCGTTCGATCTCCCCTGCCAGCTCCGAGACCCGGCTCTGAATGGCGTCGCCGCGCAGCAGCACGTTCATCGAACAGCAACCCTCACCTTCTCCGCGAATGCGCGCGCCTCGCTGAGCACGGCGCCTTCGTCGAGCGTCAGCACCTTGCGGTCCCGCATCAGCACGCGCCCGTTCACGATCGTCGTTCTCACATCGTCGCCGTGTGTCGCATAGACGAGGTGCGACAGCACATCGTACAGCGGGGTCTGGCGCGCCGCCGCCATCGACACGGTGATGATGTCGGCCCGTTTCCCCGATTCGAGCGATCCAATCTGCGCATCGAGGCCCAGCGCGCGGGCACCTTCGATCGTCCCCATCTCGAGCGCCGTCCGTGCCGGCACGGCGCGCGGATCGCCGGTCTGCAGCTTGGCAAGAAACGCCGCCTGTCGGACCGCCTCGAACATGTCGAGATCGTTGTTGCTGGCGGCCCCGTCCGTCCCGATGCCGACCGCGATGCCGGCGTGACGCATCGCCACCACTTTGGCGGCGCCGCTGGCCAGCTTCATGTTGCTCTCGGGATTGTGCGACACGCCGACGTGGTGCCGCGCCAGGATTGCCATGTCGCCCGCCGTCAGCCACACGCCGTGCGCCGCCACCGTCCGAGGGGCCGGCCCTGAGCCTGTCGAAGGGGCGTGCCCTGAGCCTGCCGAAGGCCCCCAGAAACCGATCGATTCCAGGTACGCAGCCGGCGTGGCCTTGTGCTTCGCCTGCGACGTCGTCATCTCGTCGCGCGTTTCCGACAGGTGAATGATGACCGGCGCATGCTTGCGCGACGCGAGCGCGCGCACCGATTTGAGCGTCGCGGTGTCCAGCGTGTACATCGAATGCGGCGCAATGGCGGGCACGATGAGGTCGTCGCCCGCGAACTGATCGAGAAATGCCGCCGTGCGTGCGAGTTCCTCGGCTGGCGTTTTCGCGTCCGCGACGGGAAACTGGATGATCGTCTGGCCGAGCACGCCGCGGAGCCCCGCGGCCTTCGTCACCGCCGCGATCTCTTCCTCGAAGTAATACATGTCGGTATACGTCGTCGTACCCGACTGGATCATTTCGAGCGCCGCGAGCCGCGTTCCCGCGCGGACAAATTCGCGGCTGACCGTCTTCGCCTCCGCGGGAAAGATGTACTTCTGCAGCCAGTCCATCAGCACGAGGTCGTCCGCGAGCCCGCGGTAGAGCACCATCGGCGCGTGTGTGTGCGTGTTGACGAGGCCGGGCATCACCACCTGGCCCGCCGCGTCGATCGTCTCGCGCGCGCTGAAGCGCGCGCCGATTGCGTCCGGTGTGTCGACCGCCACGATATGGCGCCCATCGATCGCGACCGCTCCGGGCGACAGCACGCGTCCCGCGGCGTCCATCGTGACCACCGTGCCGCCCGTAATCACGAGCGCAACCGTCCGCCGCGCCGGCTGCGCAAGGAGCGCAGTGGTCGCGGCGAGCAGGAGGGCACAGATCCGTAAGAGCATGAACGGGGAATTCTACCTCGGCGCCTCACGGCGCGTTTTCGCTGCCTCCTGCCTCCTATCTCCTGCCTCCTACCTCCTGCCTCCTGCCTCCTGCCTCCTATCTCCTGCGTCCTGTATATTGAACCCCGTGCCGGTTCACCTCGTTACCCATCCGCTGGTGCACGACGCGCTGGCGACGCTGCGCGATTCTTCGACTCCACCGGAACTGTTCCGGCGAATGGCGGTCAGAATCAGCCTGTTGCTCGCCGCCGAAGCGACGCGCGACGTCCCGAACCGCGACGTGACGGTTCAGACGCCGCTCGGGCCCGCCGGCGGACGCAGGATCACGCGCGATGTCGTCGTCGTGCCCGTGCTCAGGGCCGGGCTCGGCATGCTCGACGCCATCCTCGAGCTGATTCCGACGGCGCGGGTCGGCCACATCGGGCTGCAGCGGGACGAGATTACGGCGGTCGCTTCGCAGTATTATTCGAAGCTGCCGGCGGATCTGAGCCGCAGTTTCGTGCTCATGATCGATCCCATGCTGGCAACCGGGGGGAGCGCCGTCGCGGCGCTCGATCTCCTCCGGCGGGCGGGCGCGCACGACGTGCGGATGATCTGCATCGTCGCCGCGCCGGAAGGCATCGCGCTCGTCGACCAGCATCACCCTGACGTCGCGATTTACACCCCGGTGGTCGACCAGGGGTTGAACAGCCATAAGTTCATCGTTCCGGGTCTCGGCGATTTCGGCGACCGGTTATACGGCACCAATCTCTGATGTCCACTTTCAGCGTGCGGACCATATGAAGAAGCAGAGCGGCACCGCGACGCCGGAACGGCGGTCGCAGCAGCGCGTCGCGGACGACAAGTGGCGCACGGCGCTCACGAGCATTCAGCCGAACAAGATCCTGCTGCGGGGCTACCCGGTCGACGAGATCATGGGGCGGCTGACGTTCGGCGAAGCGATCTACCTGCTGCTGCTCGGCGAATGCCCGACGCCGGGCATCGGGCGCCTGATGGAGGCGATGCTCGTGTCCTTCATCGATCACGGCGCGACGCCGCCGTCGACGCTCGCGGCCCGCAACACCGCGACGACGGGCGCGCCGCTGCGCGCGTGCGTGGCGGCGGGAGTGCTCGGATTCGGGCAGTATCACGGAGGGGACATCGAGAGCTGCATGCAGTTTCTCGATGCCGGGCTCGAGCTCGTACGCAACGGCGCCTCCTATCGCGATGCCGCCGCAGAAATCGTGGAACGCTGGGAGCAGACCGGAGAAGCGCTCCCGGGCTTCGGCCATCGCTTCCACACGCGGGATCCCCGGGCCAGCCGCCTGTTCCAGATGGCGCTCGAGCTCGAGGTCGAGGGCACGCACATCCAGATGATCCGCGCCGTCGAGATGTTCCTTCACGCGCGACAGGGCGGGGACGAACCGGTGCTGCCGATCAACATCGACGGCGCGATCGCCGCCGTCTGCAGCGACATCGGCATGCCGCCGGCTATCGCGAACGCGATGTTCATCATTTCGCGCGTGCCCGGCATCACGGCGCACGCGCAGGAGGAACGGGATCGGCAGCAGCCGATGCGCGAGATCGATCCGAAGCACCATGTCTACGATGGCCCCTCAGAACGTCGACTACCCGAACGTAGAAAGTAGGGGTCAGATCTGACCCCTAATACTTCGCCTGCGACGGATCGACGCGATCGATCCAGGCGAGGATCCCATCCTTCAGATTGTGGACGCGCTTGAAGCCGCGTTCCTGGAGCAGCGCGACCGCTTTCGCGCTGCGCCCGCCCATCTTGCAGTGCACCACGAGGTCGCGGTTCGGATCGAGCTCCGCGGTTCGCCGCGCGAGCTCGCCGAGCGGAATCAGCGTCGATCCCTGGATGCGGCAGATCTGGAACTCGTTCGGCTCGCGGACGTCGAGCAGATCGAAATCCTCGCCGCGATCCATCTTCGCCTTCAGCTCTTCAACCGTGAGTTCCGGCACGCCACCACCGGCAGGCGGCGCGTGCGCCGCGGGCACGACGCCGCAGAACTGGTCGTAGTCGATGAGCGCCTTGATGGTCGGGTGATCGCCGCAGATCGGGCACTCGGGATCGCGACGCAGCTTCAGCTCGCGGAAGCGCATTTGCAGCGCGTCGTAGAGCAGCAGGCGGCCGACAAGCGGTTGCCCCGTTCCCAGGATCAACTTGATCGCCTCGGTCGCCTGGATGACGCCAATCACGCCCGGCAGCACGCCGAGAACGCCTCCTTCCGCGCAGCTCGGCACGAGTCCGGGAGGCGGCGGCTCCGGATAGAGGCAGCGATAGCACGGCCCCCCCTTCACCGCGAACACCGACGCCTGTCCATCGAACCGGAAGATGCTGCCGTATGCGTTCGGCTTTCCGAGCAGCACGCACGCATCGTTCACGAGGTAGCGCGTCTGGAAGTTGTCGGTGCCATCGAGGATCACGTCGTAATCCTTCAGCACGTCGAGCGCGTTCTTCGATGTCAGCGTGGTTTCGTGCAGGACGACGTTCACGCCCGCGTTCATCGCGGTGATCCGTTCGCGCGCCGCTTCGAGCTTGCGCCGTCCGACGTCGGGTGTGCCGTAGATGATCTGCCGCTGCAGGTTGCTCGAGTCCACGACGTCGAAGTCGACCAGACCGAGCGTGCCGACGCCCGCCGCGGCGAGATACATCGACGCGGGAGCGCCGAGCCCGCCGGCGCCGATGCACAGGACGCGCGCGGCCTTCAGCTTGCGCTGCCCGTCGACGCCGACCTCCGGCATGATCAGATGGCGGCTGTAACGCTGCACTTCTTCACGCGTCAGCTCCGGCGCTTCGCGCATCGCCGTCCCGGACCCGCCCGCCACCGACGGCACGATGCTGATCGTGTCGCCCGCCTTGAGCGTTGTCTTCTCGCGATCGAGGTGCCGGATGTCCTCGTCGTTCACGTAGATGTTGACGAAGCTCCGCAGCCGCCCGTCGTCGTTATACAGGTGACGGCGCAGATCGCCGTACTGACCGACGAGCCCCTGCAGGGCATCGCCGACGGTTGCGCCTTCGACTTCCACGACGTCGCGCTTCCCGGCGAACGGGCGAAGCGGCGTCGGGATCAGGATCCGATGGGCCATGTCATGTCCTCACGCTCGAAACCGGAACGATCGGCGCGCAGCCGCCAGCAGGAGAGGTCCGCCGGCCGGCCGCGCTGCACAGAGATGATGATGTAATCCAGATTCGGCCACGCCTGCGCGAGATCCTCGCCGGACGGGCGCGCCGGCGCATCCGGATGCGAGTGATAGAACCCGAGGAGGGCCGAACCGAGTCCGGCGGCACGCGCTTCGGCGCGCCGGTAATCCTCCGGGCTGATTGTAAACCGCCGCTCGCGCGCGGTGGTCGCGACGTTGTCGAGCGGCCACGCCTCCTTCACGGCGTGGACCTCCGCCTCCTCCGAGCCGATCAGCGCCCCACAGCATTCCAGCGGGTACGCCGCCGTCCCATGCGCACGGATAGCGCTGACGACGGCTTCGGGCAGCGTCGTCACTGCCCCGCTGGCAGCGCGGCCGCGGTTTCGCGCGACGACCGGAGATAGGCTTCGAAGTCTTCGAGCGACCGGCTGATTTCCACGCGCGGCGCGACACGGGAGCCAATCGTTTCCGCCGCCGTCTTGTACCCGTTGCCGGTGATGCACACGACGACCGATTCGTCGCGCCGAATCGCGCCGGAGTTCACCAGCTGGACCGCGCCTGCAAGCGTTGCGCCGCCGGCCGGTTCCGTGAAGATACCTTCCGTTTCCGCGAGCAGCTCCATCGCCTGAAGAATCTGTTCGTCGCTCGACGCGACGCCGGATCCGCCCGTCGCCGTGACGGTCCGCACGACCTGGAAACCGTCCGCGGGGTTTCCGATCGCGATCGACTTCGCGATCGTCGACGGCTTCACCGGTTCCGGGAACTCGAGCCCTTCCTGCAGTGCGCGAACGACAGGTGCGCAGCCCGCCGCCTGCGCCGCGTGGATCTTCGGCAGGTCACCGTGCACGAGACCGATCTCGCGAAGCTCGCGGAAGCCGCGGAAGATTCGCGGCAGGAGCGTCCCGCCGGCGACAGGCGACACGAGATGCTTCGGGAACCGCCATCCGAGTTGTTCCGCCACCTCGAATCCGACGGTCTTCGCACCTTCGGCGTAGTAGGCGCGCAGGTTGATATTGGCGAAGCCCCACCCAAGCTTGTCCACGATCTGCGTGCACAACCGGTTCACGTCGTCGTAATTGCCGCGAACGCCGATCACGTGTGGACGGAAGATGGCCGATCCAAGGACTTTGCCGAGCTCGAGATCGTACGGAATGAAGACGTAGCACTCGAGGCCGAGGCGCGCGGCGTGTGCGGACACGCTGTTCGCAAGATTCCCCGTCGATGCGCATCCGAACACCGTGAATCCGAGCTCGACGGCGCGCGTGGCGGCCATCGAGACGACGCGGTCCTTGTACGACAGCGTCGGATGGTTGACCGAGTCGTCCTTGATGTAGAGCTCGTCGAGCCCGAGCCGCTTCGCGAGCCGATCGGCGCGAACGAGCGGCGTGTATCCCGAGTGAAATCCGGTTCGCGGCTCCCCGGTAATCGGCAGCAGCTCGCGGAACCTCCAGACGTTGCGGGGCCGCTGCTCGACCAGCTCGCGCGTGAGCGCGCCGCGGACGCCGTCGTAGTCGTAGACCACTTCGAGCGGTCCCAGGCACTGATCACAGACCCACAGCGCCTCGGCGGGGAACTTCGTCCCGCACAAGTGGCACTGGAGCCCGGTCATGAACGTCATGCTTCTCCCTCTGGATGTACTCGCACTGTCCTCACCCTGCAGGCGATTCGCTCGCGGCGGTATGCCTGCTTCAGAATCCGCTCGGCGGCCGCGGTCGGCCCTTTTGTGAACGCGACGATGGATGGCCCTGCTCCGCTCAGGCAGAAGCCGATCACATCAGGATGCCGCATCGAAAGCAGCCAGCGCAACCCCGGCACGAGCCGCTCGCGATGCGGCTGATGCAGCCGGTCGCGAAGTGCCTCGCGGAAGTCGTCAGCGTCTCCCGAGTGCAGCGCGCCGAGCAGCAGCGCCACGTGCTGCAGGTTGAACACCGCATCTTCAACCCGCAGCTGCCTCGGCAGCGCGCGCCGCGATACCGAGGTGGGCAGTTCCGCCTCCGGTGTCGCGACGACGACGCGCCACGTCCGCGGCCACGGCCATTGCGTCACCCGGATCGTGCCGTCGTCGGTCGCACAGCAGCTCGTGACGCCGCCATAAACCGAGGGGGCGACATTGTCCGGATGCCCCTCAATCTTGGACGCCACCGCCAGGATTTCGTCTCCGCGCCGTCGTCCGTCCACCAGCTCGCGGAGCCGCAGGCCGGCGACGATCGCGGCAGCGCTGCTCCCCAATCCGCCGCGCAGCGGAATATCGCTGCGTACCTGCACGTCGAGCGACGGCGCTTTCTTCAACGGCCCGAGCGCCCGAAATCCTGTCGCGATCAGGTTCGGACCGCCAATCGGCCCCTCGAGAAACTGAAACGTCAGCCGCCCGCGTCCATCGCGCTCTATGTTCGTGACCCGAAGCCTCAAATACAGACTGACCGCGACGCCAAGTGTGTCGAACCCGGGCCCGAGATTCGCAATCGAGCCGGGCACGACGACGTCGCGTGGTCTCACGCGCTGCATTCGCCGTCCATGACCTCCGGATTGAACGCGTGATCCTCGCCGGGATCGATGAAGTCCTGCGGCAGAACGTCCTCCGCCGTCATCTGCTCGAGATCCGCGACCGCCGCGCGCGCACGCGCCGTGTCAACGCGGTGAAAGAACGCGCGCACACTCTCACCGTGCGTGCGCTCCTCCTCGTAAAGATGAAGCAGCCGGTCGACAGCTTCAGGTATGCGGCGTGCCGGAATCTTCGCGGTGAGCCGTCCGAAGCACGCGCCGTCCTGTCCCTGTCCTCCACCGAGCATCAGGAAATACTGCGGCACCACGCGATCGCCAAGCTTCCGCACGCTGCCCTGGAATCCAATCGTCGCGATGTGATGCTGTCCGCAGCCGTTCGGGCAGCCGCTGATCTTGATGCTCACGTCCTCGGTTGCGCGCAGCAGCTTCGCCGATTGCTGCTCCAGGTGGTCTTCGATGAGGCGGGCGAGACCGCGCGACTGCGTCACCGCGAGACGGCACGATTCGGCGCCCGGGCAGCTCGTCACGTCGGTGATCGTCCCGGCGCCTGCGCGCGCAAGGCCGGCGGCGGCAAGCCGCCGATACAGGCCCGGCACCTGGCCGCTCCGCACCCACCGGAGCAGCAGGTCCTGGTTGACGGTGATGCGCACCATGCCGTCCGCGTACGCTCTCGACAGCGCAGCCATCGCGCGCATCTGGCCCGACGTGATGTCGCCGAGCTCCAGCAACACCGTCACCTGCGAGTACTCGCTCTGCTTCTGCGGACGGAGATTCGTGCGCAGCCACTCGGTGCGTTCACGCCCCGGCGCGCCGTCTCCAACCTCGAGGAGCGGGACGATGCCCGGCCCTTTCACCCGCGTCGCTCCAACGAGCGCGGCGATGTCGGCGATCGCCGGTGGCTCCGGCCGCTCGAACTCAGGTGCGGGTTCAACCGGCGGATCCTCGGAATCGAACGACAGGCGCGCGGTGCCCGACGCACGGAGATCGTCGAGCTCGCGCTGGAACTCCGTGTGCCACGCGTCCCATCCCATCTTCTTGACGAGGAACTTCAGGCGGTTATGTTGCTTGTGCTCGTAATCGCCGTAGCGTTGGAAGACGCGGAGTACGGCCTCCGCGACCATCAGGATCTCGGACGCGGGCAGGAACGCGTAGAGCGACGCGCCCGACCGGCACATGATCGATGTGCCCCCCGCGACCTGGACGCGAAAACCGCGTCGGCCCGACCCGTCGGGCGCGAGCATCGCGCGGTAGCCGAGGTCGTTAATCGAGGTGGCGGTGTGATCTTCGGCCGCGCAGCCGCGACGTCCGCGAGCGCCTCGAGCTGTGTCGCATCGAGGATGCCCTGCGGGATTTTCACGCGCAGCATCTGCGCGTCCGCGTCCTGGCGTTGGCCATAAGTGCCGCGCAGGAGGCGGAAGCGCCGCCAGTCCTCCGGCGAAATCTCGCCGCGCTCGAACTGATCGAGCTTGCCGACGAACTCGTCGATGTCCGCGGTCTCGGCAAACGAGAGGCGCGTGCGGCCGTAAGTACGGGGATCGTCCAGGACTGCCATCACTGAGTTACTTCGCGCTCGCGACGCGGCGCTCGCCGCCTTCGCCGTGTCGCACCGCGTCCTGCGTTGACAGAATGCCGGCGAGCGCGGCGACCGCGCCGACGACGATGATGCCGGGGAGATCGCTCTCTTCGACCGCGTCCTCCGCGGCGAGCGTCTCGAGCGTCCCGTGCCACTCCTCCGCACCCGGGTGCGAGGCGCCGAACAGTACGGCGGCCGGCGTCTGCGCCGCCCACCCGGACGCGCACAGCTCGTTCACGATCGCCGCCCTGTTCGCGATTCCCATCAGCACGACCACTGTCGCGCTTCCGGGCGTCAGCGATCGCAGCACGGGAGCGTAGGCCGACTCCGCGTGGCCGGAGACCACGACGAATGCGGACGCGAGACCGCGGTGCGTGACAGGAATGCCCGCCAGGAGCGGCGCCGCGATCGCGCTGGTGATGCCGGGCACGACTTCGCATGGAATGCCTGCGGCAGCGAGCGCCAGCGCTTCTTCCCCGCCGCGGCCGAACACGAACGGATCGCCGCACTTGAGTCGCACAACCTTGTGACCGCGCCGTGCCTCGCGAATCATCAGCCGGTTGATCGCGTCCTGCCGGATAGCGGGACGGCCCGCGCGCTTGCCCACGAAGAACCGCCGCGCACGTACGGCGTAACGCAGCGTGTCCGTATCGACGAGCGCGTCGTACAGCACGAGGTCCGCTTCCTCGAGACGCCGCACGGCCTTGACCGTGAGGAGCTCGGGATCGCCTGGCCCAGCGCCGACGAGCGAGACAGAGCCGATCACTGGACGCGCTCCTGCGCTCTCGATTCATAGAGCGCATTCAAGGCGTCGAGCAGCTCGGGCCTTCGCGATTCCATCGGAATTGCGCGCGCGCGCCATGAGCGCCGCAGTTCATCGGCGCGCGCAGTCCATGTCTCGAGGTCCCGCGGGAGCAGCGCGTCGAGCGCCTCGCGAAGCAGTCCCGCAAGCGCCGGTGCCGCGCCGTCCGTCGAGATCCCGAGCGTCACCCCGCCGCGCCGCACGACACCCCCGAGATACACGCTCGCGTTCGAAGGATCGTCGACGGCGTTCACGAATACCTGCCGGCGCTCCGCCTCCTCCGCCACGCGGCGGTTCACGTCTGGCGGCGCCGCCGCGACCACAAACCATGCGCCATCGAGATCCGACGGCTGGAATTCCCGCCGCTCGATGCGCACGTCTGCCGCATCGATCGCGTCGCACACCTGCGGCGCGACGACGAGCAGGTCGGCGCCCGCGGCCTGCAACGCGGCCAGCTTCGACGCCGCAACCGGACCGGCCCCGACGACGAGGACCCGGCGGCCATGCAGCTTGAGAAACGCGGGAAAGAGGGCGATGACGAACTCCTTGCTGAAAAATAAAAAAGCCCGGGAGGCTTTGACCTCCCGGGCTTCGTTATGTCTCGTGCGCTGAATGCTTTAGAACATCACGCTGGACCGAAGGCAGGGAAGCCCCGAGTGCTGCACATACAGCAGCAGCAACAATTACACGCGCAGGGATTCCCGGAACGCATTGACCAGTTTATATCGCACTTCAGGCCGGGATCGCAAGATCGAGGTGCCTCCGCACCTGGTCGTAATCGTTGGGTAACTCGACGGGCCTGTTGGCGCGCGTCGACGAGATCCCCTCCAACGTCCCGGCGTGGTAGCCCGCCTTGAAGTCGGTGAACTTGAGACCGCTGGCGGTCGAAATCACGACCACGCGGTCGCTCGGCTTGATCTCCCCTCTCGCGGTGAGCTTGATGAGCGCCGCCAGCGCGACCCCGGTGTGCGGGCAGGCGAACATGCCCGTCTTGTCGGCGCGGGCGACGGCGTCGGCGAGCTCCTGCTCGGTCGCCTGCTCGACCGTTCCGCCGGATCGCTGGAGCGCCGCGATCGCCTTGTGGACTGAAACGGGGTTGCCGATCTGAATGGCCGAGGCGAGCGTCGGCCGCGCGACGACCGGCTTGAATTGCCAGCCATTCCGCGACGCGAGGTAGAGCGGGTTGGCTGCCTCCGCCTGTGCCGCAATCAGGCGCGGCACGCGCGCGACGAGGCCGAGGTCGCGCATCATGTCGAACCCCGCGGCGAACGCGCTGATGTTTCCCAGGTTGCCCCCGGGCACGATCACGACGTCCGGCAGCTGCCAGTCGAACTGCTGCGCAATTTCGATCGACGCGGTCTTCTGACCCTCGAGCCTGAGGCTGTTCATCGAATTCGCGAGATACAGCCCTTCGTCCTGGGCGAGCCGCTGGATGATGGCCATGCAGCCGTCGAAGTCGGTGTCGAGCGCAAACACGACCGCTCCGTTCGCGAGCGGCTGCACGAGTTGCGCGACGGTGACCTTCCCCCTCGGCAGAATGACGATCGCTGGAATTTCCGCGGCGGCAGCATAGGCCGCGAGCGACGCGGAGGTATCACCGGTCGATGCGCACCCGACCGCGCGGATCTGCTTGCCCTGCGCGATCATCTGCCGGACCATCGAGACGAGCACGGTCATCCCGAGGTCCTTGAACGATCCGGTGTGCGAGTTGCCGCACAACTTCACCCAGACGTCCTTGAGCCCGATCGATCGGCCGAACGCCTCGGCGAGAAACAGGTTCGTGCCCCCTTCGTCCATCGAGACAACGTTCTCGTCTTTGATCTGCGGGCACACCCATTCCTTCTTGCCCCACACACTCGATCCGTAGGGCCACGCCGTGCGCTTGTAGCGCTCGTCGAAGATGCGCATCCACGCCGCCGAGCTCCGGTTGCGCAGCGCGTCGAGATCGTGCACGACCTCGAGCAGCCCTCCGCACGCCGGGCAGCGGTAGATCACCGCGTCGAGCGGGTACGATCCGGCGCAGCCGGCGACGCAGCGGAATTCAGCGTGGTAGCTCACACGCCCCCTGCAACCGTGACTGACGACAGCACCGGGAGCACGACCGGCGGCTCGCCGTGGAAATCACACTGGGACATTTCCTGGATCGCTCGATCGATCGCGGAGGCAGGCGCCGGATCGAGGCTGACCACGAACGGCCGGCGCCCGGCGGGGAATCCCGGCTCCTGCAGAATGGCGTCGATGTTGATGTCGTGGCGCGCAAATACCGCCGCGAGTGCCGCAATGATGCCGGGGCGGTCGGCGACCGTGAAGCGCACGTAGAAGGCGCTCGTGAAGTCGGGCGAGACGTCCGCACGCGCGGCCGAGGCGCGGTTGCCGAACGGCGTCCCTTCGCGCGCAATCGCGAGGAGGTCCGACATGACCGCCACCGCCGTCGGCTCACCGCCCGCGCCGAGGCCGCCAAATGTCGTCTCCCCTCCGAACTGCCCGCGCAGCGTCACCAGGTTCTCGCTCCCGCGCACCCGCGCCAGCGGTGAATCGAGCGGCACCAGCGCGGGACCGACCGCCGCCGTCAGCACGCGCGGATCCGCCGTGCGTTCCGCCCAGGCGATCTGCCGGATCGTGCATCCCATCTGCTGCGCATAGAGGAAGTCGACGGCATCGATCACGTCAATGCGACGCGACTGGATCGCCGCCGCGGGCACGTGCGCACGCAGCGCGATGTGCGCGAGGATCGCCAGCTTCGCCTGCGCATCGAACCCTTCGATGTCCTGCGACGGATCCGCTTCCGCGAGCCCGAGCGCCTGCGCTTCGGCGAGCGCCTCCCAGAACGGGACGCGCTGGCGCTCCATGCGGCTCAGGATGTAGTTGCAGGTCCCGTTGAGAATCCCCGCGACACGCGTCAGCCTGTCGCCCGCGAGACCGTGCTCGATCGCGCGCACGACCGGCACGCCGCCCGCGACCGCGGCCTCGAACCGCACGTGACGCCTGGAGCGCGCGGCCTCCTCGAGCAGCTCCGGACCCGCGTGCGCAATGACCTGCTTGTTTGCGGTCACGACGGACTTCCCCGCGCGCAGCGCGCGGCGGATCCACTCCTCGGCGGGCGTGCGTCCGCCAATCAGCTCCACCAGCACGTCGACGTCATCGGTCAGCACATCGTCGATGTTCTCCGTCCAGCGGACGGAACGATCGAGCCAGTCGACGCGCTTGCGCTCGATCCCGCGGTTCAGAACCGCGACGAGCTGGAGTTCGGGGGGCGCAAGTTCCTGGAGGAGCCTGGCGACGGCCCGCCCGACCGTGCCGAAGCCGGCGATCGCAACGCGGGTCGGGGCGGCAGGCTGCCTTGCGGCGGGCGCAGCCGCGGTCGCTGTAGCTGAGGACGCGCTCATGCCTGCACCATGGGACGCTGCGCGGCGGCGCGGCGGCGCGCCGCGCCGAAAAAGTAATCATGGAGCCGCGACGTCGCGAGCGCCGCCTGCGCGCCGTCGACGAGGAAGGCCAGCGTCCGCTTGCCGTCGGGGGGGGCCACGAGGTGAACGCGAACGTCGCGCAGCGCGCGCGCGGCGTCCGCCGCAAGATGCGGATCCGTGATGAGGCCGTCGCCGACGACGGTCACGGTCGCGAGCCCCTCCGTCACGCGAACCTCCGCGCTCTTCGACAGTGACCGTCGCAGCCCGTCCAGACGTTCTGAAGCGTGCACCGTGAACACGAGGCGGTTTCCGCAAAGATCCGCGAGCACGGCTTCGACGCGGGCCAGTTCGAGCTCTCCGAACACGCGCGCGACGAACTCGTCAACGTCCGCTCGCTCGTGCGCCACCACCTCGAAGAGGACCGCGCCGGCGCGGCACGCAAGCCCGGCAACCAGAGGAGCATCCGCCGCCGGGCGGCGCGCGCTGACGACGGTTCCGGGGGCAGTCGGCCGGTGCGAGTTGCGCACGGCGACCGGGATCGCGCGATCGACGGCGGGCCCGATGGTGCCCGGGTGCAGCACCTTCGCACCAGCTGACGCGAGATCGTGCGCCTCGCCGTACGAGAGGTGCGGAACGACACGCGCGTGAGGGACGACCCGCGGATCCGCGGTCAGTACGCCGTCCACATCGGTCCAGATCTGAATTTCTTCGGCATCCAGGCACGCACCAAGCACTGCTGCCGAGCAATCAGAGCCGCCGCGGCCGAGCGTCGTCGTCGCGCCGCCCGGATCCGATCCGATGAAGCCGCCGAGGACCACGACCTCGCCGCGATCGAGATGCGGCTTCACGAGGCGCGTGGCCGCGTCGCGGGTGGCATCGAGATTCGGCGCGGCATTGCCGTGATGACTGTTCGTATGCATCACGTGGCGGGCGTCGAGCCACACCGCAGGAACGCCGCGATCGCGCAGCACCGTTGCAAGCAGGCGGCTGCTCCAGAGCTCCCCTGCCGCGGCGATATCGTCGCGCGAACGCGGAGACAGACGCCCCGGTGCGGATTCCAGCGTTGCCGCCACGTGGCCGGCAATCGCGTAGAGCTCGTGCTCGAGCGACGCGCGTGCGGCCCGATCGCGAATCATCGCGGCCGCCGCGATGTGACGGCGCAGCAGCGCATCCAGCGCGCGAGGAGGCGGATTGCCTGGAATCGTCGCCCCGGCGGACGCCAGCGTCAGCAGCGCGTCGGTGACGCCGGCCAGCGCCGACACCACCACGACGCGCGGCCGTGGTTCCGCCGCGACAATGCCGGCGACGCGCCGGATGCCTTCCACCTCCGCTACGGAGGTGCCGCCGAATTTCAGGACCACCACACCATCTCTCCCTCGCTTGATGCTCTCGTTGCCCGGGCCGGCACCACCGGCACGGCAAAAAAAAACCCGCCAGCTGGTGGCCGGCGGGTTTGGGTGCGCGATGCCTTGGAATCGGGCTGTTCTTCAGGAAGCGTGCGCGCAAAGACCGCCGGCGTGGCGAATTCGAATCGGTCGAATTCGCATACACATGCAACACGTGGCCGTGGTCGTTGTGCGGAACTGCATCGCTTCTGGCTGAAGAGTATAGACACGGCCACGGCGAAGCGTCAAGCCCGGCGCGATTTGCCATTAGTGAGACTTATCAAGTTGAAAACATTATAAATTTGACTTCATCAGCCCCAGCCGTCACCATAACGGCATGCGTCTCCCGGTCATCGGGTTCGTAGGGGTCGTCGGCCGCATTACCGGCCGGCTCCGGGTCCGGTGTCCATACGAGTGACGGCGCAGACAAACAGCAGGCAGACGGGCCGTCACTCGAATCCGGGCGACGGCCTTTTTGTTTTGGAGGACATAGGTCGGTGGCGACGGCCTGTCAGGCTGACCTGAACGTCAGCACCACCGGAGCTGAGGAGAGCAATTGCGAGTTGCCTATCAAGGAGAACCGGGCGCATTCAGCGAAGCGGCCGTGCTGCGGCTGCTGCCGGATGCCGAGCCGCGTCCCTATCCCACGTTCGACGATGTGTTCGACGCGGTGAGTACGGGTGCGGTCAACCTCGGGGTCGTGCCGATTGAGAATTCGATCGGCGGCTCGATCCACCGTAACTACGATCTGCTGGTCGAGCGCGAGTTGTCGATCGTCGGCGAAGTGCAGGTGCCGGTCGTGCACAACCTGCTGGCGCTGCCAGGCGTCAGGCTCGAGGAAGTGCGCCGCGTGCTGTCGCACCCGCAGGCGCTCGCCCAGTGCGCGCGGTTCCTTCGGGGGCTGGAACACGTCGAAGCCATCGCGACCTACGACACCGCCGGCAGCGCGAAGATGGTCCGCGACGAGCAACGGCGCGACACGGCGGCAATTGCTTCGGAGCGCGCCGGCATGCTGTTCGGTCTCGGGGCGATCAAAACCGGCATCCAGGATTTCGACGACAACATCACCCGGTTCCTGGCGATCTCGCGTCAGCGCGTGCCGCTCGGCCCGCCGAACAAGACGAGCCTCGTGTTCACGCTGAAGAGCGCGCCGGGGGCGCTGTTCAAGGCGTTGAGCGTCTTCGCCCTGCGGGACATCGACCTGTCGAAGCTCGAGTCGCGCCCCGTGCCGGGCCGCCCGTGGGAATACCTGTTCTATCTCGACGTCGCCGCCGCGCGCGAGGACCTGCAGTGCGCGCGGGCGATGGTGCACCTCGCGGAGTTCGCCCCCTCGCTGCGCACGCTGGGCTCGTACCCGCGGTGGCGCGAGCCGGACGAAGTGGCCGACGCGCAGGTCTCGAACGGAGGGGCGCGTGGCTGACAAAACCGTGCGCCCGTTGAAGTGGCAGAGCGGCGGCATCACCGAAGGCGCAAGCCGTGCGCCGGCGCGCGCGATGCTCCACGCCTCAGGGTTCACCGACGACGATCTGGCGAAGCCGCTCATTGGTGTCGCCAATACCTGGATTGAAATCGGGCCCTGCAATTACCACCTGCGGGATCTCGCCGTCCGCGTCAAAGAAGGGATCCGCGAGGCGGGCGGCACGCCGATGGAGTTCAACACCGTCTCGATCTCCGACGGCATCACGATGGGATCGGCGGGCATGCGCACGTCGCTCGTCAGCCGCGAAGTCATCGCGGACTCGATCGAGCTCGTCGCGCGCGGCAACCTGTTCGACGCGCTGATCGTGCTCGTCGGCTGCGACAAGACGATTCCCGGCGCGGCCATGGCGCTCGCACGGCTCGATATTCCCGGCGTCCTCCTCTACGGCGGCTCGATCGCGCCGGGACGCTTTGCCGATCACGACGTCACCATCCAGGACGTGTTCGAAGCGGTCGGCGCGCACGCCGCGGGACGCCTGAGCGACGCGCAGCTCTGCGAGATCGAAGACAACGCCTGCCCGGGCGCCGGCGCGTGCGGAGGGCAGTTCACGGCGAACACGATGGCGACCGCGTGCGAGTTCCTGGGGCTCGCCGCGATGGGCAGCGGCGACGTGCCGGCGACCGACACGGCGAAAGACGACGTCGCGCGCAAGACCGGCGCGCTCGTGATGGACGTGCTGAAGCGCGGCATCCGTCCGTCGCAGATCGTCACCCGCGAGTCGCTCGAGAACGCCATTGCCGCCGTTGCCGCGACCGGAGGGTCGACCAACTCCGTCCTGCATCTGATCGCGATCGCGCGCGAAGCGGGCGTGAAGCTGCGCCTCGAGGACTTCGATCGCATCAGCGCGCGCACGCCGCTTCTCGCGGACCTCAAGCCGGGCGGACGGTTCGTCGCCGTCGATCTCCACAATGCGGGGGGCACACGGGTCGTCGCGAGCCGCCTGAAGGCGGCCGGCGCACTCCACGCAAACGCCATGACGGTCAGCGGCCGGACGATTGGCGAAGAGGCGGATGCAGCCGTCGAGACGCCCGGCCAGCAGGTCGTGCGGCCGGTCGATTCGCCGTTGAAGGCGTCGGGCGGCCTGGTGATCCTGCGAGGCAACCTCGCGCCTGAAGGGTGCGTGGTGAAGGTTGCGGGGCATGACTTCGGCACGTATCGCGGCCCCGCGCGCGTGTTCGACAGCGAGGAAGCGGCGTTCGAGGCCGTTCAGGGCGGACGCATCAAGGCTGGCGACGTCGTCGTCATCCGCCACGAAGGGCCAAAGGGGGGTCCGGGCATGCGCGAGATGCTCGGCGTCACGGCCGCGATCGTTGGCGCCGGGCTCGGCGAGAGCGTCGCGCTGGTCACGGATGGCCGGTTCTCGGGTGCAACGCACGGCCTGATGGCCGGGCACGTGGCGCCCGAAGCGGCAGCGGGCGGGCCGATCGCCGCGGTGCGCGACGGCGACATCGTCGTCTTCGACATTCCGGGACGCACGTTGAAGGTGGAAGTCAGCGACGCGGAAATGGGTGCGCGGCTGAAGAACTGCACGCCGTTGCCGCCGCGGTTCACGACCGGCGTCATGGCAAAGTACGCGCGGCTCGTGTCGTCAGCCGCTGAGGGTGCGGTCACGTCGGCCACGTAAGGACACACGATGAAACTGACTGGTGCTCAGATTCTGTGGGAATGCCTGGTACGCGAGGGGGTCACCGATATTTTCGGTTACCCCGGCGGCGCGATCCTTCCCGCGTACGATGCGATGCTCGACTACCCGATCCGTCACGTCCTCGTGCGGCACGAGCAGGGGGCGACGCACATGGCGGACGGCTTCGCGCGCGCGAGCGGCGGCGTCGGCGTAGCCATCGCGACGTCCGGGCCCGGCGCGACCAACATGGTCACCGGGATCGCCACCGCGATGCTGGACTCGTCGCCGATCGTCTGCATCACCGGGCAGGTGGGCAGCCGCCTGATCGGCAGCGATGCGTTCCAGGAGGTCGACATCACCGGCATCACGCTGCCGGTGACGAAGCACAACTATCTCGTCACGCGCGCCGAAGACGTCGCCCGTGCGGTCCGCGAAGCGTTCGTGATCGCGAAGTCGGGCCGGCCCGGTCCCGTGCTGATCGACATCACGAAGGACGCACAGCAGTCCTCGTGCGAGTTCGACTGGGAAGCCGCGGCCCCCGGCGTACCCGGATGGCGCTCCGCCGTCGAAACGCCCGGCGCGGCGATCGCGCAGGCCACCCCGCTTCTGAATGAAGCGCAGCGTCCGGTGATCCTCGCCGGACACGGCGTGCTGATTTCGGGCGCGATGGACGAGCTGCGCGAGCTCGCCGAGAAGGCGCAAATCCCGGTGGCGATGACGCTGCTCGGGATCGGCGGCTTTCCCGCGTCGCACAGCCTGAACATCGGGATGATGGGCATGCACGGCGAAGCGTGGGTCAACCACGCAATCCAGGAGGCCGACCTCCTCATCGCCGCCGGCATGCGCTTCGACGACCGCGTGACGGGCAACCTGCGCACATACGCGCCGCACGCCCGGAAGATTCACATCGAGATCGATCCGTCGGAAATCAACAAGAACGTGCCGGTCGACGTAGCAATCATCGGCGACCTGCGCGACGTGCTGAAGCAGCTGCTGCCGTCTATCGCGCCGGGCAATCGTGAGCCGTGGCTGTCGCACATCGCCGCAATCAAGGGGGACGCCGCGGTCCGCGACATCCAGTCGCTCCCTGACGACGGGCACCTGTATGCGGCGCATGTGATCAACGACCTGTGGCGGGCGACGAAGGAGACCGACACCATCGTGGTCACCGACGTCGGACAGCACCAGATGTGGGAGGCGCAGTACTACCATCACGACGCGCCGCGCTCGCTCATTACGTCGGGCGGCCTCGGCACGATGGGCTTCGCGGTGCCGGCCGCCATCGGCGCCAAGCGTGCGCGGCCCGACGCCGAGGTCTGGGCAATCGTCGGCGACGGCGGCTTCCAGATGACGATGTGCGAGCTCGCCACCGCGGTGCAGGAAGGGATCGCGATCAAGGTCGCGATCATCAACAACGGGTTCCTCGGCATGGTCCGGCAGTGGCAGGAGTTCTTCTACGAGCGGCGCTACGCGGCAACGCCGCTGTCGGGTCCGGACTTCGTCAAGCTCGCCGAGGCGTTCGGCCTGCGCGGCATCGGGGTCTCGCACCGATCCGAGGTGCTGCCGGCGGTCGACGACGCGCGCAATCACCCCGGGCCGGTCGTGGTCGACTTCCGCGTGGAACAGGAAGACACGGTGTATCCGATGGTTCCGGCGGGTGCGGATCTGCACGCGATGATCCGCCGTCCGAACCCCATCGTCGAAACGGGCGCCGATCTCTAGGAGCTCGCTGACAAGTCACACGTCCTTCAGGCTGCGACTTTCAGCAGCCTGCTTGGGAGCACATGATGAAGATGCACACGTTCACCGTCTACGTTGAGGATCGTCCCGGCGTGCTGAACCGCGTGTCGTCGCTCTTCCGGCGGCGCGGGTTCAACATCATCTCGCTGGCGGTCGGACACAGCGAAACCCCCGGGGTGTCGCGCATGACGCTTGTGGTCGAGACCGATTCGGGGGGCGCCCAGCGGATCGCGGCGCACCTGTACAAGCTGATTCACGTCATCCGGGTCGAGGACATCACGGACCGGCCGGCGGTCATCCGCGATCTCGCGCTGATCAAGGTGAGTGCGGACCGCGAACACCGCCCGTCGCTGATGCAGCTCGCCGAAGTCTTCGGCGCGCGCGTCGTCGACGTCGGGCCGGAGTCGATCGTGATCGAGATGGCCGGGTCGGAAGCGAAGATCGACGGTCTACTCGACGTGCTGCGCCCCTACGGCGTGCTCGAGATGGTGCGCACCGGCCGGGTCGCGATGGCCCGCGGCAACGGCAGCTCGCCGGTGAACAATCGCGGGCCGGCGGCAGCAATGCCCGAAGCCGAAGGTGTTTCGTACTCCGTATAACAGACGACAAATCGAGGAGTTCTTACTGTGCCGAAAATCTATTACGATGCCGACGCCGATCTCGGGCTCATTCGCGGACGCAAGGTTGCGGTCCTTGGCTATGGATCCCAGGGGCACGCGCACGCGCTGAACCTGCGCGACAGCGGCGTCGAGGTGCGCGTCGGGCTTCACGCGTCGAGCAAGTCGCGCGCGAAGGCGCAGGCCGATGGCCTGACGGTCACCGACCCCGCGTCGGCCTCCGAATGGGCCGATGTGATCATGGTCCTCGTCCCGGACACGATCCAGGCGGCCCTCTATCGCGAGGCGATCAAGCCGCACCTCACGGCGGGCAAGACGCTGATGTTCGCGCACGGCTTCAACGTCCGCTTCGGCACGCTCGACATTCCGAAGGACGTTGACGTGTCGATGATCGCGCCGAAGTCCCCGGGGCACCGCGTCCGCGAGTTGTACCAGGAGGGGGCGGGCACGCCGGCCCTTCTCGCCGTCCACCAGGATGCGAGCGGCCAGGCGCGCCAGGTCGCGCTCGCCTACGCGAAAGGCATCGGCGTCACGCGCGCGGGGGTCATCGAGACGACGTTCGCGGAAGAGACCGAGACCGATCTTTTTGGCGAGCAGGCGGTCCTCTGCGGCGGTGTCAGCGCGCTCGTGAAAGCGGGGTTCGACACGCTCGTCGAAGCCGGCTATCAGCCCGAGATCGCCTACTTCGAATGCCTTCACGAGCTGAAGCTCATCGTCGACCTGATGTATCAGGGAGGCCTGAACTACATGCGCTACTCCGTGAGCGACACTGCGGAGCACGGTGATTACACCGGCGGTCCGCGTCTCGTGACCGAAGAGACGCGCAAGGAAATGAAGCAGATGCTCAAGGAGATCCAGGACGGGACGTACGCGGCGAAGTGGATCGAGGAAGATCGCAAGGGTCGCCCCTGGTTCAACGCGCAGCGCGAGCGCGAGCAGAACCTGAAAATCGAGGAAGTCGGTGCGCGGCTGCGTGCGCTGATGCCGTTCCTCAAGCCGGTGAAGCACCGTCAGCCAGCGGGAGTGTAGGTCAGGGAGCGGGGCGTGTGATATTTTCGTCACGCCCTGCCCCACTGCCATGGACCTGAGACAGCTCGAGATTCTGCGCGCGATTGCCGAGAGCGGTTCCTTCACCGCCGCCGGCGCGCGCCTGCACGTCTCGCAGTCCGCGATCAGCCGCCAGATTCTGCTCCTCGAGGAAGAGTTCAAGGAGCCGCTCTTCATCCGGTACGGACGGCGCATTCAGATCACGCCCACCGGTGAAACGCTCCTCCAACTGAGCCACCGCGTGTTCGCCGACATCCGCGACACCTCCGAAAGCATCCTCGACACGAAGAAAAAGCTCTCGGGCACGCTTCGCCTTGTCGGCGGAATGACCGTCTGCCTCTACGTGTTTCCGAACCTGCTCAAGGAATTCCGCCGGCAGCATCCTGACGTCGACATCAAGGTGATCACGGGCGGCACGCCGCGGCTGATCCGGCAGCTGCGGTCGGGCACCGCGGATCTCGGGCTCCTGACGCTGCCGGTCGACGACCCCGCGCTCGTGGCCGAACCGGTGATTCGCGAGGAGCTCCTCCTCGTGACACCGTCAGGGCACCGGCTTGCGAGCAGCAAGGTGGTCTCTCCCAACGCGCTGGTGCGGCAGCCGTTCATCCTGTTCGAGAGCGGCTCGAACACGCGCCGCGTGATCGACGAGTTCTTCGTGCGCGCCGAGATCAAACCGCGCGTGGTTGCGGAAACCGAGAATGTCGAGATCATCAAGTCGATGGTCGCATCGGGGCTGGGCATCAGCATCGTCCCGTTCCAGTCGGTGGCGCGGGAGACGCGCGGCGGCAGCCTGTCGGTCGCGCGCATCGAGGGGGAAAACATGGTGCGCGAGACGGGCTGGGTGCACCTGCGGTCCGAACGGACGCCGCGCATGATCCGCGAAATGATGGACACGCTGGCGCGGATCATGCCGCGCCTGAAGCTGTCGCAGCAGCCCGGACAAAGGAAGACCCACGTCCACCGCGCGCGCGAGCCGCGTGCCGCGCACGAGGCGCACGACGCGCGCGTGCCGCACGCGATCGCCTCCGGCGAATAGCGAACGGAGTGGAGCGAGCGACGAAGCGCGTCCCCCTCCGCGCCTGCGGCGCTACGGCGGGACAAGAGCGGAATGAAGTGAGCTAGTCGGGGTTAAGGGGCCCTGACGATTCAAGAAACACGACGCCATGCGGCTCACGGAACGGGAGATCGACAAGCTCCTCATTTTCACCGCCGCCGATGTCGCGCGGCGGCGGCGGGCCCGCGGCCTCAAACTCAATCACCCCGAAGCGGTCGCACTCATCACCGCCGAAGTGCTGGAAGGAATTCGCGACGGCAAGACGGTCGCGGACCTGATGGTCCTCGGCGCGCAGGTGCTGACGCGCGACGATGTGATGGAAGGAATACCGGAGATGATCCCGGAGATCCAGGTCGAGGGCACCTTTCCCGACGGGACGAAGCTCGTTACCGTCCACGATCCCATTCGATGATCCCCGGCGAACTGTTCCTGCGCGAAGAGCCGGTGGAGCTGAATGCCGGGCGCGAGGCGCTGCGCGTCCGCATCGACAACACTGGCGACCGTCCGATCCAGGTCGGCTCGCACACGCACTTCTTCGAGGTGAACAAGTACCTGCGGTTCGATCGCGCGCGCGCGTATGGCTGCCATCTGAACATTCCGGCGGGCACTGCGCTCCGATTCGAGCCGGGCGAAGGACGCGAGGTGGAGCTCGTGCCGTTTGGCGGAAGACGCCATGTGTTTGGAATGAGCGGTCTCGTCAGCGGATCGCTGGACAGCGATCGCGAGCAGGCGCTCGCACGGGCCGCCGAGCGCGGGTTCATCACCAACCGCCGATGAAGATTCCGCGCCGCACCTACGCGGACCTCTACGGACCGACGACGGGCGATCGGATTCGCCTCGGCGACACGTCTCTCCTGCTGCAGATCGAACGAGACCATGCACGCTACGGCGACGAAGTCGTCTTCGGCGGCGGCAAAGTCATCCGCGACGGTCAGGGCCAGTCGCAGGCGACGCGCGCCTCGGGCACGCCGGATCTCGTCATCACCAACGTCGTTGTGCTCGATCACTGGGGGGTCGTGAAGGCGGACGTCGGCGTGCGCGACGGCCGCATTTGCGCGATCGGCAAGGCCGGGAACCCGGACATCCAGGACGACGTCACGCCGGGGCTCGAGATCGGGGCGTCGACGGAAATCATCGCCGGCGAACATCGGATTCTCACCGCAGGCGGGATCGATTCGCACATCCATTTCATCAGCCCGCAGCAGGCTTGGGAAGCGCTGTACAGCGGGGTGACGACGATGATCGGCGGCGGCACCGGTCCGGCGGAAGGGACGCGCGCGACGACCTGCACGCCGGGCGAATGGAACATCCGCCGCATGCTCGAAGCGGCCGAAGGACTGCCGCTCAATTTCGGGTTCCTCGGCAAGGGCAATGCGTCCCGTCCTGAGCCGCTCATCGAGCAGATTGTCGCCGGCGCGATGGGGCTGAAGCTGCACGAGGACTGGGGCACGACGCCGCAGGCGATCGACACGGCGCTCACCGTCGCCGACGAGCACGACGTCCAGGTCGCGATTCACACCGATACGCTGAACGAATCAGGATTCCTCGAGGACACGCTCGCCGCGTTCAAGGGACGAACGATCCACACGTATCACAGCGAAGGGGCCGGCGGGGGGCACGCGCCCGACATCATGAAGGTCTGCAGCCAGCCGAACGTACTGCCGTCGAGCACGAACC
>WNGF01003623.1_pt1 | contig 33827 bp, 31 predicted proteins | sample 5400641 | NCBI WGS metagenome assembly WNGF01 (sample SAMN13153371, study PRJNA577476) | soil metagenome | isolation source: 80 cm soil or saprolite under grassland replicate 2 | place: USA:California | collected 2016-06-15 | reverse complement strand
CGATTCCCAGGAGACCGCCGCATCGCGCGAAATATTCGTGCCGCTGGAAGCCGGTGCGCTGCGTGCGTTGCGCGACCTGATCGGCGCGAGCGGTCCGTGGATTCGCATGTTCCCGACCGGCCGCGCGTTCGACGATCAGACGCCCACATCGGGCTCGACCTCATCCGCAATCGTCGAGGCCGCGGCGATTTTCCTCCGCGGCGTCGAACGAACGGAACTCCTGCGCGATGAGGATGCAACGATCCTGCGGGCGGTGCTCGACGGCGGCGGTTCAGCGGCTCTCACCGACAAGGCTGGAAATTGGGCGATCAGGACCGCAAGCAATCTCGGCATAGCGATGCTGGTGGTATTGGCCGGCGTCGTCAGGGGCTATGAAAAGACCGCGGATTCTTCCGAACGATCCGACGTCGCGCGACGGATCGAGCGTATCGTGCTCCATCATGAAGCACATCTGTTGCAGGTATTCTCGTATTTGCCGGATGACATTCGCAATGAGCTGCGGATGGCGATCGAAGCGATCCGTGCCAGTGCCGCAGACGATGTTTGACCCCTTCGTTTCCCCTAGCTGACCGGCGCCCTAACACCCACGGCAGATCGTGAGCTTCTTCTCGAGCGCCTTGTCGAGGTCCCTCGTCGCGTGGTCGGCCGGCGGCATCTCCGCGGGCGCCAGTTCCTTGGTTTGGGGTTGGCGGTGACCCACCGGCGCGGCGGGCCCCTGGCTCCGATCGCGCTGCTCGGGCTGGCCCGCGGGAGGACGCGCAGTAGTGCTCTCGGCCCAGGCCGACACGCCGGTAAAGGTCAGGATAGAGCCGCCAAGGAACAGGGCGGTTGCGGCGATTGCATAGGCGCGCATGGCTTCGCTCCCCTATTCGTGACCGATTCGCCAAGGTTAAGGCCGCCCTCGCGGCGGATCAACGCAGGAGATCCTGTTTTCCCGGTCGGGACGGCCATCCGCTTCCGGCGGATGCAGGCTTTGGCCCCCCGCGGTGTTTTATTCCGGGGAGCCAAGGGTTTCGCATGATCGTTCCAACGATTACCGGCTTGCCGGGTTCATCGGGCAAGCAACCTGCGCACGTTCCGTACGGCGCCACCGGTCGCTTTTGCGGCGGCGGAGACTATGCTGCGATGCGTCAAACGGCGACACCATGCACGCCTAGCCTTCGCGCGGCTGAGGATGCGTGGATATCCCCCGCTGGCGGCAGTTTCGACTGGACCCGAACGCCATGGACGAGGCAAGTGATGAAGACCTCATGGCTCGGATCTCGCAGGGAGACGAGCGGGCCTTTCGACTGCTCGCCCGCAGGTACCTGCCCCGGGCGCTCGGGCTGGCCCGCAGGGTTTTGGGGAACGAGGCGGATGCCGAGGAGATCGTGCAGGAGGCGCTCTTGCGCGTATGGGTCAACGCCGCGCGCTGGCGCCCGACCGCCGCATTTCGCACCTGGTTCTATCGCGTGGTCCTCAACCTCTGTCTCAACCGCAAGCGACGCGCGCCGTTCGCGGCGCTCGCCGACATCGATGAGCCGGCCGATCCCGGCCCCGGCCCTTTCCTCGAAATCGAACACCGGCAAACGGATCGGCTCGTCGCCGCGGCAGTCGCCGATCTGCCCGATCGGCAGCGCGCGGCGATCGTCCTCACCTATCAGGAAGGCATGTCGAATGCCGAGACCGCAGCGGTGCTCGGCACTTCCGTGTCCGGAGTCGAGACGTTGCTGGTGCGCGCAAGGCGCGCGCTGCGCACGGCGCTCGGCTCGGTTCTCGCAGCGGAACGGTGAAATGCCATGATGCCTCTCGCGCAGTTTGTCGAGCTCCTCGACGCCTACGGCGCCGATCCGGCGCGCTGGCCGCATGCGTGCCGAGAGCCGGCGCAAGAGCTGCTCGCCGCGAGCGGAGATGCGCGCGCGGCGCTGACAGGGGCGGCTACTCTCGACGCGGTGATCGCGCGCCATTGCGAGCGCTCGGGCGAGCGCTCCGAGGAGGCGATGAGGCGCGTGCTGGCACGACTCGCGGCGCCGCTCCCGCCGCAGCGGCGGAGCCTGGTGACGAGATTATTGCCCGCCGCCCTGCTCGAGTTCGATCTTGCGCCCGCATGGCCCCGCTTCGCCGCGCTCGTCGCAATCATGGTGCTGGGCTTCGCGGTCGGGTTAAGCGACACCGGAATGGCGCTCACCAAACACTCCGCCTCCGCCCTCATCGGTACTTCGACCGGCGCCGATTCGGATCTGAGCCTGATGTTGTTCGAGCCGGACCCGCTGTCCGCCATGAGATGAGGCCGTGATGGCGATCCTGTCCGCTCCGGCCGTCGGCGATCGCGCTTCGCGCGTGGTGCTGTTCGTCTCGCTGGCGCTCAACCTGTTCTTCCTCGGCGTGCTGGGCGCGACCGCGGTGCGCCAGCTGTGGCTACAGCCTGCCGCGGTCATCGAGCCGAGCCGGAGCGCCGCGGAGCGCATCGACCGCTTGGCCGCCACGCTCTCCGCTCCCGATGCCGAGAAGCTGCGCGCCGAATTCCGGACCCGCGAGCAGACGCTGGAAGCGGCGCATTCGGCGTACCGCCGCGCCCAGGAAGCGGTGCGGGCCGCGCTGCGAGGCGAGCCGTTCGACGTCGCTGCGGTTCGCTCTGCCATGGCCGACACCCGGGCCGCTCGCCAGGCACTCGATCTTGCGCTTCACGCGGTGATCTCGACCGCGGCCACCCAGATGTCGCCCGCCGGACGCAACAGCCTCGCCAATTGGTCGCCGCCGCACGGCGGCCCTCCCCCGAAGTAACGCGGCCGCGAAAGAGCGAGGATGCAGCAACGGGCGCAGATGCCGTCGGCGCGGGAAAGCCCGCAAAGCCGCGCGCGATCGTTCGCGACGGTCGCGGTCGGATTTGGCTTGCTCCATGGGCTCGGCGCCTGCGTGCTCAACGACAGGCTCGATCCCGCGCTGGAGGTGCCGAAGAATTATCGCACCGCGCATCTCACATCCCAGGCCGCGGTGCCGCCGCTCGAATGGTGGCGGGGATTTCGCTCGGCCGAGCTTACCGATCTGATGGAGCAGGCTGCGGCGGCGAATTTCGACATCGCGGCCGCGGTCGCGCGGATCGTGGAGGCGGATGCGCAGGCGCGCATCGCCGGCGCTGCGCTGCTGCCGAGCATCAACGCCACCGCGAGCGCACAGCGTTCGAAGTCGTCGAGAGCGGTGTTCGGCGGCGCGGGCGGCGTCGGCTCGAGTGGCGGCGGCGGGACCGGCGGCACGGAGGGCGGTGCGACCGGCGCAGCCTCGGGCGGCGGCGGCGCGCGCTCGATCTATACCGTGGCGCTGAACGCCAGCTATCAGCTCGATTTCTGGGGAAAGGTGCGAGCGCAGATTCGCGCCGCGGATTATTCCGCGCTCGCCAGCCGCTTCGATCGCGAAGTGGTCGCCCTCAGCGCCATGGTCAGCGTCGCCAACACGTATTTCCTGGTGCTCGAGGGCCAGGATCGTCTGCGCGTGGCCCGCGAGAATCTCGCGAGCTCGGAACGCATCCTCAAACTGATCCAGGATCGGTTCAACAACGGCACCGCTTCGGCGCTCGAAGTGGCCCAGCAGGCCAGCCTCGCCGCGATTCAACGCGCCGCGATCCCGCCGCTCGTCGAGCAGATCGATCAGAACAAGGCGACGCTCGCGCTCCTCGCCGGCCGCGCCCCGGAGAACCTCGGCGTTCGCGGCGGCAGCATGTTCCGCCTGGGCATTCCCCGCGTGTCGCCGGGGCTGCCGTCCGAACTGCTCACGCAGCGGCCCGACATCCGCGAGGCCGAGCTCAAGCTCGCCAGCGCCGACGCCAATGTCTACGCGGCGCGCGCGGCATTCCTGCCCAGCATCCAGCTGACCGGCCAGGGAGGTTTCGAGAGCGCGGCGCTGCGCACCCTGTTCGGGCCGAGCGCGCTGTTCTACACGGTCGCCGCGAGTCTCACGCAGCCGATCTTCCAGGGCGGGCTGTTGCTGGGTCAGCTCGATCTGCAGAAAGGCATGCGTGAAGAGCTGCTGCAGGATTATCGCAAAGCGGTGATCTCGGCCTTTACCGACGTCGAGCGGGCGCTCGTCGCCGTGCAGCAGACGACGCGACAGGAGGCGCTGCAGCGCCAAGCCGTCGCGGAGTCGCGCAAAGCCTTCGAGCTTTCCGAGGAGCGGCTGCGAGCCGGCACCATCGATCTCACCACGGTGCTGCAGACCGAGCAGACCCTGTTCCAGCAGGAGGACGCGTTGGCGCAAGTGCGCTTCGCGCGGCTCCAAGCGATCGTCGCACTGTTCCAGGCACTCGGCGGCGGCTGGTTCCTGGACCGCGAACCGCTCGCCCGGCCCCTCGATGCCGGACCAAACTCTAAAAGTTGACGGGGCGCGTACATAGCTAGGACCAATGGCAGGTTTTCGCAGATTTCTGACCATCGTCGTCGCCGGCGCCGTGCTCATCGTCGTGGCGATGGTGATGTTCGGGCCTTCTTCGTCGCAGCGCCAGCGCACCGCCGCACGCTTCGGCAATCCGGACGGTCCGGTGCCCGTGCTCGCGGCCGAGGCCCGCATTGCCGACGTGCCCGTCTATCTCGACGGTGTCGGCACCACGCGCGCGCTCAACATGGTCACGATCCACAGCCAGGTCGACGGCACGCTGATCAGCGTCAATTTCCGCGAGGGGCAGGACGTGAAGACGGGCGACGTCCTGGCGCGCATCGATTCCACCACCTATCAGGCGCAGCTCGATCAGGCACTCGCCAAGAAGGCGCTCGACGAGGCGCAGCTCGCCAATGTCAGGCTCGACCTCGAGCGCTACAGCAATCTGCTCAAGACCAACGCGGTCAACCGGCAGCAGGTCGACACCACGCGCGCGCTGGTGGCGCAGCTGGAAGCGCAGGTCAGGCTCGACCAGGGCGCGATCGACAACGCCCGTGCCTATGTCAATTACTGCACGATCGTGGCGCCGATCAGCGCCCGCGTCGGCATTCGCCTGGTCGATCAAGGCAATCTCGTGCACGCGTCGGATCCGACCGGCATCGCCGTGCTGACCCAGATTCAGCCGATCTCGGTGCTGTTCACCCTGCCGCAGCAGCAGCTCGGTCAAGTCAACAAGGCATTCGCAAAGGCGCCGCTCAGTGTCGAAGCGACGGTATCCGACAGCAAGCAGGTGCTCGACCGCGGCACGCTGCAGGTCGTGAACAATCAGGTCGATCAGACGACCGGCACCGTGCAGCTCAAGGCCGAATTTCCCAATGCCGATTTGCAGCTCTGGCCGGGTCAGTTCGTCAACGTCCGGCTTTTGATCGACACCCTGCGCCAGGTCGTGGTGGTGCCCACCGCCGCCGTGCAGCGCGGCCCGAACGGCACCTTCGTTTATTTGCTGCAGCCCGACAGCACCGTGTCGGTCCGCCTCGTCGGAGTCAGCCAGCAGGATGAGAGCCAGACGGTGATCGCCAACGGGCTCCAGGCCAAGGATCGCGTCGTCACCTCGGGCTTCGCGCAGCTTGCCGACGGCCGCAAGGTGGCGGTCAGCGGCGCCGCGGGCGCGCCCGGCGCGATGCCAAGCCCGGGCAATCCGGGCGATCCCGGCGCACGCCCGCCGCGGAGGGAACGGGGCGCAGGCAAGACATCCGAGGCGACCGGGACGCCGCCGAGCACCTCGCCATGAACGTCTCCGCCAGCGTATCGGCGCCTTTCATCCGCCGCCCGATCGCGACTTCGCTGCTGGGCGTCGCGGTGCTGCTCGGCGGCGTGCTGGGCTATTGGCTGCTACCGGTCTCCGCGCTGCCGCAGGTCGATTTCCCGACCATCCAGGTCACGACGCAGCTGCCGGGCGCCAATCCCGACACCACGGCCTCGCTGGTAACGGCGCCGCTCGAACGCCAGTTCGGCCAGATCCCGGCGCTCACCACGATGACCTCGTCGAGCTCCTACGGCATCAGCCAGATCACGCTGCAGTTCGAGCTCAACCGCGACATCGATGCCGCCGCCCAGGACGTGCAATCCGCGATCAATGCCGCGGGATCGACGCTGCCGCGCAACCTGCCCTATCCGCCGACCTACTCCAAGGTGAACCCCGCCGACGTGCCGATCGTCACCTTGGCGCTGACCTCGGACACGGTCTCGCTGCGGCAATTGAGCGACATCGCCGACACGCTGCTGGCGCAGCGCCTGAGCGAAGTGACCGGCGTCGGCCATGTCTCGGTCGAAGGCGGCATCCGCCCTGCGGTGCGCATCCAGGCGGATCTGGCGCGGCTCGCCGCCTACGGCATCGGCCTCGAGGACCTCCGCTTCGCGATCGTCAATGCCAACGTCGCAGGCCCCAAGGGATCGTTCGACGGCGCGCACCAGTCCTACACCATTGCGACCAACGATCAGATCGCGGCCGCCGAGGCCTACCGCTCCGTCGTGGTGACCTGGCGCAACGGCGCGCCGGTGCTGCTGAGCGACGTCGCCGACGTGCTCGACGGGCTGGAGAACACCAAGGTCGGAGGCTGGTACGCGGGCGCGCCCGCCGTGATCGTCGACGTGCAGCGGCAGCCCGGCGCCAACGTCATCGAGACCGTGGGGCGCGTGCGGGCCGAGCTGCCGAAGCTGCAGCGCGCCATGCCGGCCGACGCCAGGCTCACCGTGGTGAGCGATCGCACCAACACCATCCGCGCCTCGGTGCGCGACGTGCAATTCACGCTCATCCTCGCGGTCGCGCTGGTCGTGCTGGTGGTGCTCATCTTCCTGCGCACCATCCGCGCCACCTTCATCGCCGGCGTCGCTCTGCCGCTCTCGCTGGTCGCCACCTTCGGGGTGATGTGGTTCTGCGGCTTCAGCCTCGACAACCTCTCGCTGATGGCGCTCACGATCGGCACCGGCTTCGTCATCGACGATGCCATCGTCATGATCGAGAACATCGTGCGCCACATGGAGGACGGCGAGGCGCCGCTCGGGGCGGCGCTCAACGGCGCGCGCGAGATCGGCTTCACGGTGATCTCGCTGACCGTCTCCCTGATCGCGGTGTTCATTCCGCTGCTGTTCATGACCGGGCTCGTCGGCCGCATGTTCCGCGAGTTCGCGTTGACCTTGACCATCGCGGTCGTGGTCTCGGCGATCGTCTCGCTCACGCTGACCCCGATGATGTGCAGCCGGCTACTCCGCCCGGCCCAGGAAGGCGCCGGCAGCCCGCTCACCCGGGGTTTCAACCGCGCCGTGGAATGGAGCGTCGAGACCTACCGCACCTCGCTCGAATGGGTGCTGCGCCACCAGGGACTCACGCTGGCAACGACGCTCGTCACGCTGGCGGCGACGATCGTTCTCTACATCATCGTGCCCAAAGGGTTTCTGCCGCTGCAGGACACCGGGCTGATCACGGCGGTGACCGAGGCCGGCCCGGAGGTGTCGTTTGCCGAGATGCAGCGGCTGCAGGGGGACGTCGTCGCGGCGATCCGCCGGGATCCCGACGTGACCGGCGTCGTCTCGGTGATCGGCGTGAGCCCGCTCAATCTCACGCCCAATGCCGGGCACCTGGCGATCACGCTCAAAGCCCGCGACGCCCGCCACGCCGTGGTCGCCGAGATCGCCGAGCGCCTGAAGGATCACGTCGCGCCGATCCCCGGCATGGTGGTGTATTTCCAGCCGGTCCAGGACATCCAGCTCAGCACGCGCGCGAGCCGCGCCCAATATCAATACACGCTGACCGGCACCGACGCCCCGGCGGTGTCGGACTGGTCGGTCAAGCTTGCCGACCGGCTGCGCGCGGAGGCGGCACTGCGCGAGGTCGCCTCCGAAGCGCAGGAGGGGGGCCTGCGCACCTACATCAACGTCGATCGGGAAAAGGCCGGCCGGCTCGGCATCTCGATGCAGGTGATCAACGACACGCTCAACGACGCGTTCGCCCAGCGCCAGATCTCGACGATCTACGCCCAGGCCAACCAGTATCGGGTGATCCTCGAGGCGATGCCGCAGTATCAGCAGGATCCGAGCTCGCTGTCGAAGCTGTTCGTCTCATCGACCAACGGCGCGCAGGTCCCGGTCAGCGCCTTCACCGGCATGCAGCGCACGATCGCGCCGCTCACCATCAGCCATCAGGCGCAATTTCCGGCGGTCACGATCAGCTTCAATCTCGCGCCCGACGCCGCGCTGAGCGACGCGGTCGCGGCGATCGCCAAAGCGGAGCGCGACATCGGCATGCCGGCTTCGATCGTCGGCGGCTATTCGGGCGATGCCGCGGAGTTCGGCCGCTCGCTCGCCGGCGAACCGTGGTTGATTCTTGCCGCGGCGGTGGCAATCTACATCGTGCTGGGCGTGCTCTACGAGAGCTTCATCCATCCGCTCACCATTCTGTCCACCTTGCCGTCCGCCGGCGTCGGCGCGCTGCTCGCGCTGATGCTCACGCGCCAGGACCTCTCGGTGGTGGCACTGATCGGCATCGTGCTGCTGATGGGGATCGTGAAGAAGAACGCCATCATGATGATCGATTTCGCGCTGGAGGCCGAGCGCAAGGACGGGCTCTCCCCGCGCGATTCGATCGTCAAGGCTTCCATGCTGCGCTTCCGGCCGATCATGATGACGACGCTGGCCGCATTGTTCGGTGCGCTGCCGCTCGCGCTCGAGCACGGCACCGGATCGGAGCTGCGCTTTCCGCTCGGCGTCACCATCATCGGCGGCTTGCTGCTGAGCCAGTTGCTCACGCTCTACACGACGCCCGTGATCTATCTCTACATGGAACGCCTGCGCGCGCGGCTGGTGCGCGCCGTCGCCCCGGCTTCGCTGCCGGCCGGCGAACTCGCACCGCCCGCGATCACCCAGCGAGCCGCCGAATGAGCGCGCGTTGTTCGATGATCGGCGGGTGTTACTTGATTCAGATTCAGGCGCGCCGGCATCGCGCTTCCCCTCTCCCGCAAGGGGAGAGGGGAAGAGCGCGTGTGCTCGCATGCGTGCGGCGGCTTGAGCGATGAATTTCTCCTACCCGTTCATCCGCCGGCCGGTGGGCACCACGCTGCTCGGGATCGGCCTGTTCCTTCTGGGCGTCGTCGCCTACGTGTTTCTTCCCGTCGCGAGCCTGCCGAGCATCGATTTTCCCACCATCCGCGTCAGCGCCAGCCGGCCCGGCGCGGATCCGGCCACCATGGCGGCGACGGTGGCGGCGCCGCTCGAGCGGCGCCTCGCCGAGATCGCCGGCGTCACCGAGATCACTTCGACCAGCGCGCTCGGCTCGACCAGCATCGCGGTCCAGTTCGATCTCTCGCGCAATATCGACGGGGCGGCGCGCGACGTGCAGGCGGCGCTCAATGCGGCGGCAAGCGACCTGCCGACCGACCTGCCGATGGTGCCGAATTTCCGCAAGGCCAATCCGGCCGCGGCCCCGATCCTGATCCTGGCGCTGACCTCGAAGACCATCGCGCCGAGCGCGCTCTACGATGTCGCCGATACCGTCATCGCCCAGCGCATCTCCCAGGTCGACGGCGTCGCCGAGGTCGCCGTGACCGGCGCCCAGCAACCGGCGATCCGCGTGCGGGTCAACCCGGTGGCGCTCGCCTCGATCGGGCTCGGCATGGACGACGTGCGCGCCGCGATCGTCAATGCCAATGCCGCGGGGCCGAACGGCGCCTTCGACGGGCCGCAGCAGGCGCAGACCATCGCGACCAACGACCAGCTGCGCAACGCCGCCGACTACGATCCGATCGTGGTGCGCACCATGAACGGCTCGGTGGTGCGGCTGTCCTCGATCGCGACGATCACGCCGGGCGTGCGCAACACGCTCTCGGCGGCGTGGTTCAACCGGCAGCCCTCGATCCTGCTCATCATCACCAAGCAGGCGCAGGCCAACGTCATCGACACCGTCGACCGCATCCACGAAGTGCTCGGCAACATCAAGCCCTGGATTCCCGCGGACCTGCAGATCTCGGTACTGTCCGACCGCACGACGACCATCCGCGCCAGCGTCCACGACATGCAGCTGACGTTGTGCGCGACCATCGCGCTGGTGATGCTGGTGGTGTTCGTGTTCCTGCGCCGCGCGACCCCGACGATCGCCGCCGGCGTCACCGTGCCACTGTCGCTCGCCGGCACCTGCGCGCTGATGTGGCTCGCCGGCTTCTCGATCGACAATCTCTCGCTGATGGCGCTCGCAGTCTCGGTCGGCTTCGTCGTCGACGACGCTATCGTCATGATCGAGAACGTGTTTCGCAATCTCGAGGCCGGGTCCTCGCCGCTGCGCGCCACCATCCAGGGCGCGCGCCAGATCGGATTCACCGTGATTTCGATCAGCGTCTCGCTGATGGCCGCCTTCATCCCGCTGCTGTTCATGGGCGGCATCGTCGGACGGCTGTTCCGGGAGTTCTCGGTGACGCTCGCGTTCGCGATCGCGGTGTCGACCGTGGTGTCGCTCTCGGTCACGCCGATGATCTGCGCGCATTTCGTGCGCGCGCCGCCGAGCCGGAGCGCGACCCGGCTCGATCGCGTCGTGAGCGCGGTGCTCGACTGGATGATCCGCAGCTATGCCGGCACGCTGCGCAATGTGCTGCGCCACCGCGCGCTCACCATGCTGGCAATGCTGCTGACCGTCGCGCTCACGGTCGTGCTCTATGTCAAGGTCCCGAAGGGCTATTTCCCGCAAGACGACACCGGGCTGGTGTTCGGCGGGACCGAAGCCTCGACCGACATCTCGTTCAAGGCGATGTCGGAGCTGCAGCAGCGCGCGGCCGCGATCGTCGAGGCGGATCCTGCCGTCGCCGCGGTCGCCTCCTCGGTCGGCGCCTCGAACTTCAACCCGTCGCTCAACCAGGGCCGGCTGTTCATCAGCCTGAAGCCGCTCGCGGAACGCAAGATCACGACGGCGCGGGTGGTCGAGCGCCTGCGCGTCAAACTTGCCGCGGTGACCGGCCTGAAGGTGTTCATGGTGCCGTCGCAGGATCTGCGCGTGGGTGCCCGCCAGAGCAAGGCGCAATATCAGTTCACGCTGTGGGGCACCGACGTCGACGAGCTGCAGAACTGGTTGCCGAAGGTGCTGGAGGCGGTGCGCAAATTGCCCGATCTGACCGACGTCGCGACCGACCGCGAGCAAGGCGGGCTGCAGGCCGACGTGATCATCGACCGGCTCGCCGCCTCGCGGCTCTGCGTGAAAATTCAGGATATCGACAACGCGCTGAACAATTCCTTCGCGCAGCGGCAGATCTCGACCATCTACACCCAGCGCAATCAGTACCGGGTCATTCTCGAGATCGACCGGCAATTTCAGCGCGACCCGACCGATCTGAGCCGCATCTATGTCAAGGCGAGCGGCAGCTTTGCCGGCAACGCCCAGTGCGCCGGCGCGATCGCCAGCGCGCAGGCGACCAACGCCGCGACCGGGGTAGTGGCCGGCGTCGCCCCCAACGAGGTGCCGCTGTCGGCGGTGGCGCGGTTCGGAAAATCGACCGCGCCGCTCGTCGTCAACCATCAGGGCCAATTCCCGTCGATCACCATCACCTACAATCTCAAGCCCGAGGCCGGGATCGAGGCGGCGACCGAGAGCATCCGGGAGACGATCGCGAATTTGCATCTGCCCGATACGATCCATCCCGAGCCGGCCGGCGACATCAAGGCGTTCGCGCAGACGATCGGCGCGCAGCCGATCCTGATCCTCGCGGCGCTGATCGCGGTCTATATCGTGCTCGGCTTGCTCTACGAGAGCCTCGCGCATCCGCTCACGATCATCTCCACGCTGCCCTCGGCGGGGCTCGGCGCGCTGCTCGCGCTCGCGCTCACCGGCAGCGAGCTGACCGTGATCGCCTTCATCGGCATCATTCTGTTGATCGGCATCGTCAAGAAGAACGGCATCATGCTGGTCGATTTCGCGCTCGACGCCGAGCGCCGGCGCGGCCTTGCGCCGGAGCAGGCGATCTTCGAGGCCTGCCTCGAGCGCTTCCGTCCGATTCTCATGACCACGATGGCGGCGCTGCTCGGCGCGGTGCCGCTCGCCATCGCCATCGGCCCGGGATCCGAGCTGCGCCGCCCGCTCGGCATCACCATCATCGGCGGGCTGTTGGTCTCCCAGGCGCTCACGCTCTACACCACGCCGGTGATTTATCTCCTGCTCGACCGCCTGCACCGGCGGCTGTGGGGCTCGCGCGAGGGCTCGGTCGCCAAGGGCGCGGGACCAGGAGCGCGCGACCTGGGGCTCGGCGCGGCGGGCGAAGGTGCGGCGGAATAGGGCGGCGTTCCCCGGACGCGGCGCGACGCGCAGCGTTGCGCCGCAGATCCGGGGCCCAGCTTTGTCGATGATTTAGACCAGTCCTGGATCCCAGGTCTGCACCGCACCACTAATGTGCTGCGGTGCGCCCGGGAAACGCAGCCGAGGGCTCGCGCTTTGCAAATCGCGGGGCGCTTGCTATATGCGCCCCGTTCCCCGGTAGCTCAGTGGTAGAGCAAGCGGCTGTTAACCGCTGGGTCGCTGGTTCGAATCCGGCCCGGGGAGCCAAGGTAGATCAAAGACTTAGCTTCAACACATCGACGTGGAATTCGGCCTTGAGGTACCGCATAGGTACCAACGCCAGAAATCTCGTTGAGTGCTGGTCGGTTTTAAGCCTCAGTGGCTGATTTTGAATTTCGCGGTAGCCGATTTTGAAAACGGGGAACTTTCGTCCTTCGCCTGATTACCCGACAGTGCGAGGGGAGTTGCTGTGTCCGATCCTCCGGAGAGTGCACCGCACGGGAAAGCGCCGCCGAACTGTGACAAATGCGGCAAGCCAACGGAACTCCTGACCGTCATCCAGCGCCTTGGCACCACTCCACGCTACCGGATATTCCGGTGCGACGCCTGCAATGTCCTCCAATGGGTCGCCGAGCAGATCACCTAAGAGGCCGCCTCAGTTGGCGGCCTCGGGGTGCTACGCCCGCTTCATCGTGCGCTTCGTCTCGGCGCCGCACTTGGAACACGCGTAGCTGATGTCATCCAGTTTCCGGGTGACTGGCGCGCTGCTCTTGGGCTCCATCGGCTCTCCGCAGCCGGGACATAGGACAACCGGCAAGGTTGCTGGCGCTTCGCTACCCATCCTGCGATCCCCCGAATCAAAGCCGCCCGAGTGAATAGCCGCTTTGTGGCGTTTTGCAGCCGCTACGCACCAATACGATCCTTGATCGCCTCACCCGTTGCACAAATGCCACGCTTGGCAAAAATCGACTCTTGCCCACTGAAAAAGGCCCTTCAGCTAGTTGATTCTCACAGTACCCTTGCGTGATCGACCTCCGGCGCCAACTCGCCGGACCCCGCGCAGGATCGCCAAGCGTCGGATCGACAAGGCCGCTCGCCGGGACGACGGGCGGCCTTTTCGCGTGAACCCCCGTTATGACGGCGCTGAGACGCCATAAGCAGTCTTTTGTTCCAAAGGACTAGGTGACCTGAGGCACTCGCATGCGCAGAACTCCTGTTGCTACGCCAACCATTTAGCTTCGCTCGATTGCTCATCCCGCTCTGGAACTATTCTGCTGATTCAAAAATTTTATACCCGAGGGCAGGCAACCCCAGCGAGGGGGTGCCATGAATCGTACCAACGAGTACCGGGCCAAGGGATGCGAATTCTTATCGCTCGCAGAGACCGTGAACGATCCTGAGCGGCGAGCAGACATGCTGCGATATGCGCGAATGTGGATGAGTCTATCTGAGCCGATGCCCGATTTGCCGTCCGCCTACGAGTTACCCCGTCGTCACTGAGCCAGGGCATCGGCAAAAACCGCCTGACTACCGCACCGCCGCCATAAACCTTCGCAACGATAGCGCCGTTGGGGGGAGGCATCCGGCACACTGACCTCCCCTCCCGAGCGGTCCCGGTCCGCAGGACCCCCTCGGGTCGGGACCGCTACATCCACCATAATTTTGTCAGATTGCCGCCCAACCCTTTAATTGCCGGGCTCGATCCACGAGGGTGGGCTCATGCTGCTTCGGTATCGTTTGGGTTTCGAGTTGCGTCGAAGCGACTTGGCAATTATGGCCGCAAGCGTAGCACTGGTAGTGCTAATGGTATTTTCTTTCTAGCCGACGCTTGCTAGAAAACGAATACTGCTGCGACGACCGCCGTAAGCGCGACGCCGCCGGCGAGAAATAGCCAGTCCGCAGCTTCGAACCCGAACAATATTCGAGCTTGTTCTGGAGAACTCGACATAACTCATAACCCTTTCCGCACGCGACAACGCTTCAATGCTGCATAGAGTTCCCGAAGTTCGTTAAAGATAGGTTTGCCGCCGCGCGAAAGCACAAGCTGGTTGAAAACTGGCTGAGCCACCGCACCATCGCCACAAAGTTCGATGACGGTACCCCGGTCGGGGAGAGCAAATCTCGTCAGCCCCCTCCCCGGCCGGGCGGTCCCGGTCACAGGTTGCCCCCTGCTTGATCGGGACCGTTCTGACGTGTGCGAGGCGCGTCGGGGTGTGACCTACGTCACACGTCCACAGCTATGTTCCTGACCGTTGGCAGTTTTGCGCGCATGCGGCAGCGCAGTCCTTGATCGCCATTCCTGTTTCGGCTAAGTCCTCCGCTCCCCTATCAGTTGCCGCCCATGCCGAAAAGCCCCGACCTGACCCTTCCGCTCGCCCAGCCGATCACCCTGACCCGAGGCCCTCGCTCGCATCTCGTGACGCTGATGGACGCCGCGATCCTGATCCGCGACCTGGAGCCCTGGCGGCAGGCGCGGCCGGTGTGAGATGGGGCTACCGAGACGATCCTGCTGGCAGGGAGCGGCTGACGTTCAGCACGGCAACTGTTTGTGGCGCTTGAGCGTGATTACATCAGTGGATCGATATAACGTCAAATATGCCATTCAGGATGAGGAAGAGCACCGAACTAAAGAACTGATTGTCCCGCCACATGCGGAAATTTATCTACATATGGTTTTTAAAAATCGTTTGGGGTTTACTCAGACTCATTTCACGTTCTACTTTGACGGAGATAGGACGAAGAACCCAATTATTCGGGAGTGGTTTTCCCCTTTATCAAAGAAGGAGAAAACAGAAAATCCTCCAGCACTCACAAGTCTCATTACATAGACTACCACGGCGCCTATCATATAGACGAAATCCGCCACCGAGCCAAGGGAGACTGGGCTTTTTACAGCTTTAATATTACAACTCGCGACGTAGGGACGTATAAGGCAACTGCGGAGATCGCTGCGGACGGGGTCAGTTCAATGCTGTCGCTTGCCCTACGCATCCAGGACAAACCAATAAACAAAATGCGTTGCGTTGCGCATTGGGGCTGCTTCGTTGCTGCCAATCCTTCCGCCTGGAGAAGTGTAGAAGCCGGAGGTTAGATGTCCGACACCATGCCCCGCGACGGCGCGATCATCTTCGTCCCCCCTGCTGCGGAAAATGCCGGAATCCGGATTTGGCCGCGCCCTGGCCACAGCCTGAAAAATTCGCGGTCGTTAACCGTTCTGCCGGCGCGCACCATATGCCGGGCGCGGCGGCTGCCGTATGCCGGGTTCGATCGCGGAGACCAAAGGAGCAACACCATGAACAGGCCGCCCGAACGTGACTTCGGCCACGAGATAGAGAGACCCGCGGCTGCGCGCATGCGCTAGAGAGCGCGCTCCGTGGTGCCATTTCGCCAAGCACGCAGCCGATTAGTCGACAGGCTTTCAAGAGGCAGCGGCGCCCTATTGTCGCCACATTTTTGCTAACGCACCGTAGATTCGCCATATTTTCCGCTGAGCCTGTTAGAACAGCTGTTTGGTTGCCTCTGGCTGTCCACAGCTTGTCCACAGGCACCAGCCGCCATGGTTGGTTCCGTGTGGAGACGATAAGTCCGATTGTCAGACCGGGGGGATACCGCAAATAAGCTCACTGGCGAAGAGAAGAGGGCATTCATCAACAATGTATGTCCAACCAACACAGGTCGATGAAGCGCGAATAATCAGTGGGGAGTACGTATCATGGCCGAAGTGAGCCATCGCCGTAGCCTAGAAGAGATCAGGCGCACCGTGGAACAGTCCTTGCATTCGTTCGATGAGGGTGAAGCGGGAATAGACAAGCGGCCGCCTGCGAGTGAATATCATCCAAGCAGCATGGTCGATCCGGAAAATTCTGAATTCCGTCCCGGCGATCCAAAGCAAGAAACTCGCCAGCTGACCGGCGGTGCAGTGGCTGAGCGGATTGAAAGGATCGGCGAGGTCTCAGCACTGGCAATCATGGAAGCATGTGAAACAACGGCGACTGATATCGAACAGACGGGACAGGCAGCCGTAGATTTTGCTGCTGAAATCATGGACGAGGCCAAAGAACTGGCAGCGGGTTTGCGAGCAAAAGGGACCAAAATGACTGAGCATCTTAAGGAATTTGCCCAGCTTGCCAAGAAGGTCAGCATCACAATGCGAGATACGCGGAAAGAGGTGATAAACACGCCAGAAGCTGATGGGGCCTGATCCAAGAGCGCCAGGTCACCCAGTTCAAGCCGAAACAGCATGGCCGGTAACGGAAATCGGCCTAGTCGGGGGTTCAAGACTCAGCTTGGTGTATGTGCGTAGGGGTGGTGGCAATGCCGACTGGGGACGAATATCGAAGTCGAGCGAACGAATGCATAGCGGCAGCCGACAATGTGACCGAGCCAGAGCGCAAGGTTAGCCTTCTCGAACTCGCCCAACGCTGGCTGCGACTTGCGTTCCAAGTGGAACAGATTGGGGACCAGAAGCGGGCTTTACGGGGCGATGTCTTGTTGGGTGATGATCAGCCGGAACAGCGCAGTCGCTAGCTAGGTGCCCCGAAGGATTTCCAGCCTGATCCCGGAACAGAAATTTCGACCGCTCATGATTTCGGCTCAGCTGTAGCGCCGGGCTGGCGAGTGCCGGTCCGGCGCTTGCATTTTGCGAAGGCGCGCCAAACCCTGCCACGCGAAATCCTTTAGCGTCCACGTCTACCGATAGGTGGGTTGACACTCCAACTCATTGATATCAATTGGCGACAGCCCGGCCCCGGGAGCTGGCAAGAGCCATGACCCGGGGCCAATGTCGCCTTGAACGCGGATCGAGCCGCCACACATGAGCCGAGCAGCGCGTTGAGCACATGCCTCGGGAAGATTCACCTGCTGAAGAATGAGTACACCATGAGCACTCCAGACCCCACCCGCATTCGTGCCGCCGAGAAGGCGTTCGAGCTTGCGATCCGATCCATGGGCCAGGCGCTGGTCGACGCATCCGACGCCGCGCATGAGATCGACGCGCTCGATCCGCCGAAGGACGACCAGGATGCCGATTACGATCGGCTGCTGTGGCTCGGCAAGATCACCGATGGGCTGGGCGTCCTGTGCACGCCGCGGCTGCGCATGCTCGCCGTCATCCTCGACGAGGTCGTCGCGCTTGAGGAATCCGGCGAGTCCGGCGACAAACGCCACACCGCGCATTGACACAGGATTCTCTTCCGCCTGCGCATTGACACACGATGCTCTTCGATCGAGTAGCCGCAGGCCGTGCGTGCTCGATGAGCGGGAAGATACCGTTGGTGATCCCGAGTATTCCCAACCCCGCGCGTCAGCGGTCCGGGATGGAACAACAGGAATGATTTCGATGCGAATCTGGGTAGCCGCTGCAGCCGTCGCCATGGTGCTTCTGATCGACTCTCATGGCCTCGCGCAAGCCGCGCCGTGGTGCGCGTGGTACACCGGCAACGATTACAGTTCCGATTGCTCGTTCTATACATTGCAGCAATGTGCGGTGACCGTTCGCGGCGTCGGCGGCTATTGCGCCCCGAACGCCTACGCGGCACCCCTCCCCTACCCGCCACCGCCTTATCGCAAAAGGCCGCCGCGGAGACATTATTACTGAAATTCCGGTTCCGGCCTCAAGTAGAACCACCGTCCCTATCCGGTCAGCGGCGCAAAGCCCCAGGAGAACAGCGGCAGGCCGCCGTCTTTCCCGATCGCCACCACCTCTTCGAGCCAGAAGCGCTCGTGCTCGCCGCCCGGATAGAGCAGGTGCACCGGGACCACCATGCCGTCCTCGAGCAGCCAGTCGCCGTTCGGCTTGCCGTCGGCCGTCGTTTGCTCGAGGTCCATGTGGGAGAGGCCGAGGCCGTGGAAGAAGATCACGGCCGCGGCCGGGTCCGGCACGCGCTCGCGGCGATAGATCTCGCGGCCTTTCGCCTGCAATTCGCTGATGCGCGCACCCGGCCGCATGGCGGACAGCAGCATCTCGGCCACGCGCGCGGTCGCATCGGCAAAGAGCTTCGCCGCGCCCTCGGGCTCGCCCTCCACCACCCAGGTCTTGCCGCCGTCCCAGCAATACAGATCGATGGTGCCGTGGCAATCGAACATCACGTGGGTGCCGGGGTCGACCGTATCGTTCTCAAGGCCGGTGGCGAGGGTCAGCGCCGGATCGGCGCCGCGCGGATGGCCCCACACCATGGCGCCGGGATCGCGCACGAAGCCGCCGAGATCGGTGACCGCGCGCGCGTAGGCCTTGTTGAGGTCGCGCCAGGTCGCGCCTTTTTGCCACGCCGCCATGGTGCGCCGGATCGCCGCCTCGTTGAGCGCGGTCGCGCGCTCCAGCAGCCGCATCTCGGTCGCGGTCTTCACTGCGCGCGCGAACATCAGCGGGTCGTAGCCGTCGGCGACTTGCATGCCCTCGACCTCCAGGCGAAAGCCGAAGCCCATGTCGTCGAAGCCGACGCGTCCGTGATCGAGCTCGAGCTCCTCGAGCGCACCGCGCACCGCGCCCGCCATGTCGAAGGCGTAGGCTTTGCGCGCGTTCGCGACCCACGATGCCGCCGCGCCATGTTTGGGGATGAAGCGGTCGATGTCGGTCCTCTTCGCGGGCAGGTCGAGCGGCATCATCACGGCGCGGAACGGGCGGATGTCCTCGACCCAGGTCGGCTGCATCAGGAACGTGGCGAGATAATAATCGGCCAGCACCAGGATCGGATGCTCGGGCGCGTGGCGCGAGAGGATGACCGCATAGGGTCGCGGCTCGTCGGACTTGTGGGCGACGCCGTTGAAGCCGGTCAGATAGAACACGTTCCAGGGCGCGGTCGCCACGATGCCGTCGAGGCCACGCGCCTTCATGGCATGGAGCAGGCGGTCGAGATTGCAGAAGCGCTTGGGCAGCGGCGCGCGCGCGAATTTTCCGGCCGACGGAGAGGGCGGTGCGTCCATCATGGCGATTTCCCTCATCGCGGCTTTACAATAGCCGAGACGTTGCGTTTTTTTGCCGGCTGGATTGGAATAAAGCCGGGAACGCGCGGTAGATGCAACGAGAGGCCGCGTTTTCCGCAAGGCACCAAGCGCGTCCTATCGGTCCCAGGCAGGGGCTCGTACGCGCACAGCACAGGGGGAAATCATGAGGACTCGCAGCGCTTTCGCCATCACCATCGCCGCCATGGCCGCGTCCGCGGTCGCGGTGCAGGTCCGCGCCGGAGGCGACAAGGTCGCCTTCCCGGAGAATTTCGCCAAGGGCGTGATGTACACGACGGTCGATCGCGCCGACAACAAGCAGTATCGCGAACTCTTCGTCACGCCGGCCGCGATCGAAGCCGCCAAGAAGGGCGAGCCGCTGCCGAGCGGCACAATCATTACCATCGTCCAATACAAGGCGCAGCTCGACGCCCAGGGCAATCCGGCCAAGGACGCCAACGGGCGCTTCGTCAAAAGCGACCTGATCGGCTACGGCGTGATGGAGAAGCGCACCGGCTGGGGCGCCGAGTACCCGCCGGAGGTCCGCAACGGCGAATGGGAATATCAGGCCTTCACCGCCGAGAAGAAGGTCAACGAGAAAGCCAATCTGACGGGCTGCTTCCAGTGCCACAAGCCGCTGCCGTCGGGCCAGGATTTCGTGTTCTCGTACGAGAAGATGAAGACCGCGGCGAAATAGCCGGCGCGGGATCGCACGCGGGGCCTCACTTGCAGCCAGGACAGCGCGCGCAAATGCGGGTCTGTTCCGCGGCAAGCGCAGCCTTTTCGTCCGCGCATTGCTGGTACAAGGCGGCTTGAGACACCGAGCCCACGCCGGTGCATCTCCCGTTGAAGCGCGCGACGCGCGCTTCAAAATCCCGCGCCGTCTCCGCGCAAGTCTTTTCGGCTCTGACCGGCGGGCAGCGTTTTCCGGTGATGATCGGGGTGATTTGGCTTGCCGTCTGCTCGCACCGCATCTCCATGCCGCTCTTGCTGTCGCAAATGATCTGGCCCACTCGGGAGCATGGCGACTGCGCCGGACGCGCCCGTGGAACAAACGACGGCAGGCGATACAACGAAGACCATGCGAGCGATTTGCATGCCACCCTCCCCGGCCAAAATGCTTCGATCTTCACGGTGCACCTTTACGGCCCGGCCGGCAACGCGGATCGATTTTCGGCGTAACCGAATGTCCACCGCGCACCCTAATCCTCCGGGGTGTGGCCGCGCTGCTCGAGAATCTGCTCGCGCTCGACATCGGCGCAGGCGCGATACGCCATCGAATCCGACGTGATCCAAACACCGGCGCACCGGGCCCGCGCGATGATCCCGGCGCCGAGGTCCGTCGTCAGCAGCAAAATGGCGATCGCGATTGCCAGCGCCGCGAGGGCGCCGATCCAGGCGGCAAGCTTGGAAGAGATCTTGGGAATGGTCATACCCCGCCAAGTATCCCCCTCCCCATCCCTCCCCCGCAGCTGACCGCCGGCGCGGTCGAGCGCCTCCGCGGCTTCGGCGAGATCGCAGCCCTGCAGCACCAGCAGCGCGAGCTTCACGCTGCCGTGCGCCCGCGCGAGCGCATCGCGCACCTCGTCGCTGCTGCGCCCGGTCAAGTGCAGCAGCATGTTCTCGCTCCGCTGCACCAGCTTGTTGTTCACGGCCTGCACGTCGACCATCAGGCCCTCGTAGACCCGGCCGAGCAGGATCATCACCAGCGAAGAGAGCAAGTTGAGCGCGATGCGCTGCGCGGTGCCGGCCTTCATCCGGGTCGATCCGGCGATCGGCTCGGGCCCGGTATCGAGCCAGACCGGATGGTCGGATTCCGCGAGCAGCGGCGTGTCGCGATTGTTGGCGATCCCGATGGTCAGCGCGCCGCGGCGCTTCGCCTCGCGCAGGCACGCCAGCGTGAACGGCGTCGTGCCGCTGGCGGCGACCGCGATCAGCACGTCGTTGGCGCCGATCCCGGCTTCGCGGACGAGGTTCTCGGCGTGCTCGATCTCGTCCTCGGCGCCTTCGACCGAGTGCATCAGGGCTTCATGGCCGCCGGCGATGAACAGCAGCAGCCGGTTCTGCGGCCAGCTGAAGGTCGGCATCAGCTCGGCGCCGTCCTGCACCGCCAGCCGGCCCGAAGTCCCGGCCCCCGCGTAGATCAGCCGGCCGCCATCGCGCAGCCGCGGCTCGATCGCAAGCGCGGCGCCCTCGAGCGCCTGGCGCGCGGCACGCACCGCAGCGACCGCGGCGAATTGCCCCTCCACCATCGCATCGAGGATGTCGGAAGGGTCCCAGACGTCGATCCCGGAATACCGGGGGCTCAGGCGCTCCGTTTCCATGGGTTTGGCCCGTGCATTCTACCCCATCAGGAAACGGCGTTCGACCCATTTCGGCTCCTTGGGCGTTTAAGAGTTGATCGATCGACAAAAATGGGCGGTTCGCACGTGCAAACCGAGCTCCTCCTGGGCGTGGATGGCGGCGGCACCCGGTGCCGGGCGCGACTGAGCGATTCGTTCGGCTCGATCCTCGGCGAAGGCAGCGCCGGGCCGGCCAACATTCGCTTCGGCCTGGAACCGAGCTTCGCCGCGGTGCTCGAAGCCACCCTGCAGTGCCTCTACCAGTCCGGTCTCTCCTATGCGGACCTCGAACGGACGGTCGCGTGCCTGGCGCTCGCCGGCGCGACCGAGCCGACCGAGCTTGCCAGGGCGCGTGCCCACGCACTGCCGTTCCGCAGGGTCGTGATCACGACCGACGCCCATGCCGCCTGCATCGGCGCGCACGGCGGGCGCGACGGCGGCATCGTCATTGTCGGCACCGGCAGCGTCGGCTGGGCCATGGTGCGGGGGCGGCATCATCGCGTCGGCGGCTGGGGATTCCCGATCTCCGACGAGGGCAGCGGCGCCTGGCTCGGCTGCGAAGCCGTGCGCCGCGTGCTGTGGGCGCAGGACGGCCGCATCGGCTGGTCCGGCCTGCTGACCGCGCTGTTCGCCGAGTTCCAGTCCGACCCGCATGCCATCGTCCGCTGGGTCACGCACGCGCGGCCGGCGGATTTCGGCGTCTTCGCGCCGCTGATCATCGAGCACGCGTCGCGCGACGATCCGGTCGGACGCGAGCTGGTTTCGCGTGCGGCGCATCACATCGACGCCTTGGCGGCGCGCCTCGTGGCGTCCGGTGCGGGCCGGCTGTGCGTGGTCGGCGGGCTGGCGCCGCACATCGAGCCCTGGCTCGCGAGCGAAACCCGGCGTCACCTCGTCGCGGCGGAAGGCGACGCGCTGAGCGGCGCCTTGCAACTGGCGCAAGCCGAGGCATTCTCGATGCCCGAGCTGTTTGCGGCAGGCGAGCTCAGTCCCGGTGCTCCGGAACCTCTCTCCGACGAGGAGACGGAAGCCACGCTCTCGCCCGCCCGTGAGCGGGACAAATGACCGATCTCGACGTGCGCATGGCCGACGAGTTCCGGGAGGCGCCCTACGCGGTCGCCCTTCAGGCGGAGATGTTGTCGCGGCCATTGGCGGAGCTCGCTGCGCGATTGCAGCGCAGGCCGCCGCAGGTGGTCGTGACCTGCGCGCGCGGCAGCTCGGGCCATGCCGCCACCTTCGCCAAGTTTCTGATCGAGCGCCATTTCGGCATCCCGGTCGCGCCGGCGGCGCCCAGCATCGTCACCATCTACGGGCAGCGCCTGCAGCTCGAGAACCAGCTGTTTCTCGGCATCTCGCAATCGGGTCGAAGCGACGACCTGATCGAGCAGGCGGTCGCGGCGCGGCGGGCCGGTGCCCTGACGGTCGCGCTCGTCAATGCCACCGACAGCCCGCTGGCAGCGGCCTGCGAATTCGTGCTGCCGATCGCCGCGGGAGTGGAGCGCAGCGTCGCGGCGACGAAGACGTTCGTCGCCACGCTTGCGGCGCTGCTGCGATTGACGGCCGCGTGGTCGCAGGACGAACCGCTGCATGCCGCGCTCGCGCGGCTGCCGGATCGGCTCGCCGCCGCAGCCGAGCAAGACTGGAGCGCGGCCTTGCGCACTTTCGCCGACAACATCAGCCTGGTGACGATCGGGCGTGGCCCGACCTTGGCGATCGCGCGCGAGGCGGCCCTGAAGCTCAAAGAGGTCTGCAACCTCCACGCCGAGGCGTTCAGCGGCGCCGAATTTCTGCACGGGCCGGTGGCGCTGGTCTCGCTGCGCTACCCCATCCTGCTGTTGATGCCGACGGATGCGGCCGCCGCAGGATTGCAGCGGCTGGCCGAGGACCTGCGTCAAAAGGGTGCGTCGGTGTTTTGCGCCGAGCCCGGCGAGCCGATCGCGGGACGGCTGCCCGCGCTTGCCGCCGACCATTCTGAGACCGATGCCGTCTGTCTGATCCAGAGCTTCTATGCGATGCTCGTCCGCCTGGCGCGCCTGCTCGGCACCGATCTCGACCGGCCCCGACATCTCGAGAAGATCACGCGCACGCGATGAGCGCAGCAAACCGACATGCGCTTGCCGCCGACAGCCTGTTCGACGGCGCATCGGTGCGGCAGGATTTCGCGGTCGTGATCGAAGGCGAACGCATCGCCGCGATCGTGCCCAGGGGCGAGCTGCCCAACGACCTCTCCGTTCGCCGACTCCCGGACGGCGCCTGGCTCGCGCCCGGGTTCATCGACGTCCAGGTGAACGGCGGCGGCGACGTCCTGTTCAACGACGAGCCGAGCCCGGAAGGGATCGCCGCCATCGCGGCCGCGCATCGACGGTACGGAACGACGGCGCTGCTTCCTACGCTCATCAGCGACACGCCGGAGAAGATGCGCAAAGCGCTCAGCGCCGTTCAGGCGATGATCGGCCGCGACCCGAGCGTGCTCGGCATCCATTTCGAAGGGCCGTTCCTGTCGGCGGAAAAACCCGGTGTGCACGATCCGGCGATGATCCGCGCGCCAACACCCGCCGACGGCGCGCTGCTCACCGCGCTGCGCGGCGGCGTCACGCTGGTGACGCTCGCGCCCGAAGCGGTGCCGGCCGGCTTCGTCGGCGAGCTCGCGGCCGCCGGCGTGCGCGTCTCGCTTGGCCATTCCATGGCCACCTATGTGCAGACGCGGGCGGCGCTGGCGGAGGGCCTCACCGGCTTCACGCACCTCTTCAACGCGATGCGGCCACTCGCGAGCCGCGAGGGAGGGCCGATCGCGGCGGCGCTCGAGACGCCGGATGCGTGGTACGGATTGATCGCGGACGGCGAGCATGTCGCGCCCGCCATGCTCCGCCTGGCAATGCGCGGAATGGGTCACCCCATGCTGGTGACCGACGCCATGCCGCCGGTCGGCGGCAGCCGATCGAGCTTTATGCTGTACGGGCGGAAGATCGAAGCTCGCGAGGGGCGCTGCACGCGCGCCGACGGCACGCTCGCAGGCTCGGCCATCGACATGGCGACAGCGGTGCGAAACTGTGTCCGGCTGATGCGCCTGCCGCTGCCCGATGCCATCCGGCTCGCAACCGACGCGCCCGCGCGCTTTCTCGGGCTCGCCGACCGCCTGGGTCGCCTCGCGCCCGGCTATCGGGCCGACATGATCGCGCTCGATCCCGACGCGATCCGGGTCGTGGCGACCTGGGTCGCGGGCCGGGAATGCGCGACTCGGTAAACCGGCTTAGGGAGCATCGCGCCCGTGCCCGCCTTCCTCTGCACCGCCTGCGGCACCCAATATCCGCCGAGCGAGGCGCCGCCGCCGCAATGCACGATCTGCGAGGACGATCGGCAATACGTACCGCCGCGCGGGCAAACCTGGACGACGCTCGAAGCGCTGGCGGCGAGCCATTTCAACGCCTACCGGCAATACGAGCCGGGCATCATCGGCATCGGGGCCGAGCCGCATTTCGCCATCGGCCAGCGCGCGCTGGTCCTGTGCACGGCGCACGGCAACGTGCTGTGGGACACGATCGCCATGCTCGATGCGGCGACCCTCACGCTGATCCGCGGCCTCGGCGGGCTCGCCGCCATCGGCATCTCGCATCCGCATTTCTACACGACCATGGTGGAATGGAGCCGCGCGTTCGGCGATGTGCCGATCCATCTTCATGCCGCCGACCGCGAGTGGATCATGCGGCCGGATCCGGCGATCCAATTATGGGACGGCGAGACCCTCCCGCTCTTGCCGGACGTGACGCTCGTTCGCTGTGGCGGGCATTTCCCGGGCGGTACCGTCCTGCATTGGGCCAAAGGCGCCGGCGGCCGCGGCGTGCTGTGCTCCTCGGACATCTGCACCGTCACCATGGACCGCAAATTCCTGAGCTTCATGCACAGCTATCCCAATCTCATTCCGCTCTCGGCCGATGCGGTGAACGCAATTGCCGCCGCACTCGAGCCGTTCGCGTTCGAGAGCATCTACGGCCATTATTTCGATCGGGTGATCCCGACCGGCGGCAAGCAAGTGCTGAGAATCTCGGTCGAGCGCTACCTCAGGGCGATCGGCACGCGTGCCTCGTAGGGTGGGTCAAGCGAAGCGCGACCCACCATCCTTCTCGGTGGGTTTCGCTTCGCTCAACCCACCCTGCGTACCGGACCCCGGATCTGCGGCGCATCGCCTAAGCGCTGCGCTGCGTCCGGGGAACGCAAACTCATGGCCTCACCACGATGCGGCCAAGCACTTTTCCGGCGCGCAGCTCGTCGAGCACCTGGTTGATCTCGCCGAGCGGCCGGGTCTTTACCGGGATCGGCGGCACCTTGCCGGATTGGACCAGCGTCATGAGCTCGCGGATGTCGTTGAGGTCGCCGACATAGGAGCCGCGGACGGTCAGCACTCGCTGCGGAAACAACGGCAGCGGGATCGGCGCCATGCCGCCGTAGAGCCCGACGATCACCAAAGTGCCGCCCTTGCGCAGCGCGTCGAGGCCGAATTTCGCGCTTTGCGGCGCGCCGACGAAATCGATGGCACCGCCGGCGCCGGCGCCCGCCGCGGTCATCGCCTTGAGTTTTTGCACGGCTTCGGGATCCGAATTGTCGAACGCGGCGAGCGCGCCGGCCTTGAGCACCGCCGCGCGCTTGTTGGCGTCGATGTCGGCGACCACGACTTTGCACTTGAGCACCGCGCGAGACAGCATCACCGCGTTGAGCCCGACGCCGCCGGCGCCGATGATCACCACCACGTCGCGCTCGGGCAGGCGGGCGAGCTTCTTGAGCGCGCTAAAGGCGGTGACGCCGGAGCAGGTGTAAATGCAGGCGAGCTCCGGAGAAAGCCCGTCGTAATCGATCAGGTAGCGCGGATGCGGCACCATGACGTGATCGGCGTAGCCGCCGTCGCGCCGCGCCCCGAGGCTGCGCATCGACGTGCACAACAGTTCATCGCCGCGCTCGCAGGATTCGCAGCTGCCGCAGCCGATCCACGGATGCACCACGCGCTTGTCGCCGATCTTTGCGCCGGCGGCCTCGGGTCCGACCGCCGCCACCTCGCCGACGATCTCGTGGCCCAGCGTGTGCGGTAGCTTGAGCCCCAGCTTCTCCAGCTCGAGCTTGTTGCCGCCGCCGAGATCGAAATAGCCCTCCTGCAGGTGCAGGTCGCTGTGGCACACCCCGCAGGCGTCCACCCTGAGCAGGACTTCGGTGCCTTGCGGCTTCGGCGTGGGACGATCGCGCGGCTCGAGCGGCTTGCCCCATTCCACGATCTGCATGCTGTGCATGGCGTCCTCCCGGATGAATGCCAGGCGGCTCTTGCGTGCCGTGGCAGCCAGCTTATCGCCTGGCGAGCGAGCGCGAAATCGTGGCTTGACCACACCGTGCTGGGCCGGCGCAGACCGTGGGCCTGCGTCACTGCCGTCCCTCGGTTGCACTCGATTGCGTTGCTGTGGCGTCGACGACACACAGCCCGGATAATCCGCACAGGGCCTCCCCGAATCGAAATCGCCTACCTCCCGACGGTACGCGTCTTGGGTTCAAATGGGCCGGAGGAGGACGCCATGATTCGTACCCTCATATTGGCCTTGGCCGTTTCGACCGTTTCCGCCGCGGCTTTCGCGTACTCGGGCACGGACCAGGAACAGACCGCCTGCCGGCACGACGTGGTTAGGCACTGCCGTAGCGTGGTGAACGAGAATCAATTCGTGATCCTCGCCTGCCTGCAGAGCAACCGGCCGAGGCTCACGGTGGCGTGCCGTACGGTGCTGGAGAGTCACGGCCAATAACGTAGGCCTGCGCCGAGCCGTCCGGGTCCGATCCGTACGGACCTCACGGCACGTTCGCCTGACAATTGCTATCGCCGGATTGCGGCCAGCATTCGGTTTGCGATCGGCTGCGGGCAAGTCAGGGCTGTGACTTCCCGGTCACGGCCCTGCGGGCATTTTGGCTGGATAGCGGATCAGCGGATCAGAAGATGACCGCGACGAGCGTCACCAGGCCGATGCTGGCAGCGATCATCGCGATTTCGATGGGGTCGAGCCGGGAGAAGTGGGACGCATGAGCGGCCATGGGACGCCTCCCATTTAACGGAAAACGCCGATGAGCCGGGTTTGTTCCCGGAGTGCCGAACGTTTGCCATGGAACGCCCGACCGGGGCCGGCACTTTGCCCCTCAGGCGAAGCCGAAAGCATCGTCATGCCGAGACCCGACCCGAAGCCCGATCAACCGCAGCCGCCCGGCGAGCCACCCGAAGAACCCGCGCACAGCCCCCCGGAGGACCCGCCGCGCCCTCCCGGCGAGGAGCCTTTTCCGGAACCGCCGGGGAAACCGGTGTACGACCCGCCGCCCGGCCCCCTCGTGCCGGGGCGTCCCGGCGACCCCGGCGGCCATCCCCCGCGCATGTAGGGCCGCCGCGCTGCCTGACGCAGCGCGTGCGGTTGCCTCGCGGCATTCGCGCAGCGCGCGCTCCATAGCCTAGCCCGCATGGAGCAAAGCGCCTCCGGGAGACCCGGTCTCCGATCACCCGCGGGCGCTGCGGCTGCTCTCGGCGGTCTGTTTCCACTGCGCCAGGCTCTCGGCGATGATCTTCGTCGATTTCGTCGCCGCCTGGCTCATGTGCGCGTATTCGGTGATCTCGCGCTGGACCCGCTGGCCCTCGTTCTGCAGGAAATCGCGCAAAATCTGCAGCTCGGCGATGAGCTTTTCGATCTCCAGCGCCGATGTTCCGGAAACGCGTTGGATCAGCGAATTGAGATTGCTCACTCCCAATTCGCTGCCGGTCTCCGGCTGCGGCTTGCGCAATTGCGCAACGTCCCTGCGAACCAGCTCGCGGATCTCGCCTTCGACTTCGGGCGCCGGTCCTTGCCGATCCTCGTGTCTTCCTTTGATCATGGTCATGACGCATCCCCACTTCGGCGCGAGCAGTACCTGCTCGGCCGCGTCGTGAATTACGGCGCGCGAATCGGGCGGCTTGGCGGCGCTTTCTTGTCGGTGTCGGAGCAAAATGCGGAGGCTTCGAACCCGATGTCCCGCCGCGTACGCGGACAATGGCGGCGCGCCGTGCGGCGGCTGCTAGCCGAGATCACCGCGGTACGAACACGTTCCGTCCGTCCCGGTGCTCCACCCTGCCCGGCCGGCCGAGCCCCTCGCGCGCCTGCAGGTCCTCGAGAACGGCGCGATCCGGCGGCACATTGGCGATGAAGCGTTCGCCGGTCGCATCGAGCCGCCCGAATACGATCGCATACTCGGGCCCGGCCTTGCCGTGCATGATCGTGTAGGTCTCGATCCGCCCCGGGCCTGACGGCATTTCCGTATGAGGAGCCTTGGGCAGACGATCGAGCTCGGCTTGGAGCACGTTCGGTTGCTCTCGGCGCCAAGGCCCCGCGGTCGGCGTCGTCGAATAGATGCCGAAGGAGTGCTTCGTCACGTAATTGCCGTTCGCGGTGACGAGCCCGAAGCTGCCGGGATGCGCGCGCAGCCGGCGCATCATGTGGCAGATCGAATGGGTGACGTAGTTGTTGCCGGGGCCACCGAAATACGGCAGGCCGCCGGTGATGGTGAGCCCGCGCGGATCCTCCTCCGCAAGCCCGATCTCCTCGCACGCAATCTCCACGGCGGAAGCAAAGCAGCTGTAGAGGTCGATGAACCGCATATCGTCGAGCCCGCGTGCGGCCATGTCGAGCGCGAGCCGGATGCCGCGGCGAATCGCCGGCGAGGAGTGAAAATCGATCCGCTCCGAGACGTACCAATGGTCGTTGCTGTCGGCGCAGCCGTGCAGAAACACCCAGTTCGCCTCCGGAATGCCGAGGCTGCGCGCGGTCTTGACCGAGGTCATCAGGAAGGCCGCGGCCTGATCGATGAATGCGTTGGAATTCATCAGCCGCGGATACGGAAATCCGACCCAGCGATTGTCGGAATCGACGGTCGCGAGCCGCTCGGCCGTATAGCCCTCGCGCCGCGTCCCCAGCGGATTTTCCGCCGCCACCGCGGCGAAGCGGGCGAACAGTTTTCCCATGGCCCGCATGTGCTGATCGATCGGGCGCCCGCGCGCGCCGCGGATCGCGTTCTCGAACAGGGGATAGAAGCTGATCGCCGCGCGCAGATTGTGCCGGTCCTCCTCCTCGTTCCAGCCGCGCCGCGGATCGCCGATCAACTCCGGCGCGCCGCCGGGGTCCTCGTTCCATGAGACCGGAAGGCCTGCGCGCTCCACCCCATGCTGCGTACGCAGCGCTTCCCCGCCGGCGATGAGCGCGGCGCGGATCTCGCCGCGCGCGATCGCCTCGGCGAACAGGTTGACCAGATATTGCGGCATGTTGCCGCCGTTCCAGGTGTAGATGGTGCGCGCGGGCGTGAGCCCGAGCCGGTCCGCGACGCTCTTGGGCGGGTTGGTCGAGCTGCCGAGCTTGGTTGCGAAGCGGTGCGAAGTGTCCGCGAACAGCCGCAGCATCGCGACGGTGTCGATTGCCTCGGCGGTGCCGCGCCCGCCGGCGTCCGCAAGCGCCAGCCGACCCGCCTGCGCGATCAGGTCGAACGGCGAGCGCCCCGCTTCCACGGGCGTCGATGGATCGGTCACCTCGCCGCAACCGACCAGGATCGGGGTTGTGTCCTCGGGCACGGCGCGAATGATGATCCGGCCGCTGCGCCCGGGTCAACGTGGCTTGCCTCGCCGAAGCGGGCGAGTTCAAATGCCCGGAATGGCCGGCGTAGCCGGCGATCGGGAGGAACCCATGAAGAAATCCGCTGGAGTCGCTGTCGCCGCAATCGTGGCGCTCGCATACGCACCGGGCGCCCCGGCGCAGGACAAAATCTCGGACGGCGTGGTGAAGATCGGGATGATCGAGGACATGTCGAGCCTCTATGCGGACATCACCGGCATCGGCGCCGTGACCGCCGCCAGAATGGCGGCCGAGGAGTTCGGCGGCAAAGTGCTGGGCAAGCCGATCGAAATCATCTCCGCGGATCATCAGAACAAGGCCGACAATGCCTCGACGATCGCGCGGGAATGGTTCGATACCCAGCACGTCGACGCTCTCATGGACGTCGCCGCTTCCGCGACCGCGCTCGCCGCAATCGAAGTCGCCAAGACCAAGAACAAGATCGTCGTGCTCAACGGGCCCGCCGCGGTGCGCATCACCAACGAGGCATGCACGCCCGTGTCGGTGCACTACGCCTACGACAATTACGCGCTATCCCACGGCACCGCTGCCGCCATGGTGAAGGCGGGCTACGACACCTGGTTCTTCATCACCGCCGATTACGCCTTCGGGCACGACCTCGAGCAGAACACGGCGGCCGTGGTCAAGGCGAGCGGCGGACAAGTGCTCGGCAGCGTCAGGGTCCCGATCAACTCGTCGGATTTCTCCTCGGCGCTGCTGCAGGCGCAGGCCTCGAAGGCGAAGGTGGTGGGCCTCGCCAACGCCGGCGGGGACACCATCAATTCCATCAAGCAAGCCGCGGAGTTCGGGATCGTGCGCAGCGGGCAGAAGATGGCCGGGCTCCTCGTCTTCCTCAATGACGTGCATTCGCTCGGCCTCGAGGCAGCGCAGGGCATGCTGTTGACCAACGCGTTCTACTGGGACCGCGACGAGGAAACCCGAGCCTGGGCGCAGCGCTATTTCCAACGCATGAACAAGATGCCCAACATGACGCAGGCCGGCATCTATTCGGCGACCACGCATTATCTCAAGGCCGTGCAGGCCGCCGGTACCGACGAGACCAGCGCGGTCATGGAGAAGATGCGCGCGACGCCGATCAACGACTTCTTCGTCAAGAACGGCAAGATCCGCGAGGACGGCCGCATGGTCCACGACATGTATCTCTACGAGGTCAAGAAGCCCGCGGAATCCACCCGGCCGTGGGATTACTACAAGTTCGTGGCTGCGATCCCGGCGGACCAGGCGTTCCAGCCGCTCTCCGAGTCCAAGTGCCCGCTGGTGAAGAAGACGCAATAATGATCCGGCCGTCCTTCGTGGGCCGCGCTGCGCGCGGCCGCCTCAGGATGACGGCCGGATTATCAACTCACGTCTCCAGCACCGCCACCACCTGGCCTTCTTCGACCAGATCCTTCTCGGCGACGCGGATCTCGAGGATGCGACCGGCCCGGGGCGCCGGCACCGGAATCTCCATCTTCATCGATTCCAGGATGAGGATCGCATCCTCCGCCGCGACGCGGTCGCCGACCCGCGCCTCGAGCTTCCACACCCGCCCGCCGATCTCGGATTTCACTTCGCTGCGCGCCATCGGCCCAATCGTCCCCGCGTTCGCATAGCTTCTGCCCTTTGACGCCGCAACCGCTATGATTGCGCCAGGCCGCGCGGCTCGCATGACCGCGGCGGACGGATTGCAGCAAGGGGGTCGTCATGACTTGGCAGCCGGAAATCGACGAATTGCGCCGCCGCCAGGCGCTCGCCCGCGCCATGGGCGGCCCCGAGAAGCTCAAGCGTCATCGCGACAACGGCAAGCTCAACGTGCGCGAGCGCATCGATGCGCTGCTCGATGCGGGCTCGTTCCACGAGATCGGCGAGCTCTCCGGGTTCGCCGACTACGACGCGGCGGGAAACCTCGAGCAGCTCACGCCCGCGAATTTCATTTGCGGCCGCGGCCGTATCGATGGGCGTCCGGTCGTGATCGAAGGCGACGATTTCACCGTTCGCGGCGGCACCGCCGACGCCGGCCTGCGCGAGAAGATGATCGCCGCGGAGATGATGGCGTCTGCGATGCGCATGCCGCTGATCCGGCTGATCGACGGCACCGGCGGCGGCGGTTCGGTCAAGACGCTGGAAATGGTGGGCCGCACCTATGTGCCGGAAGTGCGCGGCTGGCAGCATGCGATCGCCAACATGGGCACGGTGCCGGTCGTGGCGCTGGCGCTCGGCTCGGTCGCAGGGCTGGGCGCGGCGCGCGCGGTGACCAGCCATTACTCGCTGATGGTCAAGGGCACCTCGCAGATGTTCATCGCCGGGCCGCCGGTGGTGGCGCGCGTGGGCGAGACGCTGACCAAGGAAGAGCTCGGCGGCAGCGCCATTCACACCCGCAACGGCGCGATCGACGACGAGGCGGAGAGCGAAGAGGATGCCTTCGCCCGGACCCGCCGGTTCCTGTCCTACCTGCCCTCCTCGATCGACGAGCTGCCGGCGCGCGGCCCGGTCACCGACGATCCCGATCGCCGCGAGGCATGGCTCATCGACGCAATCCCGCGCGACCGCCGCAAGGTCTACAAGATGCGGCCGATCATCGAGGCCGTGCTCGATCGGGATTCGTTCTTCGAGATCGGGCGCTACAACGGCCGCTCGGTGATCACCGGATTGGGCCGCCTCGACGGCTGGCCGGTCGCGCTGATGGCCGGCGACCCGTTCTTCTTCGGCGGCGGCTGGTCGGCGGACGCCTCGGAAAAGGTCATGCGCTTCGTCGATCTCGCGCAGACCTTCCATCTGCCGGTGGTCCATCTGGTCGACTGTCCGGGGTTCGTCGTCGGCCTGCAGTCGGAGAAGGCGGCCACCATCCGCCGCGGCGCCCGGGCGATGGCGGCGGTCTATCAAACGAATGTGCCGTGGTGCTCGATCCTGATCCGCAAGGTCTACGGCGTTGCCGGCGCCGCGCACCAGAATTGCTCGCGTTGCAATTTCCGCTACGCGTGGCCGTCGGGCGACTGGGGCTCGCTGCCGATCGAAGGCGGGCTCGAGGCCGCCTATCGCGCCCAGCTCGATGCCGCCGCGGACCCGAAGCAACTGATGGCCGAAATCGAGGAGCGGCTCAATCGCGTGCGCTCGCCGTTCCGCACCGCGGAGACCTATCAGGTCGAGGAGATCATCGACCCGCGCGACACGCGGCCGCTGCTGGTCGAGTTCGCCAATCTGGCGGCCCGCGTGCTCAAACCCGGCCCGAGCTATTTCCAATGCCGGCCGTGAGCGGGGCGCCAAATGAGGCTCGCGCGGTTTACTCCATCGGAATACCGTTTTTCGTTCGTAAAACTATTGATCGAAATCAAGGGTTTGACCCGATTCAATTCGCACAAAAACATCTTGCAGTTGGGGCAATATTTTACCTTAAAATCTTACATTGCAGAGCGTGCCGATCAGGATTTCACGCCGCTTCCGGCCGACGCCGCACGTCGACAATTCCTCGGGAAACCAGCGGCTCACGGATGCGGCGAGAACGAACGGGCTTCGCCTTCGCTCAACCCATCCTTACCCAGCTGGCTTGTGGCTCCGGGCATCGTCCTCTACGGTCCCCATACTTCTCATCACCGGCCCCCCGCGCCATGCAGATCCGCAACGGTATCGTCGAGGCGATCGGCAACACGCCGCTAATCAAGCTCGAGCATGCATCCGAGCTCACCGGATGCACCATTCTCGGCAAGGCCGAGTTCATGAACCCCGGTCAGTCGGTCAAGGATCGCGCCG
>WNGF01008322.1_pt1 | contig 33842 bp, 27 predicted proteins | sample 5400641 | NCBI WGS metagenome assembly WNGF01 (sample SAMN13153371, study PRJNA577476) | soil metagenome | isolation source: 80 cm soil or saprolite under grassland replicate 2 | place: USA:California | collected 2016-06-15 | reverse complement strand
CATACCGGCGTTGCCCCTCGGCATAAAGAGTGTCGAAAGCCAGCGAGGATTTCCCCGAGCCACTGAGACCGGTAATGACCACTAACTTCTCCCGTGGAATCTCCACATTGAGGTTCTTGAGATTGTGCTGGCGGGCACCGCTAATCTTGATAACTTGCGCAGCCATTCTGACGAGGAATGTCGAATCTTTATGGTAAGCGTAGCGGCTCTTTCCGTCCAAGGAAATTGCTTCGGCCCGAGCAGGGAGACGAAGGGCTATGCGCACGAAGAACAGCCACAGCCGTGTGACCGATTGCTTACCTTTATCACGCCTTGAAAGGGTAAGAAGCGGAAAGGAATCCTATAGGGCTCGCGATCGCGTTGTGGGCTGTGTTACAGGATTTTGCTACCCATGATTTCTTACGCTAGCGCGGAGCAGGGTCGGAGCCATACCTCTGAAAGACAATTCAACTCCAACGGAGCTCTCTACACTCCGGAAGTATCCCAACACGACAAATTGTACTAAAATTGAAATTGTTGTCAGCGTCCCTGCGATTCAGGAGTCCGGACTATCTGCGCATCAAATTCACCAAGCGAAATGATGTAGTCCACCTTCGCAAGCTGTTGTGGCGTGAGTCTATTTATACCCTCCAACCAAATTCGCAGGGAGTGATCATTCCAGACCAGAGAAGCGAGAAACGCGAGATTAAGTCTGTTTTGGAATAGTTCTTCCTTTTGCACAAGGAGGATCGTGCTGCCGGGCGCCGGACGCACATTTAATGAGCGAAATGTCTTGATAACATGAGATGTTTTTTCTCCGACGCGAAGGAAACGATGTATGAGGTCAAAGCGTTGGTTTTTCCAATGTGTGAAAATTGCGAGAGCGGACGACAGCAAGACCATCGCAACAACTCGGAAAAGTGGGGCCGGCAGTTTAATTAGTGTCAAAGATTTCGATATCAGCGTGATGAAATCAGATGCAACCTTCGCGAAAATCATTGCCCATCCAAACAAAAGAAGATAAAGGCAGGCACCACCGCGGATTGAGATAAACGCCAACGGCAGAGGCACAATCACGATCCAGAAAGCCATCAGCCGTAGCATGCGATCGCGGCGCAGAAAAGCATATACAAAAACGAGCGCCCACAATGCCAACAGCGCCTTCTTCGGGGCTACATGATCAGGGAACGCGTGATAGAACAATTCGCTGACGAAATGCGCATTGGATTTCAGGAAGTTGCTCCATGAGTAATGGGGCCGATAAGGATCGAGCTTTATCAGCGCGTGAGGGCCGCACGTCTTGCCGTAGATATAAAGAACCGTAAGCAGGCCCGCCATCAACGCTGGGACTGCACAAGAGCGCACCCAGCTAATAAACTGTCTCCAATTGCTCCAACGATAGGCTCTGAGGAGTTCATAGGTCAAAACGATTACTGGAAGTGTGACTGCCATCTCCTTGAAATCCAGCGCGCAGATATATAAGACCAGAAATCCGATCAGCTGGACGGGACGCAGGTCGCTCCTCTTTCTGACATGAATATAGTATGTCAGTGCCGCAAAATAAAAGAAGCCGCACAAGACGTCATAGATAAAAGAGCCGACAAAGACGAGGTTAATTAGGGCAGGATGGTAGCATTGAGCAAGAGTAGCGAGAAATGCGACCGAGCGAGAGGAGGCGAGAGACCAGCTCAAGTAATAGACTATCGGAATTGACGCAGTGAGAATGCTGATCTGGACTATGTGATAAGGCTTAGGATTTAGGCCAAAAAAGTGGTAAAGTGGCAGATAGTAAGCCGCGCCACCTGGCCGATTGACGTGTCCGATTGGTGTCCAAAAACACACGTTCGCCCACAGCGACCTTAAGGCTCCCAACGACCACACACCCTTGAGATTCATCATTTCGTCGTCGTTCAGGTTTCCGGCTACGGATGGAAGCGCAAAATGAAGGAAGTAAATGACAAGGACGGCCACGCATAGGACGTCAATTGCCGGACAGAGATCAGAACTCTCCAACGACCCATGCTGTTGGTCCAACTTGCGGATTGAACGCCGGCAGCTTCTTAAAATAGGCACGCTCTTACGACCGTTAGATTTCTACAACGAACGCCTTGAACAAGATAGGAACCCAAACGTAACCGACCGCGACACGCCCGGCAAGAGTTCGCGTTGGATCAGTTCGAGCTGTTGAGCTTGGTCCTCCACACAAGCTTGAGGTTTGGTTTCGACCGAAATATGCTCTGCCACCAGTTCGGCGCAGGTTTGTGAGCTTATGAAAGTCTCAATCGTAATCCCCTGTTACAATGAAAAGGGCACGATCGAGAAGATCGTTGAGGCGGTTCGCAACGCGCCGCTTGAGCGCAGAGAGATCATTGTCGTGGATGATTGTTCAGAGGACGGGACTCATTCTGGTGCAGGACGCAGACCTCGAATATAGCCCCGAAGATTATCCTGTTCTTCTTGAGCCGCTTATGTCAGGCAAAGCGGACGCGGTTTTTGGCTCCCGTTTCATGGGCGGGCGACCGCATCGCGTCCTTTTCTTTTGGCACATGGTTGGCAACAAATTTTTGACGCTACTCTCCAATATATTCACCAACATCAATCTGACCGATGTCGAAACAGGCTATAAAGCCTTTAAGGCCCCGCTTATCAAATCGATTCGGATAAAAGAAGATGGTTTTGGCATTGAGCCGGAAATTATCGCTAAACTCGCCCGCACGGGCTGCAGAATTTACGAAGTGGGGATCTCATACAGCGGACGCACATATGCGGAGGGCAAGAAGGTCAACTGGAAAGACGGCGTCAGGGCGGTTTATGCGATTTTCAAATACAACCTTGAGCGCCGCAGAGTATAAAGGAGGCCGCTGTGCAAAATTCTGCAGCGCGCTCAGCGATTCGCCATTAAATGATATCGGCCGCGTGGACGCTCTTTGAAGCCAGCGCGAACCGAATACAGCGAGGTGGGTCGGCAATAGAATTTTGACGAAATTGCGTTTTCGAGAGCTCGTTCTATGCATCGAATACGGCCTGAGTTTATTTTCATGATCACCATCTTGCGACGGACCGATTGAATCCTTGACATGAAAGCGTATCTGAGCGGCCGGCATCGGTCGGGTCCAATCAAACTGGCAATAGAACACGAGCAATGAGCGAACTCGCGCGTATAGCAGTGCTCATTCCCTGCTACAACGAAGAAGCGGCAATTGCCAAGGTCGTGAGCGATTTCAAAGCGACACTACCGTGCGCCGACGTTTACGTGTACGACAACAATTCAAAAGACAGAACGGCTAAGGTGGCTCGCGCCGCTGGCGCCATTGTCCGCAGCGAAATGAGGCGGGGCAAAGGCAATGTTGTTCGGCGCATGTTCGCCGATGTCGAGGCGGATATCTACATCCTGGTAGACGGCGACGATACGTATGACGCGACGGCTGCACCTGCGCTTGTCGGGACGCTTGTGAACGATGGACTCGATGTGGTTTCCGGCCGGCGAATTGCGGTTGGCGGCAGCGCATATCGAACCGGTCACGTGATCGGCAATCGGCTTTTGACGGGCCTTACTGTGATGATGTTTAGACTGAAAGTATTGGATCTGCTGACTGGCTATAGGATAATGTCCCGACGATTCGTCAAATCCTTCCCTGTCACCGCCGAAGGCTTCAGTATCGAGACGGAGTTGAGCGTACACGCAGGGCGCCTTCTCATGCCAGTCGCGGAGGTCAACACGCGTTACAAGGAACGGCCCCACGGGTCTATCAGCAAGCTTCATACATGGCGCGATGGGCTTCGTATTCTCTTTGCTATTGCAGGACTCGTGCGAGAAGAACGGCCCCTGGTATTTTTCACAGCGATCTGCGCCTTCCTAATGCTACTCTCGCTGGGGCTTGGAGTTCCCGTGGTGCTTGAATACCTAAAGACTGGGCTTGTCCCGCGTTTGCCGACTGCTGTTCTTTCGACTGGGTTGATGCTTCTGGCCTTTCTTTCGCTGGCAAGCGGACTGATTCTCGACACAGTGACGCGGGGACGATGGGAGTTGAAACGCCTGGCCTATCTCGCCGTCAAGAATCCCCACGATCTAAAATTACCGTGAGCCGAGAGTCATCAATGGAGTCGGAATGTTTTACAGCGGCCAGATTCACGAAGAAAGTGCAAAGGCCATTTGGCGAGATACCAATGTGAGCGATTTACGCGATCTTGAAGTGCAACTTGGAGTGACGCCGAACTTGAAGGAAGCTGCTGTGCAAAACGCTGCTGCGGGCTCAGGGAAAGTCAATTCGCGATTAAATGATACCGGCAGTATGGGCGCTTTTCTAAACCACTGCGAACCTCGCACGGATAGCTGGGGACCAGCCGCCCTGGAGGAGAGGCGCGAGCGAACACGGCGCCATTTGGCGAAGATCGCCTCGCACCGCCAGGATTGGATCAACCGCAACAGATATTATTATGAACTGCTAAGCAGGCTTCTTCGTTTTTTGGTAGAGCCGCGCAAAAAGGTCCTCTCGGTTCGTTGCGGCACCGGCGATCTTTTGGCTGTTGTCCAGCCAAATACGGGCAAAGGCATTGACATCTGCGCTGAGATTGTGGAAATCGCACAGCGACGAAATCCATCCTTCGAATTCGCGGTCGCGTTCCCAGACAAGGAAGAGTTCCAGGAGGCTTTCAGACCAGGTGACAAATTTGATTACATCCTCTTCAACGATATCGGCGATACCGTGGATGTGCTTCAAGGCCTGCGCAATTTAAAGCCGTTTTGTCAAAGACAGACGCGCGTATTAGTAACAACTTACAATCATCTTTGGGAACCGCTTGTCACTTTTGCCGAGTGGGTCGGGATGAAGGTTCCGCGTACCGAGCAGAATTGGCTTTCCACAGCTGATATTCGCAATCTCTTGAAACTCGCCGGTTTTGAGGCTCTCGAGACGCATCGAATCGTCATTTTGCCGAAATATTTGCCGTTACTGTCGGTGTTTTTTAATCGGTTTTGTGCGCGCTTGCCGTTTCTGAGCAAACTCTGCATGACGCAGGTAGTCGTCGCGCGAATGTTGCCACCGTCGGTTGCGTCAAAAGAGCTTTCGGTATCAGTCGTTATTCCTTGTAAAAATGAGAGAGGAAATGTGGAAGACGCCGTTCGGCGCATCCCGCCCTTAGCGGGCCGCACAGAGCTAATTTTCTGTGACGATCAATCAACCGACGGTACCGCTGAAGAAGTATTGCGGGTGCAGTCGTTATATCCGGAGAAGAACATTCGTCTTGAGCACGGGCCGGGAGTCTGTAAGTCGCGAAACGTCTGGACTGGTTTCAACGCAGCGACAGGGGATATTTTGATGATCCTCGATGCCGACCTGACGACGATTCCCGAAGAGCTGCCGTTCTTCATCGATGTTATCGTTTCGGGCCAGGCGGAGTTTGTCAACGGATCGCGCTTGGTCTATCCCGTTCCAAAAGGAGCAATGACCGGAGCAAACATGCTGGGTAACAAGTTTTTCAGCGTCACTTTCACCTATCTGCTCGGGCAACGGGTAAAGGACACGCTATGCGGCACAAAAGTCCTTTGGAGAGCCGACTGGGAGCGGATTAAACCAATGCTCGGAAGCTGGGGAACCGAGGACCACTGGGGAGACTATGAACTGTTATTTGGCGCCGCAAAGTTAAACCTTAAAATTCTGGACTTGCCCATCCACTACCAGGAACGCATCTATGGTTCCACGAAAATGACCAAGGTCTTTCGGAACGGACTTGTAATGCTAAAGATGTGCTGGCACGGCTTCTTGAAGTTAAAACTCGGATATTAAGTCGGTATTAGGTCGCGAATGTTCAGACCTGCCGACGAAGGCCGTGCGAGCTTCAAATTCACGCTACCTGAAAATTTTCTAATGCAAGAACGCATTGCCAAAGAAGTTCAACACGGCCGCTTCCTGGCGGAACATGGAGCAGGCGAGATTTGGAATTGGGAAAGCCCAGCCGGTAAACTGCGCTGGGCGCGGCGGGTCAAGATGCTCAGCGGTCATTTGGGGGTGGGAATGACAGTGCTCGAGCTGGGATGCGGCACTGGCTATTTCACTCGCGAGCTGGCCCGCTCTGGAGCAGACATTGTCGCGATTGACGTCTCACCTGAGCTTCTGAAAGTCGCGAGAGCCATCTGTTCTGCGCGAAATGTTCATTATGAAATCCAGAACGCCTATGAAATGAGCTACCCTGACGCCGTCTTTGATTCTGTCGTGGGTAGCTCGGTTTTACATCACCTCGAGATTGAAGCCGCATTACGCGAAATTTGTCGGGTGCTAAAGCCAGGCGGCACAATTTACTTTACAGAACCAAACATGCTGAACCCTCAGATCGCGATACAGAAGAATGTCCCCTGGGTTAAGCGAAAACTTGGCGACTCACCGGATGAGACCGCATTCTTCCGATGGCCGCTTCGGCATCTGCTCGAAGTAACAGGATATCGTGAAGTTCGAATTGATCCGTTCGATTTCTTGCATCCCAAAACGCCGGTTCCCCTAGTTGCTCGATTGAATTCCCTGGGCCGCGTTCTCGAGAATGTGCCAGTGATTTCGGAGTTTGCTGGCTCGCTCTATATCCGCGCCGTCAAATGAGTAGCACGATCATTGTGCAGAGCGAGGAGGCGAAGGATCGTGCCGCAACATTGCGTAACCGGGCGCGCCTCGGCGCCAATAAAAATCTTCTTTTCTGGTATCGCGAACTTTATCGTGATCAGTTTAAGGACTTTGCCAATCCGGAGGCGCTGTCGATATTAGAAATAGGAAGCGGTACTTCGCCCCTGAAACAATTTCTCTCAAACGTTGTTACGAGCGACGTGCTTAATCTGGATTATCTCGACCTTGTGTTTGACTGCCACGAAATCGACAAGTTGGACGCAATCAAAGACAACAGCCTTGATGTCATTACGCTCACAAATGTGTTGCATCATCTGAAGAGCCCAATTGCGTTTCTTAACCGTGCGGCCGGCAAGTTGAAGCCAGGCGGCAAAGTCATCGCGACTGAGCCTTTTTTTTCCGTGCTATCAACTCTCATCTTTAAGTACGTGCACCACGAACCGGTGGATTTCCGAGTTTCCGCGCCGGAGCTGGGCGAACTGCAGGGACCGCTGGCATCGGCCAACATCGCGCTACCCTGGCTGATTTTCTTCCGGCGGCGTGAATGGCTGCAACGATTGAAAGAGAACTTCGATGTTGCGACCCTTTCCACTCGGCCTTTTAGCGCCCTATCTTACATGGCTACGGGTGGAATCTCGCGCAGGCTGCCGCTCCCACATTTTCTTTATCGGACATTATTTCCTATGGACCTCGCGTTCAGCCGCTATTTTCCGCACACGTGCGCCTCCTTTTTTAATGTAACTCTGACGCGCCGCTGAATGTCGGCGGGCTTGGCTCTCGTCACGCTGCTGCACGAAAACTGCGCGACTGATTTCCATCGTAACTTGCCGATCCCAATCGCATTTCGCATTTTGCGACGCTACCCCTTCTTCCTCAGCAACACGAAACGACCGCGGCGGTCAATTACTTCATAGTCTTCGATATGAATTCCAGACCTTGGGTTTATCGTGTCTGAGCTGATTCTAAGTGGGGCGTAAAAGTCGGCGCTATCGCCAAGGATCCAGATCGGTGCAGGCCGGTCATGCAGCCGATTGAGCCAGAAGAGGTTTCGGTCGTGCGCGTAGCGGAAAAGCATCGTTGAGGCAACAACAGGTTCGTCGGGCTTACCTTCACGGCGATAGCGCGCGAACACCGCGTCGGCCTGCTGCCGCTCCGCCAGCGAGTAGAAGCTGCCGGAACGAAGCAGGTAAGCGCTGTATGCTGGCGGCACGAGAGCGAGTTGCGCCCACGCCGAGAATGCCACTACAGCAATTGCTGCCGCAAGCACTGCGATCCGCGCCCCTTTGCCGCAGGACGGCACAGCGTGCGCAATCGAAGCAAAACCAACCAACGTGACACACCAAAGCAGTGCCTCGGTCGAAAAGAATCGTGGCGCCCACAGGAGATCGTTCCGGTTTATGAGCCATGCAACTACGGTTGTTAGGACACCAAAGACCAGATAGTATGGGCGCAACAAGATTGTTCCGAAGCTGCCCACGATCATGACCCACAGCCATTGACGGACAATGCCGCTGCCGAGCCAATGAGCAAGATTGGAGGCGACAAAAACGAATAGCGCTCCGGGACTGGATAAACTTCCTGCTGCCACGATACCGAGTCGATCGAGCGAGTGACGAGCGTAGATCGTCGGAGACTGCGACCAGGAAATCGCGAGCAAAAGCGGAACCGCGGAAACCGACAGGAGAAGTGTGATTGCCGCAGACCAGTTAAAGCCGGAGCGCGCGCGTTTGCCTTCTGACGAAATCCATGTCTCAACACCTGCGACGATTGCTACCATTGCTGCTGCAATTGGCGCATCCTCCTTGATGCTCATGACAGCGAGTGCTGTCACGATTGAGGGGATCATCCGCTGCTGAAGCAGGAAATAAAACAGGACTAAACATAACGCCGGGGCCAGAACCTCGATATGGAACCCGAATGCCCACTCTTGATAGAAGGCAACCGAAAGCGGTGAGATAAGAAGTACCCCGGACGCAACTACTGCGGCGCGCCAACCAACTCCGAGGAGACGCAGGATACGCGTTGCCCAGAAGTAAGCCGCTCCCACCGACACAGCAAGCACGAATAGCAAGCCGGGAGCGCCGAAAGGCTTTGCAATCAGTCCGAGCGGCAGAAGCAAGAAATAGGTGTGAATAGTAAGCACGTTCCCAAAACAGTTGTCATGGAGTAACCCCCGGCCCTCGAGCCAACTCCGCGCAGCCTGAACGCTGACAAATAGATCCGATGAGTAGCCGAGATCGTAGAATGTCTTAAGTTTAAGTGCGAAGACCCAAACGACAGTGAGAACAGCAAGCGCAAGAGCAACAAAATCCCATCGATCCCACCGCAGCGTTCCTTCTATCTTCGACGTGAACAACGCTTTCCAGCGACACCACATTGGACGAAGGTATCGCTTCTCAATACCTTTTCCAACGTTGTATCGCCATGGACGCATCAATGCCTGATAGGAACCACTGATCTTAATACGATACCTTCCTGATGCGGGTGTTATCCGAAGACTCCCAATCGCGTTTCTTGATTCTGCCGGAATCTTTCCTTACCGCAAACTGATACTACGCTGATGTCGACGAGTTCAGTCCTACATAGCGCTGCTAATAAGCTGTACCAATACGTCTTTCCCATCTATCGGCTGCTTTACGCTGCCTATAAAACCCGCGCTGATCGCGCGGAGCGAGAGCTACTAAAGCAGATATTGTTTCCGGGCGCTGTTGTCGTAGATGTGGGTGCTAACATTGGAATTTATTCCGAATTTCTCTCCCGCTGTGTTGGCCCGACCGGGCTGGTTCATTCTTTCGAACCTTCGCCGGACAATTTCAGGCGGTTGCGTGCTGCCACACGTAATCTTTCAAATGTCCGGCTCTCTCAAGCTGTGGTCGGAGAGCGTAGCGGCGAGTCTAAGCTTTACATTTCCAATAAGCTAAATGTCGATCATAGGGTGTACCAGACCGATAAAGATTCACGCCGGGTCATTCCCACTGAAATGGTAACGCTCAACGATTATTTCAAACCCGGTCAGCGCGTTGACCTGATCAAAATAGATATTCAAGGATATGAGCTTCATGCTTTGCGAGGGGCCAATCGTGTCTTGGCGGATAATCCCAATGCTAAGTTGCTCCTTGAATTTTGGCCATACGGTCTCAAGCAGGCCGGAGTGAATTGGATTGAACTTATAGACAATCTTAAGAGTAAAAACATGGCCGTGCATCAGGTAACGAAGCATGGCCTCGTAACCTTCCGCCCCGAGTCAGTCAGCGAAAGCCCGGATTGGTATGTGAATGTGTTCGCATCATCGAAGTAACATCCTGGCAGTCACTGTCGCATTCCAGGTTTCTGGTTTTAGCCTCTTGGTTCACTGTTACCCGGTAACATTAAGACCAGGCCGCCGGCTTCCAAAACCCGATGCCAGCCGGGGTTTATCGATTGAAGCGTAGCCAATACCCGCTGGCTTTTAGCTTCGGGAACGGCAATGGCATTGGCGCGGCCGGTTTCAATAACCTTCAGAAATTTCGATTCTAGCAGTTGAAATCGTTTGGGATTTCCGGCGCGGTCTCCTTCAATAAAAGCCTGCGCCTGGCGGCGCAATATACCTTCGTCAGGATTGCCGGCGTTCGCGAAATAATGGACGACGAGCCGAGGAGCTACAACTTTCATTTCTGGGAAGAGAAGCGGTAACTCACAGCTGGCGGTCCAGTTCGGTGCAAGCAGCTTGGCGTGCGCGATGTATGGACCGGCAGCCTTAGCAAAATCAAGATTGGCGGGAAGCAACTGGCATTCTCGGGGGGACTTCCAACCGATATCCTGCCTTGCGTCTCTGGGTAGGACCGAAAGTCCGTGATAGCTGCCAAGGAACGCGACAACGATCGCCGACAGCGCCAGCAGGGTTTGTGCTCGGGCATTCATAACCCTGCCTTTCTGCGCCAGCTGCGAACCGGCACCCGCTGTCAACGTGCATAACAAAGGCAGTTGTAGAAGGTAAACGAGCCGAAAATAAGTTGGCGCAAGAATGTTTGCCATCCACACGCGCGCGAGCAACGGGTTCAAACAAAACAGCCATACAGTACAAAGATAAAAAAAGAGAAAAAATCCGCTGCGTCCTCTCACGATTAGCAGTGGGACAGCAATCATTAGCACCACGTCACGCAAGTACTCAGCACATCCACCAACGGCGTAGTCCACCGCTTCCCTCCACGGCATGTATCTTTGTCCTAACATGTGGATATCGACTGGCTTTGGGATTATATCCATTTTCAGTAGGGCCAGTATCGCGACTGGATACGCGAGTGGAATTGTGAGCAAAAGGCCAAGACGAATCAGCCTCCATAAAGATTCTCGTGACCTGTGTTCGAATAGTTCAAGCGTGATAAAAGCTATCCAGGAGCAGCCAATAATTGCGGGGAGCAAGTAAAGGGACGGATTACTGAGACCGACGCCGGCGACGCCCAATAACGTAAGCCATGCCAGGTCACTCGATTTATCTTGGCTGAGGAATCGGTAACTCAGCGCCAGACCCATTGGCAAAAACAAGATCAACACGATCGGCTTGCCTTGCCAGATGTAGCCGGAAAGAGTCGAAAATCCGACCCATCCGGCAGGATCGGCCGACTGTAACGACTTGACAGCTCCAAGCAATGCGCCAAACGATGACTTGTCAGCGAGAAGTAGAAAACCGATTCCAAGGAGGGCGCCCACCGCTGCCAGCCAGCGGTTCAAGCCAAAAACTCGGGCGCACCAATAGAAAACAAATGGAAGCGAAAATGCAGCAAATGCATGACCAACTACCTGGTAGAAGTAGAGAGGATCGATTCGAAGATAGTGACCGAAAAAGGCCATGAGCATTTCATAGCTGGTTGCCAGGTGAACTGGCGAAAATGCAGCCGCGTCCATATCGACACTGGTCTGACGCACATAGATGGGCTGGTTAAGGTTCAAGAGCTGAGTGAGAGCTCTATGGAAATAGACCACGTCATCTTGATTCGGCCGCCGCACGAACAGAACCGTGGTTGCATAAGCTACACCCAGGACCAGTAGAAAAATATGGGAGAGATGGAACCGATACCCTTTGCCAGGAGTTGCATTTGTTTTCTTCCATAACCCCCTTAGCAAAAAGAAACCGGCGATCATGATACCTAAGAAGCACCACGTAATCGTTTTCGCTGGCCATCTAACGATAAGCACAAGCTGGTAGGCTAGCGTCCAGAATGCGAGTATCGCTATTGGCAGCAGCAGAATGTCACCGGCTCGGGATTCGGTCGACTTTTCAGAGACCAGCATAGACTTCATCCTGGGGTTCTTTGGAATTTCAACTCGTTTGCAGCGCCTTTCGGTAGCTCAGCGTTGGTTGAGCCATTTCAAATCAGCTGGTGATCAGTCTCACGTTGGCGCTTTACTTCGAAAAAGCAAAAGCGTTGGGAAGGGATAAGCCATATCTAGAGGAAAGCGCACAAGACTAAACTCGTGTCCAAAAATCTTTACGGGAACGCCATAGCTCCTTTCATATTTAAATTTTCCGTGTGCCTCGATCTGCTCAACCGTTGCATTGATTTGCGCCGGCTCAATCTGACTTGGGAATCCTACCAGCAAGAAGTCAGCATTTTGTTCAGGCTTCTCCTGTAACTGAACCGCCACTTTTTCGCTGCTTAGTGGCTTGGCCGCAGGCATTACGGTGTAAAAATAAGGTCCGTAGCGCCAGACGCCAACGGTCGCTGGCGCCTCGCCAATCACCTTTTGCAGATCTTCCCGAAGAACCTGGCGAGCATCCTTGTCCTGCATGGCGTGAACGTATGCCATGTCGAAGACTACCGATGGCACGAGGACGAGAAGGACCGCGCCGGTCAGAACAAAAGCAAGTATCTGCTTGTTTCTCAGTCGCAACTGTAGGTCGTTGCAGGCCATGCCAACGAGTACACAAAATCCGGGAAACAAAAGCATTGTTACGCGAGCGACATATGGTTCAACGCCCTTCCCCATAAAGTACAGATACAAAAGAGAGAAGATCAGTATCGGGACGGAGATCCTGTAAAGATAGGGCCTGAAAATAAGATATAAAATCGCGCAGTAAGGAACCACCCATAGCAAGGGATACATCGCGAATGGAACCAGGTATGTGACATATCTCCAAACAACGGCTAAATTTAGCAGCTGGCTCGCGCTGAATTCCTGTAAGGACGCGTATTTTAGCGTTTCCCCGGTGATTGCTTTTGTAACACTGGACGGATTAAAAAATAGCATCGGATGCCCCAGGAACAGCCCCATCAAAAATCCCAAGCCAATTAGCCAAACCTGGCCCGCAAAGAAATCTTTGGCGCCCTCCCAAGCTCGGCTCTTCCAGTTGGGCAACTGTTTACGCCAGTTGAATAACAAATAGAGACACGGAATTACCACTATAATTCCAACTGGGTAACGAGTCGCTGCTCCCAGCCCAGAAATTAGGCCCACGGAAAGAAGCAACTGCCACCGTTGGGATTGCCGAAGCTTTAGCGACAGCCAAATGACCAAGGCACACAGTAAATTGCTCAAGATGTGGGTTCTCATAAAATGTGCGTAAATCACCTGCATTGGCAGAACGGCGTAACAAAGTGCGCCGAGGAGGGATGGGTAAAAGTGTTGAGTCGCGTCCCTAATGGCGAGAAATACAATGACAATTGCACTGAGATCGAGTACGACCGACATCCACCTGCAGATATACAGGAGATCAGAATGATCTGTCGTGTTTGTTGAATTGCTAGGATGTGCGTCTTTATTAGCGGCGATCTTAAGCACTGCTTGTGGCACGGCCCACAGATAATAATTGAAGGTACCCTCAAAATATGCTCCAGGGGCCTTGATATGGCCGGCTGGTAAATCCACCTGAAGAACTCCCCTAAGGCTTACGAATTCGTCCGGGTGAAAGTTCCGGTCATGGCCATATCCGCTGCCTAGGCCCCAGGTCAATCCAGTTATTCGAAGGTAAGCTGCCAGCAAAAGCAGCCCTGAAAATAACGCAGGTCGAAGAGCTTTTTGCACAAGTTAAACTCCGAGGGCGACAGCTTGGAAGGGAGCTGTGAAGCACATTAGTTCGATGGTAGTGCCGCCTCCTCTGATCCGACCGGACCAAGCTTTAGAATTGTCGTCTTCCCGGGCGAATTGTTTAGAATGTGCCACTCGTATCCAGGAACGATCGGCAGGCGCGATTGTTTGCTGACCATTTCGGTCTGCGAAATGAAGAGGGCATAAACCGGAATGGACTGCTCCAAGCCGTGTTCGACCAAGGCAAGAGCCTGCGGCCGATCGTAACGCCAAGTGTAGCTCCACTTGTACTGGTGATTTCCATCGATTGGAGCGGCGACGAACGAACGCGGGAAGAGAGCGTTCAAGTAAACAGGATCAATATCGGAAAGAACGATTCCGGGTTGCCCCTTCAACAGCCTGGCGAAATCTTTTTGAGCGGCAAACTGAGGAGAGGTGCGAGGTGGACCACCAAAATGAAGCGCATCCCACGCTTGCGATCGGTCAAAGCCCCGTGTGTTATGGCCGGAACGCGACGGATAACCGAGGCAGGCTGAAGCAAATAAGACAAAAATGGCCATAGCGATAACAATCCGTCTTCCGGTAAAAAGATTCTTTGCGGCCCACGTCACTGGCAGCACGGCAACGGCGATCGAAAGGATTAAAAGCGGCAGGTAGTATCTTGCATCAACAAGTCTGTAATTATGACTTAGGATCACAGCTAGGAAGGCCAGCCAAGCTAAAAAGGCGCAGATGAACATAGCGAAGAGAAAAGAAAAGGTGGTTCTCACTAAAATATGGAATCCAAAAGTCGTAGCCCGTTTTAAACGGTGAATGGAACTGGATTGCGTTCAACACCAGCACCGGGCTGGCTGCCAACACGAACGCAGCGGGGACTGCAGCGCAATGAAGAAACCACTGCGTGCGCCTCCCTCTCACTGGAAGCAGAGCTATGGCCAGGAGTAATGGTGCGAAGAAAAGGGACTGAATTCGAATGTTTATTGAAAGACCGAGGAGAACTGCCGATAAGTAGATTTTCCAGCGGCGTTCGTGCTTAACCCCCAAGTAACTAAACATGAAGGCCAGGACGACGAGCACGGATGCGCTGATGTCACTCAGTGACGAACGACAGAAAGTGAAGAAGCCAGGCAGTGTCGCGAGTAGAAGGGCTGCAAAACCGCCGGTTAACGGCATTGCGAGGTACGCATAAAAGGCAAACACTGCCAAAAGGAGTAGCAGACCCAGCGTTTGATTTGTCCGAAACGGTGCCAGCACAACATCTCCTCCCGGCAGCAGCTTCAGCCAGGGAAGCATCAGCACTGGATATCCAGGCGGATACCTCGACGGCAGCTTATCGTATCCAATCTGAATGTAAGGCCATGCATTCCTCCCGAGCGCTTTAGCCTGTGCAAAATATTCTGTCGCGTCCGGGTGCGGGCCAAGATCGAGCAGCATTGTCTTGCTATAATCGATTCTAAGAACCGCGAAGTAATAGAACGTCAACGCGCAGAGAAACAACAAGGCACCACCTACGAACGGCACGGTAGCGAAGTTCGCCTTGATAACTTCTCTCATAGAATTCTAACGACGGTCAAACCTGGCTCATTCGGCATTTGCGTGCTCAGGACCATAGCGCGTTACAGTATTTGCTACTGGAAATTTGCTCGATAATGGCAGCGCATCGAAGGCCCGCCCTGATTAGGAAAAGGCACGATCGGTCCGATGGCGTTAGGCTTAGGATGGCGACATCGATTCGGTCGATATACTTATAAGGTTCGCCGTGGCCGTCCTGATTACCCCCCTCCAGTGGTCTTCTCCTGAATCTCATTAGGAGACTTCGGACACAGGAGGTATTGGCCGCCACTTGGTCGCACAATCTCTTCTTTGATACACAAATCATCGAGTAACATCAAAGTTTCGAACAGCGCCCTGGTATCCTCATTTTCCAGATAGGCCGCGCGAGTTCCCTCTGGCACAACAAGCCGCAGGAAAGCGTCAAATTCCAGTTTCCATTCGATAGCAAACCAGCGTTGAAAGACCGCGACGATCTCGCTGGATCGAATCGACTCAAACGGTGAGCCAAGATGACCTGGCTCGGGACGTTTAATTTCTGTCACCAATCGGCCGGTAATTTTGTTTTTGCGAAATTTTTCAGGAAGAATAGCCAGAATTTGGTTCATGATGGAGATGCGTTGGGGGTCATATTGCCCCTGCGCTTCGCCAATGAAGTCATGAATCCACAGATAACCATCGGCTTTCAGTGAACGCCATACTTGTTGCGCAACTCGCTCGAGAAAAAGGATATGATGGAGGCACGTCTGAGCTACAACCAAATCGAATGTGTTTTCCGGCAACTGCAAGAAATTCAGATCGGCCACTTCATAAGTCAGCGGCAAGTTCTGCTCTTTCGCAATTTCGCGCGCCGTGGCTATTGCATCCTCTGAGATATCGATTCCATGAAAAGTCCGGCAGACTCCATTCCGGAGGAGTTCGCGTTCGCATCTCCCGGCGCCGCACCCGAGGGTCAGGCCGTGTTCAAACTTTAGGTTTCTTTCCTCCGCAACGTTTGATAGCCAGGAAGAATAACGACCAACACGGAGTTCCATACCGGCTTTTGTGTCCTCGATTGCTGCTTCGGAACGCTCCCGATGCGGCAGAATCTTCCCCCACACTTCATTTTCGCGTGCGGCCATCGCGTCGTATACGGTCCGGTCCGCCATCGCCCGTCTAACGATCTCGGCAGCTTTGTCGGCGCTCACGAATAAATTAAACCTCCGCTTCAGGCATTATATGGCCTCATTTGTTCATGTCCCTTGCACCAGCATACAGAGCGCGACTCCGCGCGTTCTCCACTACTCAAATCTGACGACCTATTCGAGATAGTTCTTCAGAAACAAGTCCATGATCTGCTGCACACCGGCCCCTCTTACGTGTCTAAGATCATTCTCCCATACCGCTGCGCGATCGGAGTTTTGCACAATCTCATAGCTTGGAAAGTAATCCACGTTGGGATGCGCACTGGCCCACTCTTGGGCGACTGCTCTCAAAAGCGACTTGGCCCAAGTGTTGGCTACCACAATATCCATAGTTGAAAACGTGTTCATCAAAGGCACGGGAGAAACTGTGACCACAATGTGAAAGTCAGCATGCCCGCAGTGAGACAATAATCTGTATATGGCTTCCAGATTAGCCCAGTTTTCAGCGAAATTAGTTAGATGAAATTCGTATCGGTCCGGTTGAGTCTTGAACAAAGATGGAATGGGAGTGCAATTGACAAACACGTCTGCGTGAACATCGCGCCATACCTCTGCAAGACCAAGAGTCACGATGACCGCGCGGCAGCTCTGTATGCGTTTCGTGACCGCTTGAATCAGCGCGCGGCGCTCCAAAGTCTCTTCCCGCCCTACGAAGTTTAAGGTGGGGGTTGTGTGTGGGTCGTACCAGGTTGTGTTTGTCAATTGAACAACAGAGTTTCGAGGAAATTCTGCGTCTGAATCGAGCGCCCAGCGAAGTTCGTTTAGTATTGAATAGGTGTTGTACTTGTTTGTAAATCCGAGTGCTGATACTCCCTTCTTGGCCGGCTGGAACTTGGCAAATTCCGGTGCTGCGCTCTCAACGGCTATCTTGTGCCCTGCCAGGAAGTTTTCCAGACCGCGCGCAAAACATGAGCCGATGGCATAAAATTTATCCTCCCGGCGAAGCTTGAATTTAGGATCGACTTGAGGGGTGAACCACGTCTGGCCCAGTCGTTGAAAGGCATATTTGCCAGTCGGATCATTTGAGTCAACGCCGTCCTTATACCAGGTTCTTGCGCCGTTTGCCGCATAATTCTTCATCGCTTCAGTCGCGGTCGAGACGTAAGGCGATGCGCTCAACGGCGGGCGATTGTTCGGTGGGCCGGAAACGGTTACTTCGTTAAGGAGTGCTCCAGACATTGGCTAAAATAATTCTAAGGCCGCAATCGGCAAATTGTGCTGCGGTTCAGCTAAGCATAGGACGTCTTTTTCTCCAGCGGAAAATCCGGCAAAAGAAACGCACTTTTAAGGTTTGGAAGTGGCCGCGCGACTTCGAAACCTGTTGGTTCGCACGTATTACAAATTTACTGTTGCGCGAGCAGATAAATTGCGACCAGCGCAAGCAGGAAGTACGGAACAAGCACCGCCGCTCCGGCATAATCTTTGGCCATCCGCTGGCCAAAGAATAGCGCGGTAATGGCAACCGCAGAGATCACTGCACCATAGAACGCGATGCTTGAATCGCGCAAAAACATCACTGCGAAACAGCCGATGGCGCTCAATAGTCCCGCTGTAAGTTCGAGAATGGTGATTACGGTTAAGAGAGCGGGTACGACCCCGGCTAATGGGCTTTTCGCGAAATGTGCTTTCAGCCAGTCCAGGTTTCCGCGGCGATCAACAACTTTATCAATGCCTGATTGAAGAAAAAGAATCGCGAGAAAGGCAGCGGTGAAAATCTGCATCAGGTAAGTTGCTTCGGCCGATCTGTGGAAAGCAGACATGACTAACGCATCCTAGCTGGAATCGTGCAGCTTTGTCGATGCTTGCATAGCAGTCATCAAACTGTGATGCGGCGGGGGTTGTCGCGACTGCGAGCCCGTGTGCCATGCTCAACAAAAAAACAGGGACGCGGTTTTATCCGCGTCCCTGCTTTATAGGATCACTTCGCGATTCGATTGTTACGGGCCGACTATGGCGTAGTACGCGAAATGCAGATCGTTGTCGACCGGGCCATCGAGACTGATCCAGCCCTGGACCGTCTCTCCTAATCCCGCATTGACCGTCGCAGTGAGCGTGGTCGAACCGTTGGCCGGCACCATCACGCTAGCATCGACAGTGATCCGATCATCGCCCGGAGTGATAGTTCCGGCATTCCAGATCAGAGGCACCGTGTTCCCGAAGGTACTTGGAGTGAATTTCATCTTCGAGACGGCGAACGTCTGGTCAGTGCCGGTTGGATTGTACAGTGTGATCGTAACCGGCGTTGGATGACCAACGGTTACACGACCGAAGCTCGCTGAAACGGGATCCATCCAGGTGGTTGCGTCTGCGGAAACGGAGAGATTCTCGCGACCTGCGCCCTGTGCTGTGGGGCCAACGTCGTGCGTGCCTGTGAAGGCGTCCTGCACAACCATATCAGCGCGGTTGACAAGCGCCGACTTAACCTGCGCTGGCGACCAGTCTGGATACAGCTGTAGGAGCACGGCCGCCGACCCGGCAATGTGTGGCGTTGACATCGAGGTGCCGCTGAAGAAAGCCCACCCAGTGCCGTCGCCCGGACAGGTTTCCGGCTTGCCGACGCACGTGATCGAGCTGAGGACATTCACACCGACTGAGGTCACGTCAGGCTTGACGGCAAAGTCAACCGCCGTTGGGCCCTGGCTGCTGAAGCCAGCGAGGATATCCTGGTTGCCAGTAGTGACAAACTCCTGCAGCGTCGCGTCCGCTGACGCGTCGGGTGGATTGGTAACGCGCAGCGCTGCCCCTTCATCCTTGCCGATCATCACTGCCGGCAAGTCATCGCCGCCGCCGCCGTCCTTAGCCATGGCGGTTGGGTCACCGGCGACATTGTTAATCACGAGCACACCGATGGCACCTGCCGCGATCGCATTGCGTACCTTCGTGCTGAACGTGCAACCTCCGCGATCGATGATTGCCAGGTTGCCGGAAGCGCCCGGATCGACGCTGGTGCAGCTGGTGCTGTGTGTATCGAAAAGGGTATACGACGCGGTGGGAAGCGCAGGGAAGTCTCCAACGGCCGCACCGATCGTCGTTCCGCCGCCCGCCGGGTAGGTAAACGGCTGGCCGACGAAGTGCTTATTTGTGCTCGCGCCGACTGTAATGATTTTGCGCGCACGCCCCGGCGACTCAAGCGTGCCTTGCCCAGGACCGCTGTTACCAGCAGCAACAGCCACTACGAGTCCTGCATCGACGGCGTTGTCGAGTCCCATCGCCAGCAGATCGTTGTTGCCATGATAGCCGCCGCCCAGCGAAAGGTTGAGAACATCCATGCCGTCCTCGATTGCCGCATCAACGGCGTTCAGAATGTCTTCACTGCGAGCGTTCAACACGCTACCGGGGAAAACATTGTAATTGCCCAGCCACGCGCCCGGAGCGATGCCCGACATGTCATCGATGCTCACGCCATTTACAACAGCAGTTTTGCCGGTTACTCCAGCCGCAATGCCAGCCGTGTGTGTACCGTGATCCTGGATGGCCTGCGCGTCGAGTCCCTGCTGTTGGGCCTTATTGTAGAAAACTTTGGCAACGATAACTTTTTCCGAGACGTAGTTGCAGTCCTGATCCTCGTGATGCGAAGCGCTATCAGCCGCATCGCACTTTGGAAAACCATCGGGATATGTGAAGCCAGTCGGATCGAAAAAGGGATGCAGGTGGTCGATTCCTGTGTCGATATCACCGATTTTAATGCCCGCGCCGGCAGTCGCCCTGCCGCCAGCGGCAATCCAGGCGTCAGACGCATTAATGATCTTGTAGCTTTCGCTCAGATTAGGGTGGTACAGCGCGTTGTACTCGGCGCTCTGCACCATTGGAGCGGCTGCGATTGTCGCCAGCGGCGTGCCGTTGAGTTGCACCGCCACTGCGTTAAGTGAGACATCGTATTCGCCCGTAACCTTTGCTCTGGGGGCATTTGCTCGCAGCCACCGTTTGAATTCGTTCCGTCCAGCGTTCAACTGGGCGCGGTACGATCTTACCGCGTTGCTGTTGAAATCAATTTTCTTGCCGTGTGGCGGCTTGGTACGAGGACTCGTACTCAGAGGATCACCTTTGAGTTGCACGACAGCACTCGTGTTATCCACCTCGGGGCCGCGGGTGAAGGCGTCAGCGTTTGGATTCGGTCGAGGCGAGCCGCCTACGCCAAATGCAATAACGCCCAAGCCGATAGCAGAGAATATCAGGGCTATTGCGAGTATTTTCTTCATAGGTTTGGATGGATTAGAGTTTGTGACACTTCTGTAATGTGAATTGCTTGTCAATTCATTTCCTATTCGCGCGCGCTGCGCGTGCCAGTCGCAAAAAAATCAGCCGAAAATTGTCGGCACGTCTTGAAAGCGGCCACACCGCCAACTCGTATAGAATTGTCAATCGCCTTGCGCGACGGCATCGGCGAAGGCGACCTCGCCGGTTTTCAAATCCAGTTCAGCTTCGGCTGGCGTTCCAAACAGGTGCGCCCGGCTTTCATCGAATTCTTTTTCCCAACGCGCAACGACCACCGTCGCCAGGCAATTTCCGATGACGTTTACGCACGTGCGGCCCATGTCCATCAATTCATCCACGCCGAAAATAATCGCCACGCCGATCGGTCCAAGTCCCGACGGCACAAACGAACTTAAGACTGCCAGCAAGATCACAAGTGATGACCGCGGCACGCCGGCAACGCCCTTAGAACTTAGCATCAACGTCAACATCATGGTGATCTGTTGGCCTAATGACATATGCCATCCTGTTGTCGTCTCGGCCGCCTGCGCCACGAAGACCGAGGCCATTGCCAGGTATAACGTTGATCCTGTGAGGTTGAACGAATAGCCGGTCGGCATCACGAAGCCGACAATGTGCGGCGGCACGCCGAAACGTTCCATCGATTCCATCGCTTTGGGCAATGCCGATTCGCTACTCGTGGTCGCGAATGCGAGCGCCGCGGGCTCGCGCACTGCCCTGACGAATTGCCGCAATGGAATCCGCGCAATCCAAATCACCAGTCCGAAGATCAACAAGATGAAAATCACGAGAGCGAGGTAAAGCGAGCCAATCAATTTGCCGAGATTCACCAGCACGCCTGGACCCTGGGTGCCGATCGTGTGCGCCATCGCTGCGCCGACTCCAATTGGCGCAAACATCATCACGTAATTTGTAAACTTGAACATGATCTGCGACAGGCTGTCCATCGCGCGGATAATTGGTTTCCCTTTTTCTCCAACCGCTGAGACCGCGAGTGCGAAAAGCACACTGAATGTGACAATCTGCAAAACATCGCCGCGCACCATTGATTCGATCACACTAGAGGGAAAGATGTGAACGATGGTTTCGACAAAAGTCTGCGGGTGACTTTGGCCGATTGTCTTGATCACGTCGGTGTTGGCAACAGCGAGAGTTACGCCCGAGCCGGGCTTAGTGGAATTGACAACGGCTAATCCGATGAACAGCGCTGCGGTGGTGACAATCTCGAAATAAATCAGCGCTTTGATTCCCATGCGCCCGACCTTACGAAGCGCACCTGCGCCGGCGATTCCCACGACAATCGTTGAGAAAACGAGCGGCGCGATGATCGATTTGATCAGGTTAATAAAAATGTCGCGCAAAAAATAAACTGCATTTCCCCAATCGGGCCTGAGCCAGCCGATCGCACCGCCGACGACCAGCCCGATCATAATTTGCGTGGTCAAAGAGGGCCGATACCACGGCCGGCGCATTTTTGGCGAAACTCGCGTGGTCATCCCCCTCGTCATTAACACAGCGAGCGGACTCCAAACAGCCTGCGTTTCAGGCTTGCATTAGCACCTCGCATTAATCGATCACCCGCCGATTGAGCCCGCTGTAAGCGTCGATTCTGCGATCACGGAGAAATGGCCAGTGCGTCCGATGCTCGTTTACTCGATCCCATTCTACATCGGCCATCACGATCTCTTCTTTATCAACGGAACCTTTTGCAATGATTTCCCCATCAGGGCCGCATACAAAGCTTTGCCCCCAAAATTCGATGCCGTCGCCGCCCGCAGGCGCTTCATGGCCAACGCGATTCGCCGCGGCGACGTAGCAACCGTTCGCGATCGCGTGACTGCGCTGAATTGTTTCCCAGGCGGAATGTTGCGCTGTGCCGAAGTTTTTCTTTTCTGATGGGTGCCAGCCGATTGCCGTTGGATAGAAAATAATTTCTGCGCCGCGTAGCGCCGTCAGTCGTGCCGCTTCCGGGTACCACTGGTCCCAGCAAACGCAGACGCCAATTTTGCCATGCGCTGTTGACCACGCCTGAAATCCGAGGTCACCGGGCGCGAAGTAAAATTTTTCGTGATACAGCGGATCATCCGGAACGTGCATCTTGCGATATTTGCCCAGCAACCCTCCATCCGCGTCGATTATTGCCGCGCTGTTGTGATAAACTCCCGCGCTGCGTTTCTCGAAAACTGACGCGATAATCACGGCGCCAGTTTTCCGCGCCACATCTCCCAATGCCGCTGTTGATTTACCGGGCACTTCCTCAGCCAGATCAAAATTCTTGTGATCTTCTGTCTGACAGAAGTATTGCGACCGAAAAAGCTCCGGCAGGCAAACAATCTTCGCGCCCTTCGCTGCCGCCTCGCGAATGAATTCGGTCGCCCGAGTGAAATTCTTCTCCGGCTCCGGGCCACAGCGCATCTGGATGAGCGCTATTGTTGATTTGCGTTCTGTCAGTCATGTCGAGCGGAGTCGAGACATCTCTAAATATTTCTGAAACAGGGAGAGATTCCTCGACTTCGCTCGGAATGACAAGGATGACGACTATTTCACCGAACCTGCTGGGACGATGTCGATCTTGTTGATCGTTACGCGCTTTGTCGGCTTACTCATTTCGCCCTGTGCGTTTCGCTCGACCGGCGTGTTGCCGATTTTCTCCAGCACGTCATCGCCTTTAATCAGTTTGCCGAACGTGGTGTATTGATGATCGAGACGATGTATCGGCGCGAGACAGATAAAAAATTGTGATCCGGCCGAATCCGGATCAGCGCTGCGCGCCATGGAGATCACGCCCGGGTCGTGAGGATGATCGTTAAATTCGGCTTTGATGTTGTAACCGGGCCCGCCTTGTCCGTAACTATTTTCCTTCGCTGGGTCTTTCGAATTCGGGTCGCCGCCTTGAATCATGAATCCTTTGACGATCCGATGGAAAATAGTGCCGTCGTAGAAGCCTTGGCGCGCCAACTTTTTGAAATTCTCGACGGTATTTGGCGCAGCGTCAGTCCAAAACTGTACCACCATGTCGCCTTGGCTAGTTTTAATTATTGCGACTTCGTTTGAGGCTGTGGTCATAGGAAGAGTTTCTTTCTTTTCTTCGGCAGCAAATGTGGCGGCGCCGAACAACAACGCCAGTAAGATCGACAACTTCATTCTTTTCTGTAGCGGCGGTCTCCGACCGTCGCAAATCTGCATGCCATGACCGGCGGTCAGAGACCGCCGCTACAGTGGTATTCCTGCAAACTGCGCACCTGAACTTTCCGTTTTTGTAACGAGCGAATCCCATTCGCACTGGCCAGCGCCGCGCGCACCGTCGTCATTATGGGAATTTTTGCGGCCAGCGCGGCATTCCGAATTACTACTTCATGCTCTCGTGGAACCTTCCCGCTTGGCGTGTTGATGATGAAATTGATATCGCCATTCTTGATGCGATCGAGAACGTTCGGGCGTCCCTCGTGAATTTTGAAGACCTTGGTTACCTTGATTTTCCCTTTCGAAAGCGCCTTTGCAGTTCCGCTGGTGGAAATGATTTCAAAACCGAGCTTCACAAACTCGCGCGCAACCGGGATTACCGCTTCCTTGTCGGTGTCCTTGACGATCACTTCGCCCGTCGATTTCATCTCCGGACCCAGCGAAATATCGAGTCCTTCATAGCGTAGAAACGGAAAGACCGCTTCTTTCACTGAGAAATGTTTCGGTACGATTTCCCTGGTGAAACCGAGTTCGCGCAATGATCTGCCTGCCATCACCTTCGCGGCAAGTTTCGCCAGCGGGACACCGATCGCCTTGCTGACGAAGGGAACAGTGCGCGACGCGCGTGGATTCACTTCCAGGACGTAAACGTCATCGCCTTTGACGGCGAATTGCACGTTCATCAACCCGCGCACGTTCAATTCGCGCGCCATCGCTTTCGTTGCTGCGGAAATTTCGTCGAGCACTTTTTGCGACAGCGAGAATGTTGGGATTACGCAGGCGCTGTCACCGCTGTGGATGCCCGCCTCCTCGATGTGCTCCATGATCGCGCCGATCACGGTTGTTTCGCCGTCCGAGATGCAATCAACATCAACTTCGACGGCGTCTTCAAGAAAGCGATCGATGAGCACCGGGCGATCAGGTGTCACTTCAATAGCGCTCCCCATATAGCGCCGAAGATCCCCCTCGTTATAGACAAGTTCCATAGCGCGGCCACCCAGGACGAATGAGGGTCTGACCAAAACGGGATAGCCGATCTTGTTCGCAATTCCAGTCGCGTCGTCGGTGCTTATCGCCGATCCATTTGGAGTCTGCCTCAGATTAAGCTTATCGAGCATCGCCGCGAATAGTTGCCGGTCCTCGGCCGTCTCGATGCTTTCAGGCTGCGTCCCAAGAATTGGGACGCCCTCGGCCTTCAAACCGCTTGCGAGATTCAGCGGTGTTTGGCCACCAAACTGGACTAACACGCCCTCCGGTTTTTCCTGATCGTAAATGTTGAGCACGTCTTCCAAGGTGAGCGGCTCAAAATAAAGTTTGTCGCTCGTGTCGTAATCGGTGGAAACCGTTTCCGGATTCGAGTTGACCATGATGGTTTCGAATCCCAGTTCGCGCAGGGCAAATGCCGCGTGCACACAGCAATAATCGAACTCAATTCCCTGACCAATCCGGTTCGGTCCGCCGCCCAAAATCATGATCTTGCGCTTCCCGCTCTCGCGACGCTCGTTCTCGTCGCCGTACGTGGAGTAGTAATAAGGAGTATAAGCTTCAAACTCCGCCGCACATGTGTCCACGAGGCGGTACGTGGGTGCGACACGTTCAGTTTTTCGCTTCGACCGAACTACTCCTTCCGAATCGCCGCGCGCCACGGCCAGCTGTCGGTCCGAGAAGCCGAGCTTCTTTGCGCGCGAGAATGCTTTCGTCTTCAAACATCCCGTTTCGGCAACCAGTTCAGCCAGGTTCCTCAAAAACCACTTGTCAATTTTTGTAAGATCGTAAACCTCATCAATCGACGCGCCCTTTTGAAATGCCTGCGCAATGAAGAAAATCCGTTCCGCGTTCGGGGTCGCTAGCTTCAGTCGCAGCGTTTCAAGGTCGACATCTTTATCTGCGCCATCGCCAATCAGACCGAAACGTTTGATCTCGAGCGAACGCAGCGCTTTTTGCAATGCTTCCTTGAACGTGCGCCCAATCGCCATTGCTTCGCCGACGCTTTTCATCCGTGTCGTCAGCGTTGCGTCGACTTGCGGAAATTTTTCGAATGTAAAGCGCGGCACTTTGACGACGCAGTAATCAATGGCCGGCTCGAAACATGCCGGCGTCTCGCGTGTGATGTCGTTTTTGATTTCATCCAGCGTGTAACCGACCGCCAGTTTTGCTGCGATTTTCGCAATCGGAAAACCAGTTGCCTTCGATGCCAGCGCACTGGACCGCGAGACGCGCGGATTCATCTCGATAACCGCCGGTCTCGACGCCGATCTCGCGAATCACAGCGAACGCAGCGTCGCGCATCATTTGGTATTCTTTATCAGTCAGCGTTTGCACCGGGGCGACCGTGATGGAGTCCCCCGTATGCACACCCATGGGATCGAAATTTTCGATCGAACAGACGACCACGCAGTTGTCCATCCGGTCGCGCATCACTTCCATCTCGAATTCTTTCCAACCAACCAGCGATTCTTCGATTAACACTTCGCGGACCGGCGAGAGATCGAGCCCGCGGGCAGCGATCACATCGAGCTCTTCGCGATTGTACGCGATGCCACCGCCAGTCCCGCCCAAAGTGAATGCGGGACGAATGATCAGCGGGAACGTTCCGATTTCAGCAACGATTCGATCGAGCTCTGCCAACGAACGCGCCACCCCGGAGCGCGGGACCTCAAGACCAATACGCAACATGGCTTCCTTAAACAGTTGCCGATCCTCGCCCTTCGCAATGGCCTGCGCGTTCGCGCCAATCAATTTCACCCCATGCCGCGCCAGCGCGCCGTTGCGGTTCAGTTCCATGGCCGCATTGAGCGCCGTCTGTCCTCCAAGCGTCGGCAAAATCGCGTCCGGTTTTTCGCGCTCCATGATCGCCTCGATCACTTCGGCAGTGATCGGCTCGATGTAGGTGCGATCGGCGAATTCTGGATCGGTCATAATTGTGGCTGGATTGGAATTGACCAGCACGACCTGATAACGCTCTTCGCGCAGTGCCTTGCATGCTTGCACGCCGGAATAATCAAATTCGCAACCCTGTCCGATCACGATTGGACCGGAGCCGATCAGCAGGATTTTGTTGAGGTCGTTATTACGCGGCATCTGCGGCCAGCGCGGACAGTAGACCAAATCGCGCGAACGTCACGTCGGAACTCTAGATTCGGTGATTCTCAGCGTAGCAAGCCTCTCGGCTTTCGCCCCGATTAGCCAGAAGCGGGCTTGGCAGCTTCGCGCGCTGGTAGAGTTTCGAGAAAGTCCCTACATGGCACGCCTGTTCCGCCCTCGCGCGCGGCGAGGTCATTCGGAAAACGCCCCATCGTCGTACTACCTGGTTTGTTCACTTTCTGCTGTTCTTCGATGAGCGATATTGGTTGCCTTAGCCTTTATGTTTGCGTAGCGCATCCGGCAGTGTTGGCAGTCCGCCGGGCAGACGGAAAAGCCGACCACAAACCGAGGGTATGGCGAAAATTCGAAACTCTTATGTAACCAGTGTTGTGGCGGGGGGCCTGGTCGTTACTTATGCCGTTAGCCGGCTTATAGGTCTCACGACGTTACCAATTTTCTGCGATGAGGCAATTCACATCCAATGGGCTGCGCAGATTTTACGAGGACACCTCTTGGCGCCCTTACACGATGGAAAACTGCTACATGTCTGGCTTATTGCCCTTGGCCTTCCGTGGGTCTCCGATCCGTTATGGGTCGCCCGCGTCCTTGCCGTGCTCGAAGGAGCGATTGCTTTATATGCATGTTTTCGCATCGGCGCACGTCTTTACGACCGGCTAGCGGGATTTTTATGTGCGGCCCTATATGTGATGTGCCCGTTCACGCTGTTCTATGATAGAATGGCTCTAGCTGACGGTCCCCTGTCGGCCTTCGCTGCTCTGACCTTGCTCTGGTCTATCGCCGTAATACAAGACGGGAGAGGCTTGTATGTTTTGCTATTAGGGCTGGCGATGGCAGGAGCAATACTGTGCAAGATGCCAGGTGTACTAACTCTGCTTACGCCCGTGATCGCCGCCTTTCTGTTGGCGAAGCCGCCTCGCATCGGTGTGGCCAAGCAGTTGGCTCTTTCTTATTGCATTACTTTGACCCTGGTGGTCGTTCCGATCGTTATATTCCTCCTGACAACGCGTCAGCATCATGAAAAATCGGTTCTTGGCGAGAATGCTTGGGCTTTGATGGTTCAAGTCGCAACTAATGTTAAGACGACTTACAAGTGGCTTTGGTTCTACTGGACACCACCCGTACTGATTCTTGGACTAGTGGGGTTCGTTTTTGCAGTAATCAAACGAAACCGTGAGCATTTGCTGCTGGCGGCTACTTCTCTTGTTCCGATCTTCGCGTTCATCGCTATCTCAAGAGTCTTGTTCTCCCGTTATCTGCTTCTTGCGACAGTGCCCGCTTTGACACTTGTAGCCGGGGTCGTAACGGTTGATATAACCCCCCGGATTGCGCGTCTAATCGGATTAGCCCAATCGGCTGCCGTACGTGCTGTGCCTGGGATTCTCCTTTGCGTAGTCGTGGGTCTGTTTGCTTGGAAAGTTAACTGGCTATTGCTGACGAATCCAGCACATGCCCCGCTACCCCGCGCAGACCTTAATCAGTACGTGGAGCGTTGGCCGTCGGGCTATGGTGTCGCAGAGGCTGCCCATTATCTGCGATGCCTTGCGAGGGCTTCTCCAGGCGGCATCGTCGTCGCCCATCATGATCTTCAAGATTTTGGATTGAAGGTGTCTTTGATGAATGAAAACCGAATTGCCGTTCGACATCTAACCATGCGTGGCGAGAATAATATGGCAAAGCTCGTGGCATGGTCACGAAACAAACCAACCTTCGTCGTATTGAATCGACCACCGGTGAGTCGAACGCCAAGCGAGCAGCCTGACAGTCCTGAATTGCTTAAAGTGGCTGACCTGGTGCAATCTTTTCAAAAACCGGGCGGGCGAGCTTCTGTAGATGTTTATCGCCTAAAATAGCCGATACACCTGCGACGTGTAGATAGCTAACATCTTGGCGAAGCTCCCTGGGCTTTCCATATCTGTTAGGAGTCCACTCATTGCTCGATTTAGGCTGACGGAAAGCGTTTCCTTGTGCGAGCGCATGAAAAACTGACTGCCTTTGTATGACTTGGCTTTCTGTCGCAGCCGCGGAAGATCGCTGGCCCCAAAGCGTTCCGGAGCTCGGATGACAACATGTGGGTTATGCGACCCGAGCCATGCGCGCGCGGTCGAGCCAAACTTTGCAGATGCTTTTGATGCGCGTCAGAACGTAATAGACTGTCTGGCTGCGGATGCGGACCAATTCCGTACCCACGACGCGTGTCACGAAATCGCTGGGAAGATCGAGAATTTCCTGCGGCGTTGAGCCCTCAAGCCCTTTGCAAAGGATCGCGGTCATTGAGCGGGTAAGCGTTTGCACTTCCGGCCCGAGCGTCATCCGGATATGCGCCTTGCCGTTTTCATCCACCTGCAGGTACACACCCACCGTGTCCGTGCATTCCGCGTCTTTTCGCACATCGACAAGATCGAACTTCTCAGTTTCGCGCGGCTCCTGCTTCTTCGCGTTGTCCGCATAAGAGACGAGCGTCTCGCGCCGTTCATCTTGTGGGAGCGATTCAAAGAGATTGATGATCTGGTTCAACTTCGTTGGATACATCGGGAGCCGTAACCTATCACAACGTGGAGAGCCGTGCTTCGGCTTTGCTCATCAAGGGGTTTATGCCTAATTGGATCATGAAAACTCCCATCAAAGTCGCTGTGACGGGCGCCGCCGGGCACATTGGTTACGCGTTTGTGTTTCGCATCGCCTCCGGACAGATGTTCGGGCCCGATCAGCCGCTCTTACTTCATCTAATTGAAATACCAGCAGCCCTCGGCGCGTTGAATGGTGTGGTCATGGAATTGGACGATTGTGCATTTCCGTTGCTCCAATCTGTTATATCGACTGCAGATCTTGATGAGGGCTTTCGGGACATCAATTGGGCTTTGTTGGTCGGAAGTGTGCCGCGCAAAGCCGGCATGGAGCGGAAGGAATTACTGGGAATCAACGGCAAGATCTTCGTCGGACAAGGTCAGGCGATCCAAAAAAATGCTGCGGCCGATGTGCGCGTCCTCGTAGTCGGAAACCCATGTAACACTAATTGCCTGATCGCGATGAACAACGCGAAAGAAATTCCGCGTGACCGCTGGTTCGCGATGACGCGATTGGATGAAAATCGCGCCCGCGTGCAGCTGGCGCACAAAGCCGGCGTAGGGATTGCCTCGGTCACGAATATGACCACCTGGGGAAATCATTCCTCGACTCAGTATCCGGATTTCTACAACGCGAGGATCGAGGGCCGTCCTGTCAACAAAGTAATCGGAGACGAGAAATGGCTGAAGGAAGATTTCATCGCGACGGTGCAACAGCGCGGCGCTGCTGTGATCAAGGCGCGCGGACTTTCTTCAGCCGGGTCAGCCGCCAACGCGATTGTCGATACGGTCAGTTCGCTTACCAATGACACGCCGGGCGATGATTGGCACAGCGTGGGGGTTTGTTCCGATGGAAGTTATGACGTCGAGAAAGACTTGATTTCCTCATTCCCGGTCCGTGTGCATGCCGGAAAGTGGGAAATCGTCCAGGGACTGCCGATAAATGATTTCAGCCGCGAGAAGATCGACGCGTCGGTCGCGGAGTTAAAAGAGGAAAAATCGCTTGTGAGCGATTTGGTTCCGTAGGATCTGCCGCCGGTCCGCGGTTCGTTATCTTCGGGCGACGACAGTAAAAAGCGTGTAGGGCCTTCCGCGGTGGCGCTGTTGATGTCGCAAAATTTCTGAAGTGTTAAATCCCATCACCGCCAGAAACTGAGTGAAAAATTGCGTGCTGAAATGCCACCATGTGTGCCAGAGAAAATTCTGCGGCGTGGGCGCCAGGCGGCAAACGGGCGCTCCTTCCAAATCTGGATAGAACATGTCAGTGATGATGAGCAAGCTCGCCATTTTCCCACATTGCTCAACGATCCGGAGCGGGTCGCGACAGTGTAACAGCACGGCGCCTATTACAGCGATGTCGAATTGACCGAGCGCAGCCGGCAGATTGTAAACGTCACCATAGTACAGCTTGGCCTTGGATTGTAGAGCGGCGTGACTGAACCAATAGGAATTCTTTAGCTGTTGCATCACGATACGACGAGGGCCGAACACTTGTTCCAGTTTAGCAGCCTGATAAGGTACGAAATCCCAGCCGTGTTCTTCTGTTACTTCCACTGAGACAACGTCGGCGCCGCGCTTCTCCATCTCGAAGCTGAGAAAACCGCTGGCAGGCCCAATTTCCAGAACACGCTGGCCCGCGAAAGCGACTTTGCCGAGGTATTCATCCACACCGCCACGCAAATCCCAATCCCGCCCCTCTATGACTCCATAACCAGGCAGTTCCACAGTGTGATAAAAGTAACAGTCGGCGACGTCGTCGACCTTCAGTGGGGTGGCAAAAATGTTCTGGTTAGCGACAACTTCCATCGCTTAATCAGTTGTGATCACGGGACACGCGCTTCTTTTTTCTTTTGGCTCAGCATCTTTTCGAGTCCTGCGTTCCAGGTGAGAGCATTATTTTTGAACCAATTCGAATCGAATTTTGGTGCAGCAAAAAGAGCCCACGTCTGCCGGGGATGTTTCCAATTCAGAATTTCAAATCGCAAATTCACTTTTGACGCAGCGCGTTCCAGTGTCGCTGCTCGGTAATTTACGCATTCGGGATAGATCCAGCCGGTTCGGTCCGAATCATCCTCGCCGGGCAGAAATGTGGCAACTAAAGCTCCATCTTCAGCGAGTGAACGCGAAACCGCGGACAACCAACCCTTGATCAGATCCAGTCCGCAATGGGTAAAGATTGATTGAGCCAAGGCAAAATCGAATGAGAGTTTCGCCCGGATAACGGTCTCCGGTGAATCGGAAAGGAAGAACGTTGGGCGTTTGATTCGCACTAATGCTTCACCGATCTCGCGCTTGATTCCTTCATCGACAAGCCATTCATTCGGCTCCAAGCCAAAATAGTTTCCCTCATTCAGGTAGGGAATTAACAAGCGCCCGATCCGGAGCGAACCGCAGCCGATATCGATTAATGAATGGTGCTGACGCAGACCAAGCGTGGTAAGAAGATTGAACGTCATCGCCGCGATGAGATCGTAATCTTCCGGCGGGCCGACGTACGCACGGTAATGTGAATCGCCCGGCTTCAGGCCCAGGCCAAGATTTTCCCGATCAGCCGAAGGCGTTTCCATGTCACTTCACTGGTTTCAACCAGGCGCGGTCGAAACTTTGCAGCGCGTCTTCTGGTTTATCGGGAAATCCAAGCACACCGCGTGACCGGTCGAATTGGTAGATGCGCCGCAGTGGCCGTTTGCGGAAAGGGAATGCGCGGAATTTATCGCCGTTGAGTGCGTCTATTGCGCCTGGGGTGCGGCACGATCTAACGGCCATGGCGTAAAGGTCATCTCTGATTCCCGGCGCGGAACTGATGCAGTTCGACAGCTCGTCGCGGTCACGTCTGCGATTGAAGAGTTGTTCCCGCCCGCCATTGGCCATGAAAATGTATTTCCACTCGTCAGTCAGAACCATGACTTTGAAATTATGCGAGCCGGGGACTTCAACCATTCCGAGCAGATATTCGCGCGGCGTACATTCGCCTCGCAGCATTTTAAGAACGTCCGTTCCCTCCCGCAATTGGCATGCGCCGCCGGCCTGCGTCGCAATTCCGAAAAGGTCTGCCAGGCTGATCAATTCGTTCCGGATAGTTCCGGCGGGCAGCGTTGACGGCCAGCTAAGCAGGAAAGGAACGCGGCAGGCCGCTTCAAAAAAGTTTTGTTTCTGCCAGCCATGATGATCACCCAAAAGATCGCCGTGGTCCGAAAAAAAACAGACAAGCGTGTTCTCCGAGTTCGGTCGCGCTTCGATTGCATCAAGGATTCGGCCAAGGCAATGATCGAGATAAGTGATCTCGCCGTAGTATCGGGCTTTCACGATTTTCGCCAGGGTTGGGTTGATGGCGTCTCCCCAGACCGCGTATCGCATGTACGGAATCTCTTCATCCAGATGGTCTTCCTCGAGCTTGCCTAGAGCCGCCTCTGGCATTCGATCCGGATCATACATTCGATTGAAAGGAATTGGCGGAGCTAGCGGTGGATGCGGCCCGACAAACGATATGAATCCGAAAAACGGGCGCGCGTCGCCTGATTTGGCAATCTCCTCGACAGCACGATCGGCCATCCACCATTCGGTGCCTAACTCGGCCGGAAGAGGACTGCGCTGGGGGAGGTAATACATCTCGCTGCGTTCGCCCATCGGTTGCTCGAGGAAATCGAATTCCGGATGCTCGCGAGCGAGCCATGCACCGTAGTCATCGCCTTCGCGTTTAGGTGGATGGTAGGTCTCTTCGCTGCGCCACAGCGTTTCGTACCCTACGTCTTCATCCCATGGATACGTATGGAACTTTCCGATTCCAAACGTCCGATAATCAAGACCCGACATGACTCGACCGAGGTACGGTCCGCAACGCGCTGCCATCTGTACAGGCTGCCCCGCGACCGGGTCAGCCTTCGCGTTGCTGAAGACACGCGTCGTCGCCGGCTCGCAACCGGTCCGGATCATGTAGCGAGCGGCTACGCAAACCGGACATGTGGCGTATGCATTCGAAAACGCGATTCCCCTTCGCACCAAGCGATCGAGGTTTGGCGTGTAGATATGCGGGTTACCGAGCGCAGCGATCGTATCGAATCGCTGCTGATCGGTCATAATGAATAAAATATCAGGCCGGGTCAGTGGCATTGGTTTCGAGGCTGCGCAGCAGGTGAATTATCTACGGAATTAGCCATCTGTCATTCTTCGCTTCGCTCAGAATGACAGCGTAACCAATGAGATGCGTTGGCTCTGTTGAAAAGCTCACGCATGGAGAAGGGATCGAAATTGGGGTGGCCACAGTTTGTAAATGTTGTAGGCCAAGCCCAGCAGGAGAGCTTGTTTACGTTGAGTCGTTAGGGAACGACCCGGAGCTTTGGCCGAGAGTTTGCGTTTGATTGCGCTGAAGACTGTCTCGGCATGCACGCGTTGGCGATAGCGCTCGGCTGGGAAAGCTACGCGCATTTGCGCACGCACCCCGTGAA